>Ga0233430_1000270_pt1 | contig 107823 bp, 95 predicted proteins | sample SI_118_April2016_2_FD_179883 | JGI IMG/M metagenome (GOLD analysis project Ga0233430, IMG submission 179883) | Seawater microbial communities from Saanich Inlet, British Columbia, Canada - SI_118_April2016_150_MG | ecosystem: Environmental > Aquatic > Marine > Inlet | place: Canada: British... | reverse complement strand
AGCGAATTCTGACCGTTGTTATCTCTCTACGTCAACAAAACCGTGATGTCTTGGATTTCTTGACCCAGGTTTGCATCCAGGGCAGGCCTGTCCCTTCCCTGCTACCGGTTATCAACTGAACGAATACGGATTAATTAATGAACTATCGAGAATTTGGTCGTACTGGCTGGCGGGTTTCAGCCGTAAGTTTTGGAGCCTGGGCAATTGGGGCCGATTGGGGCCAGGTTGAGAAAAAAGATGCCATTGCCGCCTTGCACACTGCTTTAGATGAAGGCATCAATCTTTTCGATACGGCGGATGTTTACGGGGATGGCCGCAGTGAAAAACTATTGGCGCAACTCAAACGCGAGCGTCCGGAAGAGTTCTATATCATTACCAAGGCGGGGCGGCGGCTGAACCCTCACACAGCCGATGGGTATAATCGAGAAAATATCACTCGCTTTGTCGAGCGCAGCCTCAAGAACCTCGAGACCGAAACCCTTGATCTGGTGCAATTGCATTGCCCGCCGACAGAGGTATATTATCGCCCGGAAGTTTTCGGCATACTGGACGATTTAGTGCAGGCTGGCAAGCTGCGCTATTATGGCGTCAGTGTCGAAAAAATGGAAGAGGCCCTGAAGGCTATCGAGTATCCAGGGGTTCAGTCGGTACAGATTATCTACAATATTTTTCGCCAGCGCCCCAACGAATTATTCTTCAGCGAAGCCCAACGGCGAAAAGTTGGCATTCTGGCCCGCGTGCCGCTTTCTTCGGGGATGCTGAGTGGGAAATTTAACCCGAAATCGCAATTTACCGCCGACGATCACCGCCAATATAATCGTCATGGGGAAGCTTTCGATGTCGGCGAAACTTTCTCGGGGGTCGATTACAAATTGGGGTTGGAAGCCGTCGAAAAATTACGGTTGCTCATCCCCCAGGGCAGCAGTATGGCGCAGTTTGCCTTGCGCTGGATTCTGATGTTCGATGCGGTCAGTTGCACCATCCCAGGCGCTAAAAATTCCCAACAGGCTGCCGAGAATGCCAGGGCCGCCGATTTAACGCCGCTTTCCGCTGAAACGATGGCAGCCGTCCGTGACATCTATAAAACTATGATTAAAAAATCAGTACATCAACGGTGGTAATCTTGACTCCAAAAGAACGTGTGCGCAAGGCGCTCACCCATCAACCGGTAAACCATCTGCCTACTCAGGTGAATTATACGCAATCCATGGGCGAAGAATTAGCCGCCCATCTCGATTGTTCTTTGGAAAATTTGCCCAATAGGCTAGGCAACCACATGCTCCGGGTTGATCTTTCATACCCGGCAAGCTATAGCCCCGACGGGAAAATTAAATTTGACTGGTGGGGTGCAGGGTTCGACGTGGAGGAGGAGGGCTACTACACTGCTTTCAATCCGCTGGCCGATTCGAAAGAGTTGGATGCTTTCGCCTGGCCCGATCCGCACGCCCCGCATCTGCTGGATGATGCCGCGGCCAAAATAGCCGCTGATCAGGGCCAGCATTTTATAACGCCAAATTTCGGCTGGGCCTTGTTTGAGCGCGCCTGGTCGTTGCGCGGCTTTGAATATTTTTTACTGGATTTAGCGATAGATGAAATATTTGTCGAGGAAATTCTTGAGCGAATCACCGAAATTCAACTGGTGCTGATTCGTCGCTTCATCGCCTTGGGGGTGGATGGCGGCTACTTTGGCGATGATTATGGCGCCCAAAAGAGTTTGCTCTTTTCCCCAGCGATGTGGCGGCAATTCATCAAGCCGCGGCTGGCACGCTTGTTCGAACCATTTCGCGAGGCCGGGCTGCCGATATTGATGCACTCTGATGGACAGATCATGCCGATCCTCCCAGATTTGGTCGAAATTGGCCTGACGACCCTCAACCCCGTTCAGCCGGAAGTACTCGATCACACCTGGCTGAAAAGCACCTTTGGCACGCAGTTAGCCTATTATGGCGGCATCTCTACCCAAACGGTGCTGCCCTACGGCTCTCCCGCCGAGGTGCAGCAGGCCGTTGCGCGCTGCAAAACCGAACTGGCCCCCAATGGAACCGGTTTATTGCTGGCGCCTTCGCACCGCATGATGTCGGATATTCCGATGGCGAACGTGGCTGCCATGCTGGAGGCTTTTGCCCAATGACGGCTGCGGTACTGGTTTCGCCGCTGCACGATCCCACAGGGCTGATGCTGGCGCAGATTCAGGCGATCACATCGTTTCTCAAAGAAAATTTCGAGCGGGCGTTTATCAGTCTTTCGCCGCCAACTGAGCAGCGCCAAGGCGAATATCTGCAATGGATGGGAGCGGATGATTTTTTTGCCGTCAATCTCAACACGCCCGGAACGCTGCCCGGCGACCATTATCTTAGCGGATATCGGCAGGCGATACGGGCATGCGTGGTGGAGACTGCGTTGCATTTATGCGATCTGGATCGGATCATCTTCGCTTACGGAACACAGCATCGGGCACAGTATCAGGCCGATTTGCGCGCCGCCAGCGCCCGGGCTGCGTCCCGCCCGACGCTCTTTCAACGGTCTACATCGGCCTGGGCTACTTATCCGCAAAATTATCGCCGTTTGGAACATCTGCTCATTGAAGCGGGGGAGTTGCTGTTTGGGAAATATTTCGATTTTGCCTGGTCGTATATGGTGATGAACGCCGCTCAACTGACGGCGCTGTTGCCTCAGATCGAGAGCCACGATTTTGGCATCTTGATCGAGATGGTGCTGTTGTTGCGAGATGAATTATTCCGTCAAGATGTGGATTGGCTGGCCTGGGAGGATCCCCTCATCTATGGTGTGGATGCAGACGAGCTGCGCCAGGCGCGGGATGCCAGCCGTGAGGAGACGGAAAAACGCCTGCGAGGGTTGCTGCCATTTTTCGCCCATTTTCTGCGCGTGGTTTCCCCGTTGAGCGTTGGGCGCGGCTGGGACAAGCCTGAAATTCCGCTACAATAATTCCAAGTCTTTCACCGTAAGTTCAACCAGATTTGCCACAACCCGGTCGGCAAAACTAAGAACACTGGCGCTATTCGTGGTTGTGACGGCGATGCACTTCATCCCGGCTCGCTGAGCAGCCTGCACTCCGGCGATGGCATCTTCGATGACGACACACGCTGACGGAGTCGCTTTCAACGCCTGCGCCGCGGCCAGAAAGACCGCCGGATCGGGCTTGCCGGGCATGGCAAAGGCTGAAATCTGTGCCTGGAAGAAATCGCCCAAACCCAGTTCACTGATAATGGCGTGAATATTCTCAGGGGGAGCAGATGAGGCGATAGCCTGTGGAATTTCTGCTTTTTGTACGGCATCGAGCAAACCGCTCACACCGGGCAAAAGCGCAACCTTCCCCTGAATAGCCTGGCGAAAACTAATCTCTTTTTGGGTGCTGATTTCTTCGTATAGCGTAGGGATGAAGCGTTCGCCGAGCAGCAGTTTCAGAATCCCGGTGTTGTTCATACCAAAGGTTTCCCGGAAAGCCTGTCGCGAGAAGGGGATATTGTGGGCATCCAGCGCAGTTTGCCAGGAATGGAAATGAAATTCACCGGTATCCACGAGTACGCCATCCATATCCCATAAAATACCTTCAAGTTTGTTCATCTGTAAATTCCTATTCAACCTTTCTCTTGTTATTTGTATTATCAACGCAAAGCAACATTTTAGCACAAAGTTGCCGTTGTGTTATCGATAACGGAAGCGATAACAATTTTCTGCTAGCTGATTTCGCAATAATATCTGCTTAAAATCACTTAAATCGTATGATAAACCACATATTGTTCTTGAGAATCGTAACAACTCGTGCTATAGTGGCTTTACGAATTATTAGCGATAACGTGAACGATAACATATTGAAGGACGCAGATGGCACTCAACCACAAGATCACCATCAAAGATGTAGCCAAGGCAGCAGGAGTTTCTACGCAAACAATTTCGCGCGTGATCAATAATCGCCCGGATGTTTCTCCTGATACACGAACTCGAGTGCAAAAAGTTATTACAGATTTAGGGTATGCCCCCAATGTGCTGGCGCGCAGTTTGAGTCGCGGTAGAAGTAATACATTGGGGGTGATCGGGTTCGGGTTGGGTTATTATGGTTCTACAAGCGCCCTGACTGGTATCGAGCAAAAATCCAACGAATTAGGTTTATCGTTCCTCCTAAGTCTGCTGGACCGTTTCGAGACGGATCGTATCGACGAAATTATTCGCAATCTCATATCGCGCCAAGTGGAGGGGATTATTTGGGCTGTGCCTGGCATCAATGATTACTTTTTAGATTTATCGCAAACAGCGTTGGATATTGGTCTCCCGATTGTATATTTGAACAAAGAAAAAACCGAGAATGAGACAGTGGTTGCGATGGATAACCGCCTTGGGGGCTATTTGGCAACCCAACACCTGCTGGAGCAAGGCTATCGCCGCATTGGTATTATTTGTGGCCCTTTCACATGGTGGGAAGCCAAACAACGTGAACTGGGTTGGCGCGAGGCTATGCAGGAAGCGGGACTCGATGATTTGGAAAATTTGAAAGTCGAGGGCGATTGGTCTGCGGCCAGTGGTGAAGTTGGCATCCATGCACTAATTGCAAAATCGCCAGATATTGATGCCGTTTTCGTCTGCAATGATCAAATGTCGTTAGGGGTATTTCAGGCTGCGAGACGGATGGGGTTAAATGTTCCCCAAGATTTGGGCGTTGTCGGCTTTGACGATATCCCTGAAGCGGCTTATTTTTATCCAACTCTTTCCACGATTCGTCAAAACGCCGTCACTTTGGGCGCAATTGCTGTTGAGCAAATTTCAAAATCTATTCAGGCCCATCAAGACGGTGAAGAATTTTACCCCGATGTTTGCTGGGTCGAACCCAGATTAATTGTGCGCAAAAGTTCAGTCCGAGAATGAGTCATGAGGAAATTATGAATAATCTAACACTTGGCGTGATCGTTGGAAATCGGGGATTTTTCCCATCCCATTTATGCGAAACCGGAAGAGCCACAATCCTGAAGGTTCTCGAAGAAGAGGGCATAAAAGCGATTGCGCTCACTCCCGACGAAACTACCTACGGTAGCATCGAAAGCCTGTCAGATGCTCAAAAATGCGCCGACCTCTTTAGGGCGCACAGTGATGAAATCGATGGCATCTTGGTGACCCTGCCCAATTTTGGTGACGAGCGGGCGATTGCCAACGCCCTGCGTTGGGCTGATCTGAACGTCCCGGTGCTGATCCAGGCCTTCCCGGATGATGCCACCCACATGACCATTGCTGACCGCCGCGACTCGTTTTGCGGCAAAATGTCGGCCTGCAACAACTTGCGCCAGTATGGCATTAAATACACCCTGACCGAACTGCACACCGTCGATCCGGAGAGTGCCAGCTTCCGCGCCGACTTGCGCAGCTTTGCTTCTGTTTGCCGCTTGGTCGGCGGCCTGAAAAATGCTCGCATCGGCGCGTTGGGTGCGCGGCCTACGGCCTTCAATACGGTGCGTTATAGCGAAAAATTACTCGAACATTCTGGCATTTCGGTGGAAACTCTCGACCTTTCGGAAGCCTTCGGGCGTGTCGAACGATTGCCCGATGACGAGCCTCAGGTAGTTGAAAAATTAGCCCAGATTACCGCCTACGTGCCCACTAAAGACATCCCCGATGATGCCCTGCTCAAAATGGCAAAATTCGGCGTTGTCATGGATACCTGGATGGAAGAGATGCAACTGGTCGCCAGCGCGATCCAGTGCTGGACATCAATGGAAGAATTTTTTGGCGTGGTTCCCTGTACGTTGATGAGTATGATGAGCAATAAACTCATGCCTTCCGCTTGCGAAACCGACATCGCCGGGGTTGTGGGCATGTATGCCCTGGCGCTAGCCTCCCAAACACCCAGCGCTGTCGTAGACTGGAACAACAACTACGGTGATGACCCCGACAAGGGCGTCATCTTCCACTGCTCGAACTTGCCCAAAGATATTTTTGTCGATGACACGATTGCCCCCGATAATATCCCCGTGATGGATTATCAGGAAATCATCGCCGGGACTGTGGGCAAAGAAAATACCTTTGGCACCGTAGTTGGTCGCGTGCGCACCGGCCCGTTCACCTACCTACGGGTCTCCACCGATGACCTCAACGGACAGATTTCCGCCTACGTTGGCGAAGGCGAACTCACCGACGATCCGATCAAGACCTTTGGCGGCTACGGCGTTGTCAAAATCCCCAACTTGCAAAACCTGCTCCACTACATCTGCGAGAACGGCTACGAACACCATGTCGCCGTCAATTTATCGGAAACTGCTTCCGCTATTCAGGAAGCGCTGGGCAAATACCTCGGCTGGAATGTGTACTTGCATCAATAAATGATGAGTTCAGAATTATCCCTCAAGCTTGCCAATATCGACGCCCTGTTAGCCCGGCACGGCCTGAACGCTTTACTCCTCCAGAGCGTTGCCAACTTTGCCTGGCTAACGGGCGGGGCGGCATCCTACGTCAATACCGCCGATAGCGTGGGCGTGGCTGCACTGCTCATCACGCCCGTCGGTCGTTATCTGATTACCAATAATATTGAGGCCGCCCGCCTGCGCGCCGAAGAAAAGCTTGAAGCCCAGGGTTGGGAATTTATTGTCACCGATTGGTATCACACGGTGGATGAAATTGCCCGCCGTACCACTGGCTTGCATTTGGGGACGGACGGCATATATCCTGGCGATACCGATTTGAGCGCGGAGCTGACTCCTTTGCGGCTGGTTCTGACACCCGAAGAGCAGGCGCGTTTCCGAGGCCTGGCGCGCGAATGCGCCGCCGCAATGGATACCGCCATCCGGCAGGTGCAGCCTGGCATGACAGAATTTGAGATTGCAGCTCTGCTAGGCGCAGAAACCCAGCGCCGCGGCGTGCAGCCGATTATCAACCTGATTGCCACCGACGAGCGCGTCTACTATTTCCGTCACCCGCTGCCCACGCAGAAAAAACTCGAGCAATATGCCATGCTGGTGCTCTGCGGACGGCAGCACGGATTGGTTTGCTCGGTGACACGGCTAATTCACTTTGGCCCCATGCCCGCCGAACTACGCCGTAAAGCCCAGGCCGTTGCCGAGATTGATGCGGCGCTTATTGCCGCCACGCGCCCTGGCAGAAGCTTAGGCACTATTTTTAAACTGGCACAAACCCTATATGCACAACACGGCTTCGAGAACGAGTGGCAGCTTCATCATCAGGGCGGCCCGGCGGGCTACCAGCCCCGGGAAGCCGTAGCCGCCCCGGGTGAGAACACCATCGTTACCGCCGGTCAGGCCTATGCCTGGAATCCATCCATCACCGGCACCAAATCCGAAGATACCATCCTGATCCACGCTGATCACGCCGAAATCCTCACCGAAATCCCAGATTGGCCGTTTGTCGAAGTCGAGGTGGATGGAAAAATCATCCCTCGCCCGGCTACTTTAGAAATTATCTAATGAGTGATGAATATGAAGCAAAATGATATCCGTCAAGCCATAGGGAGCGGAAAAACTATTTTAGGCGTCGAATTGGGTTCCACGCGCATCAAAGCAGTGCTGATTGGTGAAGATCACAAGCCGATTGCAACGGGAAGCCACGCCTGGGAGAACCGCTACGAAAACGGCATCTGGACGTATAGCCTCGAAGATGTCTGGGCGGGTTTGCAGGCAAGCTACCGCGAACTCAGTCAAGCGGTGGTAGAGCAGCACAACACTCCGCTCAAAAGTGTTGGCGCTATGGGCTTCAGCGCCATGATGCACGGCTATATGGCTTTTGATCAGGATGAAAATCTACTCGTCCCGTTTCGCACCTGGCGCAACACCATCACCGGGCAGGCAGCCGAACAACTCACGGAGTTGTTTCAATTCAATATTCCTCAGCGCTGGAGTATTGCGCACCTTTATCAGGCGATTTTGAATCGGGAACCGCATATCCGGGAGATCAGCCATCTGACCACGCTGGCAGGTTATGTGCATTGGAAACTGACCGGTCAAAAAGTGCTGGGCGTTGGCGAAGCCTCGGGCATGTTCCCCATCGATAGCCAGACCAATACCTACAATGAAAATATGTTGGCGCTGTTCAACGAACGGCTCGCAGCGGAAAATTTTCCGTGGAAGCTCCAGGACATCCTGCCCAAAGTCCTTGTGGCAGGCGAGGCCGGCGGCGTTCTCACTGCAGAAGGCGCAAAACTGCTCGATTCTACCGGACAACTACACGCGAGTATTCCACTCTCTCCACCGGAAGGCGACGCAAGTACGGGTATGGTGGCGACCAACAGTGTTGCCGCGCGCACGGGCAATGTTTCTGCGGGAACATCCGTCTTTGCCATGATTGTTTTGGAAAAGGCGCTCTCGCAAGTCTATCCCGAAATCGATATGGTGACGACGCCAATGGGCAAGCCTGTGGCCATGGTGCATAGCAACAACTGCACATCCGATCTGAATGCTTGGGTCGGCCTGTTCCAGGAATTCGCCGCGGCGCTTGGCGCGGAGATCGGGCAATCCGAATTATTTGAAATGCTCTATCAACAGGCCCTCCACGGCGATGCAGACGGCGGCGGCCTGCTGGCCTACAACTATCTTTCGGGCGAGCATATCACCCATCTTGAACAGGGACGCCCCCTGTTCGTGCGCACCCCTGAAAGTCGCTTCACGCTGGCAAACTTCATGCGCGTGCACCTGTTCTCGGCGCTGGGCGCATTGAAGATCGGATTGGATATTCTCTTTGAGCGCGAAAAAGTGAAAATTGACCAGATTCTCGGTCACGGTGGCTTCTTCAAAACAAAGCAAGTCGGCCAAAAGATGATGGCGGCGGCCATGAATGTCCCAGTCTCTGTCATGGAGACGGCAGGCGAGGGCGGGGCCTGGGGAATCGCCTTGCTGGCTGCCTATAAGCTGAATAAAGAAAAGAATGAAACCCTGGAAGCCTATCTCTCAAACAAAGTTTTTGCTGATGAAAGCGGCACAACGATAGCCCCTGATCCAAAGGATGTAGCTGGCTTTTTAACATTTATGGAACGCTACGAAAAGGGACTTGTCATCGAAAGAGCCGCCGTGGATGCGCTCAGCGCGTAATCGCGCACAAAAAAGCGAGAAAGTTTTATGCTAGAAAAACTCAAAGAAGACCTCGTTCAATTACACCTAGAACTGCCGCGTAACAACCTTGTTGCCTGGACAAGCGGCAACGTTAGCGCCCGCGATCCGGAATCCGGGCTGGTGGTAATCAAACCCAGCGGCATCAAATTTCCTGATTTAACGCCTGAAACAATGGTCGTCGTTGACCTTGAAGGTCAAATCGTCGAAGGAAACTATAAAGCCTCCTCCGACACGGCTTCACATTGCTATATTTACCGCCACATGCCCGAAGTAAAAGGCATTGTCCACACGCATTCGCGTTATGCCACAGCTTTTGCCACCCACGGGCGCAGCATCCCCTGCATTACTACAGCGATGGGCGATGAATTCGGCGGAGCGATTCCCTGCGGCGGGTTTGCCCTGATCGGCGGGGAAGAAATCGGCCAGATCGTGGTGGACACGCTCAGAGGCAGCCGCAGCCCGGCCTGCCTGTTGCAAAGTCACGGCGTATTTACCATCGGGTCAACGGCAGAAAAGGCCGTCAAAGCCGCGGTGATGACGGAAGATAATGCCGCCATCGCCTGGACTTCGCTCATGCTGGGCGCCCCGCTGACCATGGATCCAAACGATATCGACAAACTCTACGATCGCTACCAGAACGTCTACGGACAGAAATGATGAAACCGAGAGAACGCGTCGAAATGGCGCTCAACCACGAAGAACCCGACCGCTGCCCGATGCAGGCCAGCTTTACGCCGGAGTTTGCCACGCGCTTGCGCGCCGATATGGAACTTCAGGGCAAGCGTGTGCATAACCCGCACGGCGGCGGCAACACCTACGAGTTGGAACGCGCCCTCGGTGAGGACATGCTCTTGACCTCGGTCGGCTGGGCGAATTCCTATTATATGGACGATAAAGCTTATACCGACGAGTGGGGCATCGGCTGGGATGTAAAGGCCTACGAGACTCCCTTTGGGGTGGGTCATTACACCGAAATCGTCTCTCACCCCCTGGCAGAGGAGGCAGCCATTGAGGGCTACCAGCCCCCAGACCCACACCGCCCGGAGTTGTACACTGCCTCCGCGGAGATGATCCGCACCTTCAAGGCCGACTACTGGATTGTGGGTGTGACCGTAACCACCATTTTCGAGACCGCCTGGGCTTTGCGCGGCATGGAACAAATGCTGCTCGACCTGTCGCTTGACCCCGATCTCTCCAACCGCATTCTGGATATTCCCTACCACTATCACCTGACCGCGGCCAAAAAACTGGCTGAGATGGGCGTGGATATGATCTGGACCGGCGATGATTTTGGGGCACAGGAACAAATGCTGATTTCGCCAAAGATGTGGCGGCACTATTTTAAGCCGCGCATGGCGCATTATATTGCCGAGCTGAAAGCTATCAACCCCAATCTCAAAGTAGCCTATCACAGCGATGGCAATATCTTGCCCATCATCCCGGAGTTGATCGAAATTGGCCTGGATGTACTCAACCCCATCCAGCCCGCCAGCATGGACCCCGCTGAACTCAAACGTCAATTCGGCGATAAGTTATGTTTTTGGGGCAGCATCGACGAGCAGCACACCCTGCCTTTCGGTTCCGCGGCAGATGTGCGGGCCGAGGTGCTTGAACGCTTGCAAACCATCGGGAAGAGTGGTGGCCTGATTTTGGCACCCACCCACCATGTCCAGTTGGATACGCCCCTGGAGAATTTTTGGGCCATGGTCAATACTATTACCCAAACGCCGTATTCGGCAATTAATGCATAATCCTATGGCACAACCACAACCCGCTCTGGAACGCTGGACGCTAGAACTGGAAGGCATGCCGCAATTCGACATGGCGATGCAGCGTGTTGAAGCCTGGTATCACAACGAGATTGTTGACCGTGCTCCGATCCGCTTTCAGGCGCATAATTCTTTTTTGAACGCGGCCACCGACGAGATCGAGCAGCTTTCACCCGAAGAGAAAAAAGCCTGGTGGTTGAATGTGGAGCTTCAGGTGGAGTTATTCGCCAAATCGGTGCAAGGTCGTCGTTTCCATGCCGAAACTTTTCCAGTCTATTTTCCCAACCTGGGGCCGGAGGTCTACGCCGCGTTTTATGGCGCGGAGCTGGTCTATAGCGAAGTGACTTCGTATGCCAATCCGTTGGTCGAGACCTGGGACGAGATCGCCAATGTGCGGCTGGATATGCAAAACCCCTACTTCAAGACGATGGAAGCCCTGACGGAATATGCGCTGGAGCGCGGCGAAGGCCAGTTCATGGTGGGCTATACTGATTTGCACCCCGGGCTGGACTGTGTGGCCGCCTGGCGCGATCCTCAACGGCTGTGCCTGGATTTGTTCGATAATCCTGATGGCGTTCATCAACTGGTCGAACTGGCGATTGCCGATTTTGAGCAGATTTACGATTATTTTGATGCCATGCTCAAGGCCAGGCAGCAATTATCAGTCAGTTGGATGGGCATCCCCTCCTTTGGCAAGATGCACATCCCCAGTTGTGATTTTTCCAGCCTGATTTCCCCCGCCTTCTTCAACGAGTTTGGCCTGCCCATTCTCCAGCGAGAAGTCAAAAGCATGACTCATAATATTTTCCATGTGGATGGCAAGGGCGTCGCCAAGCATTTGGATGCGATTTTGAGCGTACCCGAGGTTCATGCTTTGCAATGGGTGCAGGGCGTTGGCGACGATTATCCGATTATGCAGTGGATTCCGTTCATCAAGGATTTACAAGCCCGCGGGATCCCCCTGGTGATTGACCTGGCAAAAGAGGATATTGTCGCCTTTACCGACGCCATGACCCCGGAAGGTTTATTTTTGTGGGTAGCAACACAGAGCGAAGAAGAAGAGATCGAAATTCTTAAATACATCGAAAAATGGTCTTAATCAGGCTCGCAATCTGCTGTTGATAAATTCAACCCCGGTAAGAAAGATATGTTTTGAGGAGGTGCAAATGGATTGAGCGGACAAGAAAATAAAATCACCGTCAACCGTTTCACGAAAGATTTACACTTTTTAAGGAGATTTTTAAATGAAGAAGCTCTATTGGTTGTTTGTTGTAGTTATGGTTCTGGCATTGGCTCTTCCTGGAGCCGCTTTTGCTGACGAACCTTCCCAGGATGATGGCGCTACCGGTTGGTGCTCCAACACGAATATCGTTTTCTTCCCCGGCGGTTCCCCCGGCGGCCCCTTCGCGACCGTGGTCTACAATGGTGCCGTTCAGGCTGCTGCTGATCTGGGCGCAAACGTAGAATATGTTTGGTCAGACTGGAATCCTGAGAAAATGGTCACCCAGTTCGTTGAAGCCGTTGCTACTGGCCCCGATGGCATCGCCATCATGGGACACCCTGGCGACGAAGCATTTGGCCCGTTGGTTGAAGATGCCGAAGCTCAGGGTATCATCGTCACCAGCATGAACACCCAACTGTCCACCCTGCAGACGCAGTATGCTTCTGCGGGCTTTGGCTATGTTGGCGCCATTCTGTATGATGCTGGCTACGCCCTCGGCGCCGAATCGGTTGCCCGTTTCGGCCTCGTTGAAGGCGACCAGGCTTTTGTCTGGGGTTTGTTAGCGCAGGCTGGCCGTGGCGAGCGCACCCAGGGCGTAGTGGATGCCCTTGAAGACGCTGGACTTGAAGTACTCTACCAGGAAATTGACGATGCCACCAACGCCGATGCGGCTGCTGGCGTGCCCGTTTTCGTAGGTATGATGTCCGCCAATCCCGACATCAAACTGGTTGTCACCGATCATGGCGCCCTCACCGCTACGCTGGAGACCTTCCTGAGCAGCGCTGGCTTTGGCCCCGATGATGTCTATGCTGTTGGTTTTGATCTTTCCTCCGCTACCGTAGAAGCTGTGAATGGCGGCTGGACCGATCTGGTTATCGACCAGCAGCAGTGGCTGCAGGGCTATATGTCCGTTCTGCAGATCTGCCTGACCGACAACTTCGCTTTCACCGGTCTGCACATCGACACCGGCGCAGGCTTCCTGCACGCTGATAACGTTGCCTTGCTTGCCGACCTGGTTGAGCAGCAGATTCGCTAGTTTGTTTGGTTTTCTTTCTCCGGTTTCGGTGCTGAATCGTTCCGGTGTTTAGAAAAACGCGAGGGCCGGATGGTCATCCAAGTTGTATTGATCTACAACAGGACCGCATCATCGCAGCCTTCCCATCTGGCCCTCGCTATCCATATAACCTGAATTCAGCAATATTGGGTTATTATTTCAGCAATCATTATTTATCCGTCTGAATTCACGTTGGAGATAGATTTATGGAAAATCGACTTGAACTTAGAAATGTATCCAAATCCTTCGGCGAAGTCAAAGCCATCCAGAATATCAATTTCACCCTCGGGGAAAACGAAGTTGTGGGCTTGCTGGGAGACAACGGCGCAGGCAAATCAACCCTGATTAAAATCATCACTGGCTATTACCAACAGACGGCTGGCGATATTTTCTTCAATGGCAAGCCTGTTGAAAAACTCACCGTCCCGAAGGCACGCGCCCTGGGCGTTGAAACCGTCTATCAGGAGCGCGCCCTGGCCGAACTGCAAACCCTGTGGCGCAATATTTTCCTGGGCCGTGAATTGAATACCAAGTGGGGTCTTCTGGATGTCAAGAGAATGAAGGAAGAGACCCACCGCCTGATGGTACAGTCGATGGGGTTTACTTCTTCAGCGGTGACACCTGATTCGAAAGTCGGTAAATTTTCCGGCGGCGAGAAACAGGGTGTGGCGATTGTGCGTGCGCTTTATTTCGACGCTGAAATTATCGTCCTTGACGAGCCGACCATGGGCCTTTCGCTCAAAGAAACCGAAAAACTGCTCAATTTTGTACGCGGGATCAAAACTGCCGGAAAATCGGCCATTTTTATCGACCACAATATCTTCCACGTATATTCCGTTGTAGACCGCGTTGTGGTGATTGATCGCGGGCAGGTGGCTGGCGAATTCTATACCAAAGACATCAGCCTCGACGCGCTGATGGAAAAAATGATCCGGGTTGCTGAAACCGGTAGTTTAGATTAGGCATAAGGATGGATAAAATGAGCAACGCGAATGGATCCACCCCCGAGTCCCGGGCACCCTATTCCGATAAATTCAGCCTCAGAAAACTGGTTCGCAAAAACGGCACCCAATTAGGAATTTTTAGCGTCTTCGTTGCCATGTGGATTTTCTTCATCATCATGGCGCCTGAAACCTTCCTGAAATCGCAAATTTATTACGCCTTTATGTCTACGATCCCCTTCTTTGCCATGATGGCGATGCCGCTTACTATGGTGATTATTGCCGGAGAAATGGATCTCTCTTTCCCGTCCATTATGGCTATGGGTTTGATCACCTTTATGATGACGTATGATGCCACCGCCAGCGTGTGGTTGGCTTTTATTGTTGCATTGATCACAGGTGTTGCAATTGGCTGGCTCAATGGCATCATCGTGGTCAAATTTGGCATTCCCTCTTTGGTGGCTACCATTGGGACGCAGTTTTTCTGGCGTGGCGCTGTACTGGTGTTGGGACAAGGCAGAAGCGGCACTTTGATCTACACCAAAGATACCTTCCTGCACCCCATGTTAGTGGGCAAGGTTGCCGATAAAATCCCCATGCAAATGTTGTGGTTGATCTTCGTCGCCATCTTAGCCTGGGTTTTACTCAACCGCCACAAATTTGGCGCCCATATTTACCTGATCGGCGATAATGTCAAAAGCGCCGAATTGATGGGCATCAACACGGGCCGCACGCGCATTTTCAGCTTTATGTTCATTGGCCTGGTAGCAGCGTTTGCCGGGGTCGTCGCCAGCCTGCACGTGACCTATTTCTGGCCCAGCCTGGGTGAAGGCTACATGCTGCGCACGCTGGCTTCTGTCTTCTTGGGCGGCACATCCGTATTCGGCGGCGTTGGCACCATCTTTGGCACATTCATTGGCGCCTTCATCATTGGCGCCATCGAAGCCGCGACGGTGGCGATCGGCTTGACGGGTTTCTGGACACAGTTGATCTATGGCCTGATTATCGTACTCTCGGTAATTATGCACACTTACCTGCGCAAACGCATGGAATGAGCGGACTCGCGATAAGTGGATTGCAGTTTACCAAGACGTATTACGCTCGATGAATTCCATGCTCTTTGGCAGCTTCGCTGAGGAGCATGGTCTTTTAATGAGGTGAACGCGTGCCCCCCGGCATTGTCTTTGACATCAAGGAATTCGCCGTCCACCGGGTAGATTTTCTCGTGCCGGGTGATAATTTTAGCAAAAAGATACACATTTTTTAACGCAAGGTCGCTACGGCAGGAGGTCGCTCAATGCAAAATACTCAACGTAAATCTATGCTGGAAAGCGCGTTCATCGAACGCTTTGGCGCACCCCCAACGTTATTTGTACAGGCCCCCGGGCGGGTTGATTTGATGGGCAGCCACACCGATTACAATCTGGGCTATGTGCTCACCCAGGCGCTTGATCTCAATGTTTGGTTGGCCCTGCGCCCGCGCCCGGATGCCGTGCTGCGGGTCTGCTCACTCGATATCGAGGGCTGCGGTGAGTTTGATTTGCAGAACGTGAGCTACAACCAGGCCATCCCGTGGACAAATTATATGGGCGGGGTGGCGGCCATTTTGCGACAAGAAGGTTATGATTTGAAAGGCTTTGATGCCCTGGTACAAAGCACTGTGCCGATAGGCAGCGGGCTGAGTTCATCGGCTGCCATGGAAGTGGCTACAGCCGTAGCTTTTGACCAAATCAGCGGGTTAGCTTTACCCCCGGTTGAAATGGCAAAAATATGCCAGCGCGCCGAGAATGAATTTGTGGGTATGAATTGTGGCATTCTCGATCAATATTCCTCGGCGATGGGCGTCGCCAACAGCACGATCCTGCTCGATTGCCGCTCTGTGACGCACGAGATCAAACCGATTGCTCCGGGCGTGCAGGTGATGATCTGTGATACGCGCGCCAAACGTGAACTCACCGGTTCCGAGTACCCCGAACGCCGCGCCCAATGCGAGCAGGGAGCGCGCATTCTCAATGGTTTTTATCCTGAAATCCAATCTTTGCGAGATGTCACCCTGGAGCAGCTTGTCGCCCATCAAGCCGATATGACTCATCTGGTTTACAAACGTTGCAAATTCATCATTGAAGAAAATCAGCGCGTGCTGGATATGGCCGCCGCGCTAGAGACAGGTGATCACGTGCAGGCTGGCCGCCTGGCGCTAGAATCCTTTGCCGGTGCGCGCGATCTCTACGAAATCGTCTCATCCGAAATGATCGCCATGCACGATGCGATAGTATCTGCTCCGGGCGTATTTGGCGCGCGCGGCGCGGGGGCGGGATTTGGCGGTTGCCTGGTGGCGTTTATTCAGGACGGCATGCAAGAATCCTTTGCCTGTCATGTGTACAGCGACTACAGCATCCAAACCGGCATTGAGCCAGAAATTTATCAGGCTCGGGCTGCGGCTGGTGCTGGCGTATTGGCAGAATAAAATTCTGACAGGCTTTTTGGGTCATCATTGGGCTATGGGAACACATACGCATCGAAAACAATATAGCCGCTGGAAAGCATCTGGTCATCGCGCATGACGAAGAAGCCGTTTTTACCCAGGTTGGTTTGGAAGCACATATACAAGTCAGAATTGGGGGCAATCGGATCGGCGGTCAGTGTTTTGGCTTTGCAGGTGTTCAAAGACGGGGGTGAAAGTTCGGCATATCCGCTAAAAGTAGCGCCGTTTTGGGGCGTTAGCAAAACATTACTGTCCAGGCAAACGTCTACAGTGGCATCACTGGCTGTGAAGAGTACATCCAGGTCGTAACAGGTGTTTTTGCTAAACGCCATACCCGACCAGGCCGGGCCAAGTGGATCGGGGGCATAAGCATCTGCACCCGTAGACGGCGGCAGAGATTGGTTGGCTGCAGGATCAATGATATTGCCAGAAGCGTCCGAGCAGCTCAGCCAGCCCGCGGGAAAGTTGAAAGGCTGAATTTCGCTACAACTCGGGACACCATGCCCGATATAGGCAATGACCCATTGACCGGCGTTATTCCGTTCGGCAAACCAGGCCGCTCCCCCCGTCTCGTTGACATTCTTGACCGACCCTTGGGCGTGCTGGCCGGTATTCTGGCTGAGCGTGAATTCCAGTTCTGCCTCGCTCCAGCCGAGTTTCGCTAACAAGGCCTGTTTGATAACAGCTTCGTCGGTTAGCGTTGGTGTGGGCTGGGCGACAGTCGCTGGATTTTGGGTTGGCGGGGCTTGCATCGTCATTTGCATAATCTGCGCCTGAGCGGTCTTGGCGACGGCGGTGTTAAAGACAGCTTGATCGCCCTGCGAAGAGATGCCCGATAGATTGCAAGCCAAAGTAAATGCCATTATTATTGCGAATACAAATAAGAGCGATTTTTGGATTTTCATCATGTTGACTCCAATAGGGCTTAGCATGCAACTTGCCGAAGACTACACCTTTATATTTCTGGCTCTCTGGGATTTTTCGCCGCTGGCTCAAAATGACAAACTAAACGTGTCTACTAAAATGAACCTTTCCAGGTAGTGCATGATATGTAAGTGATGAAGGAAATTGGTTGTCACCCTGAGACGAAGTCGAAGGGTCTAGCACAGCGTAATTTATGGCATTTAACTGGTTTTTCGCTCCGCTAGATGCTTCGGCCTACGGCCTCAGCATGACATCATCACTTCCTTATGTAGCACTACCCCTTTCCAAAACCAATACGCTCATCGTTTTCTGTGCTTGCGCCTTTGAACCAGTCCTAGAAAAATGAATGGCATCATGCCAAGACTGGAGACACAAGGAATATTTTCATTCCAAACGGGCTGCCCTTGTTCTGCAGAAGTTTGTTGCGAAGGCGGGGGCGGGTCGTCTATTTCTAATCCTGGGGGAGTCTGTGTTGGCGCTTGCGCGGCGGGTTCCGCCAGGGCTGCCGCCGGAAGATCGGGGATACCCCAGTCTGCCAGACGTGCGTTCAACGATGAGCGCCCACCTGTGGCCAGGTAAAAAGTATTAATCGTGTCTGATTCCTTCAGAGTGCTTTCCCGCGCCACCATTGACCCCCAGGCAATTTCAGCCTCAGAAAACGCCTGATCGGCGAAGTAGATAAAACCGATATTGAAATCGCTTTGCGTATCCGGATAGGCTGGATGACGCGCGCCGCCAGCCATATCCACGAGCTCGGCATAGGTATAGGTTTTTACATCTTGGGCGGTGACGTGTTCCAGATCGCTGAAATCAGGGTTGGTGAGGATATGGACTGGCGGCACCTCCTCGGGCGGGATCAAACCCATCAGGTAGAGATCGAGCGGAACATATATTTTGTAGCCGTGAGCATCCACCACCCTGAAACTGCCATCCGGATTGGCCTGTAAATTGAAGTTGGTCGGCAGCCCCTGGCTGCCACGATCTAGCTCAGTAGTTGGGTCATCCGCGTAGGGGGTCACATACATTCCCATGATGCCGCCGATGTCGCTATTGGCGTCCCAGTGTGCGGTCATATATTGCTGATCTTGCAGTCCATATTCATCGCCGATAAAAGCGCTCCAGGTGTGGCCGATTTCATGGGTAATCAGGCTGCCATAATCGGCGCTGTGATAGATAACCGTCAATAACCGTTCCAGAGAGCCATAGTCCACGGTTTCGTCAATATAATAATCATCGACGCCAATATTGTCTGCGGCGGCGCGCACCGTGGTAGCAAAAGGAACCGGGCCTTCGGAATAGCCATACGTGGGGCGATAGGTGGGGTGCATCGGCATTACCACCAGAAAGTCAAATTCATCGGGGTAGATACTGTAAAATTCGCGGGTGGCCGCGCCGAGGTCGATTTCCTGATCAACCGATGGATATGGCTCGCCGTGAGTTATCTCTCCCTGAGAGTCTGCAACAAAGAGCGCGTATTCGCTGGCATATAGATTGGAGTTTACTTGCTCAGTAGGGTAGCGGATACCGGGATCAACAACCCGAATGTGATCGTAGCCCGTATCTGCGGCTTGCCCATTGGCATAAGTGACCTGGATATCGAAATCAGCCGTTCCCGCCATACCCTCGAAGAGCCACATATCGGGGGGCAAGGTGGCAGTGGTGACTCCATCCAGAGTGTAAACGCCATCCCCAGCCACGCGGTCGCCGCGGGAACCATCGTCGTAGAGTGGTAGCCATTCATCACTCTTATAAGCGCGCAGACTGACCTCAGCAACATCTTGGTTCGTGGTGAAGACTTCGAGGGTGGTGCTATCCTGCCCGTCGGCATAGATGACCGAAGGGGTGGCGCGCGTATACAAATAAGCGCCCGCCTGTGAAGCCTGAGTGGTTGTTTGCGCCCCCAATAATAGAATAATGGCAACGATGAGGGGGATGATTTGCCATATACGTCGTTTCATCAAGTTTTCCTTTTTGAGTTCCTAAGGTTTACGTACTTCCGCAAGAGAAAGCCTGAAAATAGGGGTGGGTGGAAAGTATTGCAGCCCACACACCCCTATTTTCGGCTACTACTCACTCGCCGCAATAGGCGAAGTTATGAGTGGTTTCACCAGACCAACTCTCGTTGTAGAATGTATCCTCAGTTCTGACTTTGTAAACGAGGGAACCTGCAAAGCCACCCGTCTCGATGCCAACCTTGCTTACCCAGCGATCGCCATCTTTCTGCATCTCGATCCACGACCAGCCTTCTTCGTTGTGGTTGAACCAGAATTCGGCCCACACCACACCGGATGAATCCGTGATACCAGCCTCACCAAAAATGGTGCAGCCTTCCCAGATATGAGTCACGTAATTGATGGTTGGGCCGTTCGTATCTGCCGGAGCAGGAGGTTTAGTGGGGGTAGGTGTTCTTGTAGACGGCGGCAATGGGGTTTTCGTGGCTGTCGGAGGATCTGATTGATAGACTTCAACAAAAGCTGCATAGTCTGTGGAGCTGTTATCCAGCCCGACGACTTGTAGTTGATAGTTGCGGCTTTCCAGCGGGCATTCCGTCTGGGTGCCGCTGGCATTGACCAAAGCACCTTCATAGTAGACCGTCTGGAAATCCCCGGAGACTTTCCAGTTGAGCGTGGTACATGCCCCGGCGTTGATATAAGGTGGTGCGGACCAAAATTCGACCGATGACTCAGTGTAGGGTGTTGGCGTGGATGTATAGGTAAGCACATCGGGTGGCAGAGTGATGATGGGCAACGAAGCGGTCGGTGTATTTGTCGGCACTTTTTCAATTTCTTCCTCCGGTCGGCAGGTGACAATACAAATCCGCACCGACGCTGTAGCGCCGCCAGCATTGGCTGTGATAATGTATTCGCCTTCACCGGGGGGCTGCCAGGAGTGGTCAACTCGCACCAGACGGGTGCTATTATCTGTAGTAAGCGGCTGTAATTCCGCGGTGGGTAGAACATCGCCACCTACACTGACGGTTATACCGCTGACTCCATCTGGGCTGGCAGCGTAAACCACAATGGGAATTGGCCCCATATCCAGCGTTTCACCATCCAGAGGGAACTCGACCCAAGCTTGCGGACCGGCTTCCAAACCTTCGGGCACCTGCGCCAAAGACTCCGGCCCATATTCACAGCCACCAGCAATCAGGGCGATCAACAGCAATATATTCAGGGTAATCATCTGTTTCTTGGTCATCTTATCCTCCGGCCAAAATTATGGCTCGCAAGTGCCGTGTGTCTTAGTATCGAATTTCTGCCAATCCGGGCAGAACCCCAGGCTCCAGAAATTGGCCTCACCGCTGGGGCAATTGCAGGTGCCGCTGACACAGTGGTTATTATGATGACAGTATTCACCGGCGACACCGGTATCATCGCGTGGCGCGCACAACCCGTTGGCGCAATAACGCGATTTACAATCGCTATTCTCGGTGCAAGATGTTCCATTTACCCAACCCGGGAAGGGAGCACAAGCGCCGCGGCGGTTAAGAAAGTCGGCATTGGCGCTATAATTTGAACAGTAATCGCCATCATAGCCATCGGGGCAGAAGCAGAAGCCATTGGCGCACTGGTCATTGTGGTGGCAGTAATCTCCGATCTGGCCTCGGCCTACTAAAGGAGCACAAAGTCCATTGGCGCAGTTGCTGCTAGCGCACTGGGTTCCGTCGGTGCAGCGTGAAGCTAAGGGCAAGCCAATCCGGCATCTGCCGCCATCGCCCTCCTTGGGGACTTTCGGACAGGTAATCATTCTACCGCCATCGGCCCGGCACAGACACACACCACTGATGCAGTGGGAATTGAAGAAGCAATAAGCATCGTTACCGCCAAGGACAGCGGGGGCACACAGACCCGATTCACAAATCCCTGATTTGCATTCATCGCTGCTGTTGCAGGCTGCACCATCATTATTCAGATTGGCACTTGAACCTGATTGACTAGATGCGGTTGGGATTCCTTTTAGTGATACAAGCATCTCACAACGACCATCGCCAGAGAAGATCGTATATGTCCCTTCGACTGAAAGCCAGCTATCACCTTGCTTACTAATCACTAAATCTTTGCCCTTGCAGACATTAGAAACGTAGTAACTCAAATGCACGGTTAGCGAATTGCCGCTCCCCAGATTCACGATAATCGCTTGATTATCGCTCCGCCCATTGAAAAACATATCTTTCAGTGGGTAGGTTTTGGCTTCCAACAGTTGTATTCCTGAACGGCGGGTATGTTCATTGGCAAAAAGCTGCACGCTGGCGCTGGTCGGGTTGAAGGGTAAATTATTCTGTAGATTCTTTTCGTTGATAGTTAGCTGCTCGAAGGTCACTTCCACACTATCAATGGGATCATTGGTCTTACAGGTTTCCTGTTGGGGCTTGCTGGGGGGCGACTCGCCCTGCGAGCCATAGGCGCTGACTGAATAGGCGCATTCACAGCCCAGGGGTGCATCCGTCACATTGATGGATGCCATTTGCAGGCTTTTACCGACAGTCAGCGGGTATTTCATGGCAGCATCCGCCCCGGGGCATGTATATTGCCGGTAGATGATGAAACCATCCAGCCATTTTGGATTGAAGGCCGGGTCGAAATCCCAGGTCAGGCGGTGCGTACCGCCGGAGGTTGTCAATTTTAGATTATAGGGAGCAGGCACCTTCGGATTGGCCTGGCTTTGACTTCCCCAGAACCAGTTTTCCATCCAAATTGAGTAGGTAATTGTGAACCCCTTGTCCGTGGCTTGCCATACAGCAGTCCGGGCATCGCTGGCCGTCATATCGGCATAACTATGCGAGCTTGCGTATTGGCCTAAAGCTGTAGGCGGATTTTTTTGGGTATCCGCTGTGGCATTGCCCTGGAATTCGATGAACAGGAGCGAATTTGGATCGGTATAAAAAGATTCGGGCGCTGGCATACTGCGCGTAAATGTAGAATAGTTTGCCAAATTCCCAGTGCGCACATTGCTGGCATCAGGAATGCGGATGGTCGGCAAACCTCTTACAGTCGCTTCGATGAATCCCCAGGTCAGACTGCTGTCGCCAGGCACGAAAGAGAGCAATCGGAAGAAAACCCGTTGAAAATTTGGCTGTGGCTGGCAATCTTGCGAAGGAGGTACAGTTACCCAAACTGGCTGCCCCGAAGTCAAACGAATTTGATTGCCTTCTTTCCCGGCAACAGCGAGATTATAGCCATATTTGCCAGGTTGTGGAACTTTATCGGTGAATGCTTCGGTGTTTTCTGGTAATTTTGCAACCGGTTTATCGTCCGGTGAACCGGGATCATACCGAGAAATTTCATAATGAACTTCATTGTCGGCTTCATCTTTCCAGGATAATGAAACTTTACAATCTGCTGCCAACTCTGCTTTGAATCCCGCGGGCATGGCTGTTTTCTGGTTTGGCAAAAAATTGCCCGGATTCCATTGCGGCAAGATATTTGCCACGATTCCGGCTACCGGCCCCTGACCCGGCTGGAAAACGGCCGCCTGCCCGGCCTGACCGACAACCCCGGGCAGGAATCCCGGCAAGATGCCCGGCCCCTGGCCTGCCTGTCCGCCCGGTGGCTGTTGGCCGCCCGGCGGCACAATATTGGCACAAAAGATAACCGTTATTGTGGATACTTTGCTGATGCTGTTATTGCCATTGGTATCGAGTATGTCCACCCAAATATCTGCCCAGCCGCCATCTTGTGCCAGGAATTTCTCAGCTTCGCCCCCGGCATTGATCGTAGCGCCAAAATCAGATCCGCCGACGGAAACCATGGGCAAGGCATGCACGCCCGACGAACCTGCTTTGCCATAGTAGGCATAATTCAGCGTGGCCGTTTTGACAGCAGCCGCCGAGTCAACCGTTACAACTACGTTGGTTGTCAGTGGTTCGGTGGTGCAGGCCTGCCCATAAAAGACGGGTGAAGTTAAAACGCTGATATTTTTGATCTTAAGCGCCGGTTGGTTGGCAGGAGCAGGACGGGCGGGGGGAGGTGCGGGGGGTGGAGGCGGAGGGGGAATCGCTCTGGAAGGTGGCGGCGCGGCGGGAACCAGAATGGGCTGCCCCGGTTTGGGCTGGCCCCCGGCGAGATGGGGGTTGACCGCTCCAATAGTAGACTCCGGCACCCCAACTTTTCCGGCGATGTTTTCTAACGTATCCCCCTCCTGAACGATGTATTGCGCTAAATCCTGACGGGAAGCATTCACATCGTACACAGTCACGTAGTGAACTGCCGATTCGCCCATTTCGCCCTGGCTGTTATAAGCGCGGGCGATCAGGGCATAGCTGCCCGTCTCGACGGCTACCAAGGGATAGTTCAAGGTAAAGGGTGTCATCCCGCCCTCATCGGGGCTGGCCTGGGAGAGCAGCAATAGATCATCGGTCCACAAGTCAATGCGCGTCACGCCATCTTTATCGTGGCTGCTGACAAAGACCATAAACGAATCGCCCTTGACGATCTGGGTTCCTGGAACAGGTTCCTGGATGATGACCGTTGGGCCTGATGGTACCGCGCCCTGGGCCAACCCAAACGGCCAATTCCCCGAGAGATAAACGTAGCTCAACGCAGCCAGAACACCCAACACCAATATACCCAACACTGCGGCTCCAGCCAAACCCACCGAGAGCGGGAATTTGCGCTTGCGAGAAAGATGTTTTCCCCCCGGCGCTCCCGCTTGCATACCCAGCACAACATCGGGTCCCAGCCTCAATTGGCTGCCTGCCGCCAAGATCGTCGGCGCGCTGATGCGCTGCCCGTTGATGTAGGTGCCATTGCTTGAACCCAAATCTTCGATCACCCATTTGTCACCCTGCCAGGTCAGGCGGGCATGATAGCGGGAGACTTCAGCGTCGTCGATAACAATATCATTATCTTCCGCCCGCCCCAGGGTGAGCAGGTTCTTTTTCAGCGAGAATGCCTGCTGGGGTCGCGGCCCCTGGTGCATAACCAGGTAAGGTGTTTTTGTGGGTTGATTAGCCATGCTTTGCCCTCCGGAGCTTTCAAAATGAGGTAGGCCAGGTGAGATGCGTTTACAAAGTGCATCCCACCTGATTGCATTTAGTTTACTCGTTATCCATCGCAGCCTGTATAACTATAGGATGAAGTGCCCGACTGGCGTTGGTTGCCCAGGCTATCGCTGGCAACGATATAGTATTCAACCGTACCCATTGGCGTGCTCATGCCATCGTCTACCGAGACACCGATTTCAGACTGCCAATACTCCGTTGAGAGTTCGCTCATCCAGACAGAGTTCCAGCCTTCGCCATTTCTATTATAGTAGAACTGTGCCCAACTTACACCAGATTCATCGCTGATACCGGCCTCTCCGTAGAACTGGCAGCTCTCCCAGACCAGATTTTTCCAGTTGATGCTTGGCCCGGTTGTGTCAGATGGGGGCGCTTCATAGACATCTACGCTTGTCCAATGGTCGGTGGTGGAGTTGTCCATTTCGATCACTTGCAGGTGGTAGGTATAGCTCGCCGAGGGGCATTCTGAATCGCTGCCACTGGCGTTCACCGAATTGCCTTCAAGATAGATCGCCTGGAAATCCCCGTAGACGTTCCAGTTCAATGTGGTGCATTCGCCAGCGTTGATATAGGGCGGCGCGGCCCAGAATTCGGCTGAAGATTCGCTATAAGCTGTCGGGGTGGGCGATTTATACGCAGTTGGAGTTGGCGTGGGGGATTTGTATGCGGTTGGGGTGGGTGTTTTCGATGCCGCGGGTGTTGGCGTCCAGGTGGGTTCATCGGGGGCCAGGGTGATAACGGGCAGCGTAGCCGTTGGTGTATTTGTCGGCTCCATCTGTTCAGCTGCCTCGACCTCCGGTGTATTGCAGGTTACAACACAGAAGCGCAGGGATGTCGGTGTGCCGCCCGCAGATGCTGTAATTAGATACTCGCCCTCGCCAGGCGGCAGCCAAAGCAGGTCGGCGCGCACCAGGGTGGAGTCATTCACCAGGGGCGTAAGTTCACCCACGGGGATAGCCTCCCCACCCACGGTTACAATCATGCTTCCCACTCCATCGGGGCTGGCAGCATACACCGTAACGGGGATGCTCCCCATCGTGAAGATGGCTCCCTCCGCGGGGTATTCAATCCAGGTATTGGGGCCGCTGGCGAGATCGGCCAGGGCATCCGGTGATTGGGTTTCCAATTCGCAGGCGCTGAGTGTCAAAGCACACAAGCACATCAGCAGGGTAACAACCAGGGCATTTATGTTTCCAGATTTCATTGCATACTTCCTTATCATGGCTTTTTATAAACTATCGTTCAATACACTGTAAACAAAGAAAATTCCATTTTTAGGCTCAGGCCTCCGAAGTCTTCGCGCAGCATTTCGAACGAAGTGAAGAAGCAGGAAGGCTCTTCGCGATCTGAACAGGCTCGCTGGAGACTTCGGAGGTCTTTTGTGAAAATTCAAATCACTTTGTTTACGATGTATTCAATCAAGGCACCTGAGGATTAAAGCTGGTTTTTCGATATCCATATTTGTCGGTTGTAACATCCACATAAAGCGACATACTTTGGAACACATTGGTATTGAAGTTATAGAAGACTCTCGAAAATTTTGCCTTGTTACCGTTCGGGATGAGGTCAAACGAAGCTACGCCGGTTGCAGGATTGAGAGAAACAAGCTTATACGTACCTGACGTTACCTTTGCGGCTACATCGGCTTCAAAATAGTCAAAAGTGCCATTGCTATAGAAGATGATACGGTCATTGCAGATGACGGTTGGACACATTACATCTCCCTGACCTTTATTATAGAAAAGCCACATGAGTTTGAACTCATTCGCTGGCTGCCCAGCGGTCAATAATTTTCGCAGGAGCGCTTCATTGGCATTTGGGGGCGGAGCTTTGGGGTCAAAAATATGGATGGCTTGCGAAGTGCCCGCAAACACGGGCGAAACGGGGCCATTCCCTGATATCGTTGGTTTTGCCTGCCCCTGTGCCCAGGTGCCATAAAAAGCCTGATAGGTGTAATTTTCATCATAAAACTCGCTGACTTGTAAGGAGCCATTGGCCGGGATCACCATCGCTGATTGGCTGATGGGGTTCTCCACCACATTATTGCTCTTGCGGGTGAAGTTTAGCCCAACAATCGTGTAGGGGGTCTTGTTATAGACTGTAATTGAGCAGCCCGTATCCCCGCAGCCTGGCCCATATTTTGCCTGTTGCGGCGGTTGACCCTGCTGCCCTCCTCCGCTGCCGACTTGCACTGTGACTTTGCAGCCGCCATCCGCGGATTGGACAATATAATCCTGGTTTACGCCTGCCCAAGAGCCACCGGCGGGCGCTTTAATCAGTAAATCAGTACTTTTACAGGTTCCGCCGATATAGAACCCAAGTTGCAACGCGTCGCCGGTTTTGACTTGCAGGGTGATGGGTGTGTTGCCCGGTTGCACGCCTGCCTGAGGACTGAAATCAATCTGGCCGAGATTATGCTTGCCAGAGAATAGATGCACCTCACTGGCAGATGTATGGAAGAAGTAATTGGCCCAAAGGTCAATCGTGGCGTTGCGGGGCTGCGGCATATTTTGGCCGCTAATTTCAATATCCTTGAAAGTGACGGTTACTTTTTCGTCCCAATTGTAGGTGAGACAATCTTCGGGGTTTTTTATTGGCACCCGTTGCGATTCGCCGCCCTGCCCAAAAGCGCTGACGGAATGCGAACAGGCACAGCCTTGCGGCAGTTTCTGGGGGTCGAAGGCCATGCCTCCGGCCCGCTTCACCACGACATGCGGCCACTCGATGGTTGTTTTGTGTCCGGGGCAATAATACTGGCTATACACGTGAAAACCGCTGACATATTGATTCCGGGCATTATTATCCGGATAATCCCAAAATAGATCGTGAAAATCTTTATTCACTGACACGCGCACGTTTGTGGGCGCAGGGATCACGGCGCTGGGCGGCGCTTGCGGCGCATTCCAAAGATAGGGTTCCAGCCAAAGCTTATATTGGAACGTAAAACCTTGGCCTTTCCCTTGATAGATCTGGTCTGTATTCCCACTGGTGAGGTCAGCGTACGCGTGCGTTGCTGCGAAAAACCCCAATTTATCAGGCGGCTTGTTGGCTTGCGCGCCGCTGGCCGCTACTTTGATGATAAGGTTCTGCCCCACCTGGGTTTCGGGTAACCAGGTCTCTAGCCGGTATTTGTCGGAACCAAAATTGCCCAGTGGGATGCTGCTACCCTGCCCGCGCGGCAAGCGGAAGACAGCATACGGGGCTATGATCGGTTCAATAAATCCTTCGGCGTAGCCCGGAGCGTTGAAGGCTACCGGCTGGAAAATCAGGCGCATTAGTGTAGGCAAAGGCTGGCAGGCCGGAGTAGACGGAACATCTACAATCACCGGGCGGCTGGTCGCATAATCGACAATTTTGCCCCCCTGAGACTGCCGCGCCACGACTTCGTATTCGTACTTGCCAGACCCAGGCAGCTTGTCTACGTATTCGGTTATATTAGCTGCCAAAACGTCAACATTCAAACCAAACGCGGCGCCTGGTGCGCGTCGTTGTATATCGTAATGGGTTTCGATGGTGGTGTTATCTTTCCAGGTAATTTTGACCTGACAATCACCCGCCACCGTAACCTGCACCGGATCGGGCGCGGCCATGCGCGGGTTGGGGTTGCCAACCGCCCCGGGCGCAGGATTCACTACCACGCCGGGTAAGCCATTTTGCCCTGGACCCCTGAGATTTCCGAGATCGGGGAAAGCCGCCGGGACAAAACCTGGCAGGTTAATACCGCCTGCTTGCGGCGGACAGTATGTTACCGCAGCCGTATAGATCGGGCTGTAGCTGAGTTTGTTATTTTTGTCGTAAGCCTCAACCCTCAATTCCAGCTTGCCGCCAGCCTGGGCGAGATGAGCCTCAGCCTCTTTGCCGACGTTCACATCGGCCTTGTACTCGCCCCCGGTCAACTTCATCTCAAGCTCAATATCCTGGGTTCTGACTCCGGCGCTGTCGATATAGGCATAGGCCAGAATCACTTTGGAGATATCCGCCAGCGGCTCGACTTTGGCAGTCGCCCGCAATACGGTGGCAAATGTAGTGCAGTGCTGCCCGTAATAAACCGGGCTGGGATTCACAGTGGCGCTTTTGACAGACACCGATGTGGATGGGTTGGCTGGAGCAGCTCCGTTACGTTGTTGGACGCCCTGCTGACCTCCGGCTTGGCCGCCAGCCTGACCGCCAGCCTGACCGCTGACGGGTTGAGGCTGCGGCGCGGCGCCCATCGGGGGGGCTTTGGGCAATGGGATCAGAATTACCTGACCGGGCGTGATCTGCCCGTTTACAATGCCGGGGTTGACCGCCAGAATCGCATCCACAGTTGTACCGGCTCTGCGGGCAATGCTCTCCAGCGTATCGCCCGCCTGGACGACATACTGGCCCAGTTTTTGGGTCGAAGCCGTAGACTCACCAGCGATTACGTTGACGCTATGCGCCAGCGATTCACCCATGAGACCTTGTTTGTTGTAGGCGCGTGCCACCAGGGTATAAGTACCCTCCGCGGTTGCTACCAGTGGGTAATTCAGACTGAGGGGCGTAATGCCGTTCGCATCCGGGCTGGATTGGGATAAAACCATTTGGTCGTCCACCCATAAATCAATCCGGATCACGCCGCTATCGTCCACAGCAGTGGCCGAAAAGAGCAGCGAGTCGCCTGTATTAATTTGCGTGTAAGGCTGCGGCTGCTGAATAACCACCCCCGGGCCATTCGAAAAAATATTTTCTTCCGTTGTTTGGGATAGCCCAAAGGGCAAACGCGCCGTAGGGGAGAAGTAAAAATATCCCGCCACAGCCAGCACGCCCAAGAGGATCAGGCCTGCCAGCCCCAAACCGAGTACGCCTCCCACGACGGGCAACTTCGACTTTTTCCGGGGCGCTTTCTGCCGCGGGCGAGCCGCCGCCGGGGTTCCACGTTGCACGCCCAACAAAACATCGGGCCCCAGGCCGATCTGGCTGTCTGCGGCCAGATACGTTGGTACGCGGATGCGTTGGCCGTTGATGAATGTGCCGTTGCTGGAGCCTAAATCCTCGAGAATCCACTTGCCTTCCGAGCGAGTCAGCCGGGCATGGTAGCGCGATACGCCTGGATCGTCGATGACAATATCATTATCATCCATGCGGCCAATGGTAAGGATATGCTTGTTCAGTGGAAACGTATGGTTGGGCCAGGGGCCTTGTGCCATAACCAAAACAGGCGGTGTTTGTGGTGGATTTGTCATGGTGTGTACTCAACTTTCAGGCTGGGTGTGGTGATCTGGATATAATCATCATCGGCGTTGGAATCGGTGCCGAATTGGAAAAGTGCAATGATCTGATAATAGGGCGGTCCAAGATTGGCTTGCAAGGAGGCTGTCACATCCAGCGGCGTATCCGGGCAACTCAGCAGTCTACCCAAATATTGCGAGAGATCGTAGTTTCCCTGCGAAAGCACCGCCGGGTCGAAATTTCCATAATACGAATAAAACACGCCCACTTCACCCAGTTCGTTGAATGGATCGCCTGCCACCAAAATACAAGGCAACGTCAGCGTGGCGGAATGGATCGTGGCTGTAGGGGGAATATCGACGATGGAGAAATCCATAAAAGTGACCCAGGCCAGATCGGTGGCGTCGTCACCGGGAATATAACCGGTGTTGCCCAGCCCATTGGAGTCAACACTACCCCCATTGGATGTTGGCAACAACGTGACATTCTTTTTGGTATTCGCGGGTGGCTGCTGGGCAGCGACCTCAACCTTGATTTTGACCCAAAAAGCGGCGTTGGCTTTATCTCCCCAGCCGAACAACACACCCGATGAATTGCGCAGCTTCCAATAGCCCTGGTAGGTGCCAGCTTGGGCAGGCGCCGTCAGATTCACTGAGACATCAATCGTCTGGCCGGGAGCCACTGTGCCTGTGGTTAACGGCACATCTTGCGGCCCGCCCAGGGCGTCGCCGTGATCGAAAACCAGCTTATAGCCAGCATTCCAGGTGCAACTGCCATCGTTCCTCAAACGCCAGGTTTTTGTAAAGGCGCTCCCGGAGTTTAGCTTGGTATTGTCTGGGATGGTGACATCTTTGACAAAGCTGACCTTATCGCAAGGGATCGGCGTTGCCGTTGGCGGTGCGGCGGCTGGCCCCTGAGCATTGGATGCCGTTGGGGGTGTATTCGGCGTGGGGGGCTGGTTCCCAGCCGCGGCAGTGGCTGCCACCAGGGTAGCCTGAGCATCTGCCGGGGAGAGGGGTTGCAACCCGCCGGGGGCAGCTTGCGTTGCTCCGGCCTGGAGCGTTAGCGCCGTTGCCGGATTCGCCCCATCCCCATTAACCGCCTGGCAGGCCAAAATTGCAAATAGTGGCATCAAACTCCAAAGGAGTAGCCGATTACGAAAATGAATATTTTTCACGAAGATTTTCCTCCTGAGATGATCTGCTCTACGGTAGCCAGGTGGTGAAACTGACGCCGAGCACCCAGGGCTGCAATTCGCTGCCCCCGGTGCCAATTTGTTCTAACCGATCCACTCGCAAATAACCATAGTTGTTTTGGTCGGTGATATAGCAATAATAATGCCCCTTTGAAATGTGGAGGCCGGGATACCAACTCATAATCGCAGTGCAGCTTTGATAAGTGGGAGATGTTGTTCCCACATCAGCCCAAACGGTGCCCCTGCCGCCGAGTTGCCCGAGGGCATGGCCGGGGTTTGGATCGCTGGAGTTGTATTCCATGTAGGCCATCTCCTCCAGGCCGCCGCCATTATCGAGATCAACGCCTTGTTTGGAATCATAATAATCGTAGAGTTCCACATAGGAGGATGTAGCCGACGACGGTTGGGCGGCCCCCTGCGCGGGCGGCGGCGCTGTCGTAGGCGGCGCTGATGTAGGCTGAACATTGCCCGATGACGATGTCGGCGATGCCGCCGGTGACTGCGCATAATTCTGGGTTGTAGCTGTGGGCATAGGGGCAGCTTGTCCATTCTCGGCGGGCGCAGAAATGGGTGGATTGGCGGCAGCGATGCTGGTTGCCGTCAACGCGGCGGGGTCTATGGGCTGCAAACCGCCCGTTGAATTTGTATCTCCGGGTGCGGCTGCCTGCACGGTTTGCTGAACGGCAGTCGCGGCCGCGTTCGTATCAATCGTAGCCCCGGGAACCTCACAGGCCAGCGTTGCCAGAATTAAAACTAGCAAAACTGAGATGATCGCCTCAATTTTTTTGGGGTTTGTCGGTTTCATATCAATAATCTCCTGAGTAGCCCTGCCATATGTATCATGCCAGGTGCCATTAACGCGTCGTTGCTTTATAAAATTATCTTAGCCCGCCGCGTTCTTTGGCAAGAGCGGCTGCTTGTTCATCGAGTTGACTGCGCAAATAATCAAGCAACTCCTCCAGGTCGCGAATAACAGCCGTCTGCCCACTGCGGACGTTCTGCACCTCCCCCCGCCAGACTGAAGAAACCGTTTCTTCAGCCCACAAGCGGAGGACGAAGGTTTCGCGGGAAAGTTGTCTTTTGCTAGGCAAGGTCATCTTTTTTACTGAACCTCAAACTCGAGTGTGCGATCTAGTTCGCCATTCAGATAGAGTTCTACTTTGTATTTGCCCGTCGGCCATAGATTATCGTTGCTCAACTCGAAGTGCAGCGAGTTGCTGCCAGAAGTGATTTCCGTTTCGTCAATCAGAAAATTGGGATCGACGCCATCGGCCTGGACGGCAATCCAAACGGCTTTCACAGTCGTATCATCCGGGGCGTTTGCCAAATCGACAACACAATAAAATGTTTCGTCTTGAGCGAAGGCAGTTGATGGTTGTGTTCCATCGTAATCTCTTGCCATAAACGCTTCTGCGATATTGGCAGTGGTAGCGCTGAAATCACAGGCCAGGATGGACAGGATCAGCAGGGAGATGGCCAAAATGAGTTTATAGGGGCGGTATTTCATGTGATTTTTCTCCTTATCACTTAAAGAGCAAAAACTGATGCGTATGATTGTGCATCAGTATAAATGTCTGCTATCTCGAAAATGTCTTCGCTGTGATTTTTATTCGTTAAACTTTGGGGACATTTTTTTTTTGTGTGAAGGCGAAAGACGGAACGCGAATGCCTCTCTCTGCGAAGGCGTTAGCCTGAGCAGTTACTATTGGCTATGCCCCGCGTGTGGCGACAATATGCCCAGAATCTCTCAATGCTGCCAGATCGCGTTTGATCGTGCGGTCACTAACCCCCAGAGCCTTTGCTAAATGGCCTACTGTTGGCGCCGCGGCTTGTTCTTGGGCTTCTTGCACCAGGCGCAGTAATTGATGCTGACGGCGTTCAGTTTTCCCTTCGAATTTCTCATCTTCGGGTGTGTTCGCTGTCCAGGTGATTTCAACCCACTCGCTCGCCAGGAGCGGACGTCCAAGGGGAGCGTCGGCACAGGGGAGCAGCACCTTGCTCTGGCCGAGGATATATTTATGGTAATCATTCCAAATCGGTCGCCCCGGGTCAATATCATGCAGGTAGGCGCGGCGGCGTTCAGGATCGGCGATGTTTTCGGCGAATTGCATCAACAAATTGTAGGCAGCTTGCAATGCAACTAATCCACGATCGCTTTCTCCAGCCGCCAGCAAGGCACGATAAACACCCACATAAGCCAGCAAGGGATCGCCAATGCCATCAGTTCCGTTTTCTTCGATCCAATCGAGAACCTGTTCGGCATAGCTAACGGCCGTGGCATGATTCCCCTCCGCAGTTGCACATCTCGCCAGTCCGGCGAGGGGATCGTTAGCCATGGCGTTCAACCCGACCTCTCGGCGGAGTTCCAAGCCCTGGGAATAAGCATCCCGCGCATTGTCCAGTTCCCCCAACTGTTCCAGTACCAGCCCGAGGAATACCCAGCCATACCCTTCCAGGCGGCGGTCGCCAACTGCCTGGCTGAGATCGCAAACTTCAACCAGCTTTTCGCGCGCCGAATGTAGATCGCCGCTATCACTATAAGTGATAGCAAGATTGTAGAGACTGGATATTTCAAAGCGGCGATCGCCGATGGCGCGTCTCAGGTTGAGCGAGCGTTGATGGTGGTCAATCCCTGCCTGAAAATCTGCCAGAAAATGAAATACACCGCCCAGGGCGTTGTGAACTTCTGCCAGCAATGCCTGATCGCCGGTGGGTTGGCCGACCTCCAGGGCGCGCCGAGAGTAGTCGAGGGCGGCATCATAATTGCCACAATTGAAAAACACTACGCCAAGCGCATTTAGGCTGATGGCCTGGGCTAAGGGGTCCCGATTTTCCAAACTGAGTTGATAGGCAATTTCCAGATGTTGGCGCGCCTGGGGATAATCGCCATGCTGCCGGAGCATTTGCCCCCATTTTACATGAGCCTGGTGTTGAGATTCTTTGTCACCGGCTAATTTTGCCTGCTCTACGGCATGGCGCACGGCGCGGATGGCGGCGGGATAATCGCTGATCGCTTCCCAATAATCGACCCAGCGTAAAGCGATTTTCGAGCGTCGCTCTGGAGTGGTCACTTTGAGATTTTCTAGCAACGCGGTGAGGGCATCCAAATCGGTTTTTTGGTTTTCTCGCTCACCCAGGAGCGCATACACTGCTTCTCTGGCGGCGCGCAACTCGAATTGGTGGACTGGATCAATATCACCGGGGAATTTTTCGAAAGCCTCCAATGCGCGCGCATAATACAACGCCGCAGTGCGATTCGCATACATCGATTTTGCCCGATCTCCGGCCCGCCGGTTATGGGTAGCTGCCTGATCCCAGAGATGGCCTTCGGTGAAATGGTGTGCCAGGGTTTCGATCTGGTCGGGTTGCAGGATGAGTAAATTTTCTCCCGCCCGTTTGTGTAATTCTCGCCGCGCCTCGGGCGGGATGGCCTGATAGGCAACCTGACGAATTTTGTCGTGGGTAAAACGATATGCCGTTGGTAATTCTTCTAGGAAGCGTCGGCGGACCAAGGCGTTGGCGATGGTGAGAACCTGGCTGAGTTCCATCCCAGTGGTGTTGCTCAACAATGAAAAATTGAATTCGCGGCCCAGCACGGCTGCTGCGCTTAGGACAATGAGCTCGTTACTCGATAAACGCGCCAGACGAGTGGCAATTGTATTTTCTACAGCCTGCGGCAGGGGAAGTTCTCGATAATCGGATGTCGTCGTATCCCAGGGCGTATGCCATTCGCCACCCTCATCTTGTTCCAATAGCCCTTCGTCATGCAGGGCACGCAAGGTTTCCAGGATGAAGAGTGGATTGCCCAGCGTTTCTTGATAGAGGCGCATTTCAAAGAGCGGAGCAGCTTTCGAAATGCCTAGACTACGACGGATTAATTCGCTCGCTACAGTAGAGGATAGCCGCTCTAAAATAATGTGCTGCCGTATTCCAGATTGGTTTAAGCCGCCAATTTTTTGCCATAATGTGCCGCGCACCTGGGCATCTTCGCCGCGAAATGTGCCAATCATCAATACACGGCTGGTGTGCAAAAGGGGGGTGAGCGCAATGAGCAAATCAATATCGGTTTCATTCGACCAGTGCAAATCATCCAATACCAATAGAACCGGGGTGATCTGCCCCCATGCCGAAAGCACATTGGCGAAGGCCTGCACCAGGCGCTCATGTTCATGTTTTGGGGGCAGGGTTGGCGCGGGTACAAGCCCAGGTAATTCCTGGTACAGTTGAGGCACGAGGGGGGCTAAAACCCGGAACCAGATTTCTTCCACGAATTGCGCTAGCTGATTAATTCGCAATGCGGTCAAGCCGCCCGCTAAAGCTTCGATGATCGCAGAATAGGGAGATGAGACATCTCCTTCGAGATTGCGCCCCCACAGCGATTGCACGCCGCGCCACTCGGCATCGCGAATGACCTCGTTCATCAAGCGCGTTTTGCCGATTCCTGCTTCACCTTCAATTAAAACGGTACCACCAAAGCCTCGAATGGCTTCCTCCATGAAGCAGGTGAGCGCTTCTCGTTCGTTCTCGCGCCCTAAAAGCGGAAGCTGCGCGGGACGCGATTCATCGAACAACCAGGGCGTTACCGGCGATGGAGTTTTGGGCAAATATGGCGCTTGCACATTGGGTACGCGCAAGGCAATTTCTTGAGCCAGGGCGCGCGTTTGTCGATCAGGCTGAAGCCCTAACTCGTCTTCCAGAATAGTGAAGCATGTTTCGTATTGAGATAGGGCTGCTTCTGGGCGGTCGAGCGCGTAATACAGGCGCATAACTTCGCGGTGAGCGGCCTCACGGTAGGGGTCTGCCTGCGCCAGCCTAAGGGCGACATCTAAAGCCGCTGTGTACGCCCCGTTTTTCTTCTCAATTTCAATCAGGTACTCCAGAGTGCGCAGATACATTTCCCGCAAACGCTCGCGCGCAACCAGAACCCAGTCGTCATAGAACCCTTCCAGTAAAACACCCTTATAGAGTTCTACTGCTTCATGCAAAGCTTGGGCGCCATTTTTTTTATCATCAGGAGACGCGGCCTCAAATTGCCAGGATGCTTCTGCTTTTTTTTCAAAAACGCTCACATCGATGAGCAGCCCCTCATTTTCGGGGATGCGTATCTGTTGCGCATCGACTTCGAGAATATCAGGCACAAATTTGCGGATGCGCCATAGCGCCTGGGTGAGCGCTTTGCGAGCGCGGGCTTCATCCATATCCGCCCAGAAAATCCCTGCAATTTTATTTCGAGATTGGAATTGCCCGCGATGCAGTAGTAAATAAGCCAATAAAGCGCGTGCCGAGGCTGATCTTGGAAGATCGAGTTGTTCCTCGCACTGCCAGAGCGCAAAAGTTCCGAAGAGATTTGCACGAACTTGCTGTGAGGCCATGTATCTGATTATAGGTGAAGAATAGATAATCGCAATAGGAAAGGAGTTACCTGCATATGTAAGGTTTTCACTGTTGCAGAGTTGTGCTGCAAAAAGCATAGATGACAATATACTTGGAATATGAAAGCGCTCTGCCTACATGAATTTGAACAGGCCTTCAATGCTGGAAACTTATGCGTTCATAAAAGTCAGTATGACCAATGTCCCTTTGCCTACCTGGCTTTGCAGCGAGATTTTTCCACCCTGGGCTTCAACTAACTCTTTTGCAATGGATAATCCTAAACCATTATTGTGCGAATCATCAACCCCTGGATTGTTGATTTGGTAAAAGCGTTCAAAAATATGGGGTAGATGCTCCGGGGAAATGCCAATCCCTTGATCGCTGACCAGGATTTGACACTCTTTATCATGCTGGCGTGTGGCGAGTTGGATACTCCCCTGAGAAGGTGTAAAACGCAGCGCATTATCCAAAAGGATTAGTAACACCTGACGCAAACGAATCGGGTCTGCCCAAATTGCTCCGGTGGTGTCCATGACTTTCAAGGTAACCTGTTTTGCAGCAGCCAGCATTGAGAATTGCCCCTCGATTTCGGAGAGCAGTGCGGGGAGTTTTACTACTTCGCGCGTGAGTTGCAATCGACTGGAATCCAGGCGAGAGAGCAGCAACAAATCATCCACCAGATTGTTCATATAATCGCATTCCTGGAGGATTGTTTGCAGATGATCGGCTTGATCGGCCTGATTTTTCTGACGCAAGGCATAATCCGCAGTTGCCCGGATCAGGGTCAATGGAGTGCGTAGTTCGTGGCTGGCATTGGAAACGAAGGCCTGTTGGTGATTCCAGGCCTGCTGGGCAGGGCTTAATGATCGGCCAGAGAGCCACCAACTTCCCAGACCCAACGCCAAAGAACTGATTCCGGCCAGAATCAGCAATCCCACCAGATATTGACTCAAGACTCGGTCCTGGTCGCGCAGCAGCCTGCCAACCTGAAGCAATTCCGGGCCACCGGGTACCATCACCCGGTAGGTCAGCAAACGGGCGCGGCTGCCATCCTCCAGCCGGATCGTGCGCAGGTCGGAACCCGTCAAAAGTGCTGCTGCGGCTGCGGCCTTATCTTGGGTAATGGGTGCTACGGGCAGGTTTGTGGCGGTGATCAATTCGCTATTGGCATTCAACGGCAGCACAAAAACCGGAGCTAACTCCTCGTCATAGGGACCTTCTTCAGAATGTTCTTCTGAATATGCGCTGGGCTGAGAATATTCATCGTCACCTTCGTCATCTTCGTCACTTTCTTCCCCTTCTTCTCTTTCTTCATCTTCTGACTCATGCGCAATCACAGGGACAGGCGTCGGCGTCGGCAGCGACTGCCCTTTATTTTCAAGCCAGTCTTGTTCGGCATCGGCCAACTCATCGGGCAACGACAATCCATATTGATTCATCAGCAGGGCCATCTTCACTTGCATGGCCTGATCAGTAGCATTGTAGAGGTAGTAGTGCAGCAGGCTATAAGACCCACCTCCACCCAGGAGAATAATGGCAAGAGCCGCTAGAAAATAGAATAAGGTTAGCTGCGTGCGCAGTTTTCTAAGCATCATCGACATTGAGTCTATATCCGATCCCGCGTTCTGTCTGGATGGGGTCTTTCATACCGGGCACAGTAAGCTTTGTGCGCAGGTATGAAATATATACATCGACCATTGTGGTTTGAACGCTGCTGTCATATGCCCAAACATAATCGAGGATATTCTGACGGGACAAAACCTGTTTGGGATGGCGCATCAGGTATTCGAGCAAAGTCCACTCGGTTTTGGTTAATTCCAGAGGGTGTTCGCCCCGGCGGGCGGTATGGGCGCGCAAATCCATCACAAGTTGACCGGCTCGAAGTTCCCACTGATCGGCGGGATTATCCTGAAACCTTCTCGACAGGGCGTGCAGGCGGGCAATTAACTCGTCGATAGAGAAAGGCTTCACCAGATAATCATCTGCGCCGCTGTAAAGCCCGGCGACCCGGTCTTCAACCTGGGTGCGAGCGGTCAGCATGAGCAACGCCATCGGCAGGCGCGCCGAGCGCACTGCCCGACAAATGGAGGGGCCATCCCGACCGGGGAGCATCCAATCGACGATGGCGATATCATGGGTACCTCGTAGCGCCATCTCCAAACCGAGGTTGCCATCATGCGCCAGATCCACCCCAAAATGTTCTTCTTCCAGCACAGTACGTATCAAATCTGCCAGACGGCGGTCGTCTTCGATGATTAAAACGCGCATCTTTACTTCCTTCTTTTTGTGATTTTCTAAGTGTACTTCAAGAAGATTGGAAATTGATTGGAAAACTCGATCTTCTTTCCAAGAAAGTTCCAATTCTTTCCCGGTATCCTTGAGTTCATATTCAGGGCAATTTCGAAGATTCCCTTCATGGATGACAATTGCCAGAACTTACAAGGAGAAAATCATGAACAAGCCAGCCGTTATTTTTTCAGCTTTTTTGAGTGCCATTATACTTACAATCATCGGGGGCGTAGTTTATACCGTGCGCGGTACAGAACCCACCCCAGTTCTCCAAGCCGTATCAACGGGCCCCATTCCCATAGAACAATCCGTGGAACAAATCGCGGAAAAACCAGTGGAACAATCCATAGCAAGCGATCCAACGCTCGAGCAAGAACTCCTTGCGCGCGAGGTCGCGTATCAGGAAATGATTGCCGAAGCCAATGCCCGGCTTGCCGAGCAACAAGCGGCTGAAGCAACCCAGGTCAGCACACCTGCCCCGGTATTGCTGCAGATCACTGCCCAGGAAGCTTCTGTATTTGCATCCAATCACCTCGGCCAGAGTCAGGTTTATAGTGTCGAAGTCGTCAATTACAACACGAAGGTGGTTTATAAAGTCACCTTTAGTTCTGGTGATGTCGCCTTTGTCACTCGTTATGGGGATGTGATCTCGGTAGAACGGGCAGTAAAACAGCCTGACTCACGGCAAAGTGTGGCAAGTAACTCTGGTGGCGGGCAGAGCGGGGAACAAGAACACGACGATGACGATGACCACGACGATGACGATTGAGATTTAGCCGAGCGGTGAACTTTAGAACAACTTCAAGATTTCGTCCACCTTTATTAGCTCATCAAACTTGTTACTGAAATCAGGAAATACTTATGAACAATGCTAAAAAACGTCCCAAAAAACGAAGATCGTTGATGGGCGCTATCAAAACGCTGATTGTCTCCCTTTCGTTGGCAAGCATACTGGGCTTCTGGAGCTTATTCAGCCAACAGAATGATCTCGGCGTTCTGGCGTCTACCACGAGCAACATTTCGCTTGTGCAGCCCAGCGCCGAACCTGCACTGGCATTGGACTTGCCGCCTATGCCCACGCTGATCCCGCCGCTGGATCCCAGCACAATTGTACAACAGCCCGCTGCGGCCCCAGTAGTGTCCCAGCCCGAGCTTCGGCCAGGCTCTACAGTGGTGCTCGGCGGGTCGAAACCGTCTTCAGGTGGTGGTGGCGGTGGTGGCGGTGGAGCGAGCGCAGGTTCGAGTGCCGGCGCAGGCGCTGTTACTGTAACCCAATCATCCCAATAAATATGCAAAAAATATCGTTCAGAGCTATGGGCTGCCAGATGATGGCAGCCCTCGATAATCCTTCTGCGCGGGCGCAAAACCGCCTGGATCGGGTTCCCGAATGGTTTGATGTTTGGGAGCAAAGTTTGAGCCGCTTCCGGCAGGATAGTGAACTTTCAAAGTTGAATCAATCCATGGGGATGATGCAGACGGTCAGCCCGGTTTTGTGGGATGTTTTCCTACTCTCTCTGGAAGTTGCCGGACGCAGCTCGGGGTTGATCAACCCCCTCGTGCTGGATGCCTTGCTCCAGGCCGGATACAGCCAAAGCTTCGAGAAAATGAAGCCTTCGGGCAACGGGAACCACTCCACCCCCCGCTCGCCGATTCCCACGGTGGATGGCCTGCACTGGGACGCCTCATCCCGCGCCATCCAGCTTGCTCCCAATACACATCTGGATTTCGGCGGCATTGCCAAAGGCTGGGCGGCGCAGACGGCTATGAACAAGTTGAAAATCTACGCCCCATCCCTGGTGGATGCGGGCGGCGACATCGCCATCAGCGGTTGGCGCGCAGACGGCAAGCCCTGGCTGATTGCCATCGCCGACCCCCGCCAGCCGGGCGAACAACTGGGGATGCTCCAGGTGGGGCGCTGCGGGATCGCGACTTCGGGAACCGATTACCGGCGCTGGAAAACCGGCTCGGACTGGCAGCATCATATCATCGACCCGCGCAGCGGCAAACCCGCAGAAACCGATGTGCTCAGCGTCACTGCTGTTGCGCCAACCGTCATTGAGGCTGAAATGGCTGCCAAAGTTGTCTTGATCTCAGGCAGCCAGCATGGCCTGGAATGGTTGGACAAGCAACCCCTTATCGAAGGGCTGGTAGTACTCGAAGATGGCTCGATTTTAGAGAGTCAAAAATTTAAGCAATATCGTTTGGAGTAATTCGAATGTCGAATATTGAGAAAGTAAACCCTGTTTTAGACACAGAAGTGGAAAAATCAACCGGAATTATTCTTTTAGCTGTGGCGGCGGGCATGTTACTAAGCATATACCTGCTGCCTGAAATACTGCCGTCTTTATCGTATTCCATCGTTGGCAGTGATCCAAAAGTGTTTTGGTATCTCTCGCGCGGCAGTGCGTTTGTGGCCTACTGGCTATTATGGCTATCGATGGCCCTGGGTTTAGGGCTGACCGGAAAAATGGCAAAAGTCTGGCCGGGGTTATTGCAAGCCGTGGACCTGCATGAATTCACCAGTTTGTTGGGGTTAAGCGCGGCGCTGTTTCATGGCCTGATCCTGACCGGCGATAGTTATATCCAATTTTCACGCCTGCAAGTGTTGATTCCCTTTGCCAGTCAGGGTTATAAACCCATTTGGGTCGGGATTGGGCAAGTGGCCTTCTATGTCTGGGGATTTATCACGCTGAGTTTTTACGTGCGCAAACAAATCGGCGCCAAAACCTGGCGATTGATTCACCTGACCAGTTTTCTGGCCTTTGCGATAGCATTGGCGCATGGTATCGCCAGTGGTACGGATAGCAGCACCCTTTGGGCCGGGCTGATGTATTGGGGCAGCGCGGGCAGCCTGCTCTTTCTGCTGGCCTATCGAGTGTTGGTCAGTTTGCCAGTATTCGCGCCGAAACAAGGTAAAAAGTAGGGTTTCTCACGGCAGTTCCTTAAGAGTCCATAATTTTTCATTTTCATAATCCAATAGATGCGGTATAGTTTGCGGAGAAATCTGTTGTGCCAAATTGGTCAGACCCCGTGGAGAAAACGCTATGTCCGTCAAACATATCCGTGAACTTGAACTCAAACCCGTACAGGCCGGGAGCGGCACCAGCATGCAAGTGCTTATCTCGGCAGAAGATGGCCCCAATTTTGCAATGCGCCGTTTTATCATGCAGCCCGGCGGGGGCATGCCGCGGCACACCAATCTGGTGGAACATGAACAATTTGTGCTTAGCGGTCATGCCCGCATCGGCATTGGCGATGAAGTCTACGAAGTAAGCACGGGGAATGTGGTCTTCATCCCGGCAGAAGTGCCGCATTGGTATAACAATATCGGCGCGGAACCTTTCGAGTTCTTATGCCTGGTGCCCAATCAACTCGACGAGATCAAAATTCTGGAATAGGCCAAACATGAAAGCCACAACCTACGATGTCATTATGGCGGGCGGCGGGCTGATGAGTTGTGCCACCGCTTATTATTTGCTCAAAGCTGATCCCGCGCTCAAGGTCGCCATCATCGAGATGGACACCACCTACGCCAAAAACTCCACCGTGCTCTCCGACGGCAACACGCGCCTGCAATTCAATCTGAAAGAAAATATCCGAATTTCGCTCTACGCCCTCGAAATGCTGAAAACCTTCGCCAACGATATGGCTGTAGATGATGTCAAACCGGCGGTCAATTTTCGACAGCAGGGCAATCTCTTCCTCACCGACGAAGCCAATCTCGAAAACGCCCGCGCCGGGCAGGCGATGCAGCAAAGCCTGGGCTGCGATGTCGAGTGGTGGAGTCCCGAAGAAGTTGTAGCGCATTTTCCGCTTATCAGCACCAACGGCATCGCCGGGGGCGCCTTTGGGCGGCTGGATGGCACGATGGACCCCCATGCCGTGTTGATGGCGTTTAAGAACAAAGCCATCGCATTAGGCGCCGATTTCATTGAGGCCGAAGTCAGCGCAATCACCCGGACGGGCGCACGCGTCTCCGGGGTGGTGCTTGCTTCCGGTGAAATGCTAAACTCGAAGTTTGTTCTCAACGGCGCGGGGGCCTGGGCTACCGGGCTGGCGCGCACCGCCGACCTGGAACTGCCCATTAGCCCGGTGATGCGTCAGGTTTTCATCCTTGAAACAGAAGCTAATCCCGAAGAAATATACCCGCTCACCGTTTTCCCCTCCGGCATGTATCTGGTACACGAGCATGAAAATTGTTGGATGTGCGGGCAGTCTTTCGACGATGATCCCATCGGTTTCGATTTCAGTACCAACCGCAATACGTTTATGGATAAAATGTGGCCCGATCTGGTGGAATACGCCCCGGCGTTTGACCGTCTTAAAATCACCGGCGCCTGGGCCGGGTTGTATGCGGTCAACACATTTGACGGTAACGCTATTTTGGGCGAATGGCCTGAACTTCAAGGCTTTATGCTGGCAAACGGATTTTCCGGACATGGCTTCCAGCAGTGCCACGCAGTGGGGCGCTACCTGGCCGAATTGATTTTGGGACAAACGCCGAAGCTTGATCTTTCAATATTTTCCCCCAAACGCATTTTAGAAAACAAGCCCGTCTTTGAGGGGCATGGAAAATTAGTGTAACTAAAAACAAGGCTGTGGACGGCAAAAGCCGTCCACAGCCTTGTTTTTAGGGAATCGACTGGCGCACTTTTTCGGCATCCAAACTGCCAACAACGCGCCAGAGTTCTTCGCCTTGTGCATCGAAGAGTACAAACGTTGGGGTAAAAGTGCCATACTCACGGGCCAGTTCACGCCCAAAGGCCGATTGAACATCCACGCGTACAACTTTCAACTGTGTTGGAAATTCTACTTCTAACCCATCCACGATGGGTTTCGCCGCGGCGCAGGCAAATCAGAAGGGGGATTGCATTTCGAGTAAAACTGCACGCCCCTGCCCAAACTCGGCCTGAAGTTGTGCCACCTTCTCGGCAGAAGCCTGCTGAGGGCGCAGAATCAGCCACCCGCCAAGCAACGCAGCCGCCACCCCAATTAGAATCGCACCATCCCTGGGGGAATAACCATCCCGCAGCAGAAAGTATGCTGTCAATCCCAATATGAAAAGCGCGCTTATTATCATTGAATAGTGGTTGATAATTTCCATTTAGCCTCTCCGCTCTTTTTTTGTCCTTGACCACTTTGAATTCTGAGATAAAATAACTGCACTTGCCAAAGTGGCGGAACTGGCAGACGCGCACGACTCAAACTCGTGTTCCTCCGGGAGTGTGGGTTCGATTCCCACCTTTGGCACTGAAATTATAACAGCCCCGAAAGGGGCTGTTATGTTTTAACATTTGGGTCTCTGGGAATCCCCCGCCTGTGGCGGGAAAAAGTCAGGAACAGGTCTAATCAAAACTCGCGCAGTTTGCTAAAAAGCAGCCGAAAATATGGGTGGAGGTTGAAATAACGCTTATAATATAAAAAATCTATCTTCTATTCACAAACCGGGGAGGTTCGCTATGACATCACGGAAACAAATCCTTGGGGTTATCATGGGCGGTGGGCGCGGCTCGCGGCTGCATCCATTAACCCAGGAACGCGCCAAACCGGCGGTGCCCATCGCCGGTAAATACCGCCTGATCGATATTCCCCTCAGTAATTGCATTAATTCCGGCATCAACCGCGTGGCGTTGCTCACGCAATTCAACTCCGTTTCACTGCACCGCCATATCACATCGACATATACTTTTGATCCCTTCCACCACGGCTGGGTTCAAATTTGGGCCGCCGAACAAACCGTGGCCTCACAAAAATGGTATCAGGGCACAGCCGATGCTGTGCGCCAGCAACTGCTCGAAATTCGCTCCACCGGGGCCGATTATGTGCTTATTCTGGCCGGGGATCATCTCTACCGCATGGATTACGCCGAAATGGCGCGCTTCCATTGGGAGCAAGAAGCCGATATCACCGTGGCTGTGCAACCGGTTTCACCGGAACAAGCCTCGCGCTTTGGGCTGCTAAAACGCACTGCCGATTATTCGATTTCCGATTTTGTGGAAAAGCCCAAAGACCCTGCCGTGCAGAAAAATTTCGCCAGCCGGGACGACCCCGAAAGGCCCTATCTTGGCTCGATGGGAATTTACCTGTTCAACACAGATATTCTGGTCGAAATGCTGGAAAGCAGCAACGATGACGACTTTGGTGGGGAGGTGATCCCCAAGGCGATTCACACCCATAAGGTTTTCGGCTACGATTTCGATGACTATTGGGAAGATATCGGAACGATCCGTTCGTTCTATGATGTCAATCTCTCGCTGGCGCAGCCCAACCCACCCTTCGATTTCAACGACCGCGACAGCCTCATCTACACCCGCCCGCGCTTCTTGCCGAACTCGGTGATGCATGGTGCCTGCCTCAACAACGTCATGATTGCCGATGGCTGCACAATTGGCAGCGCCGACATCACCAATGCCGTGATTGGCCTGCGCAGCCGCATCGCAGACGATGTACTTATCCGCGATACTTATTTAATTGGCGCTGACTATTTTGATGAAACACGCCGCGTGCGCAAGGGTGTTCCCATGGGCATTGGCCGCGGCAGCCGCATTGCGGGCGCGCTAATCGACAAAAACGCCTGCATCGGTGAAAATGTCATTATCGAAGCCTTCCCGCTCGGCACTGATATGGATGGCGAAAATTATTATGTCCGCGATGGCATTGTCGTCATCCCCAAAAATACTGTTTTGCAACCGGGAACGGTGATTAGCCCCAAAAATCTATGAACTGGTTTGAATCTATCCCCAAAGTAGAGTTGCACCTGCATATTGAGGGCGCAATTCCACTGCCTGCGTTATGGACTCTGGTCGAAAAGTATGGCGGCGATGAATCCGTACCGACAATAGATGCGCTTTACAAAAAATTCACCTTTCGGGATTTTCCTCATTTCATCGAAACCTGGATATGGAAAAATAATTTTCTGCTCGAATACGAAGATTTTACCTTCATCGCCGAAGCTGTGGCGCGTGATCTGGCGCAACAGAATATTCGGTACGTAGAGGCGTATTGCTCTCCACCCGATTTCAAACGTTACGGGCTGCAAACACAAGCATTAATTACCGCCCTGCGAGAAGGGTTGGACTGCGTACCCGAAATTGAAGTTGCCCTGATTCCCGATATGTCACGCGGATATCCGCCCGAGGATGGCATGACCACCCTCTATGAAGTTAATGAAGTCAAAGAATTGGGTGTACTGGGGATTGGATTAGGTGGCCCCGAACAAGACTTTCCCCCAGAATTATTTAGCGATGTTTTCGCAACAGCACGTCAATTGGGTTTGCATACCTGTGCCCACGCCGGGGAAGCCGCTGGCGCAGAGAGCATCTGGGGGGCGTTGCACAGCTTGCAAGCCGAGCGCATTGGGCATGGCACACGCGCTTTTGAAGACCCCGAATTGCTCGATTATCTGGTTGAAAATCAAATTCCCGTTGAGATGAATCCGATCTCGAATGTATGCACCGGCGTTGTGGAATCTTACGAAGCGCACCCCATTGGTGATTATTACAAACGCGGAATGATGATTTCGGTCAATACCGATGACCCTAAAATGTTCGGCAACTCGCTGGCCGAGGAATACAACCTGCTCGTTAAAAAACATGGCTTCTCACAAGATGATGTGCGCACCGTGATTCTCAACGGCATCCACTCATCCTGGCTGCCCAAAGAACGTAAAAATACGCTGATCGAAGCCTTCACATCCGATCCTGCGTGGTAGAAAGTTAGCGTAAAAAAAAGAGCGCCGTAGCAAATTCACTGCGGCGCTCTTTTTTTTACGCTATGCCATTTCAACCTGTTTGGTGTGAATATCAAACGAAGGGGGCATTTCAAAGTGCTTTTTCACCGCGCATTGATCGGCAGCGCGCACCAACGCGTCGTGATATTTTTCGGGGAAATCCGGGGGAACCTGAATTTCAAGTTCAATCTTGCCGATCATGCCATAATTACTCGGATCGTTATACATGCGCTGCACGATGCGAATTCCCTCCGTAGAGAGCCCGCGCTGGCGGCAGAAGCCTAACACATAAATACCCGCGCAGGTGCCTAACGAAGAAAGAAATACTGCAAAGGGGGTTGGTGCAGAGCCTGTGCCGCCGCCCATCGGGGGTTGATCGGTTGGGATCGTATACGGGCCAAAATGCGCATCGACACGCGCGCCTTCGGGAAAGTCGATAATCATTTCCATAAGAGAATACCTCCAATAATTTTTTGCTTTCCCCCGGTTAGATGCAGTTTTCACAAAAAGGTTTCAGTTGATCGTAGGCTGACAGCGCGCCGAATATTCAGCTTGACGGCGCTAACCCGATGCAGGCATCTGATTATGAACGGCGGCAATGGAATCTTGCATAGTCTCGAGGCTTGTCTCGATCTGGCTTTCTGTAATCGTAAATGGCGGGGCAAACATCAAATGATCGCCAGTGAGGCCATCGATACAACCACTGCCGGGATAGAGGCTAAGGCCGCGTTCAAAGGCTTCGTCGGCGACTCGCTGCGAGAAATGGAATGCTGGCTCAAAGGGTTGTTTGGTGTCTTTGTCTTGTGCGAACTCGATTCCCCACATCATGCCCATGCCGCGAATATCGCCCACGTAAGCCAGATTCCCCAATTGTTCGTTTAGCTTTGTTTGGATAAATTTCCCCAGAGTGGCGGATCGCTCTACCAGTTGGTTGGCGCGTAAATACTCGAGGGTTGCCAGGCCCGCGGCCGCGCCCACGGCATGATGTGAGTACGTGCCGCCGTGATTAAAGTCGCCGCTACCACGTGCGATTATATCCACATGCTCGCCTTTGACGGCCACAATGCTGAGGGGGAAATATCCGCTGGCCGCGCCCTTGCCGATGGTGAGAATGTCGGCGGTCAGGCTCCAGTGTTCGACAGCAAACCATTTTCCCGTGCGGCCCATGCCGGTCATAATTTCATCGGCGATGAGTAGAACGCCATACTGGTTGCAAATCTCGCGAATACGCGTCCAGTAGCCCTCCGGCGGCACGACCGCACCCAATGTAGCCCCGCTAACCGGTTCAGCCAGAAACGCGCTGACGTTTTCTGCACCCTGTTTTTGGATCTCGTCCTCGAGGGAGTTGGCGCACGCCAGATTGCAGCCCGGGTGCGTCAAACCGAAGGGGCAGCGATAACAATACGGCGGCGGGATATGCGGCATATCCTGGAACATGGGTTGGTAGGCAGCGCGCATTTTCTCCTTGCCAGTGACGGCTAAAGCCCCCATCGAAAGGCCGTGATACGACATCCAGCGCGAGATGGTGAGATGGCGCGTGGTTTCGCCGCGCTCCAAATGGATTTGCCGCGCCAGTTTGATGGCGGCCTCAACCGCCTCGGAGCCGCTGGTCAGGAAGTAGAATTTGGCATCAGGCAGTGGAATAATCTCTCCCAGGGCTTGCGCGTAGTTTTCGAGGATTTCACTGGTAAAAGAGCGGGCATGAATATAGGCCACTTTCCCGGCCTGTTTTGCAATAGCATCGGCAATGCTCTGCACGCCATGCCCGGTGTTGACCACGATTGCCCCACCGGAGCCATCGATATAACGCTTGCCCTCAGCATCAAACAAATACACGCCTTCGCCGCGCACAATCTGCGGATGCGTTTTATGCATATTACGATAAAAAATATTCCCGCGGGGGTGTTTGTAGGGTTTCATAGTGATGTTTTTAACCACAAAGGCACAAAGGGCACGAAGAAGTCCTTTGTGTTCATAAAGAAGAACTCTGTGTTCTTTGTGTCTTTGTGGTGCAGTGATCGGGAGAAATTTTTGGGCGTTCCCTTTGGCGGTTCATATCCTTTATCTTTCAACAACGATGCTCAACCCCAGACCGCCGCTGATGCACAGCGTTGCCAGCCCTAACTCGGCAGCGCGTTTCTGCATGGCGTGCAGCAGCGTAACCATCATGCGCGCCCCGGTGCAGCCGGTTGGATGTCCCAGCGCGACCGCACCGCCGTTGATATTACGAAGCGCAGGGTCCCAGTTGAGTTCGCGTTCCACCATCAGCACTTGCGCGGCAAAGGCTTCGTTGAGTTCAATCAGACCAAAGTCGTTCAGGGTTGTGCCGGTTTGCGCCATAACTTTGTGTGTGGCAGGGATGGGGCTGAGGCCCATACGCGTCGGCTCCACGCCCGCGCTGGCAAAGCCGCGGATGACGGCCATCGGCTGGATGCCTTCGGACTTGGCGAGGTCGGCGGTCATCAAAATGACCGCCGCGCCCGCGTCAGTGATGCCGCTGGCGTTGGCGGCGGTGATCGTGCCGCCTTCTTCGGCAGGGCGGAAAACAGTCGTCATTGTTGCCAGTTTCTCCACCGTCGAATCAGCGCGCGGGCGCTCGTCGCGCTCAAACCATATTGTGCCCTTGCGCCCCGGCACTTCCACGGGGACGACTTCGGCAGTGAAATCGCCGTTTTCCCAGGCAGCGGAGGCGCGGCGGTGACTTTCCACGGTGAAGGCATCCTGTTCGGCGCGCGAGATACCGAGTTCTTCGGCCAGCCGATCTACAGTTTCACCCATGAGCATATCGGACATGGGGCAGAAATAGCCGTCCTGGACATTGGAATCGACCAGGGTATCGTTGCCCAGGCGGTAGCCCCAGCGCGCTTTCATCAACAGGTAAGGGATTTGTGACATCTGCTCGATGCCGCCCGCCAGCACAATTTGATTTTCACCCAGCATGATCGATTGCGCCCCCAGCAGAATGGCCTTCAAACCGGAACCGCAGGCCATATTAACGGTGAAGGCCAGTTTTTCAACCGGAATCTGGCTGCGATAGGCAATCTGGCGCGCCATGTTGGGGCCGTTCCCGGCGTGGCGCGCGCTACCGAAGATGGTCTCGTCGATACGGTCGGGAGTCAGACCAGCCCGAAGGATGGCGGCGCGGGCGGCGATTTCGCCGAGTTCTACGGCGGAAATATCTTTCAGCGCGCCGCCGAAATTGCCTATCGGCGTGCGGGCGGCGGAGATAATGGCGACTGTTGTCATGAGTTTGGGCCTTTTAGACCTCCGAAGTCTAAGGGACTTCGGAGGTCTGGCAGTTAAGAAGTATACATTCCATCGGGGTCAAGTTCTTCGCGGATGATGCGTAATTCTTCGTCCGTGGGAGGTGGGGTTTCGCTAACATCGTCGGCGATTTTGAGTGGCCAGCCCACTTCGGCTTGAATCTCTTCGAGGGTGAATCCCGGATAGATTTGCGCCAGGGTCATTTCGCCTGCTCGAAAGTCGAATACGGCTTTGTTGGTGATAACCAACTGCGGGCCGAGTCCGGGCATCCCTGCTTTGGCGCGCGCATCCTCTGAGCCAGAGAGATGTCCGGGTGAAGTCATAAAATCCAACTTTTCAACAAATGCGCGTTTACTCAACGGCATAATGATATACACTTTCTGGGCGTGGATGGCGATTTCGCAAGCCCCGCCGCTGCCGGGCAGGCGCACTTTGGGGGCGGTATACGCGCCGATGACGGTTGAGTTCAGGTTGCCATAGCGATCAATTTGGGCCGCGCCCAAAAATGCGGATTCGATCCTGCCGCCTTGCAGGTAGTTCATGAACAGGTCGCTCATGCCGACCACGGAGGTGGCCCCGCTGACGAGGGTTGGATCGCCAATCGAGAGGGGCAAGCGCGCCGGATTTGCCCCGAAAACACCCGATTCGTAAACCAGTTCGAGATTTGGGGCCATAGTGCGCTTTGCCAAATTGCAGGCGATATTGGGCATACCAACGCCTACAAACACCACGCGCTCACCGGTCAGGGCGCGGGCGGCGGTGGTAATCATCATTTCGGAGGGGGTGTAGTTCATTGGGGGTTCCTGAAGAGCCAGTAAATTTACCACCAAGACACCAAGACACGAAGAATGGAAAATTGTTTTTCTTCGTGTCTTGGTGTCTTCATGGTGAAATTCATAATCATCCGTAGATACCGTAATTAACCGGCTGCGAGGAGGCGCTGCCCGGTGCGAGCCGCTGCCAAATGGCGGGTTCTTCGGCTTGAAGTTTGGCGAGGTAGGCTTCGTGCGAGTCCACGCCGTAGACCCACTCGTCGAGCCAGGCTTCGGTGGCAGCTTGATCGCGCGAGATTTGCTCCCATGCCAGATAGCGTTGATTATCCCGGTCGTAATAGCCCTGCACGTAGGAGGGGTGCGCGCCATAGGGCTGATGCACGACGGCGTCCACGATGATGTGCGGGATCAGCGTGCGGTTGGGGTCGCTGCGGATAACGTCTGCGGGGACAATTTCTTCGGCAACGATGATGACGCGTTTGGCGGCGAAGGCGGCTTCTTTCTGCATCCCGATCAGGCCCCAGATTTGGGTGTTGCCCTGCTCGTCACAGCGCTGGGCGTGGATGATGGCGACATCGGGGTTGAGGGCGGGAACCACGGCGATTTGATCTGTGCCATAGGGGTTTTCCACAAAGCGGATCTCGGGGTTGGCTGCCGCTAAATCGGCGCCGAAATAACTCTTGAGGGGGAAGAAGGGCAGCCTGGACGCGCCTGCCATGTAGCGTCCCACCATGCCAAAATGTGAGTATTCTTCGATTTCAAGTTTGTGGGGGATGCCCTTCTCAATCGCCCGGCGGATGCAGTGCAGCGAGCCGACGCCGGGATTGCCCAGGTAGCTGAAGACCAGTTTGCGGGCGCATCCGGCGGCGATCATCTGGTCATAGATCAGATCGGGCGTCATGCGGCAGAGAGTCAGGTTTTTGCGCTTCTGGCGGATGATTTCATGCGCGGCGGCAAAGCCAATGAAGGCCGTGAAGCCCTCAATGGCTACAGCGTCGTCGTCGTGGACATGCGCGGCAATCGCGTTGTGAAGAGTGGTGAGTTTCATACAGATTATGTTAAAAATATCACCACGGAGGCACAGAGTTCACAGAGTTTTCTCCGTGATACCATAGAGATTCTCTGCGTTCTCTGTGTCTCTGTGGTGAAATTCTAATTGACGATTTCGCTCAAGCCAAGTTCGGCTAGTTTTTCTGGCGTGGGGATGCCGTTCTCGTCCCAACCTTGCACGCGGTAAAACTCCGGCAGCATATCGTCCAGCCGCACAACATGGCCTTTGGCTGGGCCAGAAGGGAGCGGTTCATTTAGCATGCGCGGGGGCAGGGTATCATCTTTTCCGGTGAAACCAGCCCGGATTAAGAACATACGCTCCAGGTTGAAGACGCGCTCCCCGGCTTGCAGCACACTTTCGGGGGTGTAATCCGCGCCGGTGGTCAGATTCATCAAACGGGTCAGGCGCGTCGGCCACAGGTTGATATCGGGGTCGAAAACATAGCGCATCGCCAGGAAAACGCACAGGCCAGTGGCATCAATATTCACAAAGGCATCGCCGAAACGTTTAATCAGGGCGGGCTTGCCATCGGTTGCCAGCGGATCAATTTTCTCCGGCACGCCGAAGACCTCGGCATAGGCCAGGTCTCCGGCCATGTGCGAAGCGCCCACGCTGGCGGTGGCATACAACAAACCCATGCCCTGCGCGCCGCGCGGATCGTAGCCGGGGAATTCCATTTTGCGAGCGGTCACTGCCAATTCGGGGTGCCCGTATTTTTCGGCCAGCCGGAAACTGCCCTCGGCCAGCGCATCGCCAAAACCTTCGCGGGTTGCCATCTTTTTGAGCATGGTAATCAGCGCGTCGCCATCGCCAAAGCGCAGCGGTTGGCCAATGTCGCTTTCGGGGATATAGCCGCTCTCGTACAAATCCATCGCCGCGGCCACCGTCATCCCGGCGGTGATTGTATCCATACCCAGTTCGTTGCAAATATAGTTGGCTTTGGTCACGGCGGCCAGATCGTCAATGCCGCAGCCACTGCCCAGCGATGAAATGCTTTCGTATTCCGGACCTTCGCCTTTGCCGTCATATTTTGAGCCTTCGGCCACTTCGGTCAGGCGACCGCAGGCAATCGGGCAGCGATAGCACGGCTTGGGACGGATGAGATATTTTTCAGTCAGCGTGTACCCATCAATCGTATCCACGCCTTCAAATTGGCCGCTCTGGAAATTGCGCGTCGGCAAAATACCCAGTTCATTGGTCACCTGGGGCACGTAGGCGGTGCCATACTCGCGCAGCGATGAACCAGCTTTCATATCGGCGCCAACTTCTTTGGAAATCTCAACACTGAATTTGGTCATCTCGTCGTGATTGTGCATGGGTGGTTTTTTGCGCCCCTGCACAACGACAGCCTTTAGATTTTTGCTGCCCATCACCGCGCCAACCCCAGAGCGGGCCGCGGCGCGGTGTTTGTCGTTCATGATGGCGGCCATCAAGGCCAAATTTTCACCCGCCGGGCCGATGCAGGCCACTTTGGCTTTGGGATCGGTCTCTGCCAGCAGCGCATCGGTGGTCTGATGCGTATCTTGCCCCCAAAGGTGCGCGGCGGGCCGGATTTCAACCTGGTCCTCGTTAATCCACAGATAAACTGGCTCGGCGGCTTTCCCGGTAAAGATAAACATATCGTAGCCGGTGCGTTTCATCCAGGTGGGGAAATCGCCGCCCGAATTGGAGTTTGAGATCGCGCCGGTGAGTGGGGATTTGGTCACCACCATATAACGGTTTCCCGTGGGGGCAGGCGTGCCGGTGAGGGGGCCGGTGGCGAAAATGAGCATATTCTCCGGCGAAAGCGGATCGGCTTTGGGTTCCATGCCCTCATAAAGATATTTGATGGCCCAGCCACGCCCGCCGAGAAAGTCTTTGGCTACAGCGGGGTCAACTTCTTCGCGTTCAATCGTTTGCTTGGTAAGATCAATTCTTAATATTTGTCCGTGCCAGCCGTTCATAAAATATATCCTTTCAAAAATACTACTCCGGTGCGACGTACTTGTCTCCAAACTTTTTTGAGTGAGAACTGCATGAATAAGTGCGTTACACTTTCGTATATCTGTACAAAATGCGGAACGCGAATATCGCGAATAGGCGAATTTCGCCAATATCTATGTTTTTTTCATTCGCACAACTCGCGTTGAAATTTGGCAATCATTTCCTAAATGTACGGTAGAAAACTTTCTTTGCGCCTTCGCGTCTTTGCGTGATACTACCCTCCGGCCACCGCCGAGAAGACACATATCACGTCGCCGTTTTTGAGTTTTTGCTCCGGGTCCGAGACATGCCCGTTGAGCAGAATCACGTTGCTTGCGTCGTAGGCAATCTCAAAACGCTCAACGATCTGCCGCACAACCGTATCGATAGGCACATTCATCTGGCAGGTGTTGCCTTTTGTGCCCTCCGGTAATTTTTGCCGATAGTTTGCGATGAGTTTGACGGATATTTGCATCTGTTTCTTGGCTGCCAGATTATTCATAACGAAATATATGCTTCGGCGCAAACCGGCCAATATAACCTTGATTGAGTGATTCAACGAGTTAGCACATGGCTGATTCATTCTATTGCAGATCAGATGGCGCGTCAATGAATTTGGTCGACGCAAATTGGCCGGTTCAACTTTCGAGTTTTTCTAATGAAAAAACTGCAACTACCAAATGTGCATACTTCAGATATATCTGCTCATTTCTGAGTTTTCCCAATGCCCCGCCGCTGTGCGGTTCGAGATGACATTATTAACCCAAAAACCAGGTGCTTGAGACTCTTCTTGTCCCAAGCACCCGGTTTTGTTTTTCTGGATTAGTTTCTAGCTTTTGTTTAGCTTACTTCAGCATACTCAAACTGGCTATTATAAAGCTCGGCATAGAAACCCTTGCGTTGCAGCAACTCTTCGTGCTGGCCTTGCTCGACGATATCGCCTTCGTTCATCACCAAAATCCAGTCGGCGTTGCGGATGGTGGACAGGCGGTGCGCAATGATAAAGCTGGTGCGGCCTTCCATCAGGTTGTCCATCGCCTTCTGGATCAAAACCTCGGTGCGCGTATCCACTGAACTGGTGGCTTCATCCAGAATCAACATGGTTGGGTCAATCAAAATCGCCCGCGCAATCGTCAGGAGTTGTTTTTGGCCTTGAGAGATATTGGTGGCTTCTTCATTGAGTACCAGATCGTAGCCATCGGGCAGGGTGCGCACAAAGTGATCTACGTGGGCGGCCTGGGCGGCGGCTATCACAGTTTCATCGCTGGCGCCGGGTTGCCCATAACGGATATTTTCCATAATCGTGTCGTTGTACAGCCAGGTATCCTGCAGCACCATCCCCAGCATACAGCGCAGATCGCCGCGGCTGAAATCCTTGATATTGTAGCCATCGATCAGGATTGAACCCTTGTCTACATCGTAAAAGCGCATCAGCAGCTTGACGATGGTGGTCTTCCCCGCGCCAGTTGGGCCAACAATGGCGATCTTCTGCCCCGGCTGAACATCGGCGGAGAAATTGTGGATGATGGCTTTCTCCGGATCGTACCCGAATTGAACATTCTGGAAGATTACGTGTCCTTCAATTGCTTCCGGGTAGACCGGGTCAGCCACATCAGGGATTTCCTCCGCTTCGGCCAGGAACTCGAAGACGCGTTCCGCCGCCGCCGCGGTTTGTTGGAGAATATTGGAGATATTGGCGATCTGGGTCAGGGGCTGGGTGAACGAACTCATATACTGGATGAAGGCCTGAATATCGCCCACGGTGATGGCATTTTGGGTTGCCAGATAGCCGCCCAAAATCGCGATTCCCACATAGCCCAGATTGCCCACAAAGCGCATCACCGGCATCATTAAGCTGGAAAGGAATTGAGATTTCCAGGCAGAGCTATACAGGGTGTCATTTAGCCCATCAAAGCGCTCCACACTCTCGGCTTCGCCGTTGAAGGCTTTCATCACCAGATGTCCGCCAAACATTTCTTCGACATGCCCGTTGACATGGCCGAGGTAATCTTGCTGCTGTTTGAAGAATTTCTGCGACTGACGTACGATCAGCGAAATCACAACCATCGAGAGCGGCACAACCAGCAGCGCCACCAGGGTCATTTGCCAGCTAATCGTGAACATCATAATCAGCACGCCGACCACCGAGACCACGGATGTAATAATCTGCGAAAGACTCTGATTTAAGGTTTGGCTGACCGTATCCACATCGTTAGTGATGCGCGAAAGCACTTCACCCTGACTGGTGTTATCGAAGTATCTGAATGGCAGTCGATTGATTTTTTCGGCAATATCTTTGCGGAAACGATAGGTTATATCCATCGAAATGCCGGACATGATCCAGCCCTGGATATAGCCAAACAGTGTGGAACCGAGATACAAACCCAGCGCGATGAGGATAATGCGGCCGATATAGGCGAAATCAATCCCGGAGCCGGTTCCGGCAATCTGGGCGATGACGCCCTCAAAAAGTTTGGTGGTAGCCTTGCCCAATATTTTAGGGCCGATGATACTGAAGATGGTCGAAGCGACCGCGAAGAGCATCACAACTAGAATCGTAAATTTATAAGCGCCCAGATACTCGCCCAACTGGCGCATGGTGCCCTTGAAATCGCGGGCTTTGTCGCCTTTCATCATCGCCATCGGGCCATGTCCCATTGGGCCGCGCCTGCGCATGGGGGGGGCAGCCGGTTTTTGCTCGGATGATTTTGTGTCACTGTGCATACTCATGCCAGCTCCTCCTTGCTTAACTGCGAGGTAGCAATTTCTTGATACGTTTCGCAGTTTTTCATTAACTCGTTATGTGTACCTTTTCCAACTACCCGCCCCTCATCGAGGACAATAATCTGGTTGGCATTTTTGACGGTTGCCACGCGCTGGGTGACCAGCAGTACTGTACTAGCGCCCGTTTTTTGCTTCAATGCCTTGCGCAAGGCGGAGTCGGTCTTGAAATCCAGCGCCGAAAAACTGTCGTCGAAAATATAAATTGGCGGCTTCTTGACCAGGGCGCGTGCAATTGCTAGGCGCTGCCGCTGCCCGCCAGATACGTTCGTGCCGCCCTGGGAAATCTCAGATTCGAGACCTTCCGCTTTGGCCGCGATGAACTCGGTGGCCTGGGCGATTTCGGTAGCTTCGTCTAAAACTTCATCGCTGGCGTTTTGGTCCGCATAGCGCAGGTTGCTCTCAATCGTCCCGGAGAACAACATGCCCTGTTGTGGCACATAGCCAATCTTGTCGCGCAGATCGCTCTGCCGCACTTCACGAATATCCAGGCCATCGAGATAGATGGCGCCTTCGGTCACATCGTAAAAGCGCGGAATCAAATTTACAACGGTAGATTTTCCGCAGCCAGTGGAGCCAATAAACGCGGTTGTCTCACCGGGGCGGGCCGAAAAGCTGATATTACGCAGCACATCATCCAGCGCGCCGGGATACCGGAAAGAAACATCGCGGAATTCAATCTCGCCCTTGAATGGTTCGGTAAATTGCCGGGGTTCTTGCGGGTCGGTGATGCTTGTCTCCGTTTCGAGTACATCGGCGATGCGCGCCCCCGATACGGCTGCTCGAGGCAAAAAAATGAACATCATCGACATCATCAGGAAGGAAAAAACAATCTGCATGGCATATTGCAGGAAAGCCATCATGTCGCCCACTTGCATATTCGCCTCAGCGACTTGATGCGCACCCACCCAGATAATGCTTACGGAGAGAACATTCATCAACAGCATCATCAATGGCATCATCGTGACCATTACCCGTGCAATGAACAGGCTGACATCGGTTAGATCGCGGTTCGCTTTGTCAAAACGCACAGCTTCGTCTGCTTGTTTGTTGAAAGCCCGGATCACCATCATGCCGGAAAGATTTTCGCGCGTCACCAGATTTAGGCGGTCAATTAAATTTTGGACGACTTTGAATTTCGGCAGGGCAATCGCGAAGATCGTCAGGATGATGGTGATCAGCGCCAGTACAGCAATGCCAATTAACCACCACATGCCAGCCCCCTTATCAATCGCCCGAATGATGCCGCCAATACCTATAATGGGGGCGAAGAAGACCATACGCTGGATCATGAAGATCACATGCTGTACCTGAGTGACATCGTTGGTCGAACGCGTAATCAGGGATGCCGTGGAAAATTTGTCGAACTCGGTGTTCGAGAAACTTTCTACTTTTTTGAAAGCATCTTTGCGAATATCGCGCGCGGCCCCCGCTGCAGTGCGGGCAGCCAGGAAGCCAACCGCAATTGTACAGGCTCCGCCAAGCAGCGAGATCAACAGCATAGTGCCGCCGATGCGTAAAATATAGCTGGTTTGCAATTTGGCCGTATTCATGCCAATCGCTTCATACTCAGCCCGGACTGCGCTAACCGCCATCTGGTTGATCATGCTATCGCCGAGGGCGGCAAATTGTTCGTTAATCTGGGCACTGATTTGTGAAAGTTGCGCGGCGGGCATCTGTGTCAGCAGGCTGAAAACATCCATCCCGGCGGGAATTTTGGCGGGATCGAAGCCAAGCCCCATGTCGGGCGCGCTTTCTGGATTGGCGATCATCTGCTCGATGCCGGAGACGACCAGCAGGGGTTTGCCCATCACAGGGATGAGTGCGTCAACCTCGGCCTGATCCAGCTCCCGGAGCAGGTAAAGCGGCTCCTGCGCCAGGGCAGGATACGCCTCGAGATGCAATTCTGCCTCGGGGGACTGCGCGTCCACCAGCGTATAATCCGCCAGCACCCGCGTTTGATCGTCAGCGCTCATGAAAATGAGTAACTTATCCATCTGGCTCTGGCGAATGGCCTCGGGGACGGCGCTCTCTACGCCGCTTTGCTGAATGCCGACATTGATAATCCGGGAGAGATAATCTGGCAGCGCCAGATCGGCATTGGCCTGCACAAACAGCAGGACAATGGTGATGAGAATAAAATATGTATAGGGTTTTAAATATTTGGTCAATCGTAGCATGTTGAAAATGCTCCTTAGTGTGGGATTTCAGTGGTCTGGCCGAGCGACTCCCCCTTGTCGATCAGGATATTCAGCGCGGCGGTAATTTGCTCTTTTTCGGCGGGCGAGAGCGCGACAGCCAGATCATCGAGCCAGCCCTGGCGGGCGCGGATACTCTCTTCGAGTATCTGGCAACCTTTATCGGTGAGGACGATTTGCTTGACACGCCGGTCGTTTGGGTCTTCTGTACGCGAAATGAGTGCCTGTTGCACCAGGCGTTCCAGCATCTGGCTGACGGCCGCGCTGGTCACGCCCAAATGATCGCCCAGGTCGGTGACGCCGCTGCTGCCCATGCGGTGAATATGGAACAAAGCGCCAAGCTGCGACATGGAAAGCCCGCTTTCTCGAACGTAGCCGAGAAAATTGCGCATCGAGCGGCGCATGAATATTTTGATCCATTGATGCAGCGTATTTACAAATATATCGGCAGATGACATACTTCGTATCCTTGTGAGCTTTCGCCGCGCCGCAAATGGCTGCAAAAAAATATGGCGTGGCATAGCCATTCCTTATTTTTTTTGGATTCCACAGTTCACTTTGGCGAAAATTTCACTTATATAGTTAAGTAAACTGAAATATATAGTTGTCTTAGGAATTTGTCAAGGGGAAAAATGCACGCCCCCGCGCATCTGGCGGAGGCGTTTGGATGTTGTGCTGTGATTATTTTGCTTCTGGCAGGATGTATTCACCCTCGGTGACGAGTTGGGCTTTGCCACCGTCTTGCTCTTCGTAGATGAAGTATTTCAGGGCGATGGGCATAACCTGAGCCAACATGCCCTGCGCCGGGCAGTAGCGCACGGCAGAAAGCTCCATGGCGCGCAGAACGGCTTTTTCGGCGATGCCCTTGCCAGTGACATGATATTCAATTGTGGCGGCAGTGAAAACTTTGGGGTGCTGATCGGCGCGCTCGGTGCTGACGCGTACATCGTAGGCGGTGATTTCCTGGCGTTTTTTCGCTAAAATTGAAATTACATCCATCGCCGTGCAGCCCGCAAGGCTGAGGGCCATCAACTCCATGGGGCGAAAACCATCGTTATCGCCGCCCACGCCGGGGTCTGTGCCCAGGGGGACTTCAAAGCCGGAATCGGATGTTCCGGTGAAGCTCATACGACCGTGCCAGGTTACTTTTGCATCCATGTTTTCTCTCCATAAAAATATAAATCACGAGGCTCTTGTGTAAAAAATGTGCAAATCAAATAATGTCATGCTGAGGCGCAGCCGAAGCATCCAGCGAAGCGCCTGCGCTGTGCTAGACCCTTCGCTATCGAAACAATATTTCTGCACACTTTCGCCAGATGAGCCAATCACGAATGTGTACGAATTGCTCGAATGACACGAATATTGTGAGCATTTTCAGGAGGTAATTCGTGTGATTTGTGCCATTCGTGATAAAAATTTGTAAATATTATTCACTCAACAAAGGCGTGACGTGCTTTTCCAGCATTTCCAGGCTGATGGCGCCCGTCCAGGCCAGGCGCACGGTTCCGGTGGAATCGATGACGTAGGAGCTGGGCAGGCTGTTGTTTTTGAAAGCGCGCAGGGCTGCGCCGTCGGCGTCCAGCCACATGGGGAAGGTGATGCCGTTCTGGGCGATAAATTCTTCTACCTGGCTGGCTGTATCGCCCGCGCTAATGCCGATCAGGGTGAAGTTTTCATCGCGGTGGGTTTCAAAGAAAGCTTCTAATTCGGGCATTTCGGCGCGGCAGGGCGGGCACCAGGTAGCCCAGTTGTTGACCAGCACGATACCGCCGCGATAATCCTCCAGCGCGACAGGCACCCCGTTGACGTCTGCCAGAATCAACTCCGGGGCCGGATAGTTGACCGCCGCCGGGATGGACGAGGCGCCGCTGCTTCCCGCAGATGAATCCGCGGCGCTACTGGTCAGCTTGGGGCGCAAAAAAGCGCCCGCAATCGCCAGAAGAATTAATCCCGTGCCGACAATTATCAACGGCAGGGCATTGCTTGATTTGCTTTTGCGTCTTCGGTTTGCCATAGGTTTACTCTTGCAGGAGAGGGGTTACAAATTCTTCCAATATTTCAAGGCTGATAGGGCCGTACCAGGCCAGCCGTATAGTGCCGGTGCGATCCACAACATACGAACTTGGCAAATGATTATTGTTGAAAGCATTGTAGATATGTTTTTTCGCATCCCGCCAGAGGGGAAAACTCAGCCCCATTTTTTGGCGGAAGGCCTCCATATCGTCGGCAGAATCTTCGGCGTTCAGGCCGATCACCAGCAGGCCATCGGCTTGCCTGGCCTGGTAGTAGGCTTCCAGTTCGGGCATTTCGGCCACGCAGCCGGGGCACCAGGTAGCCCACATATTCAGCAGCAGCACCTGGCCGCGATAATCATCCAGCGAGGCCGCGGCGCCAGTTTGATCGACGAGTTCCAGCGCCGGAGCGGGGAATTCAACTACTTGCGGGATCACCGATGGGACGCGCCGCGAGCCGTATTCGATATAAGCGGGCGTCGGGGTCGGACCTGAGGGGCTGGGTGCCAGCCATTGGGGGATCAGATTCAACCCAATGAACAGGACTACCGCCACAACCGCCGCACCGATCAGCGCTTTTTGCAGGGTCCAGAAGCGTTTGGGCTTCCAGCGTTCTTCATAAGGGTAGTCGGATGGATTCGTCATGGGGGCAGCCTTACTACTGTTGGGTTGGTTGCTGCTATTGTAGCAGAGTGCTGCCTCGCGTAGCGCCCTCACCCTGATTTGATCGGAGCGAGAATCAGGGTGAGGGATTCAGCATTAGTGTGTGTGAACGCGGCGCGGGTCGCTGATCAACTCGCCGCGCAAGTATTGCTGTAAGGCCGTTTCGATCTCACCGCCGCTGAGGTAGACCTCTAATCCGGCATTTTGGGCTTTGTCCAACGCGGGTTGACCCATGCCGCCGCAAATCAATACCTGGCAATCGGTGAACGTCTGGAACATCTGTGCGCCTTTGCCATGATGATGGTGGTTGGCATCGTGATGATGGTCGCCCGTGAAATGTGCCTTTTGGCGTTCTTCTTCTGCCAATACCTGACCATTTTCAACGGTATAGATTTTGACTAAAGGGGCGCGCCCAAAATGGCTGCTGATGCGGGTACCGTTCTCGGTAATAATCGCGATTTTTTTGATCATTACAGGTCCAGCAACTTGTCGATTTTTGGGCGGTCAAAGCCAACGATGATTTTGTTGCCGATTAAGATTTGGGGCACGCCCTGCTGACCGCTGCGGCGCAGCATATCGCGGGCGGCGGTTTGGTCGCGTGAAACATCCACATTTTTGAAGCGCACGCCTTTTTGGCGGAAATATTGTTTAGCCGTTTTGCAGTAGGAGCAAGTGGGTGTACTGAACATAATGACGCGGGGTTGTTTTTTCTTGGTTTCGGTTTTTGTTGTCATTTCTTTCTCCGTAGTGAGATGGATTTCATAGGGTGTGTATGCCCTGTTCCTCATCCGGCCAGAACACGCTGCAATTCTTTTATAAGTTTTCCTTCGGGTACAGAACCAATTACACGTCCCGCGCCGTCGTTAATGGTGGTCTGCGGCACGCCGCTTACATAGTGTTTTGCGGCTAATTCCTGAAATTCGGTGGCTTCGATGGCTTCAGCCTGAACCAGTTCACTTTCCATTGCAAATTGATGTGCGAGCATCACGGCTCGTGGACAGTGCGGTCAGGTAGGGGTTACAAAAACCTGTAAGAGTACAGGTTCTTTTAAGTCTTTGAGGTAGGCGCGCGTCTTGGTATCTAACCCAGAGTCACCGGAGGAAATCCGTAGTAGATCGTTGATTAGGGAACTGAACTCATGACCTGAGGGGATGCCCGCGTAGCGCACGCCATAGTCAATGAAATCATCGCCGTCTTTGCCAGCCAGCACCATGCCAGGAGTCTTATCTACATTGAATTTGACAGCCAGATCGGCGTTGGCGTTCAGGTTATAAACACTCATTTCAAGTTGATCGGAAAGGGAAACGACTTCTTCGAGTAGTTGCTGGGTGTCGTCGCAGTAGGTGCAGTTTTCTTCCTCGCCGAAGAAGAGTATGTGAACAGGGTTTTTCATCTCGGCAAAGGCATCGCGCACCTGCCCTTTGATTTGATCATTGAGTAAATCGGCCATTGAAAGTATGAACTCCTTTATGCCCGGAAGGGCAGCGTACGAATTTTCTCGACACAACGAGTTTTTTTAGAAAATCGTTGTGTCGAATTTTTAGATGCGCGGGAAGGAGAAAGGTTACAATAGACCTGTTCCTGAATAAAACTGATTGCGAAGGCGGGGGATGCCGAGATGGTAGTTATTTGGGAACAGCTCTATTTTTGAAATACAAAGAGCTTCTGTGATTTTTTACAGAAGCTCTTTGTAATGGAATAGTTGTGTGCGCTATTCTTGCGCTTCTCCCACTGAATTTTCCAGAAAATCTTCCAGGTTCAGGCGGCGGAAAAGGCGCAGGCGCACATCCGAAGGGATTTCGGGTTCTGCGGTAGTTTCGTGGTAAAGATAGACCGTCTTTTTGTAGGTATCTACAACAATGCGGCAGTCTTCGCAATCGGCGATGTGGCGCTCAATTTCGTTACATAGTTCTAGCCTCAGTTCGCCGTCCACATAGTCGGAGAGCGAATCGAGGAGATGGAAGCAATCTTGATGATTGTGATAATCGTGTTGTATCATAGCTTTCTCTGGCATTTTATACGCTTTCTGGAACCTGGCCCTGATAATAGGCGGTCAGGCTTTCGCGTAAATTCATGCGGGCACGGTGCAGGCGAGTTTTTACAGCGGTTTCGCTAATTTCCAGGACTTCGGCGGTTTCGCGGGTTGAAAGCCCTTCAATATCGCGTAAGACAAACGCTAGCTTGAGACTTTCTGGTAACTGGGTGATGCTACGATCCAGTTGTTTGCGGGCTTCGTCGCTGACTAACTCATCTTCAGGCAGGCAGCACCAATCGACGATTTGCAATGGCCTGGCAGTTTCATCATTGTTATTTTGTTGCGGCGATTCCACAGAAACAGGATCAGGCCGTTTCTTGCGCAAAAACATCAGGGCTTCATTGGTTGCAATGCGATACAACCAGGTTGATACTTTCGACTGTCCCTGAAATTTTGGCAACGCATGAAAGGCTTTGATAAACGTATCTTGAAGCACATCTTCAGCGTCTTGTGGATTGTGCAGCATTTTCAATGCCAGGCGATAGATATACCCAGAATAGGCTTCTACCACGCGGGCAAACTCAGCCTGATCGCCGTTTTGAAGTGCTTCCAAAGAAAATTCTGCTTCTGTTCGATCCTGTTGATTCATTAAGATGCTTCCTGGCGTAAAAGGTTACAAAGCGCCGTCATCATTTGATCCCTGTATGCGATATGCGATATGCGATTGTATCATACAGGGTTTACGCAAAACGATGAAAAATATACCGGAAATAGAGGTGTGTGGGGCGCTTCGTACCCCCCACACCTCTATTTCCGGGCTTTCTCTTGCGAAAGTGCGTAAGTCCTGCCATAGTTGATATGAGATGTTTCTCATGTCCCAAAGAAGGTGTTTTTAAGCCTGGTTGAGCAAAATACTTGTCTTTTGATAGTTGTCGCCAATCATTTATGACAATTATCCTGATGATTTGTGATAGTACATACTGACGTTATCCAGCAGGCGATTTTATACTAAGTTCGCAGTTTTTGTTGCTTGTAAATTTGAAAATTATATTAAATCCTTCTTTGAGTTGTTTATCTCAAGGGCCATAACTCAACATGCTTAGACCCAATCGGCGAGTAGGAAGTTGTCAACGCAAGACACTCAATGTGCGGTGCTGCTCAAAAACATCGCAGCATCGCTTAGATTGTTCGTGCTTGCGCGCCGGGCGTTCTCCGGGGTATCGTCAATTTGTTCTTTATTTGGCAGTAAAAGCCAGCGACTAAACACAGTCGCTGGCTTTTTGTGTAATATATCAGAAATATACCGTAGTTTATAAACACAGTCACGCATTATTCACTAATTCAGTAAGGAGGATAGCCCCCTATGACTGTACTAACACTTGAACTCCCCGCCATGTATGGGGATCACCATGTCGTTGAAGTCAGGCGAATTTTGCTTGAACTCAAGGGTGTGGAAGATGTCTATGCCAGCAGCGGCTTCCGCGCTGCCGAGATCACCTATAACGCCAAAAAGGTTACCAAGCAAGATATTATTGCAAAGCTTGAAGAGGTTGGCTATATCGGTGAATTGTCGATTCCGGAAGAGACCGATGTGCCAGCCAATGAAAGTGAAGTAAAAGACCTGTTCTTCCGGCACACGGAAGCTTATGCTCAAACCAACCGAGTGGTCAGCTTTGAGCAAAATGTTGGTCATGCAGGCCGCGCTTTATGGCCGTGCCCTGGCATGGCACCAATTACTAGTATGGAAGAGGAATAAAAAAATGGCGAAGAAAAAACGAACCCCCCAGGAATTCAGCACTGATCCGGCTGCACAGGAGATGCTCATTCGAGCGGAAGAGTTAGGTATTGGTACGGCATTTACTCGCGCCGATGATATGGCCCCTTGTAATATCGGTAGTGCGGGGATGTGCTGTAAAATTTGCGGCATGGGGCCTTGTCGTCTGACCAAAGATGGCTCCACGGGCATCTGCGGGGCAACCATTGATACTATCCAGGCCCGCAACCTGATCCGCGCCATCGCTGCCGGAGCCGCGGCACACTCGGATCATGGCCGCGACATGGCCTTTACGCTCAAAGCAGCCGCCAATGGCGAAGCCGAAGGTTACTATATCCGTGACGTTGCCAAGCTGCGCACCGTTGCAGGTTACTACGATATTGAAGTTGACGGCCGCTCGCCCGAAGAGGTTGCCAACGAGTTGGCCGATCTGTATATTGCGCAATTCGGTCAGCAAAAAGGTGTTATCGCTCCGATTCGCCGTGCACCCGAAAAACGCCAAAAAATTTGGGAAGAACAGGGTGTTCTGCCGCGCGGCGTTGATCGTGAAACCGTTGAAGCGCTGCATCGCACGCATATCGGCGACGACCAGGACCCTGAGCATATTCTGCAGCACGCCATCAAAACCGCGCTTGCCGATGGCTGGGGTGGAAGCCTGATTGCCACGGATGTCTCCGATATTCTCTTCGGAACCCCCGCTCCCATTTTGGGACAGGCTAATCTCGGTGTACTGAAAGCAGATATGGTCAACGTCGTTGTCCACGGGCACGAGCCTACTCTCAGCGAGATGATTGTGGCCGCTTCGCAGACCCCTGAGATTATCGAATATGCCAAAGCCGCCGGCGCCAAAGGCGTGCAGCTTTCCGGTATCTGCTGTACAGCCAATGAGATTCTCATGCGCCAGGGCATCCCGGCGGCAGGTAACTTCCTGCAGCAGGAACTCTCCATTATGACCGGCGCGGTCGAGGCGATGGTTGTGGATGTGCAGTGCATTATGCAAGCTCTGGTCGGCCTGGCCGAAAATTTCCACACCAAGATCATTACTACTTCACCCAAAGTTAAACTCAAAGGCGCAACGCATATTCAATTCGACGAGCATCATGCGCTGACGATTGCCAAGAATATCCTAAAGGAAGCCATTGATAACTTCAAAAACCGTGGCTCCATTCAAATCCCCGATGTACGCGAAGACCTGATTCCTGGTTTCTCGCATGAATATATCAACTATATGTTGGGCGGCTCCTACCGCTCATCATTCCGCCCGTTGAATGATGCCATCATGTCTGGCCGTATCCGCGGCGTGGCCGCTATTGTGGGCTGCAACAACCCGCGCAGCCAGCATGATTACCTGCACACCTACGTCACCAAAGAAATGCTCAAACAAGACGTATTGGTTGTCGAAACTGGCTGCGGCGCGATTGCCAGCGCCAAATTGGGTTTGCTGCTTGGTGAAGCTGGTCTTGACCAGGTTGGCCCCGGATTGAAAGAAGTTTGCGAAGCCATCGGTATTCCGCCGGTGCTGCATATGGGATCGTGCGTGGATAACACCCGCATCCTCACCGTACTAACCCAGATTGTGGAAGAAGGTGGCTTGGGCGACGATATTGACCAGGTTCCAGCGGTGGGCTTGGCCCCTGAGTGGATGAGCGAAAAAGCGCTCTCGATTGGTACCTACTGCGTGGCCTCGGGTGCGTATGTCATCTTCGGCGGATCATCCCCAGTGGGCGGTATGCCCGATAAAGTCTCGGACAGCAGTCTTGTTTCCGGCTTGATTAGTGAAGGCTGGGAGAAACTTTACGGCGGCAAGCTGGAATTCATCCCCGATCCCGATGAAATGATCAAAGCCACCCTCGAGCATATCGACAAGAAACGCGCCGCCCTGGGGCTGCCCGAATATGATCCCAAGCGCTTTGGCGAGAGCGGTGATGCCCGCATGTTGGAACTGGAAGGCTTGCCGCTTTCTGAGCGCAAAGCAGCTATCTATGGTTTACCCGTTGCTGGAGACTAATGACGTTTAAACGTTCCAACGTTTGAACGTTCGGAGGCACACATGTCAAAATATATTGCAACCCGCGCCATCCGCGGCGCAAATTCCCTGGTGATCGAAGCCGAATTAATGCTTAAGCGCGCCATTGAAGAAAAAGGCGTAGATACACTGGTTGAATTCCCCAATACAGCCTATTTCTTGCCAACTATCTATGGGATGACCGGAATTCAGGTCAGCACGTTGGGACAGTTGGTAGAAGTTCTTTCGCACGCTCGTTCGCTATTACACCCGGTGCCATCTCAGCGGCACTGGACTCCCTACCTCGGCGAGACTCTCGATGGCGGCATGGCTACCTTGTTGGCTGCCGAAATTATCGAGGCGATTCGCTTTGTGTATGGGATGCAGCCTGAACCTTTCCCCGGCATCGAACTGGCAGGCGGAACAGCCTACCCCGAGCTGGATAACGGCGGGGGGCCAGCAGGCCACCTCAACGGTCCGATTGACGACATCCAGCTTCGTTCGTGGGGTATCCAGCTTGTCGATGGGCGTATGCCCGGGTTCGCCGCTATCGTCGGCGCGGCAAAATCCAACGAAGTCGCTGTAAAATTGGTGCGCGAACTTCAACGTCGCAATATCCTGATTTTCCTCTCTGGGAATGTTAACGGGCGCAGCATCATCCACCAGTTGCAAGAAGAAGGTGTGGATTTGGGCTACGACACCTATACAATCCCCTTTGGAACGGATACGCTTAGCGCCATCTACGCCCTGGGATTTGCCACCCGCTCTGCGCTGACTTTTGGCGGCATTGACGCCGGACAGGCGCGCGACATTTTGATGTATAACAAAAAACGCGTGTTCGCCTTTGTGCTGGCTCTCGGCGAAGTCGATGATCTTAAATATGCCGCGGCTGCCGGAGCGATCAACTTTGGCTTCCCGGTGATCGCCGATACCGTCATCCCCGAAATTCTACCCACCGGCGTGACCGATTATGAGCACGTGGTCTCAATGCCTTTTGACAAGATCGAGGGCGCCGACGACCTGGAGCGCGCCGAGCGCATGGTGCAAAAATGCATCGAAATCCGCGGCGTCAAGATCAAAATGACCGAAGTGCCCGTGCCGATCCCCTACGGTTCGGCCTTTGAGGGTGAAGTCGTCCGCAAAGCCGATATGCGCGTCGAGATGGGCGGTAAGTACTCGCGCTGTTTCGAATTTTTGCGCATGATGGATATGGACGATGTTACCGATGGCGTTGTGCAAATTATCGGCCCGAATATCGACTCGGTGGAAGACCAGGGTTCGATGGATATGGGCATCGTCGTCGATGTGGCTGGCCGCAAAATGCAAGAAGATTTTGAGCCGGTACTCGAACGTCAGATTCACTACTTTGTGAATGGCGGCTCTGGTTTGCAGCATATCGGCCAGCGCGATATTACCTGGATCCGAATTTCCAGGGAAGCGGTCGAAAAAGGTTTTGATTTGGAGAGCATCGGCAAAATTTTGCATGCTCGCCTGCACGCCGAATTTGGCGCTATCATTGACAAAGTGCGCGTCACCATTTACACCGACCCCGATTTAGTCACTGAATGGCTGGAAAAAGCCCGCGAGGCCTACGACTATCGCAACAAGCGCCTCGCCGATCTGACCGACAGCGCAGTAGACGAATTCTACTCCTGTACGCTGTGCCAGTCCTTTGCCCCCACCCACGTTTGCGTGGTCAGCCCCGAACGCCTGGGCCTGTGTGGGGCCTACAACTGGCTCGATTGCAAGGCCTCCTACAGTATTAACCCCACCGGCCCCAACCAGCCCATTGGTTTGGGCAAGCTAATTGACCCCAACCTGGGTTACTGGGAAGGCACCCTCGATTACGCCAAAGTCGGTTCGCATGGCGTGATTCAAGATGTCTCTATGTACTCGATCATGGAAAACCCGATGACGGCCTGCGGCTGTTTCGAGTGTATTGTCATGTACATTCCCGAAGTCGAAGGCGTGTTCATCGTCAGCCGTGAAGATGTGGGCATGACCCCCATGGGTATGAAATTCAGCACCCTGGCGGGCATGGCTGGCGGCGGTGTACAAACCCCCGGCGTGATGGGCGTCGGTAAGTTCTATCTCATCAGCCCCAAATTCATCTCTGCCGATGGTGGTTTCAAGCGCGTGGTCTGGATGAGCAAGAACCTCAAAGACAGTATGTCCGCCGAATTCCAGGTAGTTGCCGAGCGCGAAGGCATCCCCGATCTGATTGATCGCATCGCCGACAGCGAGAGTGTCACTACCGTTGAAGAATTGGTTGAATGGGTCAAAGACAAAGATCACCCCGTGTTGGATATGGGCCCCATGGTGGCCGAATCCGCCCGTGTTGAAGAAGATGTCATCGCACAGGCCGAAGCTGTGGTTGAAGCGGCAGCAGCGAAAGCGGAAAAAACTACCTCGAAGGTGGACGTTCCCGCGCCGCCCGAAGCTGCTCCTGCCCCCAAAGTGGAGGCTCCACCCGCAGCCCCGGCCGCACCCGCACCCGCTGGTTCGATTGAAGCACGCGTTGACCGTCTCGAACGTTCTGTTAAGACCCTTATCGGTTCTCTGGTCGGTGCGCTGGCCGAACTTGGCGATGTGGATATGTCACAGGTGGCAATCCCCGCCCCGGCCGCGGTAGCTGCACCCACCCCCCAGGCCGCGCCTGCAGCCCCTGCCGCAGCCCCGAAAATCGAACTTCCCCCCGATAAAGAATGGCTGCCCGAAGGCACATCCACAGCCATCACCAAAGAAAAATGGTCAGGCTCAGTGCGTCAAGTTGTGCTTGGCGCCACCGCAGCCGATGGCGGCACGCGTACTAAAACCGTCACGATTGGTGGCGAAACTGCCATGCCCTTCATGGATTTTGAAGGCGCGATGCCTTACAAGCCGGTCGTAGCGATTGAAATTAAAGATCGCCGCCCTGATGACTGGTCGGAATTGCTCAACAAGCAATGGGGCGATGCCATGAATGACCCCGGCGACTGGGCCAAAGCTGCCGAAGCCGCTGGCGCCGATATGCTCATGCTCACCCTCTCCCTGACCGATGCGGAGGGGAATCCGAACACCCCAGAGAAAGCCGTTGCAGCCGTCAAGAAAGTGTTGGCTGCCACCGGTTTGCCGCTGGCCGTCTTTGGCCCAGGACAGGCTGAAATCGATAACACCCTGATGGTGCCAATCTCAGACGCCACCAAAGGCGAACGTTTGCTGCTGGGCCTGTGCGAAGACAAGAACTATCGCACGATCGTGGCCTCGGCGATGGCGAATGGTCACGTAGTCAACGCCCGCACGGCCATGGATGTCAACCTGGCGAAGCAGCTCAATATCTTGATTAACGATATGGGCCTGCCGCTAGACCGCATTGTCATGGATCCGACCACCGGCGCGTTGGGCTACGGCTTTGAGTACGGCTACTCCGTGATGGAGCGCCTGCGCCTGGCAGCCCTGCAAGGGGATAGCATGACCCAAATGCCCATGTTGGTCACCCCCGGCGAAGAATGCTGGAAGACCAAAGAATCCAAAGTGGGTGATGATGTACCCGCCGAGTGGGGCGACTGGCTGGAACGCGGCATCACCTGGGAAACGCTGACCTCCGTTATGCTTATCGAGTCGGGTGCAGATGTAGTAGTACTGCGCCACCCCGAAAGCGTGCGGCGAACGCATCAGGCGATCAAAGACCTAATGAATGTTGAAGGATAAGGGTTATAAGTTATAGGTTGAAGGTTGCGCGTTTAATTTTCAACCTGCTAACCTTCAACTTTCAACCGTCTGGAGAAATATTATGGCTCTATCAGGAATCCAAATTTATAAATTACTTCCGCAAACCAACTGCAAGGATTGCGAGTTCCCCACTTGCCTCGCCTTTGCAATGAAATTGGCCGCCAAACAAGTTGAGCTTTCGCTGTGCCCGCATGTCAGTGAAGAAGCCGAGGCCCAGCTTTCGGAAGCCTCCGCGCCGCCCGTGCGCCCCTTTGCGCTCAAATCGAATGGCTACGAAGTCAAAGCTGGCAACGAAGTTGTGCTCTTCCGCCACGAAAAAACCTTCTACAGCCATCCGGGGTTGTTCTTGCGAGTGTACGATAGCCAATCGGCTGATGATATTCAGGCCAAAATAAAACCGGCAGATGCTTATAAGGTGGATTATGTTGGCATCAATCTGGAAATGAGCGGCCTGGCCGTTCAGGCGGCTGGCGGCGATTTTGCTGCCGCGGTGAAGGTTGTGCGTGAAGCCAGCCATCGCCCGTTGATCCTCATCGGCGAGCCGGACGCGCTCAAAGCGGGTTTGGCGGTTCTCGATGGGAGCGAAAAGGTGATGCTCTGCCACGCCACCAGCGAAAATTGGGAAGCGATGGCTGCCCTGGCGAAAGAAGCCGATGCCGCCCTCTCCATCGCCGCCGACAATCTGGACGAGATGATTGAACTTTCGAAGAAAATTGTCGATGCAGGCGTGAAAAATATTGTACTTTCGCCTACGCAGCGCGGTTTCCGCGGCACGCTGGTTGCCAATACCACGGCGCGGCGCATGGCGATTAAATCAAGCTTCCGCCCGTTGGGATTCCCGATCATCAACTTCCCCGGTGATGCAGGCGACGCCGCAACAGAGGTTGTTTTGGCTGGACAAGCCATCGGAAAATATGCTGGCTTCATTGTGTTGGATCACTTCACCCCGGAGGCCGTTTACCCCTTGCTGGTGCTGCGCGAAAATCTCTACACCGATCCGCAAAAACCCATCCAGGTGCAGCCTGGCGTCTACGAAATTAACAACCCCGGCCCCGATACGCCGGTGCTGGTGACCACCAATTTCAGCATCACCTACTTTAGCGTTGCCAACGAAGTCGAGAGCGCCGGAGTTCCGGCCTGGCTGCTGGTAACTGAAGCCGAAGGCATGAGCGTGCTGACGGCCTGGGCCGCCGGAAAATTCGACGCCGAAGTGATTGCGAAAGACGTCAAACGCTTCAACGTGGCCGACAAAGTAAGCACCAAAAAGATCGTGTTGCCCGGCCATACGGCTGTGCTTTCCGGTGAACTTGAAGAAGAACTCCCCGATTGGGAAGTCAAAGTTGGCCCGCGTGAGGCCGTAGACCTGCCTGCGTATATGAAACAGGCTGTTTAAAAAATATTATTCACTAGAAGACACGAAGGCACAAAGAAAAACATAGATTAGCCTTTCTTTGTGTCTTTGTCGTAGATTTACACAGTAGTTCAGAAAGAATTTTTACTTGTAAAGCACTAAACTATGGCTGAACACAAAATAACCTTCGACATTGCCAAAGAACCAGTCATCGCCCCCACCGGGATGCTTATTTCTGAAGCCGCGGCGCAGGCAGGCGTTGAAATCAACCAACCCTGCGGTGGGCAAGGCCGCTGTGGACGCTGCGCGGTGCGTGTGGAAACAGGCGCAGTTCGCCGACGCAGTTCGCTGCGGCTCTCTGCCGAAGATGTCGAAAATGGGTATGCCCTGGCCTGCCAGACAGTTGTCGAGGGCGATGTTAGCATTGAGGTGCCGCCGCAAGAGAAAATTGAACGGCGGCTGACCACCGATCGCACCGTAGGCGATGTGGCTGTGCCTGATGGTTATGATCCCCTTAAGGCGCAAACTATTCGCCGTCTGAATCTCACCCTCACGCCCCCCAGCATGGACGACCAGTCTGATGACTGGAGCAGGCTGCAAACCGCCGCCCGCAAGCAATACGGTATTGCGCCTTTGCATGTTTCTTTACATACATTGCGCAATATGGGTACAGTGCTGCGTGAAGGTGATTGGGAAGTCACCGCGGTGGTGAACACCGTTACCTGGGATGATACCGAAACCCCCAACAAATTATTAAGTTTGCGCCCCGGCCACACCCCCGAAGATACCCCACTTTGGGGCGCGGCAGTGGATATTGGCACCACCACCGTTTCGGTTTGGCTGGTGGATTTGCTCACGGGGAAAGTGCGTGCTCAGGTCGCCGAATATAACCAGCAAATTTCGCGCGGCGAAGATGTAATTTCACGCATCATTGTCGCCGGAAAAGAAGGCGGCGGTGAAAAGATGCGTGATCTGGTGGTGGGCACCATCAATGATCTAATTGAACGCGCCTGTAAACGCGTCAAGACCGAACCCCGAGAGATTATGAAAGCCACCATTGCCGGGAATAGCACCATGATTCACCTGTTGCTGGGTATTCCGGCGGTCAGTATTCGCCTGTCGCCCTTTGTCACAGGGGTTAATCACATCCCCGCGTTGAAAGCCGCGGATGTGGGGATCAACACGCACCCGCGCGCCGTCGTCGATTGCCTGCCCGGTGTAGCCAGCTACGTCGGCGCCGACATCAGCGCTGGTGTGCTTTCCTCGGGGATGGACGATGCCGAAGAAGTGTTGCTCTTTTTGGATGTTGGCACCAATGGAGAAACGGTATTCGGCTCCAAAGATTGGCTGGTCACTTGCGCTTGCTCGGCGGGGCCTGCCTTTGAGGGGGCTGGCGTACTCCACGGGATGCGCGCCACCAAAGGTGCTATCGAAGAAATTTGGGTAAATGGCGATACGTATGATCCATCTTTCCGCGTGATTGGCGGGGTAAAACCCACCGGTCTGTGTGGCAGTGGCCTGATCGCCCTGTTGGCCGAGATGTTCCTCACCGGTGTCGTCGACAAAGGTGGCAGTATCAACACCAAATTGGATTCGCCACGCGTGCGCAAAGGCGATCATGGCAGCGAATATGTGATTGCCTGGGCCAGCGAAAGCGCCATTGATGAAGACATCGTCATCACTAATGTGGATATCGACAATCTCTTGCGCGCCAAAGCCGCCATCTACGCCGGGTTTAGTGTGCTGGCCGATAGCGTCGGCATCCCCTTGGATATGGCCGCAAAAGTTCTCATCGGTGGTTCATTTGGCAAATATATTAACGTGGAAAAAGCCGTCGAAATTGGGCTGCTCCCCGATGTCCCCTGGGATCGTTTTGACTTTTTAGGCAATACCTCAGTGCGCGGCGCTTATCTGGCGCTGATTGACCATACAATGCGTCGCCGCATCACCGATATAGCAGCCCGCATGACCTATATCGAACTTTCTGCCGACAACTCGTTCTACGATGCCTTTATGTCGGCCCTATTCCTGCCGCATACCGATATGAGTCTGTTCCCAACGATTGCGAAGGCGATGGAACGCTCTTAATCTATATTTACATATTTACACCACAAAGGCACAAAGAGCAAAAAGCTTTTCTTTGTGGCTACAAAGCCGACCTTTGTGTTCTTCGTGTCTCGTGGTGACTACCAACCTGTAACCTTAAATTTGCAACTTTCAACCCAAAAGGAAGGTTTTTATGTACATAATCGGCGAAAATATCCACATCATTTCCCCAGCGGTCAAAGAGGCGCTGAAGAACCGCGATCGCGAATATTTCAAGGAAGCGGCGCTGAAGCAAGTGGAGGCTGGCGCCCAGTGTGTGGACCTCAACCTAGGGCCGCGCAAAAAAGATTGGGAAGAAGTTTTCCCCTGGATGGTTGAAACCGTGGAAACTGTGGTGGATGTGCCCCTGTGCATTGATACCACCAATGTCAACGGCATGGAAGCCGCCCTTAAGAAAATTACCAAAGCCCAGCCGATTCTAAACTCCACCTCCGCAGAGCCGGAACGTCTCGAAAAAGTGCCCGCATTGGCGAAGAAATACAATGCTCAAATGATCGCCCTGACGATGCTAAAAAGCGGCATCCCCGTGGGCGCTGATGAGCGCGTAACCATTGCCCTCGAGCATCTCATCCCGCGCTGCCTGGAACTGGATTTCCCAATTGGCGATTTGATTATTGATCCATTGGTGCTGACGGTCTCCGGCTGCCAGGAATACTGCCCGGAGCTGATCGAAGCTGTGCGCACGATTCAGTTTGCTTGGGACCCTCCCCCAAAGATTTCGGTTGGACTCTCGAATGTCTCCAACGCGGTGCCGCACAAAAACCGACCGTTAATCAACAGCGTGTACTGTGCCATGGTGATGGGTGCCGGTTTACAGATGATGATCGCCAACCCACTGGAGAAAGAGTTGATGGATGTCATCCGCATTGTGGAGACTCGCGATGAGAGCACCCCATTGGCGAAACTATACCTCACCATTAATGATCGGGTTGCCAATATGGAATATCCCACCATTGACGATGTAGATACGAGTGATCCCGAGCAAATGGCTGTCTGGAAGACAGTACAAATTTTGCTCAATCAGGTTATCTACGCCGATTCGTATCTGGAGCAATAGGCCATCAGGCTTCGCGGTTAAATTTCTTCTGTTCATTTGTAAAGAAACCACAGATGAACGCAGATACCCTAAAGGGCACGCGTAAATGCTGATTATTTGCTTTTTGTACCGCGTGAATCTGTGTTTATCTGTGGTTTAGTTTTCTCTTTTTGGTGGCACCCACCCCCGAGCGAGTCCTGAAAACCATAATCGTGGATATTGTCGTCATCTTTGGTGTAGTCCATCACTTAGCGGGCGAGACATGCTCTTATACGATTCTATTTGTCTGAAAATTGCGCTAAAATCTGGCCGTAGAACAGGAGTATCCCATGAATGAGTTGCGAATCGATGCGTTATTGCCGACCGAGATCGCCAGGCGGGCAGAGTATATTGGTGTTCGCAAGACCGAAATCAGCACCATGCGAATATTTGCATTGGCGTTATTGGCGGGGGCTTTTATTGCTATGGGCGCGGTCTTTCAGACAACCGTGGCAACCGGTACAGAGGGACAATTTCCCTATGGTGTGACAAAATTATTGGTGGGTTTGGTTTTTAGCCTGGGGTTGGTTTTGGTGGTGATTGGTGGCGCAGAGTTGTTTGCAGGCAGCAATCTGATTGTCATGGCCTGGGCCAGCGGCAAAATCAGCGCCAAAGCGCTGCTGCGCAACTGGCTGATCGTTTATTTAGGAAATTTTGTTGGCGCTGTCAGCACAGCCTTACTGGTTTTTTTGAGTAAGCAGTATATTTTTAGCGATGGTGGGGTAGGGATTACCGCACTGAACATCGCAAACAGCAAGGTTGAGCTAGAATTTATCCCCGCGCTGGTTTTAGGCATTTTATGTAACGCTTTGGTATGTTTGGCGGTGTGGCTTACTTTTAGTGCGCGCAGCGTAATTGACAAGATCGCAGCCATTATATTTCCGATCTCTGCGTTTGTTGCCGCAGGGTTCGAGCATAGTGTAGCTAATATGTATTTTGTACCAATGGGGCTGTTTATCAAGAACCTTGATCCTGCATTTTATTACAGCACGGGCCTGGCCCTGCCAAATCTGACCTGGGGCGCATTTTTTATAAAGAATCTATTACCTGTCACGATTGGCAATATCATTGGCGGCTCTCTATTTGTAGCAGGCATCTATTGGGTAATTTTCTTGCGCGAAATCGAATAAAATCGAGCTTGAAAGGAGAAAATCATGAAGGCATATGTTTTGATTTCTGTCCGCACAGGCGATTTGCATGCTGTGGTGCGTCACCTGCGCAGCGTTGACGGGGTTGTGGAAGCCAGCATGACCTTTGGCCCTTATGACGCTGTTGCCACGGTTGAAGCCGAAAGCGTTGAGAGCATCGGCAAAATTCTCTACTCACAAATTCAACCCATTCCGGGCATTCTCGAAACCCTGACCTGCTTGGCCGTTAATATGGAATAGCTATTCGGAGCCGTTGCGCAGGCTGATATAATTTGAAAAACGATGAAGACCCTCAAGGTCTTTGATGGAACTACACCTATGAGCGACAAAAAAGTCTGGTTATTGGGGGAACCGCTTCTCGAAGATGCTGCGCCAAACCCGTTAGCAGAGCGGGCGGATGAAATGCGTGCCGAATTGCAGAATATGAACCCGGAGCGGGTTGCCTTGCGAACGGGCGCCATCTACACCCCCGCGGGAGATACGCGCGGGGCGTTCAAGTTGACTCTGTGGGATAAAGAAGTCTTGTTCGCCTTTCCAGCGTTTTCAGCCACAGATGCCCACAATGGCGCAGAACTCAACCCTTTCGACCAGACCATGCTGCTGTACTATTTCCATCTTTCCGATGGCACGCCGCAATCGGGTACCTGGATTGCATTTACCGAGTTGCCAGATGGAAAATTTTACACGCAGGCTTTTCAGGGATACACTGGTCAGGCATTGACACAGGCATTTGGTAACGACACCGATGCGTTTTCGCAAGCTGCGGAGCAATTGAATGGTCGGCGTGAATTTTTTGGCAATCTGGCGTATTCGTTTCAGGTATTGCCGCGCTTGTCGCTAATGGTGGCCTGCTGGCTGGGCGATGAAGATTTTCCCGCTTCGTATCGCGTTTTATTTGATGCCTCCGCCGGGCATCATCTCACTACCGATGCTTGCGCGATTTTGGGCAGCCAGTTAACGCAAATGCTGATAAAAGCAAGGTGAAGATTTTTAATCGTACATCAATTTGAACGCGGATTACGCGTATATGATGGGTTTAAACGGATAAACAAAAAATATCCGCAAAAATCTGCCTAATTCGCGTAATCCGCGTTCTATTCAGGAAGTAGGAGCAACAATGAAATTAGCTATTAGTGGTAAAGGCGGGGTGGGCAAAACTACGCTCACCGCGCTATTAGCTCAAGCCTATGCCGCTGTCGGCCGCGAAGTTTTAGCTGTAGATGCTGATCCATCCCCATGTCTGGCGGGAGCATTGGGTTTTCCCGAAGAAAAACTGGCGAAACTAAAGCCCATCGCTGAGATGGATAAACTCATCGAAGAGCGCACGGGTGCAAAACCGGGCACAACCGGCGGGTTCTTCACCCTTAACCCGCGCGTGGATGATATTCCGGAGCGCTTTAGCGTGCTGCACCGCGGTGTGCGCTTGCTGGAGATGGGTTCAGTCGATTTGGGTGGTTCGGGATGTATTTGCCCGGAGGCCGCCATGCTCAAGACACTCTTCACACATTTGCTTTTCCGCGACGAAGATGTGTTATTTATGGATATGTATGCCGGTGTAGAACATCTCGGGCGTGCCACGGTGGATTTTGTGGATGCGATGATTGTGGTCGTTGAACCGACGCGTCGCAGCATTGGCACCGCGCGCCAGATTAAGAAACTTGCCAATGATATTGGGCTGCAACGTCTCTGGCTTGTCGGGAACAAGGTCCGCAACCCGGATGAAGAAAATTTCCTTCGAGCAGAATCACCCGGAATTCCAGTTTTGGGCTTCTTGCCTGCCGATATGGGTGTTCAAGAAGCGGATCGGCTGGGAATCCCGGTTTATGACCACGTACCCACTTTAAAGGTATCTGCCGAAAAAATGGCACAAATTCTTGCAAAAGAGATCAGCAATAGGAGTAAGGCATGACCATCACAATTGCATTAGCTGGAAAAGGCGGCGTAGGAAAAACCACGATTGCCGGAATGGTGATTAAGTATCTGGCAGAAAACCAACCCGGCGCGGTTTTGGCTATTGATGCTGATCCCAGCAGTAATTTGAATATGGTGTTGGGGCTGGATTTAGACTGGACGGTAGGTGATATTCGTGAAGATATGCTTTCTCAGGTACGCCAATCGCTAACTCAAACGGGTGCGGCAATGGGCGCGCTGCCCGGCGGGATTACTAAAGCCGAGCATCTGGATTATGAGATTCGTTCTTCGTTGGCTGAAGGCGATAAATTTGATCTGATTGCGATGGGGCGCGGCGAAGGGCCGGGCTGCTATTGCGCTGTCAATCATAATATGCGTGAGGTTATCGATGCAATTGGTGGCGGCTACCAGTTTGTGGTCATCGATAATGAAGCCGGAATGGAACATCTCAGCCGCCGTACTACGCGGGATGTGGATCATTTATTGGTTGTCAGTGATCCAACGCAGCGCGGCATTGTGACCGCCGAACGCATCGCAGAAATGCGCGCTGAGTTAGATGTGAATGTCACCAACGCCTATTTAATTGTGAATCGCCTGATGGGTGAAGTTCCTGCTCCCTTGCAGGCACGCATCGACAAAATGAGTATCCCTCTTCTGGGCACGATTCCTGCCAACGAAGAATTAACAGAATTTGAATTCTCAGGTCGTCCGCTGGTCGAGTTGGGCGGTCAATCGCCCGTGTATCAGGCGATTGCCGCGATGATGGAACAAATGTTGGCATAAATGTAAGCGTCAAAAAAAGCCTGAACACGCGTCATTCTGAACGGAGCGCAGCGGAGTGAAGAATTCCTGAACCGGAATGTTGAAAAACGCCTATGCGAGTGATGAATCAAGCCGCTTTGAAGGGCTTCGCTCGCTACGCTCGGAATGACCACGATGGTTTCGCTGTTCAAGCTACTATTGACCCATACATAATGTTGGCATACAGCAAGAAAAATGTGCAGGGCAGAGGACTAATTTTATTGCGTGCACAAAATTTGAGATGAATTGTGCTGATCTATGGAAGTTTGGGCACAAGCTAAATCTCTGAGGAAACCAGCAAGCCACGAATTTTCTCCTGGCTTCCTTATAAGACCAGCATAAGATTTATTGTTCAAGGCAATCTTGACTGCTACAAAATTGGAGATTATTGGTATGTCGAAAGAACTTGCTACTTTAGGTGGGGGTTGTTTTTGGTGTCTTGAACCGCTTTTCGCTGAATTGCGCGGCGTAGACGCGGTGACATCTGGCTATTCGGGCGGAGCGGCTAATGCCAGCTACGAAGAAGTTTGCTCTGGAAGCACGGGTCACGCCGAAGTGGTGCAGATTGCCTTTGATCCGCAGATGATTGGCTTTGATGATTTATTGCGCGTATTTTTCACCGTGCATGATCCGACCACGCCCAACCGCCAGGGCGCCGATGTAGGCACGCAATATCGCTCGGCGGTTTTTTATCACAGTGAAGCGCAACGCGAAATTACAGAACAGGTGATGGCGGAAATTGAAGCGCAAAAAATTTGGCCTGCTCCACTGGTGACCGAATTAACCCCCTTTGATGAGTTTTTTCCGGCGGAAGCGTACCATCAAGATTATTATGCGCGCAATCCTAACCAGGGCTATTGTCGGGTGGTGATTGCCCCCAAGGTGGCGAAATTTCGCAAACTGTATGCAGAACAATTGAAAGTATAAATTCGTCGTGTTTTACACTTTTTAGGTTCTTTGGGAATCGCCGGGCAACCCTGGCGATTCCTTTTTTATATCAATCTGGGCGGCGGAGCGCCTGATCGATAGTTTGGGTTGGGGCAGATGCAAAATAAGGATCGGCACGAATGACAAAACGCACAAAGGCCGTATAATCGGCTGCGCCGTTGCTGCGTGGGGCATACTCAAAGATGGTTTGCTTCTGCGCTGGGGCTTCGGCCAGTTTGACATTATTGCGAATCGGCGGGGCAATTTTTTCGCCAAACATGCGCTGCAATTTATCAAGAATCTGGCGGTCTTTACGCAAATGTCCGGTATAAACCGTTGGCAGAATACCCGTCAGTTGAATACTATGATTAGGAATACGGCTGACCGCTTTGAGCGTGCCGATAACTTGCTGCGTGCCCAGCACCGAGAAATGACTCATCGTCATGGGGATAATCAACTCGTTAACGTAGAGCAACCCGTTTTCGCTAATCAGTGTGATGGAGGGGGGAAAGTCGACGATAATGTAGGAGTAGTTATCATCAGCGTTACGCAGTTTATCGGAGAGCACGCGGCGGGCCACGCGCAAATTGCCCAGTTCCCAGAGTTCGCGCTCAGCTTTGACGAGCGAGCGGTCGCTGGGGATGATGTCGAGGTTGTGGCGTGCCGGGTAGATGCAGGCCGATGGTTCCACCTGCCCGCGTAGTAACTCAGAGAGGGAAGCGTTATACTTCACGCCAAGATGGACGGCTGTATTTCCCTGGGGGTCCAGGTCAACACATAACACGCGCGCCCCGCGCTGAGCGAGTCCCGCTGCTAGGTTCACAACGGTGGTTGTCTTTCCGGTTCCGCCCTTGTAATTCAAAATTCCAATCACCCGGTTGATGCGTTCATCCATACTCGCCTCACTTCAATTGCTATTTTTACTCGCCTGCTATTGATTATAATCTATGTAAATTCAGGCATCCGAAATTTACAGCGTGTGATGTAAAATCGCGGATGTTTCTATTATGAAAAGGACCTTTTATGAACGTCATCATTGATATTGCGATTGTGCCCATCGGGGTTGGGGTTTCGCTCTCGAAATATGTGGCGGCCTGCGAGCGGGTGCTGCTCGAGGCCGGGCTGCAACCCCAACTGCATGCCAACGGTACCAATGTGGAGGGTGAATGGGAGGTCGTTTTTGCCGCCCTCAGACGCTGCCACGAAACCCTGCACAGCATGGGTGCGCCGCGGGTTTCTACCAATCTGCGTCTGGGCACGCGCAACGACCGTTTGCAGCGCATGGCAGAAAAAATCGCCAGCGTTGAAGAAAAACTCGCCGAAGAAAGGACATAAGCATGAATATGAGCGCACGCGCAGAAGCCATTCGCCGGGCAAAAGAATATCTGGCGCAGCAACCTGTTTTTCTGGATACCGAAACCACCGGCATTGGCCCGAATGCTGAAATTGTGGAGATCAGCGTTGTGGATTTTGATGGCACTGTATTAGTGGATACGCTGGTCAAGCCGCGTGGGGCAATCGAATTGGGCGCGCAGCGCGTCCACGGAATTACAGCGGAGATGCTGGACTCGGCTCCGGGGTGGGATGTGGTATGGCCTGAAGTGAAAATTGCCCTCGCGGAGCGCGCAGTTGGCATCTTCAACGCCGATTTCGACACTCGTATGATGCAGCAATCGCACCAACTCAACCGAATGCAATGGCAGCAGCCGAAAGGGGAGTATTTTTGCGTCATGCGCCTATATGCGCAGTTCTACGGGCAGTGGAATTCCCGACGGGGGTCGTATCGCTGGCAAAGCCTGGAGAATGCCCGCGCTCAATGTCGCCTGCAAACCCCCAACAGCCACCGCGCTTTGGATGATACGCGTCTGGCGCGTGAAGTGCTGCTCTATATGGCCGCCGCACGGGCCTGACCTTGATGATATAATCACCAAAATATCATCATAAGGTTTTCGCCGTCGCGAATGAGAAATTCGAAAAATAGGGGGTATAGGGCGCTACGCGCCCTATACCCCCTATTTTTCGGCAGTTATTTAGGGCGTGTTGAAAACACCAGGAAGATAATTCTTTACTACACACGAAAGGATAAACCAATGCAATGGAAACAACCCCCGGCAATGGAAATTGACGCCGAAAAAAACTACCAGCTCGCCATGCAAACCAGCCGCGGCCTGATCGAGATTGAATTGTATGCTCAACACGCCCCGAAGACGGTGAATAACTTTGTCTTCCTTGCCCGCCAGGGATTTTATGATGGCATCAAATTCCATCGCGTGATCAACAATTTTATGATCCAGGGCGGTGACCCCACCGGCAGTGGCCGCGGCGGCCCCGGCTACAAATTTGAAGATGAAACCGCGGGCAACCCGCTGAAACATGAAACTGGCGTACTCTCGATGGCCAATGCTGGCCCGAATACCAATGGCAGCCAGTTTTTTATCACCCATTCGCCGCAGCCGCATCTGAATGGCAAACACACCGTTTTCGGCAAAGTCACCAGCGGCATGGATGTGGTTAACGCCATTCGCCAGGGCGATGTGATGGAAAGCGTCGCTGTCAGCGAAGCGTAGTAGAAACAAGCTAACCACAGAGTACACAGAGATATTTCTCTGTGTACTCTGTGGCTTATTCTTTGTTCAAACGAAAAATGCCTAAATTAAAAATCATCGTCAATCCAAATTCGGGACGCGGCGAGGGCTTACGCTCAATCCCGCAAATTGAAGCCTGTTTACAGGCCCACGCGCTGGACTATGATCTGGTGCAAACTGAGCGACCCTGGCACGCAGCGGAACTGGCCCAGCAGGCTGTCTTGGACGGCTTTGATATTGTTGTGGCCGCAGGCGGCGATGGCACGGCCAACGAAGTGCTCAACGGCCTGATGCAGGCAAAACATGCCGGATCGCAAGCCGCAATGGGCGTGCTGCCCGTGGGGCAGGGCAACGATTTCGCCTTTGGCATGGGCATCCCGCAGGATTTGGAATCCGCCTGCCAGGTGTTGGCCGATCAGCAGCGCCGCACCATTGATGTTGGCCGCGTCAGCGGGGCGTTGTATCCGCAGGGGCGCTACTTTGGCAACGGTATTGGCGTGGGTTTTGACGCCGTGGTTGGTTTTGAAGCTCTCAAACTCACTCGCCTGCACGGTTTTCCGGCCTATCTGGTTGCCGCGCTGAAAACTATTTTTCTGTATTTTCAGGCCCCCAAAGTTCGGCTTGATCTCGACGGCGAAAGCCTTACCGTTTCGGCGTTGATGGTCTCGGTGATGAATGGCCGTCGTATGGGTGGCGGGTTCATGATGGCCCCGGATGGCGACCCGGAAGATGGGCTGTTTACCCTGTGCATTGCCCAGGAAGTCAGCAAGTTGGGGATTTTAAAATTGATCCCGCGGTTCTTGGCTGGGACGCAGGCCGAAGATCCGGCGGTATTATTCAGGGATTCGGCGCGGGTGCAGGTGACCGCCCTCGAGGGGGTACTGCCCACCCACGCGGATGGGGAGACGGTCAGCACTGAGGGGCGGGAACTGCTGATTGAACTGTTGCCAGCCTCGCTGGAGGTTTTGACTCCCCGATGAGCGGGTTTTCCCCTTCGTTGAAATTTAAAGTAGTAACGGCTGCCGTCCACGGTTGGACGAATCTGGTCTGCCGGGTGGATGATGCGGAAATGGCGCGAATTCCCGCCGAGGGGCCGCTGATTATCATCAGCAACCACATTAATTTTCTCGAAGCTCCGGTGCTGTATACGCGCTTGCGTCCGCGCCCCACGACTGGTTTTGCCAAAATCGAGAGTTGGGAGAAGTCGCTGTTGGCCTGGCTGTTCAACACCTGGGGCATTATTCCCATTCGGCGCGGCGAGGCCGATATGAAGGCCCTGCGCCGCGGGGTGGCCGCGTTGAAAGAAGGCTATTTCTTGGCGGTGGCTCCCGAAGGCACACGCAGTTACGACGGGTGTTTGGGCAAAGCCCACGCCGGTGCGGTAACACTGGCCCTATTGAGCGGCGCGCCGTTGCTGCCAATTGCGCATTATGGCGCCGAAAATTTTAGCGCCAATATTTCGCGGCTGCGGCGCACCGATTTCAATATTCGGGTGGGGCGCCCCTTTATGCTCGATGCTGGTGAGGCGCGGGTAAACCGTGAAGTCCGCCAGCAGATGACCGCTGAGATAATGTATCAGTTGGCCGCGTTAATGCCCGCTGAATATCGCGGCGAGTATGCCGATATGACGCAGGCAACGCAAGATTATTTGAGATTCAGCATATAATGGAACGCGGATACTCTAAAGGGCACACGCGGCGCGAATTGGGCAAATTTATGTGGATCAAAAAAAGATTCCATTGCAAAGAATTCGCGAAAATTGGTCAAATTGTAGTGGTCAGAATGATATAGAACACTTGCTTTTGTCATTCTCCCGAAGGACATCGGGACGATGTGAGGAGCAAAGCGACGAAGAATCCCTGGCATAGTGTGTCATTTATGTCTGTGCAGGCTTATTGTTACTGATCTCTGCAGGGATTCTTCGCTCCGCTCAGAATGACATCCTTGTTCGTTATCCTTTTGATTCGAACAAAAAATCGGTTAAATCCGCGTTTCATGTACACAGTTATATGACCGGAAAATGATATTTGAACCTGGGAAGATTGAAAGGATTTTAAATGGCTCTGATCTCCAATCGCCAGGAGGCGACTACCTGGCAGAAAAAGTACGATGCTCACGCGCCGCGAGTAGGGGATTTTGCGCCAGATTTTGAACTGCTGGATAATAACGGTGAAAATTTGGTGCGCCTTTCCAATTTTCGCGGAGAAAAGCCTGTTGCGCTGATATTTGGCAGTTTCACCTGACCGCCCTTTGTCAATGGGACCGTGGGTCTCCAGGATTTATACGCCAAATATCATCAAGAAGTGCAATTTCTATCGATCTACATTCGTGAAGCACATCCAGTAGATGGTTGGTGGTTTGGCAAAGGCCCGATGAGCCTGCTGCTGAAACTTTCGCGCTCAAAGGTGGCCACCGATATTTACGATCCGGTGAGCTTGGACGAGCGGCGCGCTGTGGCCGGGCAATGCCAGGATGCGCTGCAATATGGCATTCGCACCTATGTAGATGATATGGATGATTCGGTCAATAAGGCATATGCAGCCTGGCCGACGCGTTTATATTTAATTGGTGTGGATGGGCGTGTGGAATATGCTGCCGGTTTAGGCCCCTGGGATTTTAGCCCGGCGAAGCTGGAGCGGGCTATCGAAGTTTATCTGAAGGAAATAACGGTATAAAAACTGAATCACTAAGGATACGAAGGGAGACAAAATTTATTCGTGAGTCTTCGTGTCCTTAGCGGTTAAAAATCCCTGTTTCTCAAAAAACTCGTTTGTATAAATCGCTTTGCAGCAAATTTTGGGGGTCGTAGCAGCTTTTCAACACTTTGAATTTTGCCAATGTTTCAGCGCCCAAAAATTGTGCGGTATCTCCCAAAGTTAGTGTGCTATCTTTGGCGAAATAAAAGCGTCCGTTGGCTGCGAGTACGATCTGGTTGAGTTCGCTCGCCATACGCTGCAATCCGGCGCGGTTGTTGCGAGTGACTTTGAAATCGAAGGCCAGCGAGTAGCCATCCACGGCATGGGAGAGCAGAAAATCATCAGGGCGGTGGCGTTTGAGTACCACCAGATACGAAGGCAGGCCGCGTTTATGAGTCAGGCGCAGCATTTCGCTGAAGGCAGCCGCGGCGTTTTCGGTGGGGATAATGCTCTGGTATTGAATCAAGCCCTGGGGGCCATAGGATTGAATCCAGTTTGGGATATAGTCGAGCAAAAAATGGAAGGCAGCGTGTGGCTGTCGGATGGTTTTATGATCTCCCAGGCGCGAGGCGTAGTATTTTCCGGCGTTGATCAGGCGCGTGCCGGGGTTGTTCATCCACGGGGACATGAGCCGCCACAAAATTGAAGACGGCACTACACCCATGAGCGTATCGGGGAGAGTCTGATACTCGAGGCGCAACGTCTGCTGGGGGGCAGGATCAACTCCCGGGTCCAGATAGTTGGCGGCATGAATCTGGCCGCGTCCCAGAGCCGTGCTGTTCGCTAATCCATCAATCCAACTGACAATATAATCATCCGTATCTTTACGGGCTTCCAGATCGTTAATTTGCTGGGCCAGATCGCGGGGCGCCCAGGCTTCTACCGATAGATTGCCGGAATAAATGCGCTTGAGTTGCAATGTGATCGATGTGAACACTCCCAGCACGCCCAGACTGCCGATCATGCTGTAAAACAAATCGGCATTTTCACCCGGCGTAACGGTGACGCTCTCGCCGTTGGACAGTAGCGCTGTGAATTCAAGCACATGGTCTCCGAAGGTTCCGGCGCGGTAGTTGTTTTTGCCGTGTACATTCATCGCCAGGCAGCCGCCAATAGTGGGAGCCATTGTGCCAGGTACCACGGCAGGCCACCAGCCATCTTCGATGGTGTATTGCCAAAGTTGCTGGATGGTCACACCCGGCTCAATGCGGATAATCCCGGTTTCGGGATTCCATGCCAGAATGCGGTTCATGCGCTGCATGTCGAGCACAATCTGACCGCTGTTGAGGGCTGCGTCGCCATAGCTGCGCCCCGCGCCGCGCAGGCCAATACTCAAGCCGTTCTGACGCGCCAGAGCAAAAATTTCGTTAATTTGTTCAACGTGGGTGGGTCGGTAGAGATAGCCCAGGCTGCCGTGAGCGCGCCCGAAACCGGTCAGTTTTTGTAAGCGGTTGAGTTCAAGCATGAGTTTTGATGTGGGTGAACCAGAAGGATTTAATCTGGATGGGCGGAAAAAAACTTTAACCACAAAGGCACGAAGACACTAAGAAAAATAACAAGGCAATTCTTCGAGTTTTTGAGCTTTGTGGTGATTTTTAGAATGATAAGCGCCGGAAAATGACCGAGGGAATATGCTGTAAAATCAGCCCCACCAGCCGCCAACGCGCCGGGGTAAATATGACCTGCTTGCGTTTGCGGATCGCCTTCCAGATGTCGTCGGCAGCCTGTTCAGGCGAAATCACCCAAAAATTGGCCCCGCCTGCGGCTTGCAGCAATTCGGTATCCACATAGCCGGGTTTGACCGTCAGCACATGCACGCCCTTGCGCGTCAGGCGGTTGCGCAGTGACTCGAGATAGGTATTCATTCCAGCCTTGGAAGTGTGATAGGGTGGGTTTCCCACGCGCCCGCGCTCTCCGGCAATCGAGGAAATGCCCACAATTTGCCCGCTGCCCGTGGTATCAAACAACGTAGCCGCCTGATCCAACCAGGCCATCGCGCCCAGCAGGTTGACTTCAATCATCTGACGGTCTTTCTCAAAATTGTATTCGGCAATATCCACGCCGGGCATGGTTGCCGATGCGTAGACCAGCAAATCAAGTTGACCGAGATCGGCGATGATTTTTTGGAAGAGGGGCGCAATTTGATCGAATTGGGATGCGTCGTGAACATAGGCCTGGGCGATATTCTGACCAAGCTCCTGGTGGATCGCTGCGCACAGGGCATTTAATTTATCTTCGCGGCGGGCGAGCAGCGCAAGGGTATAGCCCTCACGCGCCAATTTGTACGCCAGTGCTGCGCCAATACCCGAAGAAGCCCCAACGATGATGGCGCGGGGGCGGGTGAGCAGGGGGTGTTCGGTTTGTGTCATGTGTTTCTTTCTTGGTTGTGGGTTAAAAGTTGAAGGTTGAAAATTGCTTGAACCTTCAACATTCAACTTTCAATTTTTAACCGTCAATGCCACCCAATCTTCAATCTGGCGTTGGGCAACGATCTCGAGTTGGTGTTTTTGAAGGGCGGCCAGCATATTGGGCATCTGTTCTTCGAGAATGCCCGAGAGCAGCAATTTCCCACCGGGAGCAATCAAGTCGGCCATGCCTGAATCTAAGAGTTGAATGAGGATATGCGCCAGAATATTGGCAATCACCAGTGGAGCTTGTGTCACCGGGAAGACGCCTTGCTGGATGGCTTCCACCGAGCCGCGGGCGAAGTGAGCGTATTCGCCAACTTCGTTGATGCGGGCATTTTCCTCGGCTGTGGTAATTGCATCGGTGTCAGTATCCACACCGAAGGCGCACGCCGCGCCTAATTTTAGGGCGGCAATCGAGAGTATCCCCGATCCGCAGCCAATATCGAATATCTCCAGCCCTCGGATGCTTTCGGAAAACTCTGAGGTTTCTAAAAACTCCAAACAAAGCTGGGTGGTGGGGTGGGTGCCGGTGCCAAAGGCCATGCCCGGATCAATGCGGATGGGAATACGGCTTTCATGGGGGGCATCGAGCCAGCCAGGGATAATTAGCAAGCGCTCGCCGATATTGACCGGGTGGAAATTTTCTTTCCAGGCTTCGGCCCAGTTGATTTCTGCAATTTGGGTGAATTGTGCTTCGGGCAAGGCTTGAATGCGCCCCAAGAAATAGAGTGATTCCTCGATGCGCTGGCGAGTTTCTTCAAGTTGAGCGTCAATGGGGAGATAGCCGCAGACTTTCAGCGGGCCAATCGGGTAGCCCGGACCTTCGAGATCGGGGGCAATGCCCGTGCTTTCAACGACCACGCCACCGGGTACAAAACGCGCCAAAACATCGGCAACCGCTTCGGCTAATTCGCCGTCCACGGTAAGCGAAACTTCAAGCCAACTCATCCGCCAATGACGTCTTTCAAGCGGTCGAAGAAGCCGCGTTCCTGGGGTGTCACTTCGGTGCCCAGGCTGTTGGCTAATTGCTCGAAGATCACGCGCTGTTCTTCGCTAAGCGTGCGGGGAATATCAATATTAATCACTACTAGCTGATCGCCGCGGTGGTTGTTGCGTAAATGGGGAACCCCTTTGCCCCGCATGCGGATAATTTTGCCGGGCTGCGTTCCACTGGGAATTTTCAGCAGTGTGTCGCCATCGACTGTGGGTACCTGTACTTCATCGCCGAGGGTAGCTTGGGCAATATTGACATTCAGATCGAGCAGGATGTCGTTATCGCGGCGGCGGAAGTATCTGTGTTTGTTAACCTGGATCACGAGGTAGAGATTGCCGGGAGGGCCGTTATTGGCTCCGGGCTGGCCTTCACCGCTCAGACGGATCTGCGTTCCTGTGTCAACCCCCGCCGGGATGTTGACAAGTTTCTTACGGGTTTGGCGCACCAGGCCTTGCCCGCGGCAGGTTTCGCAAGGTGCGACAATCACTTCGCCTTTGCCGCCACAGGTGGGGCAGGTGGTCACTTGCACCATCGAGCCGAGAATGGTTTGGCGCGACTGGCGAACTTCGCCCTGACCATTACAGGTGGAGCAGCGTGTGGGGGTGGTGCCGGGCTTGGCGCCACTGCCGCTGCATGTATCGCAGTTTTCGTTGCGACTGATCTCAATCTCTTTTTCGATCCCGAAAACAGCTTCTTCAAAACTAAGTTGCACGCGATATTGTAAATCGGCGCCGCGTCGGGGCGCATTGCGCGAACGCGATGATGAGCGTCCGCCAAAGCCGCCGAAACCAAAACCGAAGAGTTCTTCAAAAATGTCGCTAAAATCGACACTGGTCCAGTCGGGGACACCGCCAGCACCCTGTACGCCGGCGTGACCATAGCGGTCATACGCGGCGCGTTTTTCCTGATCGGAAAGCACAGCATAGGCTTCATTGATTTCTTTGAAGCGTTCCTCGGCATCCGGTTCTTTGCTAACATCAGGATGATATTGGCGCGCCAAACCTCGGAAGGCCGATTTTAACTCGTCTGCCGAAGAACCTTTGGGTACGCCTAGAATTTCGTAATAGTCTCGTGGCATAATTTAAGTTAAAAATTTAAGGTTGAAAGTTGAAGGTTGGAAATTGCCGGGCAACTTTCAACCTTCAACCTGCTAACCTTAAACTGTGCTTACGCGCTGCGGAATTCGCCGTCAACGATATCTTCATCGCCATTATCCGGGCCTGACTGATCGCCAGGAGGGGGGTCTTGGGGATCAAAGCCCTCGGCTCCGGGCATTGGGCCAGCCGCGTCGGGGTCTTGCTGATAGGCGGCTGCGCCAATTTGTTGCACAATCTGACCCAGCTCGTCGGCAACACGGTTGAGTTCATCAGCTTCGGCGTTTTCGTTCTCAAGCACTTTACGCACCTCCGCTACTTTTTCTTCAACTTGTGCCTTTACTTCAGCCGGGACTTTATCACCCAGGTCGGTGAGCGCCTTTTCGGCGGTGTAGGCCATGTTGTCGGCTTTGTTGTGGGCCTCGACCCGCTCTTTGAATTTGAGGTCTTCCTCGGCGTGCCGTTCGGCTTCCTGGCGCATTTTATCAATTTCGGCATCGCTCAAGCCGGAAGATGCCGTGATGGTGATATTCTGGCTGCGGCCAGTGGCTTTGTCTTGCGCGGTGACCTTGAGTATACCATTGGCATCAATATCGAAAGTGACTTCAATCTGGGGAACACCGCGTGGTGACGGGGGAATGCCGTCCAGAATAAAGCGTCCCAGCGATTTATTGCCAGCAGCCATTGGGCGTTCGCCTTGGAGCACATGAATTTCGACCTGAGGCTGGTTTGCAGCCGCAGTGGAGAAAATCTGGCTCTTGCGCGCCGGGATGGTGGTATTGCGCTCGATCAACGGGGTGGCAACATTGCCCAATGTTTCAACCGAAAGCGATAGTGGGGTAACATCGAGTAAGAGAATGTCGGTGACATCGCCACCCAACACGCCAGCCTGGATCGCCGCGCCCAGGGCTACAACTTCATCGGGATTGACGCCCTTGTGGGGTTCGCGCCCAAAGAATTTCTTGACCGCTTCTTGCACGGCAGGCATACGCGTCATACCGCCAACCAGCACGACTTCACTCACATCGGAAGGTTTCATCCCGGCATCGTTGAGGGCCTGTTTCACGGGAGTAATGGAACGCTCAATCAAATCAGCGGTGATCTGCTCGAGTTTGGCGCGCGTCAGGTTGAGCACCAGATGTTTGGGGCCGCTGGCATCGGCGGTGATGTAGGGCAGATTGATCTCGGTCTGTTGCAGAGTCGAGAGTTCAATTTTCGCTTTTTCAGCCGCTTCTTTGAGACGCTGTAAGGCCTGACGATCGAGACGCAAGTCAATACTATTGCTCTGCTTGAATTCGTCGGCCAAAAATTCAATGATGCGCTGGTCAAAATCATCGCCGCCCAGGAAAGTATCGCCGCTGGTGGATTTGACTTCGAAGACGCCCTCGCCTACTTCCAGAATGGAAATATCGAAGGTGCCGCCGCCCAGGTCGTAGACGGCCAGCATTTCGTTGGATTTTTTATCCAGGCCATAAGCCAGAGATGAAGCAGTCGGCTCATTGATGATGCGCAGCACTTCAAGGCCAGCGATTTTACCGGCATCTTTGGTGGCGTTACGCTGGGCATCGTTGAAGTATGCTGGAACGGTGATGACGGCCTGGGTAACCGCTTCGCCCAAATAGGCTTCAGCATCGGCTTTGATTTTTGCCAAAATCATCGCCGAAACTTCAGGGGGCGAGTAGTCTTTTTCGTCGAGTTTGACGCGCACATCCCCGTTGGGGGCTTTGTTCACGTTGTAAGGCACCATTTTAATGGCGCGCTGCACTTCAACGTCGTCATATTTGCGCCCCATAAAGCGTTTGATCGAGAAAATCGTATTCTCCGGGTTGACGACGGCCTGGTTACGCGCCGGACGACCCGTAATACGTTCGTGATTTTTATTGACAGCCACAACCGACGGCACCAGGCGTTCGCCCTCTGCCGAAGGGATCACTACAGGTTCTCCGCCTTCAACGACCGCGGCGACTGAGTTGGTTGTACCTAAGTCAATTCCGATAATTTTTGCCATGATATTCCTCCGAATGATTTGTACTATTCGTTTTATTAGTTAATTATTTGTCAATCTGATTACGCCGCCACAACAACCGTCGCCGGGCGCAGCACGCGCTCGCCAATTCGATAACCTTGTTGCAGCACTTCGATAATGTGTTCAGTCTCGTGCTCATCGCTGGGGATCTTCATTACCGCTTCGTGCAGATGAGGGTCAAATATGCTGCCCTCGGCCTCGATGGGGGCGATACCTTCGGCTTCCAGGATCGACAGTAGTTTGCGATAGATTAGCTCAATTCCTTCGGCCCAGTCGGCGCCTTCGCCTTCAGCGGGGCGGTTTTTCAGTGCGCGTTCCATATCGTCCATCACGGGTAAAAAGCGCTTGATGACGCCGCCAGCCGCGTTTTTATAGGTGGTTTCGCGCTCGCGATCGACGCGTTTTTTGTAGTTGGCGAACTCGGCGCGCTCGCGCTGCCAGCCAGCAAGGTATTCGTCGGCTTTGGACTGGATTTCTTCGAGGGGAGATTTCTCAGCCTCGGAGGCAGAATCCACCTCGGGGGAGTCTGCTTCATCCTGCACGGGCGCAGCGGACTCGCTCTGGGCTGGTTCCTGTTCTTCGGGCTGGATTTCGTCCTCGATAATTTCTTCTGCGATGTCTTTCTTTTTCTTCTTGCTCATTTTTTATTCTTCATACCTTTCATTGGACAGCGTATCACCGACCAGTTCGCTGAGTAAATTGGCAACAAACTGCACAGTGGAGATGGTGTGGGCGTAGGTCATGCGGGCGGGGCCGAGAACGCCGATGGCGCCGGTTGCCACGCCGGGAACGCCATAACGAGAGAGCACCACGGCGCAGTCGCTCAGGTCTTCCCAGGTGCCGTCACCGCCGATCAGCACATGGATGCCGCTGGTTTCGGGGGAGAGCACGGTTTGCGAGAGCAGATCTTCGAGTTGGGAACGTTCTTCCCAGAAGCGCAACGCGCGGTGGGCGACGCCCGGTTCGAGGAATTCGGGTTCGGCGAGCACGTTAGCCAGCCCGTCGCGGTAAATATCACCGGCCAGCACATTGTCAGAGCGCTGCATTTCATCCACGGTAAGTTGTAAAATATCGCTCTTGAGATCGTCCTGTGTTTGAGATAGCAAAGCGATGATTTCGTGAGCGTCTTTTTTCTGCAAAACTTCATTGATCCAGCGCGCCGTGGCGCTGAGCTTATCCTGGGCGACGGGTTCGGCTAGTTTGAGCATTTGTTGGCGGATTTCGCCGCCATCGAGTACCAATACCATCAAAACCTGTCGGCCACGCGTGGCGATGAGTTCGATGTGTTTCAGGCGGGCGTGTTCCGGGTGCAAAGAAGTTACCAGCGCCGCGCCGCGCGATTGTCGCGCCAATACTGAGGCAGCCAGGCGCATCCATTGGTCAATATCACTCCGCGCCTGGTAGAACTGATGCTGGATGGTATGGCGCGTATCCGAGGGTAATGTCGCTCGCCCCATGAGTTGGCTGACAAAATAGCGGTAGCCTTCCTCGGTAGGGATGCTGCCAGCCATCTTGTGGGGCTTGTCGAGATAGCCTTGCTCCGTCAGGGCGGCCATTTCGTTGCGCACCGTGGCCGAACTGACATTGAGAGCATAATCTTCTACCAGCCGCTCAGAGCCAATCGGGTTGACTTTCTCAACATATTCCCGAATGACCAGCGCCAGGATGAGTTTTTGACGTTCAGATAGGTTGCCCATAAATTTGTTTGACTCACAGGGAAAGCCCTGTTTGCTCTATTTTAGCAGTCGAAGCTTTCGGTTGCTAAGACAACGCTATGAATCATAACATTTGGGCGCATCTCCGTCAAGAAATGGCCTTGTTGAGGGGAATCTTCTTATATGAAATTAACAAAAAGGGGGGGTAAAAAAGAATGACCGGCAAAGCCGGTCATTCTTTTTTGTGTATCGGTTATACCGTGGTTATTTTCGCTTCGCCGCGGCGCACACCCCACATTAGGATTAGCGCGCCGATCATAAAGAGCGGAGCCACCAGCATGACGCTGTTGTAGTTTTCATTGCTTAATTGGATGATCCAGCCATTGATATTTGGCCCGGCGATGGCCGCCATTGTGGAGAACAGATAATACAAACCGGTAAAGGTACCGATGCGGGCATCTTCAACCATATCGACCACCATGGGCAGCGAGTTGATATTAATCAGCGCCCAGGCAATGCCGCTGCCCATCAGCAACAGGCTGATCACGCGTACGGTTCCCAGTACGGGCAATTTTGTCAGCGGGGTAGCCAGCAGGCCGGGAGGCAGCACAAACATTACCCCAATGAGCGCGGCCAGCATAATTAGCCCGGCAGAAATCGTCACCCGGCGGCCTATGCGTCCACCGATAAAGCCGGAGATCAGGGCAAAAGCCACAAAGAGCAGCGAAAGATGCCCCAACATTCCTGCTCCATCGCCTGCGGTCAGGCCGAGATGGTTGACGGAGTATAGCGTGAAGAAGGCCTCAATGGCATTGTAGCCCACAAACCAAAAGAAGATCGCCAAAAACAGGCGCATGGCGCTTTTATCATTGTCTTGCCAGACTTCCTTGAGGCTGGCAAACATATTGGGCTGTTTTTCGGCGGCCTCAAAATCTTTGGGTTCTTTGACAAAAATGAAAACCAATAGCGCCGAAAGTATTACCAGCACTGATCCCATCCAGAATGGATAGGCCGGATTTATGGCGTAGAGTTGGCCGCCGATGAGAAAGGCGATAATTGCGCCGATGCCGCCCATGAAATTGATGATGCCGTTGGCCTGGGAGCGCTTATTGGAGGGGGTGATATCGGGCATCAGGGCGACGACGGGGGTGCGCCACAGCGCCATACTCAACAGCAGGGTGGTGGTGCCTGCCACGAAAAGGGGCAATACTGCCGCCACAGGGATAATGCCAAAGGCTAACGCCGAAATCGGCGCGCCGATGAGAATAAACGGCATACGCCTGCCGATGGGCGAGCGTAATTTATCAGACCAGGCGCCCACCGGGGGCTGGATGAACAGGGCGGCGAGATTGTCGAGTGTCATAAAGAAGCCAATCCATGCCGGAGCCAGGCCAAAACGGTCGGCCAGGAAGATGGGCACAAAGGCATTGTAGACGCTCCACAAAACGCTGACGCCAAAAAAGCCAAAGCCGAGCAAGAAGATTTTGCCATAATTGAATTTCATTGTTTACCTCCGGTAGGGTTAAAGGGTACAGTTGAAGGTTGAAAATAACCTGTAACCTTTAATTTTCAACCTTTAACTGATTAAGAAATTTTCGATCTTCGTCCGTTAATATTGCACTTTCGAGCATATCGGGTCTGCGTTCAAGGGTACGCAGCAGCGATTGTTCGCGTCGCCAGCGGTCAATACGGGCATGGTCGCCGGAGCGCAGTATATCGGGCACACCCCAGCCGCGGAATTCTGCCGGGCGGGTGTAATGCGGATGTTCGAGCAAGCCCTTGGCGTGGGAATCTTTTTGCGGCGCTTTGGGGTCACCGAGTACATCGGGGAGCAGGCGCGTGATGGCATCGATGAGTACCAGGGCAGGCAATTCTCCGCCCGTTAGCACGTAATCGCCAATCGAGATTTCATCGGTGACGAGATGCTGGCGCACGCGTTCATCGAGGCCTTCGTAGCGTCCGGCGATGAGCGCGATGCGGGGATGTGCTGCTAATTCGTGGGCGACAGCCTGCGAGAACAGGCGTCCCTGGGGGGTGAGGAGCACCACCGGGCAAGTTGGCGGTGTGCCGGTCACTTCTTCAACGGCATTAAACATTGGATCAGGTTTCATCACCATGCCGCCGCCTCCGCCATAGGGAATATCGTCGGTGACATGATGCTTGTCGGTGGCCCAATCGCGGATATTGTGCAGGTGAAATTCCACCAGATTGCGCTCGGCGGCGCGTTTGAGGATGCTGCTGTTGAGATAGGGTTCAAGCGATTCGGGGATCAGGGTAAAAACGTCAAAACGCATGGTGTGATTATAGCCGATGTGGGCGAATAGGGACTTCCGACTTGGGGGTCTGCTCGGTGGCGATTTGGTCTTTTCCGTTTTGCTTGGCCTGATATAGCGCTTTGTCGGCAATTGCCATCAAGCTGTCGGCGGAATCTTGTTGCTTACAGGAACACGCGGCCACGCCGATGCTGACTGTGCGCTGAAAACTGTGGTGATTGGATTGGATGATGTGTGCCCGGATGGATGCGCACAGTCGCCGGGCAACGTGCGAGGCTAATTCGAGATCGGTTTGGGGCAGGTAGATGGCAAATTCATCACCGCCATAGCGGCTCATCACATCGTATGCGCGCAGATGCTGTTGGCAAAGCTGAACGGTTTCGATGAGCACCTGGTCGCCGGCGGCATGGCCGTATTGGTCGTTGATGGCTTTGAAATCATCAATATCGAACATCATCACCGCCAATGGGGAATGTTGGCGCCGGGCGCGTTCTAATTCTTGCTGAAGCAGGCTAAAAAAGTGACGGCGGTTGTAGATGCCAGTCAACGGATCGGAAATTGCCAGTTGTTTGGTTTTTTGAAGCAGTTCGTATTGCGCCGTAATATCGCGGAGCGTGAGTACCAGACCAACAGTGGCTTTGTTCTTGCGCTTGATGGGGGTTAGCAGCGCTTCATAATGTTGCTGTCCGCCTTGCTCTTTCGTAATCGCGATGGGCTGAATATCTTCTATGTGGGGGTCCAGCTCGTCCCAAAACCACACGGCATCCTCGGCCAATTGCCCAATGGCCTGATTGACAGGAATTTGGAGAACGGCGCTGGCGCTGCGGTTTAGCTCAATGATCCGATTTTTTACATCCAGCACAATCATGCTCTCGGCCAGATTCTCGATGATAATACTATGCGCCAATGGCACCAGATCAAATAGTTGATAGCGAAACAACGCCCAGGCAATTAACATCCCCGAAATGCTAAAAGCGGCAGGGGCAAAGTTGAAGTTGGGGATTGGCGTAATCCCTAACACATAAAGCAAATCGACCACTAGCGGGATGAGAAGGCTAACAAATAACGCGATGGTCTGGCTTTGATAGGTTTTTTTTGAGCCACGAAAATTGCGAAACAAAAGCACCAGAATAATGATATGCCCAAGATAGGATAATGGCGCCAGAATATAATAGAACCAGAGGGCATAATCATTCACCAGCACAGGGAATGGCCCTGCAATCAAATCGATATAGGGTTGTCCGCGGAACCAGTGGTGAAAGTTATCGGTCCAGATGATGATATTGGAAATCACAGCGAGCAGGATCAGAGCGTACAGAATCGGACGAATGCTGCGCTCATGCCCCGAAAAGCGGGCGACGAGCATTAGAAAAAAGATCGGGATGGCAGTAATACCAATGAATTGAATATTGGCCCAAAAGATTTTTGTGCTGAGTTCTACCCCCAATATTTCGATGATAAAGCTCACCGACCAAATTAGCAAGGCCAGCAATAAGCCTAAAAACAAACGCGCAGATACCTCATGTCGATGGCGTATGGTAGCCATCACTAACACCATGAGAATACTCGATGAGACGACAATCGGCCAGATGTGAGGCGTGAATGCGAAGGTCATATTGACTTTCATTGTACCTGAATTTTGTGCCAGGCGTGTATTTTCAGCGGTTGGACAACGCAAACGGAGGGTGGTAAGATGATTTTATGTATCTGCAAGGAAGTAATTGGTCAATGCGGCGTAAACGCCGTAAGCGCGCCAATCCCTGGCGCGTGATTATGTTACTGCTGTTGATCACAGCAGTGCTTTATGTTAACAAGATCGTGGTGCCAACTACCCCACCGTTATTTATCTCTACCCCTACCGCAACCATCAGCCCGGAATCATTTGCGAACCAGGCCGAATCGTTGTACACCGAAGGCAAGCTTAACCAGGCGATTGACGCATACGAGAAAGCTATCCTCTCCGATCCGGAGAATTCATCCTATTATGTTGCCCTGTCGCGAGTGCAGATTTTGGCAGGACGCTACGACGAAGGCCTGGAAAACGCCGAACTGGCCCTGTTGCGTAACTCGGATAATCCCGTAGCTCACGCCATGCGCGCCTGGGCAATGGATTTTAAGGGCAACATACTTGAGGCCGAAGCCGCAGTCAAGCGGGCAATTGAGTTGGATGCGAACAGCGCCCTTGCTCATGCTGTGTATGCTGAAATTCTGGTAGATAAAGGCGATTTCGACGGCGCGGCAGAAGAATCGCGGTTGGCATTAGATTTAAACCCCAACTTGATGGAAGCCCGCCGGGCGCGTGGCTACGTGCTTTATTGGACCAGCAACTATGATTTGGCGATCGAAGAATATCAGGCTGCGCTGGCGATTAACAATCGCATTCCCAACCTGCACATGATGCTGGGATACACGTATGCTGCCATTGGCGAGTACGATAGTTCTGTAGAGAGCTTCAATCAGGCCAATGCGCTGAACCCCGATGATCCCGCTCCCGATTATGAGGCCTCACGCGTTTATTTTACGATTGGTGAATTTGCCCAGGCTGTACAATATGCCGAACAGGCCGTCGCTGATGATCCTGGTAATGCCAGCCTGCAAGGCAACCTGGGGATCATGTATGCCAAGAATAACGAGCTAAACCGAGCCATTACCCATTTAACCCTGGCTGTGCAGGGCGGCGTTACTGAAGATGGCGCTGTTGTTGAGGGCATCACGATTTCATACCAACTGCGCGCGGTCGAATTATATTCAATTTACGGACTCACATTGGCACGGCTAAACCGCTGCGGTGAAGCTATCCCTGTTTTTCAGACTATGCTTGCCACGGTAGCTGATAACGATATTGCCGTATTCAACGCCGAAGCGGGGCTGGAAATCTGCCAGGTGGGGGCCGCCGAACCAACGCCTACATTAGAAGGGCCGCCCGATTCTTAATCGGATCAAATCGAGACGAGAGAAAACTACCATAAAGACACCCGGCCTTTGTGTTTTGGTAGTGAAATCACTTCGTATCAGCTAATTATTATGGATCGTCACCTTACCGGAAAAGGACTCAACTTCCGTCCCCCTGGGCCACAAATCAATTTCACTCGCATGCTGATCTGGCTTGGGATGATCGGTGTTGGTATCTGGGGTATCTCGCAAATTGGGATTGGCCCCGAATTTCGCATTCAGCCCATGTTTTTGCCCACGCCGACGGCCACACGCACGGCAAATTCCTACCTGATGGCTGCTGAGGCCTATTTTAGCGCCGGGAAGATTGATGATCCGAATGCCATTGATGCGATTGACGCCTATCGATTGGGATTGGAACTAGACCCGGAGAACCCCCAGGCGCGGGCTGAACTGGCGCGGTTATTAACATACTCGACGCGGCTGCTCTCAACCAATGCAGCCCAGTTGGCACGTCTGGAAGAAGCGTTGGTCGAAAGTTCCCGGGCAGTGGAATTAGCACCCGATGATAGTACAGTTCAAGCCATCCATGCCCTGGTGCTGGATTGGAACGCCTCTTACGCCAACACCGCCGACGAGCGCCGCGACCTGCTCACCAGAGCCGAGCAAACCGCCAGCTTTGCCTATAATCTTGACCCCAATAATGTTCTGGCATTGGCCTATTATGCCGAGGTATTGCTCGATCAGGGCAAATTAGCCCAGGCGCAGCAACACGCCCAGGAGGCTGTTACGCTGGGGCCGGAGTTGATGGATACACACCGGGTTTACGCCACCGTGCTAGAGACCTTTGGGCAATATCGCGTGGCGATTGAGGAATATGAAAAAGCAGCCGCGATTAATCCCAATCTGACTTTTTTGTATATTCAAATTGGGGTCATCTACCGCGAGCTTCAAGTCTACGATGTGGCGCTGGAGCAATTCGACAAGGCCATTGCTATTAACGAGGCCAACGGAGTGCAAGATCCGCTGCCCTATATTGCGATTGCCAAAACCTATTCGCGCATGGGCGAATTCTTTGTCGCTGCGCTGAACGGAGAGAAGGCGCTCAGTTTCAATCCAACTGACCCAAATACCTACGGTCAACTGGGGGATATTTATGTGCGCTCGCGCAACTACGAGGGGGCCATGCCCGTGCTGAAGTGCGCTGTTTTGGGCTGCGCTGCCGACGAAAATGAAGTCGGCGGGGTGGATGTGGTGGGGCTGGAACTCACCAACCTGGAAGTAGGCTTCTACTATGCGCGCTATGCCTCTGTGCTGGCCGCGTTGAGCCGCCCAGGGCAAAACTATTGTCCGCAGGTGCAGCCCGTACTGGACGAGTTGCGCCGCGCTTTTCCGGATAGCCCCCCTCTGATGGGGATTGTGGAAGAGAATGAAGCCATCTGTCGTTTGATCGCGACAACCCCGCAGCCTTAGGGGATTCCCCCACCCCTGCTTTTTTACAGATTCGTTCAGCACGCCACACTGGGCCGCGTCCGCTGTTCCTGTTTTTGTCAGAATTTTGTAAGAATCACAGCCACAATTCCCCCTTCTGCTTGACTTTCAAATCAAATATCGTTATGATTCAGGCCGCTTAGCAATCCGTGCTATCGGGTGCTAAAATCTGAAAATCCATTGATCAATCAATTTTGCAGGAGGCTTTTGTATGGCTATATCCCTAAAACCCTTAGGCGACCGCGTTGTGTTGGAAGCCGTTGAGCAAGAAGCTACGACCGCCAGCGGTCTGGTTCTGCCCGATACGGCGAAAGAAAAATCACAGCAAGGTAAAGTTTTGGCTGTTGGTCCCGACATCGAGGGAGAAATCTCTGTTGATGATGTTGTGCTCTACGCCAAGTATGCTGGTACCGAAGTAAAAATCGAAGGTAACGCAGTCCTCATCCTGAGTGAAGCGGACATTCTGGCCCTGGTTAAATAACCAGACCACAAGGAGAAATTTTCTATGGCAAAGCAATTAGTTTTTTCTGAAGAAGCTCGCCGCAAACTTCAGAAGGGTGTTGACGTTCTGGCGAGTGCAGTAATTACCACGTTAGGCCCCAAGGGCCGCAACGTTGCGTTGGATCGAAAGTTCGGCAGCCCCACCATCACCCACGACGGTGTGACTGTTGCAAAAGAGATCGAGCTGGAAGACCCCTTTGAGAATATGGGCGCCCAGTTGCTCAAAGAAGCAGCTACCAAAACCAATGACATCGCCGGTGACGGCACCACCACCTCCACCGTTTTGGCGCACGCCATTGTGACCGAAGGTATGAAGAATATGGCCGCCGGTGCCAACCCCATGCTGCTCAAGCTGGGTATTGAAGCCGCCGCCAAAGCCGTTTCGGAAGAGATCAGCAAGCAGGCTCACGAAGTGACCACTCGCGAAGAGATTGGTAACGTGGCTTCGATTTCTGCTCAGGATCGCTCGATTGGCGAGTTGATTGCGGATGTGATGGACAAAGTCGGCAAAGACGGCGTTATCACGGTTGAAGAGTCCAAAGGTTTGCAGTTTGAGACCGAATATGTTGAAGGTATGCAGTTTGACCGTGGCTACCTTTCGCCTTATTTTGTCACCGACCCCGAAACAATGGAATCCAAGATCGAAGAACCGTATTTGTTGATCCACGATAAGAAAATCTCTGTTGCACAGGACATGCTCCCCGTGCTGGAGAAACTGGTACAGTTGGGCAAACGCGAGTTGGTTATTATCGCCGAAGATATTGACGGCGAAGCCCTGGCGACCCTGGTACTGAATAAATTGCGCGGTATGCTCAATGTATTGGCTATCAAAGCCCCCGGATTTGGCGACCGCCGCAAAGCCATGTTGCAGGATATTGCAATCCTCACTGGCGGCACTGTGATTACCGAAGAAATGGGCCGCAAGCTGGAAAGCGTAACCCTCGAAGATTTGGGTCGTGCTGAAATTGTTGTTTCAACCAAAGACGACACCACGATTGTTAGCGGCAAGGGCGATGCTGGCGCGATCAAGGGCCGCATCGATCAGATCCGTGTCGAAATCGACAAGAGCAGCAGCGACTACGACCGCGAAAAACTGCAAGAACGCTTGGCGAAACTTTCCGGCGGCGTAGCCATCATTCGTGTTGGCGCCGCTACCGAGACCGAATTGAAAGAAAAGAAACACCGTGTTGAAGATGCTCTCTCTGCGACCCGCGCGGCCGTTGAAGATGGTATCGTCCCCGGTGGTGGCGTAGCGCTGATCAATGCCACGAAAGCTCTTGAAGACCTGAAAATGGATTACACCGACGCTCAGATTGGTGTCACGATTGTAAAAGCTGCTCTGTCCGTTCCGATGCGCAAAATCGCTGCCAATGCTGGCAAAGACGGCTCTGTAATTATCGAGAACGTCCGCCGTATGCAGGCCGAAAAGAAAGACATCAATATTGGCTACAATGTGCTCTCTGAAGAGTATGTCAATATGGTCAAAGCCGGTGTGATTGATCCCGCAAAAGTCACCCGCGGTGCGCTCGAAAATGCGGCTTCGATTGCCGCGATGATCCTGACCACCGAAGCCCTGATCACCGACATCCCTGAAGCTGAACCGGCTATGCCCGGTGGCGCTGGCGGCATGGGTGGTATGGGCGGCATGGGCGGCATGATGTAGTGCCCGAAAATTAAACAAAAAAGAGCTTGGCGAAGCCAAGCTCTTTTTTGTTTAATTTTCGGTTTAATCGGCAGCCAGCGCCATTTGGTGCAATTCCATCGGGCGGAATTTATACCCGTATATTGGATTTATACCGCGCTGAGCTTGTGACTGTGATGACGTAAAAACGGATTATTCTTCACCCTCCCTGTCCTGATACGCTATCTCAATCGCCATTTCACTAATACGCTGATACGGGCTCTTCAAAAGCGACTCAATCCCCGGCTTGGGTACAAAACTTGCCTCCCCTAGCCGTTTGAGCAGGGGCATATCAATTGTCGGCGGGCGAATCGAAACCGAGAAACCTTCGAGTGGGGCGGAGAAATCCCAAAACTGGTCGATCTGCTCATCCAGCGGGATGACAACTTCAGGCTCTTCCTCTTCTTCATCAAATTCAACATCCCCCGCACGCCGTTCACGCAGCGCCGCCATGACCTCTTCCTGTGTGCGTCCACGCAAGCGGAAGATCAGGAAAGGGTCTTCGTCGAAGCGTTCGCCCAAGATATAATGCGCCGCCGCGACATGCTTGCAGGGGTTTGCATAATCGGGACAGGAGCAATCCGTCATCAGGTCGCCGCGTCTTGACGGAAACAGGCTGACTTTCGCCGCTTCAAAAGCCGACTCGATCTCCTGCGGCATCTCGCCTGCCAACAGTTGGGCGGTGAAAATCGCCTGCTCCGAAAGCGCATCGAAAACCTTCTCCCATTCAGCGTCTTGCAGTGGGTTAATCTGGATTTTCACCTTATACGGTGTTTTGCGCGATCCCTGCACCTTTGCCTGAACGCCATCTTTCGTCTCGTCTATTGAAATGACCTGCCCCTTGCGGGCATAGGTGCGCCCGCGTGAGAGCCGCCCCGAATCAACCAGTCGCTCCAGCGCCGCGATCCAACGCTGCGCCCACCAATTTTGGGCAAACGCGCCACGCTTACTGCGGGCTTTAATCCCATCCTTAACTTCCTTCGCTTTGGTCGGTTTGAAATAGTAGTAAGACATAGATACCTCTATACGGTATACAGTAGACGGTAGATAGGGATTTTTTATCTACTTTTGTTGATCGCTTCAATCAAGCGATAGAACATCTTGCTGATGATTTCAGCTTCATCCATTACCTGCCCGTTATCATCAATGTACCCTAAATCTTTGGACAAGATGAAAAAATATTTGAGTTCTTCCAGCGAAGCCTCGCCAATATTATAAAAACGCACTTTTTCGCCTTTTCCCCTTCTCTTGAAGCCCTCTGCAATATTGGCAGGAACAGATACCGCAGCACGGCGCATTTGTGACACCAGCCCGTAGCGCTCATCAGATGGAAAATCTTTCGTCATCCGATAAACAGCCAAAACCAATTGATGTGCTCTTTGCCAGACTTCCAGGTCACGAAAACTTCTTATCTGGTCCATGTTTTTCTCCTGTTACCGTCTACTATCTACTGTCTACGCAGTGAAATGACGTTCCGCAGTTCATCCGTGCTCATTTCTGTCAGCCAATTTTCACCAGACCCCACTACTGCTTGCGCCAGCCCCTTTTTCGATTCAATCATGTCGTCGATCATCTCCTCCAGCGTACCGGTGGTCACAAATTTGTGTACCTGCACATTACGCTTTTGCCCAATACGAAAAGCGCGGTCGGTTGCTTGGTCTTCGACGGCGGGATTCCACCAGCGGTCAAAGTGGAAAACATGGTTGGCGCGTGTCAGGTTCAAACCGGTCCCGCCAGCCTTCAGCGACAGGATAAAGATTGGCGGAGCCTGTTCATCCTCCTGAAAACGTTTCACCATTTGGTCACGCTTCTTTGCGGGCGTACCGCCGTGCAAAAACTGTGTCGCCGCGCCAAACGTCCTCGGCAGGTGATCCGCCAGCATCTCCCCCATCTCCGAAAATTGGGTAAAGATCAATGTTCGGTCGCCCTCTGCCAAAATCTCCTCCAGCAACTCGCCCAAACGCTCCAGCTTACCGCTGCGCCCGTCCAGCGAAAAATCCGTCCCAGCCTGATGCAAATACTGCACGGGATGGTTGCAAATCTGCTTCAACTGCATCAACATGCTCAACACCAGCCCGCGCCGCTTGACCCCCTCTTCGCTCTCGATCTCCTGCATCACATCCTGCACCACCGCCTCGTAAAGCGTCGCCTGCTCATCGGTCAGCGTGCAGTAAACCTTCGTCTCCACCTTCTCCGGCAGGTCCGAGATCACGCGTGGGTCGGTCTTGACGCGCCGCAAAATAAAGGGCGTCGTCAGCGCTTTTAGTTCTTCCAGCGCAGCCTGATCCTGATAGCGCTCAATCGGGATGGCAAAATTTTCCCGAAAAGCCTTGCGCGCGCCCAAATAGCCGGGGTTCAAAAACTGCATGATCGACCACAATTCCGAAAGGCGATTTTCGACCGGCGTCCCCGTCAGCGCGATCCGAAAATCGGCATCCAGTTTGCGGATGACCTGCGTCTGTTTGGCATCGGGATTTTTGATATTCTGCGCCTCATCCAAAATCACCGCTTTCCATTGGATAGGTTGGATGGATTCTGCGTCCCGCCGCGCTACCGGATAACTGGTCAGTACCACATCCTTATCCTGGATCGCCTCCCGAAACGCCCTTGCCCTGAGCCTGTCTGCCCCCCGATGAACATAAGTCTGCAACCCGGGCGCAAACTTGCCAATCTCCCGCTCCCAGTTGGTCACCACCGATGTCGGCGCAATCAATAACGTAGGGGCAGACCTATGTGTCTGCCCATGTGTCTGCCCTTCTTTTTCAAGCAACAACAGCGAAATGGTTTGGATGGTTTTCCCCAAACCCATATCGTCTGCCAGACAAGCGCCCAAGCCCCAGCGGCGCAAAAATACCAGCCACGAATAGCCATATTGTTGATACGGGCGCAATTGACCATCCAACCCTGCGGGCTGGGGCAGTTCTTCCAGCTTTTCGGATTGCGAAAAATTCTCCAACCACGCTGAAAGCCAACCATCCGTCTCCACGCCGTCAATCGGCAGCCCGCTTGCGGATGTCTCGCCGCCCAAGCCCATGCGCAGCGCTTCAAGCAGGCTCATCTCACCCTGAAGTTTTTGCTTCTCCCAGAATTTGATTGCGGCGTCAATCTGTTCGGCATCCAGCGAAACCCACTGACCGCGAATTTGCACTAACGGTGACTTCAACTTCGCCAAGGCACGGAATTCTTCTTCGCTCAATTCCGTTTCGCCGACCGAGAGCTGCCAGCGATAGCTGATCAAATTCTCCATCGACATCCGTCCCGGCGCAACTTTATCCTTTTGCGACTGCATCTTGACCTTGACGCCAAGCCGCGCTCCCTTCTTGTTCCACCAAGGCGGGACGAGAATGCCAAAGCCCGCGCCCTCCAAAATCGGCGCAGTCTCGCGCAGGAAGGTGTATGCGCCGCTGGCATCCACTGCCAATTCGCTGGGACGTTTACTTTTCAGACTGTCGGTAATCGGGGTAAATAGGCGAGCGGCGTACCCCAATCCTGCTAGCAATTTCTCTTGCGGCTGCTCAAAACGATGCCCAAGATGCGTCAAAGCGCCTCTGGTTTTCTTCCAGACTTCGTCAGCGGGGATCAACAGGCTGGGATCATCTTTGGCTTGGATCAGGTAATGCAATTGCCAGCGCTCTTCTTGCAGGGCAGGCGCTTCCAACCGAAATGTGACCCGAAAGGCGGCATCCCCGGCGACGTGCAAATTACGCATCCAGGCTTTGTAGCTGGAGGCAAGACTGCGCAAGGGGTTGGTCGAAAGTTTGATTTCAGGATTTTCGGTGAATAGGGCTTCGAGCCAGCGGTGGACATTTTCATCATCGCTTTTGTGGAATTTGGGTGCGGCATCCTGCCCCCATTCGCGCGCGAGGGCATCACAAAAGATGTTGATGAAGGTTGTCAGCAGGATGCGGGGCGAAATATCTTCGCTTTTGCCCTCACCCCTAGCCCCTCTCCCAGCGAGAGAGGGGAACTCAGCGCGGCAGATGGGCGGCATGGCAGCTTTGAGCTGGCTTAACCTTTGGGCATCACGGGGACTATCCAAAACGGGCAGCCAGCGCGCATCTTCGCCGTCGATGATCGGAACGAGTTTCTGCGCGGCGAGCGTTTCCAATGCCAGGGCTGCGACTTTGTTCCAATAACGGAAGCAGGCTCCGGTCAGGGGCGTTGCGACTGCACCTGATCGGGGCGTGGTATAGGTCAGGAGAACGGTCAGCGCTTCGGCGGGCGGCAGCCAAATCCCATCCACAAAAAAAGGGGCTAAAACGGGGTTTTCTGTGTCAATATCCCAATTGTGGCTTAGGCTTAGTGAGGGCAGCGGAACGCCGCGCACGGCTGGCAGGCGCAGAGAAAAAGTGCGTTTTTCGCCGTCCAGATCAGGCGGCGCGCTGAAAGGATGCGCTTTGGCTTTGGGGTTTTGGGCGATGCGTCCGCGTTGCCTGGCAGGCTGGGGCGCGTCGGATATTTCTTCCCAAAAAATGACCCCGGGCGGCTGGAAATGGGCATGGAGAATATTCATAGGCTGGTTTCAATTCTTTCGTTTATACTGTAGAAAAGTTTATCATCAAAGGAAAAAATGAGCGAATATCAATATTATGAATGGCAAACCCATGAGCGCCCGCTGACCGCAGCAGAACAAAATGCGGTGGATGCCTTGTCCAGCCATATTGACGTCACCGCCAGCCAGGCAATCGTGACCTACAATTGGGGCGATTTTAAGCATGATCCGCTTGATGTATTGGCAAAATATTTCGACGCCTATCTTTATCTTGCCAACTGGGGCACGCGCCATCTGGCATTTCGTTTCCCAAAAGGCTTGCTGGATGCCGCCGCTATTGACGCCACCTATTGCGATGAAGAATTTCTACACATCAAAACCATAGGCGACGTCCATATTCTGGAATTTGAAATGAATGAGGATGAGGGCTTCGATGAATGGCTCGAAGAGCGCGGCTTGCTTTCAACGCTGGCGCGCCTGCGGGATGACATTCTCCAAGGCGATTATCGCGCCTTGTACATCGGCTGGCTTAAGGCGATGAGCGAGCGCTCAGAATACGATGATGAAGACGAAGATGACCCGGAGAACTTTTTCAATGATCCCGAACCGCCTCAGCCGGCAGGATTGAAAAAACTGACTCCGCCATTAGAGGCTTTGATCGACTTCCTTGAGATCGACCCGTTTCTGGTCGCAGCCGCAGCCGAACGTAGCCCAAACTTGCTGCCGTTAAAAGAGCAGGATTTCGCCCCGCTCATCTCCCGTCTCACCCGTCAGGAATGTGACGACTTCCTACTCAAAATCGTTCATGCCGAGCCGGGCGCGGTTGCTGCCTTGCGCAAAAGATTGCTCTCCGTTGAGCAGCCAAAACCAACAGCACAAACCGCTCCGCGTACCATTGGGGAGTTGCTGGAAATTGCTGAGAACTTGGGAGAGGCTGAAGCACATCGCCAGATAGAGGAAAACCGGAAACGGCACATCGCAGCCATGCAGGAATTGGCAAAGCGCGAAACGCAAATCTGGCAGGACGTGGAAAGAACGCTGGCAAGCGGCTATTCCGCTGCAAACTATGATCACGCAACAGATTTACTGAATCAACTTCATCAGTTGGCAGAATTTCAGGGAACACCTGCCAAATTTGATACCAAGTTGGGAGCGTTGGTAGAAAAATACAAATCACGTTCCGCACTGGGTAGTGCTCAAGAAGGAAGTGATAGCCTGGAGATGTCATAGCGGACAATAAACAAACGAGTAACCAGATCGTGATATTCATCCTTCTTGGAGAAAGATAGGGTCTTGCGGGTATAGCGAGCATTC
>Ga0233430_1000264_pt1 | contig 108519 bp, 60 predicted proteins | sample SI_118_April2016_2_FD_179883 | JGI IMG/M metagenome (GOLD analysis project Ga0233430, IMG submission 179883) | Seawater microbial communities from Saanich Inlet, British Columbia, Canada - SI_118_April2016_150_MG | ecosystem: Environmental > Aquatic > Marine > Inlet | place: Canada: British... | reverse complement strand
AATGTTTGTTGCGTAAATCGTTGAGGAGTTTCTTAATACCTGCTGAGTTTACTTTTCCTGATGCAGACTGATTTGGCATATGGCTTATTGGTCCAAAGTTCAATTAAAAGCAATTGTTGCTGTATTCACAAGATCCCCCACAGATCAGATTATTAATGCTGAGAATTTAGATACTAATACCAGTCAAACAAGGTGTGATAAAAGGGTACCGGCTCGAAACGGCCAGATGTGGATATTACTATATACCTATTTCCCCTACATGACAATATGGTTTTTGGGACTCTAATAAGCAAAATTGCATCACCAGATGCACATGCTGTTTTTGGAATTACTGTAATAAACTATGATTCATAGAGTTACGGGAGATAGCCGAGGGATTAAGTGTCCCTCGTATATAATTTACAACCAAAACACATTCTAAATAATGCCTAAAGTGCAAGTTTGAATTCATGAAAATATCCAATAAATTGATTTGCATAAGTTGGCGAGCTTATTTAGCAAGTCCAGAGCTTAAAGTACGAATTTGAAACTATATCTGTCTATATTATATAAATCTCCTCTCTGCAGGAGCATTGGTTAGGTTTTACAACTCTTTCGATTCATTTCCTTATACTGAATTGAGACAAGCAAATATTAAGGGGGCTCTAAATTGTCTTTACCATACAAGGCGACATTGTTCTTAATAGTCATTTTAGCAAATTCAAGTCAGTGCCGTGAGAACTGGGATATGAAATACATTGTGGAAAGAGGCGGACTCGTATACGCGCCTAATTCTGATAAACCGTACACAGGGAAAGTACATAAAAACGATCATAATGGTGATCCACTAGTAACTGGAGCGTATAAAACTGGGAGAAAGCATGGCAACTGGATGATCTCCTCGTCAGATAATAGTGGTGCTAATACTGAGGAAACTTTCGATTTGGGTAGACTTATTCGGCGAGCTAGCTACATATTTGATTCAAGTGGTCAACCTTCACTCAATGGCGAATTCAATGAATGGTATCTGAATGGTAACAAGAAGCAGGAGACAATATTTCTCCTTGGAGATAAACACGGAAAGGAGAAGCTGTACTACGAATCTGGGGGCATAAAAAGTCAAGGGGAGTATACGGGCAACGAAAAGCATGGATATTGGACGAATTATGTCGAAGATGGCTCTAAAGATAATAGTGGCCCGTTTCAACATAGTGAACGGAGTGGGATATGGGTATGGTTCTACCCAAACGGGAAAGTACAAAGTGAGTATATATATACTTACGGCAAGGTAAATGGTTTATCAAAGGCTTGGAGTGAAACTGGACAGCTGTTACTTGAGCGTGAATGGGTGAATGGTCATGAGCATGGTTCCTATAAACGGTGGAATCAAAATGGCGAGAAAGAATGTGAAGGAGAGATGACCTATTCTGAACAGTTCGATGAGTCTTTCAAAACAGGACAATGGAAAAGGTGGTATAAGAATGTTCTCTATGAGACAGGTAATTACTCTATAGGGATGAAGCAGCCGGGCGAAACTGTTTCTCTTAAAATCGGAACATGGCATTCTTACGATATGATCACTGGCGATATCAATTGGGTGGAGGAATATGATTCACTTGGGCGTGCACACGGAAAGCATAGGATGTATAATACTTGGAGCAGTAGTTCTTCCTTTCTCTTTCGCGTTGAAGAATACTTTGAGGGAGAATGTATAGAGATACAAGGGTTTGACTCCAGTGGAACATTGACATATAAATCTGAGGCCGTTCTTTCATCTTTGCTACAAGGCAATTATGAAGGATCAACTCCTAGCTACCAGGTGGCAGGTGCGTGTATAACTTATTTTTCGGATGGAACAGTCAGATCGTACGGCAATCTAGATCAATATGGATTTAGAACCGGAAAATGGACGTTTCCGAATGCTACAACTCCTTTAAAAGGCTGCAAATATTACATCTCACCCTGGGCTCATCATTCTAATAATAAAATAACCATCAATAGGACAGACAGTATTTATACAGAGGTATTTGAAGATGGCCAAATCAGCGCACAGGGAAAGTATTCCACATCCGTCGACCGCAATTGGTTTCCCGTAAAAGAATTGGGATTTGTTAGAGATGGAAAGTGGACTATTTGGAATGAAAAGCTTGGCAAGACACTCGAATACACCTACGATAATGGATTCCCAGTCATTGACTTTTAGTCTAATAGAGAGTGGAGGTAGTTCAACTATACAAAGGACTTTAATCCCTCCTTGTAACCCACAATTACTGCTCACATAGTGCACACGCTAATTCTTAGTTCGCTGCATGTCGCTGATACATACGCTGTTACGAGGATATGCAATAGGACTTAAAATCCCTTGGTGTCGTATTTGAGGAAAAGGAAAGCCCCAGACAATTGTCCAGGGCTTTCATCAAAATTCAATCATCATTGTTTATTTAAGGTAAAGCATTTTAATTGTCTCATTGTATCCCCCAGCCTGTAAATCGACAAAAGTACACACCCGTACTCACTGGATTACCATATTGGTCTACGCCGTTCCATTGGACCTCGTAATTGCCTGGAGGTTTCTCTGACTCTTGAAGAGTTGTGATTTCATGACCCTGAATATCAAATATTCTCAGGCTCACTGTGGCTTGCTCAGGTAAGTCATAGCTGATAGTTGTTATAGGGTTGAAAGGGTTTGGGTAGTTCTGATCCAACCTGAAATCGCTCGGTTGTAAACTGATTTGTTTATCAACATCAATGGCAACAATCCCACCCTCATTAAAAATAGCCAGACCACTCTCCATGGTTCCGATCCATTTATATTCCATTTAAGATCAATTCTATCATGAGGAAGAGGTTGTCCTCTAGATTGTTGATAGGGTGAAATAGCCATGTGGAAGATCCAGCTCTCCTCAGATTTCTTAATCAAATGTCATTAATAAATGACAGGATTGTCAATAATGGAGGACAATAGATCATGATGCATCAATATGCCCCTTATCGATTTTATGGTCTGGAAGAATTTTTAATCCTAAACATAATAGGAAAAAGTATGTCAGAGAGAGAGGATGCTGTATCTCTCTGATTAAAAAATTGATTAAATGACCTATCATAATATTACCCCTCAGCATCCAGAGCGATGGCAACATACACAAATACCCCATTCCAGTTGATGGCAATCTCATTGGTTGCATAGCTGCAGAGTTGATCCATATAGGCCAGGGCTGGATAAGGTGAGGTATAGGCATCTTCACCACAATCTTCCTTGTTCTCTGGATTGGGTCCACCAATCACCCAACCAGGTTGGGGCTCAGCAATGGCATCCCCCTCTGAGGGTCTATGATGTATATGCTTGGCAGTTTTCTGTCCAAAGCCTGTCACGAATGAATAACCCGTAGGATTCTTGCCCAACACCCAGTCAAATGTGGATTGGGCAGCATCCTTGTAAGCTTTCTCGCCACTTGCCTTATAGGCATAAAGCAAGATCATAGCCTGATTGAGGAAATCACTAGTACTCCCCCAGCGGAAGTAATCATTGGAGACATCATATGGGCTTGCCATTTGAGCCTTTAGCAGAGAGTCTGCCAGCACAAAGAAGACCTTCTTAACGGCCTCATCTTCCTGGTAGTTCAAGAGGTTCATTGAGGCTAGAGCAGCTCCATCTCTCCACTCAGGAACCAGCAGGGGTGATGGAATCTCGGATTCATATGTTTCGCCTGTGGTAATGCTTAGCTCTGTGGCTGCCCAGAACTTTTCATCTTTGAAGCCTTTTCCAGGCTGATCATAGGCACCAGTATGAATATCCTCTGGCTGGGTATAATAAACCTCCATATTGTTCTGAGTCCATTCCCAGGCTTTCAATGCTGCAGTGAGGCATTGTTCTGAGAATTCGGAATCGTAAGGTTTATACACTCGACTGGCCTGGGCCATGGAGGCGACAAAATCCAGAGTGGCAGGTGTGGTTTTCATGACGATCCAGCGAGGTTCAGTATCCTCCTCCGGCATAATCATTCCTGGGAAACTCTTGGTAGTCAGCTTGTGATAGACACCTCCGTCTTGTGGATCCTGCATGGTGAGCATCCAGTCCAGATTCCACTTTATCTCATCCAGAAGGTCTGGAGTTTCATCACCACTTTCAGGGATATTTGTACTGATCATTCCCGATTTTTCCGGGTAATGTTCAAATACGCTCATCATGGTTGTGACTGTGATGGCTGAATTGACGATATATTTACCAAAATCCCCGGCATCATACCAACCTTTGGGAGCAGAAATCTTGGTTCCCTCTGGTCTTGATTCAGAGGCAGCGCTGGCGTGGATACCCACTTGTGTATCAGGATGTCCAGCTGTACGTGCATACACACCAGCATACTTTTCATCAAGTGCCGTACTAGCCCTGTGAAAATAGAAGGCCTTAATACTGGCTTTTGCCACATCAGAGTAGACATCGCGTGAGATCTCAAATTGGTGTGAACCACTGCCCCCTGCAATCAGTACATAGTTTCCAGGTGCACTGAAGCTCGAAAAATCAGCGATGCGAGCATCTTCACCTGAAGCAGCCCACTGTTGAGGAGCGCTTAATTCACCGGTATGCACAATTTTTTTAGAGTCCACATCAACAATTAAAAAACCTTCCGAGGGTCCGATAATTATGGCTGATTTGTGACCGTCAGGTAAATATCCCAACTGATTCACATGGATGGTATTTTCAGGCTCAGATACGGCTTGCCCTGCTGGGTTGCATCCCACAACTACCAGGAATATCAGAGTTAATGTGATGACATAGCTCAATTGTTTTCTCATTTGGATTCACCCCTATTAGTAAGTGTAGCGACCACATTATGGGTTGTACCTGCTTCCAGAACTGGAATTTTGTTACCTGATATTGCTTCCCCATCAACGACCAGGGTAACATCACCCTTTTCCAGATGTGCAGGATTCTTGATTTCAATTTTATAAACTGCTCCACGGAACTTCCGCTCGATGCTATAGTCTTCCCACTCCCCGGGAATACATGGGTCAATGATCAGTCCGTCATAATCAGGTTGTATACCCAGAATGTATCGGGTGATTGCATAGTAATTCCATGATGCAGTTCCAGTGAGCCACGAGTTCTTCGCCTCACCAGGTTTGGCAGCATCCTTCCCAGCAATCATTTGAGCATACACATAGGGCTCAGTTCTATGTATTTCAGAGATATCCTCAAGATATGCAGGAGCAATCTTCGAATAGGTTTCGAAAGCCCTTGATCCATGACCAAGTATTGTCTCAGCAATGGTTATCCAGGGGTTGTTGTGACAGAAAATACCGGCATTTTCTTTGTAACCAGGTGGATAGGTGGATATTTCACCCAGATTAAGTTTGTAACTGGTGTATGCAGGTTGATTCAGGACAATCCCGTGATCACAGTCCAGATTCTGCTTCACTGAATCCAGGGTTTGTTGGGCCCGTCCATCGTCCAGACCAATTCCAGCCATAACACACATGCCCTGCGGTTCGATGAAAATTTTTCCTTCATCATTCTCATGGCTGCCTACTTTTTCACCAAAATGATCATATGCTCTTAGAAACCACTCCCCGTCCCAGCCATGTTTTTTGACAGCCTGTTCCATCTTTTTGACTTCCTGCATGGCTCGAGAGGCTTCAGCAGCATTACCGATCTGCTTACATATATCTGCATATTCGCGACCATAGGCTACAAACATGCCAGCAATAAAGACTGATTCAGCCTGCCCACCTTCTTTATTTTCAGTCGTTTGGAATGATTCTCCTGGCGTCTCTGAAAAACAATTCAGGTTGAGACAATCATTCCAGTCTGCCCGACCAATAAGGGGCAAGCCGTGCGGTCCAAGATTATTGATGACATGGTCGAAGGATCGTTTGAGATGCTCTGACATAGGAGCTGCCAGGTCAGGGTCATTTTCAAAATCTACCACCTCATCCAGAATGGAGAAATCTCCTGTTTCCTTGAGGTATTCGTTTGTAGAAAGGATGAGCCATAAAGGATCATCGTTAAAACCCGTGCCTACTTCATCATTCCCACGCTTGGTAAGAGGTTGATATTGGTGATAGGCACCGCCATCTCTCAACTGAGTGGCAGCCAGATCAAGAATTCTCTCCCTGGCTCGTTCTGGAATTTGGTGAACGAAGCCGATGAGATCCTGATTGGAATCTCGAAACCCCATTCCCCTTCCAATCCCACTTTCAAAATAGGAGGCACTGCGTGAGAGATTGAAAGTGATCATACACTGGTAGGGATTCCAGGTATTGACCATTCTTTCCAGTTTTGGATCCAATCCGTCGAGGTGATAGGTGTTAAGAAGACCTGACCAATACACTTTAAGCTCATCGAGAGCCTGGTTTACCTGTCTGTCATGCTTGAATTGATGGTGCATTGCCCTGGCAATATCCTTGTTGATAACCCCGGGTTTTTCCCATTTATCATCCTTGGGGTTTTCAACATAACCAAGGACAAATATAATGTCTCTCGACTCTCCAGGAAACAATTCTACTTTGATATTGTGGGAAGCAATTGGCGACCAACCCTGGGCCATGGAATTTCCAGAAGTACCCTCTGAAACGACCTGAGGATTTCCCAATCCATTGTAGAGACCCAGAAAGGCTTCTCGATCTGTGTCAAAACCTGATAAGGGATCGCTACAGGCATAAAAAGCATAGTGATTTCTACGTTCTCGATATTCGGTTTTGTGATAAATAACCCTCTCTTCAACTTCAACCTCACCTGTATTCAAGTTTCGTTGAAAGTTGGTAGCGTCATCTTGAGCGTCCCATAGGGCCCATTCAACAAAGCTAAACAAATCCAGTTTCTTAGGTTCGCTCCCTGTGTTCTTCAAGGAAATACGCTGTACTTCCCCCTTGAAGTTGAGAGGCACCAGGTGAGTTACTTCAGCCTGGACACCATTCCGCGTGCCTGAAATGATGGAATATCCCAGGCCATGACGACAGGAGTAGTTTTCAAGCTTCGCCTGGACGGGTTGCCAACCTGGATTCCAGACATCATCACCATCTCTGATGTAAAAGTAGGTTCCGCTTTGATCCAGAGGCACATTGTTATATCGATACCGGGTTACACGTCGAAGTTTTGCATCCTGGTAGAATGCATATCCACCACCCGTATTAGATATGAGCCTGAAGTAGTCTTGCGTCCCGAGATAGTTGATCCAGGGCCAGGGTGTTTTTGGAGATGTGATTACATATTCACGGCGTTCATCATCAAAATATCCGTATTTCAAGACCTATCCTTTATGAATTTTTAATCGTTTGCCAATTCATCGAACCAACGTTTTTTGAGCCAGTAGCTGGTTGCCACTGCTAGAGCCACAGCAATTCCCATGGCATACCATTCACGGATGATCAGGTAGACTGGAGCTACCACCAGGGATGTCTGCCAGATAATTCCTACAGCCACATTGCTCAGGTCGCGTACAGCCGATGCACCCGTTTTAAAATCAGGATCGTCTACGTGTACAGCTTCTGCAACTGGACCCCAGAATCCCCAGGGTCGGACAGAGGTATAGAATGCCTTAAGGTCATCCATCTCATCTGGAGCAGTCAATAAGCTACCCAGGACGCTACCTACAGCACCAAGACCCATGGTTACAGGGAAATAGTATAAATAATCAGAAGATGGAACGATCTGGGCCAAAACCATTGCAGTAACTATACCAGAGAGCATACCCCAGAAGTATCCGTACCCATTAAATCGCCACCAGTGCCATTTCAAGACGTTTGGAGCGGTGAAGCCACCCCATAGACCTGTAACTATCCAACCCATGGCAGAATGGATACTCTCGGCCTGAGTTCCCATGATGATACCAACTACCACGATGAGGATGCTGGCACCGTAACTCATCCAGATAACTTTCTTTTCGGTGGCATCAGGATCGATGTAGCGTTTATAAATATCGTTTACCAGGTAAGCCGCACCAGAATTCACGGTTGAATCAAAGGTGCTCATATAGGCCGCCAGTAAACCCGCAATTACCAATCCGGTTACGCCAACTGGAAAAAATTCTCGAATGACAAAAGGCATGAGCATTTCAAAATCAGCCCCACCTTGCATGCTGCGCAGTTCACCACTGAAGAAGACCAGCCCCAGAACCGCTATTCCGCCAATCATTAGCCAACGAGGGACTAAAGCTGCTGAGACCATGCCACTCATCATGGCAGATTCCTTGGGACTACGGGTTGCCAGAACACGCTGCATATCATAGTTGGGAGCGGTTCCTGCCATGCTGGTGAGTATTCCCTTAAAGAGCATCATCATCCAGACGATGGTGAACATATTGTAGCCATCTGTTTTAATTTTCTCTGTCACCGAAGGAATCAGGCCAGACCAGTCCAGATCAAGTGTATATCCGAAAAACAGGGTTTTCCAACCATCAGGGATGACTGCATTCAGGGCATCAGGGGCAACATTGGTCATGGCTATGACAGCAATGAATATTGAGGCAATGGTAAGCATGATAAATTGAAAGACATCAGTAATGACCACACTGAACATACCACCGAGAATCACATAGAAAGTGGTAATACCCATGAGGACCATGGCGTAAGTGTCAGGAGTCCAGTCCCAGGGTAAAAAGGCAGCGGCAAAACGTCCCACACCCTGATAGGCATAAATCAGGAAACTCACAACTGAGATGAGGGCAAACACAACAATGGCAATACGGGAAAGTTCAGCTCCACGTCCCTTGCCAAAACGAGTACCAATCCACTCAGCTCCAGTTACCACACCACTGCGTCTGATCCAGACAGCCAGGTAGATCATGAGAAAGATCTGATTAAAGGTGGGCCACAACCAGGGAAGCCAGGTACCTTTTAAACCGTAAACGAAAAGCATTGAGACCAGCCACATCGTACCAGCAATATCAAACATACTTGAAGCATTTGAGACGCCCAGGACATACCAGGGAATACTGCGACCACCAAGAAAGTAGGCGTCCATACCTTCACCAGCCCGGCTTCTAAGCCATAGTCCCATGAGAACAACTGCGACGAGATAAATAACAATAATAGAACTATCAACTATATGCAGGGTCATAATTTTACTGCTCCTTGTGACATGATTTCGTTTTCAATAATTGAACAACTATAATGCAGAATGATTTACTCCCAGGTTGCTTTAACATCCTGGTAAAATTTCTGCATCACATAAAAAGCTTTTTTCTTATCACCAGTCTCCCCTATGAGACCTTTACGGTTCCAGCCATCCTGGATGCCAGGGAGAACGCGACGTGGAGAATGAAAATCAGATAATATCCAGGGTGATGTTCCCCTCAATTGAGGAAGTCGCTGAAACATCTCTATGGATTCAGCATAAATATTTTCCTGATACTCCTCAGTCCATATTTCATTCTGAGCACCATGCAAGCCCTGCAGAGCGCCTGCTCCAAATTCTGAAACGATCACCGGTTTATTCTGATCGATTGCCCATTGGATCTTGTCACACTTATCAGGCAATCCATCATACCAGCCGATGTAGGCATTAAAACTCAAGATATCCACAAACTCAGCAAAAGGATCAGTGATCTTGCGTGTTAAACCACCTTCGCCTGAGCCCTGCATTTCCAAAGCAGCACTGATAAGACGAGTATCATCCTTACTGAGAGCAAAGTTTCTCAAGTTCTTCAGGAATTCCATCCTGGCGTCACTCACTGGCGTTTCATTCGCCATGGACCAAATGATAACAGATGCTCTGTTCTTATCACGTGAGATAACTTCGCTAAGTTGCTGTTGTGCAGTGGAGTAGGTCTGTTTGTTCTCCCAGGATATGGTCCAGTATACTGGATTTTCTTCCCAGACCATGATGCCCATTTCATCAGCGAGGCGCAGCATGTTTTCATTGTGGGGATAATGAGCGAGGCGAACATAATTGCAGCCCAATTCCTTAGCCCATCCCAGCAAGAGTCGGGAGTCTTCCATGCTGTAAGCGCGACCCCCACGAATGGGGTTCTCTTCATGGATGCATATGCCCCTGAGGAAAATGGATTCACCATTTAATAGAATATCTGAATTTCTGGTGGCAAGGGTTCTAAATCCAATTCGATCGCTGAGGACCTCAGTATCGAGCTGGATGTTAATATCATAGAGCATGGGATTATCAGGTGACCAAAATTTGATTTCTCTTGAGTTAAGCTCTAGCTCTGCACTTCCCTCAACATCTGTTGTCAAGGACTTCTTCAGCCTGAGGCCGGGTATATCCACTATGACCTTGCGATTCGCTTTGTCTTCACCATCGAGCTGGATATAGCCCTTTATGTCCCTCTTTGATCCCTTTTCCAATTGAATGAAATAATCAGATACAAAGGTTGAACTGACCTCTATCAATGAAACATCTCGTGTAAGTCCGCCAAAGTTCCACCAATCTGTATTTACAGTTGGCACTTCATCTTTCTTGCGGGTGTTGTCTACTTTGACAATGAGAAAATTATCTTTGGGTCTGACGATATCAGTGATTTCAAAATTGAAGGGTGTAAAGCCTCCCTTATGAACACCAAGCTTCTGACCATTCAGATAGACATCAGCCTTATAGTTGATAGCCCCAAAATGGACAAAGACTCGATTATCATCTCGCGTCTTCTCATAGTCGAAGGACCTTTTATACCAGATCGTTCCTTCATAATAGTAGAGTTTTTCCTTTTGAGAGTTCCAGTCACCTGGGACGATGATAGCCTCTGATTTATCGAAATCGTATTCGATCCTATCCCATGGATTTACCGGTTTCTGGTTGGTGAAATACCCCCCACTTTGGGAAGGATCACCATAATCGTCAAAGGGTGTGTACCGATAATTGTAAAATCCATTTTCGTAGGGATCAACAATATAGTTCCAAACGCCATTCAGTGTGGTTGTCTGGCGACCTGGGATGTTCTGGATGAGTAGTTCAGAGGCCTGCAGTGAAGCGAGGGCCAGGAGCAGCAACATGTATTTTTTCACCATAATATCATTCCTACGAGACTATTGAAGGTTTAACAGTTACTGCGAAAGGGATTCGTCCGAATATAAATTGATTCTATCCACCTCTGCCAATGCAGAGAGATCCTTGACAAACGCATTCCCTTTTGAGGCATCCCTAAGTGTTACGTAGTATGAAATCTCATACTGGGAACTACTGCCCAAAGACCTGACATTGATCATGGTGAACGATTTACAGTGGGACTGAATGATGGCCATATAGGGCGGTTCTCCCCCATTATGGTCCCCACTATAGGCGAACTGTAACAAATTTTCATCGTTGCGGTGCGCACCATATCCAATTTTACTCATGACCAAAAGAACAGCACTGATACTCAAGGTTCCAATAATAGCGATTTGAGCCAATCCAACACCAGCGGCCAGACCAATTGTCAGGGAAAAGAATATGAAGACAATATCCATGGGGTCTTTTACCGCTGTTCGAAAGCGAATAATTGACATGGCACCTACTAGGCCGAACGCCCTGGCCAAATTGTTACCAATGACAATAATGACTACTGTGGTGATCATTGCCAACACAACCAGAGAATTAGAGATGCTTTTTGAATACGATGCACCACCAAAAGTCAATTTATAGGTCTGGGCAATGACCAGCCCGCACAATAACGCAACCAGCAGGTTGAGTAGCACATCACCTGTGCGTATATTCATGTCCATAAGCGACTGTAATTCAAATAATTGCATATCTTTTCTTTCTAGTAGTGAATCATGGCAACAATTTCATGTTTTGTACAATCTCCCACATGACGATAATGGGCATCTATTCCTCGCACGTACTTGGAAAAAGCCTGTTTTCGAAGATTGTGTTTCCGGACAATTCGCTTGAACCATTCCGGCATGGGGTTCTCAGATTTATACTCTAACACGAACTCCTGATCCAGAAATGAGACCAGTCGACCTTCTTCATAGAGATCATCAAGACCTGGATACATCATTGACCGAATATTGCTATCAAACGTAACGCGGTCAGAATGATTGAAGATGCCGATATAAGCTTCCCGAGTATAGGTCACCAGATTCATGGGGACACGGGTGCTACGCTTCAGGTAGAACATAAACTTATTGGCTTTCTCCAGAGAATTAGGAAAGTCTTTTCGGTATGGGAAGTATTTTTCCAGATCGCCACCTGATAGTAGATCGGCTAGATCGGTATATTTTAGTGGAGTTCGATCCTTGGAAATAAACGTGTTGTTCTTCCACTTGATCTCAAGAAAAACCTCACTGTTCTCGGTACAGGTGTTATACCCTCTTACCCTCAATTTCTTGCGCATCTGCAAGCCAGCGTGCTTTTCGTAATAATCACGCAACCCAAAGGTGTCAAAATATATGGACCGGATTTCGTAAATATTGGATTTTTGTAAGGCACGATGGTTGTCAGGACGGACATATGGTGCAATATCACGACGAATAAGGTCCATGGAAGACAGGGGGATGACATACTTATCTTCTTGGCGCCCAGGCATTTCTAATGTCCTAAATCGATTCCATGAGCAAGTGGAATAAACTTTTTGATGTAAAATTTACAGAGGCATCCAACAACTGACCGGGGACCAATAGTCTATCGTCATTGGGAATCCGAATACGAACCAAAATAAGCTGCTCGCCACCTACTCTGAGTATGTGATCATCCACTTGCATTGGCTCGTGGGAGATATTCATCTCAAAACCTGCACCGGACAAAGACACCTGGGAAGTCCAATCAATCCGACCAAGAGACCCACCCTGTATAGGTAGAGTGACGATCAGGGTGTCAACCTGTTCAATGGAGAGCAGCGTATCCTCAGATAATGGAAAGAATAACTGTCCAGAAACGGGACTGAACAAGGTCATTTGTGCCAGCACATCACGAGCCAGAGCCAATTTCTTTTCTTCATCAGCTATCTGTGTACGATAAACATCCAGTTTTCTCGTCTGGGCACCACTGAGAGCAGATCCCAGATCGGCCTCGGCAATGGAGACTCGAATGGCATCCAGGCGTTCCCGACGGACCTCAATATCGTATTCCTGTTGGGGAATTATCTTACTGTCCAGCAAACTTTTGGAGCGTTCTAGAATTTTTCGTTGTTCTTCAAGTCTGGTCTCGGCGTAAGTCAGTCGGAGTCTGGCTGCCTTGATTTCTGTAGCCTTGTTTCCCGATCGCTCAAATTCCAGGGAGGCTTTCAAATTGTTAATATTTCCTTCAAGGCTGAGGATGCGGTCTGAGAGCGTTGAAGAGTATAGCCAACCCAGAGTATCACCTCGCATGACAGCGCCCTGAGAAATGGCAGGGTTCGCCTTATATGAGACCAATCCACCACGATCAGGAACCAGGCTATTGGATTGAAGGGTCTGATTTGTCCATAGATCCTTCAGCTGTGTTGAATAGGACCCTGTCCCATTAGATATGACTTGATATTGAGTTGACGCTGTAACCACTGCCTTTAGGGAGGCACCTTGAGGGAAAGGAATAAATATCAGCAGGAGAACAAGAACCAATCCAAGAACCATGTTTGTTGTGATTTTATTGTGCTTTACATCCATCCCAATACCAATTCTCTAAGTTCTACTTAATTCAGTTTATAATACTTAAGACGCCATAAAATCTTTTTTTTCATTTGCCCAAAATCCAGAATACATCTCCAATGATTCGAACTCAGCCCATTCAAGATCAGGGAAGATAGATCATTTTTCTAACGAGTTGTTCGTCAGCCACAGATGCACGATAAAGATATACACCTGCTGGTACATACTGTCCATCAACATTTATACCATCCCACTTTATATTGGGAGTGCTATGTTGATCAACTTCGAAAGTTTTAACCTGACGACCCAAAATATCCAGTATCTCCACTTCAAGTGGTCCTTCAGTCTGCGTTGATACTGGAATGGTCGTGCCTGAGTTAAACGGATTGGGATAATTTTGATCCAAAGTAAAGGTGTTGGGTATCTCGGGAAAAGCATAGGCCGAATCAAGGGTGAATATCATTGATCTTAGATTGGGGCCGGACTGCAATATCTGTAGCATCAATTCATGCTCACCTATGGGAATATCAAGATCTTCAATGATCAATTCCTCGTATGTCGTCCAACTTCCAGTGATGGGCGTTGAATTGATGGTAGTGAGCACCACACCATCCAGAAAGAGTCTCAATTGTCCGGAGTATGATGTGCTGGCGCACTCCAGACTCAAGTCATAGATACCACCATACTCAGCAGTAAATGTGTATTTCATCCACTCCCCTGCAGTTGCCCAACCCACATTGGGAACACCTGAAGGCGATATTTCAATATCCACACCATCATTGCGATACTGGTGGCCATTGTTCCAGGCTGTATAATTATCCCAGTGAACTGTCTCATACACATCATCCTGGTAGGCAACACTCTGAGCACCTATATCATAATCGGCTGCCAGAATCGTTCCTGGTATGGCGTGTTCCTTGAGGGGTAGATTTTGACTCGCGAATTCTGGACTAAACCAGGAAGCCACAACACCAGGGCTATAGTGGCAGTTCTCTGTTTTCAGATTGTCGGCAAATTCCATGAGGATTGCCTGGGCAGTTTGAGCAGCTGGTTGTGCTCCTGTCCCCTGCCAATAATTACGTAGCACATCCCAATTTGCTGGAAGAGGTGCTGAGTATGGTGAGGTAATTGTTTCAAATTTCTTCGTGGTCCACCAACACCATCCGATATTGTTGTCCTCAAACAATTGCACTGCATCGTGGAACCACATATTGGAGTTTTCACCTGTCTCACTCATCCAGAGAGGAACATTGTGTGCACCGCGCATATTCAGATAGCTCTGAATAGAATTTCGGTCATTAACACTCCAGTATTTATGAAAGCTATAAGCCATATTGATATCAAAGGGTGGTGTCAACCCGGTAAAATCCGTTGCGTACCAATTCCCTTCAATAAAGAGCATATGGTTGTTATCAACTGCTCTGATAACATTGCGGATACTCACATAAAGAGATCTAAACTCCTGGGCAGTTACACCTTCGTGAAGAACAGGTTCGTTCAGCAGATCATAACCTCCCACCCAGGGTTCATTCACATACCGCTGTGCAATAGCTTCCCAAATTTCGATGGTGTGAGCTTTATTTGAGTCTGCCAACCATAGACGGGCAGTCCCATCACTGTCGCTTATGGGACCTGCATTCTGTCCACCAGGGGCACAGTGCATATCCAGGACAACATGCATACCGACATCAGAGCACCAAGCGATAAGAGAGTCAGTCACCTCAAAACCCCATTCACTCCAGACACCCCGGTAGGGTGAAAACATGTTATAGTGAAAGGGCATTCTTACATGATCAAAACCCCACTCAGCCAATTCAGCAATATCTTCCCGGGTCACATAATTTTCATGATATGCGGTATAAAATTGTTCTGCACCGGCTTCCCCCACAACATCTACAATATCATTGCGAATGGTTGTAGGTGATTGAGATATGGTATGGAGCATATATCCTTCTGGTACCAACCAACCGCCCAGTCCCATCCCTTTCATTAAGGCGAGATTTCCATCAGCATCTACCATGTTGTGACCTTCTGAGTGAACAAAGGCTTTCAGTGGTACAACGAGCACTAGAAGTAGTAAGAGAATGTTAATTTTCTTCATTGAGCTCATAGAACCTTACATATTCAATATCATGATATTGGGGAAGGATTGTTGTCCCATCAGGACTACCCGGCCAAAATCCCCCAACAGCGGTATTCATGATCAGGTACATGGGCTCGTGGGGAATGCCATCAAGACTTTTGAATCGCACCACATCATCAATGAGCCATCGCAAGCTATCAGGATACCACTCAAGCGTAAATAAATGGAAGTCCTGTGTGAAATCTGGACCGGTAAAATGAGCCGTAGCGGTTTGTCCAATTTCCCAGGGCTTTTGACCATTTTCCAGTGGACCCCAGTGGGCGGACATGTGAACGGTATTGGGCTCATGCCCCAGGAGTTCAAGAATATCTATTTCAGGCGGCCATCCTCCATTTGCGGACAGTAGCCACAATGCTGGCCACATCCCTTTGGTGCCAGGTAGACGTGCGCTGATATCTATGCGGCCATAACGTTGAAAATATTGGGAATGGATATGTCCAGAGGTAAATGATTGGTCATGATACTGACGATATCGGGAACGAAGACGCAGGTTGCCATCCTCAACATAGACCTCATCAGGCGCGTAATATTGTTCTTCTCCATTGTGGGACCAGTGACCATCGGCAATGACCCACTTTTGAACATCCACGCTATCGCCATCAAATTCATCCTGCCATGTCAGGGTCCAGCCTTCCAGCTCATAGGGATCGATAACCTTTTCTGTTGGAGGTGTCTCAGCTTCTTGGCATTGGATGATCAACACCAAACTGAATAGGAGAGCTGATGTTTGGAGGAGATGATGGATCTTCATTGAGCACTCATTTCAGCAACAATACTTTTCTATTTTGCTGGAAATCTTCAGCCATCAACCTCACCACATAAACGCCACTGGATAGCTCTCCAGCATTGATCTCAAGCTGGTAAGTGCCTGGACTATATTGTTGTGATGTAATCGTCTTAACTTCGGCTCCACGCAAATCAAATAGCGAAATGGTCAGTACCGTTGTTTCTGGGACAGTAAATTCCATTTTTGCCGACTGGTTAAATGGATTGGGATAAATTTTTGACAACTTGTATTCCTCTGGCGTCTGGTTTTCATCCAGACCAACCCAATAGCTCCCATCAATTTGAATGGCATTCAAGAGAGGACCTGCATAGGTATAGGACCATCCATACATAAGGGCAGCTCCAACGATATCCAGAGTGCCATCTGTTATTTCCCAATCGTTGAGGGTGACAGTGTAGATCGCCGTGTTACCAGCTTGATCGAAAACATCCAATTCTGCAACAACAAGAGAGTCCTCAACAAACAACTCAAAGACACGCTCCCCTGCAGCCCCATATGAGTGTTCGGCAAAATGAAGCTGTATATCAAAAACACCAGGGGCCAACCTGATATGATAACGCGAATATCTATTCAATGAAGTTGCCATCACAGAATCAAGTTCTGTTCCTGCAAGATCCGGATAATTTGCTGCAATCTGGTAATTTCCGCCAGAATGACCATACTCAACCTCGTGTGACCACCACTGATCTGGGAGAAAGCCTTGTGCTCCAGGTCCGGCACAGTCAATATTGATAGGTAGCTCAAGAGGCCATGGCATATAAATAGGTACAAAATCGACTACAGTTGAATTCCCATTGATAGATTGATCCAGGAGGTTTTGAGCATAGACAGTTGCTGAAGAAGTGATATCTAAACCCTCAACCTTCAAACCCACCGTCAGCATGTCTTCATACAGTGTCATTTCAGAAATAGGATGATTTGGTACTGTAAATATGGTGGTTTGATTGGTGTGGTCTATATCCAATTCTTTGTTGAACCTGATAACGACTGAATCAGCACTATGGGCCCTGGACCATAGGATTCCAGGAGGTGTGTTGTCGTTGAGCCCCTCAGCTCCAGGCGTTGTGAGACAGAGGATCATATATCCATCCTGGTAAACAATATTTTCAGCGACCAGTAGTGAATTGTTTCCATTCCAGGTGTGACCATCACTCATTTCCCAGCGTGTATCAACATGAGCATCAAAGTTATCAGTCCAGAGAGGTGTAAAATTTAGGTCAGTGCCAACACTACCGCTTCCAGGAGTATAGGTTGCTGTGGATACCCAGTCATAATAGGCATATCTAGGCATGGTTGATGTTTCAATAAAACCTACCCAATCTGTATAGGCAGGGGTCCAGATATTCATCATCAGTTTGGCGGTTTCAGAGAGATGGGCGATATGTCCCCCGGACTGTCTGTAAAATTCCTCCCCATCGATGAACCAGGCGACGTATTCCGGGGTCCATTCGAAGGCATAAGTATGAAAATCGATATGTGGATTGAAATCCAGAGGGTGTTGTCTTAGATGGGATCCATTTTCATCGATGACATTTACATCAACATTGTCTGGCCAGCGACCCAGAATCTCAAAATCAATTTCACACCAGTCGGTGGAAGGGTATTGATCATTATAAGTAAAAAAGCTGGCTAAGAATCCTTCTCCCTGGGGAGACTTCAGCCTTACTTCAAATCTGCCATATTGAAAATATTCATGGGTTCTTAACTCGGCCCCTCTAAAATTTTGGGCATGGGTGCCATCCACTACCATTAATCCAAGCAGAATCAACAAACTGAATTTGGAAAAGCTCTTCACCATGGCTATTGCTCCATTTTCTTGCCATAATCTAGTTTGTTATCTGTGGTTAAGCGTGGAAAAGCAGGGACTGCCAGGGGAAAGGGAACATTGCGATTGCTCACCATCATAGGAATTGTGCTTAATTCCAGTTTCTCAAACAAATCTGTGTTAATACTGATCACGTCTGAATACTTCTCCTGAAGTGAATCTACATAGGGATCCATATAGTCTTCAAGCATATCCATTTCGCTGAGCTTCAGGCTATCAGAAGAACTATCGATCACAGATCTGAGATGATCATTGCGACCTTGACGACTGACATAGTGATCTTGCCACATCTGTGTTGATTGGACAACATTTGGAACCTTGTCATAACCCAATTTATAGGCTTCATCGGTGATATAGAAATCACGTATCAAGTCTGCGATTGCAAATTTAAGTTGCTCTGGAAATTCTCTATGCGACATCTTTCTACTTCTGAAGACCAGGGGATGTTTTTTCAGATAAGATTCAAAGCGATCTATGCTCCAGGAGTCACCATTCACATCGAAGAGGACGGCATCACTGGGTATACCACCAGGTAAATCATTCAGGGATTGGGTAAATACTTGTTCCTCAGCATTCCAGACTGCCTGGTTAAGCATTCGTTCTTTTTCTTCAGAAGATCTTAAAAATAGTTCTGCACTGCGAACGGAGTAAGGTTTGAAAACCTCGCGGTTGAGCGTCAATGCTATGTCAGCCATGATGGAACCCACATAGCGGGTATACACTCCATCAGCTTTAACTTCCAGGAGACGTGTATGGACATCATCCCACTGCTGCAATTTACTGGCTTCTGAAACGGCTGGTCTGTCTACCCACCCCTCAATTTTCATGATGATATTCTGGCCATTCTCCAGGAGTATGGGTTCAATCACCTCCCCTTTCTGGTGTTCAGAATCAAAAATTGCGCTCCAAATTGTTTGATCTTCACGGTCAAACCAACTGAAGGCTCTCTGGGGAATGGAATCCGAAACACTCAGGGTCTTGGCCAGGGTTTCAAAATCGTAGCCATCCCCTGTGGCCTGATTCCAGGACTTCAGGGCATTGGAGTCGGGAAGCGTGACATATTGAATATCATAGGTTCGACTGGCCAGACGATTCGCTCTTCTCATTTCTGTGGAATCAACTTCTACAACATCATAGGCTTGTTTCTTATACATCCACTGTCGCATCGTCTGTTCTTGGCGACCCTGGATATAAGCATTGAAGTCAGCATCTGCTTGAATGGCTGATTGCGGGTTTTCCAGTGCTAAAAGCTTCTCAGCGATAAGACTGTTTAAAATGATTTTCTTGTGGATGTAATTTGAGCCACTGCAATAGTCAGGTCGCATCGTGTACTCTGAGCGACGCATGAAATCTTCTTTGGTGATCACTCGATCACCCACTTGTGCCAGCACTTCTCCTGCAGGAGTAGGTACAGATTCACAGCTCAGTAAAAGCAACAAAGCCACCCCAAGAATTATCACAGGGGTGGCTTTTATTGTTGGAATATTCATGATTTAGAAGGTCAAGCCAATCGTATAGGCGTGAGTCCTCCCCAGAATACCTGCTTCCTTAAAAGCATAATCTACTTTCACCGAACGGTTGCCCCTAGCGAACAACTCGATACCGCCACCTGCAGTGAGACCAAACTCTGTCTCATCCATGTAAAGGGCCTTGTAGCCCCCACGTACAAAGAACTTGCCTGCATTGGATATCTTCAAGGCGTACTCAGCACCCACATTGATGGATTCTGAATTGTTGTTTGGGTGTAAGGCGTCAGCAGCAAGTGTGAGACTGCTAAAACTTGTCTGAATGGGCTTATAGGAGAGACCAATTCTAAACATCAAAGGAAGTTCCCAGGCTTGAGTCCGGTATTGTCCAATGACATCTCCGTAGTTTCCTGTCTCATCAATTGAAATATCAATGGGCTGAATCAGATCGATACCATCGTACTGCATGCGACTTCCATAGTTGGAGATACTCATACCGATATCAAGACCATTCCCCTTTTCTCCAGTTGGAGAAAAGAATTGCGTTTTCACAATTACTCCCAAGTCCACTGCAAACGCAGAGGCGCTCTCATGCCAGATCTGGGAATTGATCATTTTAGCCGTAGCACCAAAGGAGAACCAATTGGCTATTTTCCTGGCATAAGAGAGACCTACTGCGAAATCATTGGCTGTAAAGAATTCTCCGGTTCCATCCTGGTTAGCAAGTGTAGTAACCTGCATCTCACCATATCCCACCTGTGTCAACGAGACTACAAATGTCCCAACCCCAGGCATCACAACAGCACCACTGGCAAAGATCGTATTGATATCTACGAGCCAGGGCTGATACATGAGAGAGAAACTGCTCTTCTTCAAGTAAGCAACACTTGCTGGATTCCAATAGACTGAACTTAAGTCTCCAGTCACAGCGACATATGCTTCACCCATTGCAGATGGTGCGCTACCCATTCCAATTTCAAGGAAACTGGCAGCTGTGGAACCATAACGATTTATTTGTTCGCCAAAACCTATAGATGCTGTCAGGAGGACGATGACGAGAAAGATTGCGATACGTTTCATTTCACACCTCCTTATTTGATAACGGCAAATTTGCCGGTTTTGGTTTCAGGGGTATCTGTCCCCATTGCTTCAATGTGGTAGAGATACATGCCGGCTGCAATTTCCAGCCCCTCCCTGGTTAGCATATCCCAGTGAGCAATTCCGTTCTCTGGATCTGCATTGTCAACAACGATGCGATCAACAAGCGTCCCGCTCACTGTAAAGATGGTGATGACACACTCAGCAGGAATGTGAGTAAACATCAATTTTCGGCGCTGATTGAGAAATGGATTCGCAACGGCAGTTTCCATCATGTTGGTGACAACATATGGATTGGGGACCACCTGAATACTATCCATCTTTGTTCGTAAACTCACAATATCAAGCTCACCCGAACTCTGTACTGTGAACCTAAGCGAATCTGTCTCAAAGAAAGGTCTATTGAATCTTACTTCATAGACATCTTCTGCTTCAGGGAAAGTATTCTCCGTAACAAACTTGAAGTTAATCTCAAAGACTGTTGCCTTCCAGCGATCTCTGTCCTGGACACCAACCAGGATCTTATCATTAAACTTGTTGAACTCGCCATCGCCATCAAGGTCAATGGCAACCATGTCAAAAGTATCGTACATGTTGTTGGTATCAACAAAACTAGTATTGAGAACATAAAAACTAAAAGGTTCTTGCCAGAGGACGTCGAGACCACTCGAACCGTCCACATCTCTCACTGTACCACCTCTCGCTTTTCCAACATAGGCAGAATCATCATTGGTGAAAATAATGTCATAATCCCAGGCCAGGAGACGTGACTCAAGCTCTGAGGGTACAATATTGATCAATCCACTACCTATCAACCAGTCAGAGCGTGCATAGCTATACTCTGGAACAAGCACACCTGGATCGATCTCTATTTGCAATCCATCAAAGACGTCTGAACTCACACCATCAGGGTTGAGTGTGACAAAGTCTGAATAGCCCTGAGCTGTGAGTAATGAGTCTCCCTCAATACTTAGGATATTACTCCCGGTGAAGTGATCTACATTTTCACTATAAACCACCCGATTGCTATCTGATTCATCCAGAATGGAAAAACCACTGGTGGAATAGAATAAACCATGTTCATAACTACTCAGTTCCTTGATGGTATCAGACTCAAAAGTAACGATATATGTATGATTCTCTTTGAGACCGGCATTTGAAAGTATCTGGGGTGTTACTGTACCTGTACCAAAGAGATTTTCAGGTTCTATGAGAGCCAACTCTGGCTGCTCATATCCAGCCGCTGATTGGCGAGGTGTCATAATGGCAACATTTTTACCGTAGGAACGAACTTCCTCACCCTCATCTAATTCAATAACGGCATTGTTCTCAGAAGGAGAAATGCCAGGACCGATATTGGGGGCGCCATAATCATAGGCCACCACTGCATAGTAATAGGTTCGACCATTCTGGACATTATTATCAATGTACCTGTGGGACAATCCGGTCTCAGAACCAAGATAGTAAGCAGTTCCATTTAGCAGTCCAAAATCGGTGAAGCCTTGCTTCCCATTTTTGAGATCGCATTGAAAAATGGATGTCTTAAAGGTTGGTTGGCCAAAGCCATCCGTGATGGTTTCTGGATCTGCCAGGAATTTATCTGTTGAACGATAGATCTTATATCCTTCGAAATCATTGACATTCCCAACAAATGGATCTCTTGTGCGAGTGTCAGCAATATCATCCCAGGTCAGGATCACTTTGCCATCGCCAGGAGTTGCTGTGAGCGTTGGCATCTTAGGGGGTTGTGCAAAGCGATAATCTTTTTCGTAGATAACCTGAACGATCTTTTTGAGCTCATAGAGTGCAGGAGCCCTGTGATCATCATCGTTGAGACCATCAAGATCATCATAGGAGTGGAGCTCACTCATTGAAATTCGTTCTGTCAAGCCTTGTGGCAATGCAAAAGGACCCGATGCAAAGACCTCGATCAGGTTTGATGTATTGGTGGTGTACTCTTCCAGAGAATCAGCGGCAATCAATTCCCACATCGCCTGGTCATTCTTAAACCAGGTCGTAGTATTTGATATGGAGTGACTTGGAACAGGAAACATCTGAAAGGCAGTTAAACCTACCATATCAGATTCAGAAACATCAGTAAAGTTAAAGTTTGGTTCGCAACCTTGACCCTCCCTGAATGATGGCATATGGTCACATTCACCTTCATCTGGACCGGTATAGTTCAATTCACCTGGTCCGACGCCATCTAGACCTACATCATCACCGAAATATTCTGCAGGTTGATAGATTCCATCACCGTTGGCGTCAAATCCATCTTCCCAATCCTGATCCTCATCTGCATCCCAGTGCGGACGGAGGTCTGACTCAGCCAGTTTATAGAAATCCAGGAACTTTTGAAGATCGGCAATATTATCGTGTGAGCCAACCATGGCGATTGGATCGTTATCCCGTTTTTCATTCAGGAGACCATCGTCATCATTGTCAATAAAGTCATTGGGAACTCCAGGACTTTCCAAATAAGCGAATCCCATGGTTCCTGTTTTCACATTACCGACACCACGTCCAGAAACATCCCATGAATAGGACATATCCAGCTCATCATCGAAGTAACCTTTTTCGTCATCTCCATCTGATGCACCAACTGCGTTATGACCAATGGCATTGTCAACCCAATAGCCAAAAGCCACTTCTAAAAGATCATAATCTGAGGTATTTGCGATTGAGTACTCCCAGAATATTGCATCTCGAGCCTGGGGGTTATTCCACTGGAAACCGCGTTGTTCGACGCGCAATCCAAGACCACCCCATGGTGCGCCAGCTTGTTGAGTAGCATTGGCCTGGATGGATTTTCCCGGTCTGGGATAATATTTTACCAGATCCTCCACACCGAGGTATTCCTGATCCTGAGCATCATTCACCACAAAATATGCTTCCATATCTGCGTAGGTGACACCACGACCAAAACGACCATTCCATTCACCAGGCCATTTGAGAGCATAATCCACTGACGGCCAGCCTGCTGCAGGCCAGGAAGCTGGCAGGTGACTCATGGCAGGATATTCACTTATTAAATTTGAGTAGCCTTCCACAGGGTATAAACCCCATTCCACATCGCCAGTAAGATTGACATCCATCTCCTCACGATAACTGGTCTGGAGATAATACATGGTGTGATGGTCATTCATGAGAACTGAAGCCCAATCCGTAAGAGGTATGGTATCAACCTGTGTATTGGGATCATCTTTAATATATACTTTCGCACCAAGCAGCAGCCCCATACCATCAACCATTTTTGAGCCAGCTGAGTTGTTGGGCCAGCGCGAAACATTGGGTTTCCGCCAGGCTGAAAGTTCTGTAGTATTCTGAAAGTACATGAGGACACGGTTACCGGTCATGTAGCCTTCACGTTCAAATTCCGGATCCCCAGCTGGATCAATGGGTCCCACAAAGGGTCTACCCTGTCCTAGAATACTTGATGTTCCTATGGCAAGGATTGCAATTAACAAAAGATATGGACGAATTCTCATTGCATCCTCCTAGAATGACAGGCCAACGCCAAGTTTAACCTGGCGGGGAGCGCTAAATGCTGAGGGGTCTTGGTAAAGTTCACTATATGGGAAGAAATCTTCCTTGAAGTTTGAAAGATCAGCATCGGTGACAATGGCCGTATAGGCACGTCCAGTTTCACCATTAACCCAGTTTTCGTTTAGTCGATCAAACAGATTATATACTGACAGATCAAATTTAAGGTTCATCCCTTTTAACAATTTCATGTTGTAGTATGCCGTTAGATCAGCATGATAGCGAATTGGACGATAATCATTGTTTGGATAAAGATTTACGCGAGCAAGAATACTTTCACCCTGTGGAGAGAATGTATAAGGGGCTCCTGAATTGAAGTATCCAGTAAGTGAAACTCCATAATTAGGTCCTATATATCCAAGGGTTCCATTTAAGGTGTGTCTCTGATCCCAACTCATGGGAATAAATTTATTTACTGGATCTTGACTTGAACCGGCCCTGTCAAATGATTGTGTTGGTGAATCAGCATTTCCACGAGTGTATTGCAAAGTATAATTCAACCAGACATTGATGGGATTCTTGAATACATCAAATTTAACTTCAAGACCACGGACGTTCCCGTAATCCTTATTGGTGTACATCCCATATTCAATTTGGTTGTAGGTACTGATAATTTTGGTACTCAACAAATTATAGATATCCTTGTAAAACAGAGATACTTCAACTCCCACACCCGAGGCGACCTCCTGCCAGAGTCCAATTTCATAGGCAACTGTTTTTTCAGCCTCCAGATTGGAATTACCCATGGTGGTGGAATAATCGCTTGGCGCTATGAGGAATGAGTGATTCTGGTACATGGCATACATAGGTGGCAACTGGAAGAAATGTCCGTAGCTAAAGTGCAGAATTGCAGCACTACCCAATTGATAAGCCAGGCCGATCCTGGGGCTCACCTGAAAGGTCTTAGGGGTTTCAGGATAGGTTGATGTCCTTGAGCTATCATCTTCAAAGAACAACTGATTGGCAGGATTTCTCAGGTCACTGGGGTAACGGGTTGCAGGATCAAACCAATCATAGCGGATACCATAATTGATGACCATCTCGTCATATTCCATTTTATCCTGGATATATCCGGCAAAATCAGATGGAGTAACGGTATATACATCAGCATAAACTGAACTATCACCGTAAACCACTGGTTCATAGGTAAATACGGCGAGGGGTGTTCCCTCATACTTATTCCGAATATTGTGCCATTGGTTGGTTAGATCGTGCTGTACATAGTTTAGACCGGCTTTGATATTGTGATGAGAATTGATCTGCCAGGTTAAGTCTAATTTGGCAGCGTTATCTATCATCCAGCGTTCGCTGTGATCTTTATTTTGTCCACCTGTGCTGACTCCTACGCCATAACTATTGGAATAGATATCGTTAACATATTTTGAACTTAGCTTTTCCCTATATACATAGTTGCCATTGTAGGTGTCCATTGAGGAAAGTTTCAGTTCATAAAAAAGACTATTGGTAAGCAAGTGGTTAAGTTGAAAAACTGTGAAATTTGATTCACGATAGCTGCTGGCCATCCCATGTGGGTTGTAACGCGACCCATGATCGTAGCCATCCCAACGATCATTATTTATGGAATGCATGAGCGAAAATTTTATGCCACCTGACATGTTGAACACCATCTTCCCCAGGAAGGAACGGTTTAAGGAACCATTCATGGGTACCAATACACTGTCACCCTCATTCTCGGTGATCCAACCCGCCGTAATTTCAGACGTATAGTCGCTAAAATCATCGACATTATAACGGGAAATACCATTGAGGTGGTTGCGATTATGCTGATAACGTGTATTGACAAAAAATGTAATTTTGTCTCCAAGTACTGGACCACTTAATTGAAATTTATAGTCTTCATTTTGATTTACACTGAGGGTTTCAATACCCTTGAATATATCATCGTTTCCGGTGATATAATTGGCCATTCCTGTATAGAAAGAGCCATGAAATTCTTTACTGCCGTCTTTAGTAACCGCATTTACCACACCACTCATGGCGCGGCCATACTCTGCATTAAATGTCCCCGTAATAACTTCGAGATCCTTGATAGATTCAGGTTCGATCTCTACTGAGGCAAATTGACCTCCAAAAGTCTCATCAACAGAAACACCATCGATGAGATAAGAAACTTCAGTTGATCTACCTCCCCTGAAGTGACCATCTACCACCCCTGCCTGCATGTTGACTACTGCACCAAGGCTTTCTACAGGTAACATCTCCAACTGTTCTGATGAGATATTCTTGATCGTTCCAGTCTGATCTTTCTTGATAGCTGCCCGTTCGACCTCAACAACAACGACTTCACCAGTAATTGTGGCCACTTTCATGCGCACATCAACGGGAACAGTCCTATTGATTGAAACAGGGATGGACTCGACAACGACGGGAGCGTATCCAATCATATCAACACGCAAGTCATAATGTCCCGGGCGGATATTAAGGATAAAATACCTTCCTTCTATATCGGCCGCGGCACCCATCTGTGTTTCCAGCAAGATAACATTTGCTCCGGGAAGTGGCTCTCCGGTTACGTCATCAATGATTGTTCCGGCGATTTTCCCCGTTGTCTGTGCCTGAAGACTACCTGCAAGCATAAGAGACAATCCTGTCACTGTTAAAAGTCTACGGCGGAGCTTTTCTAAATCAAATTTCATCATCATCTACCAGTTGGCTATGTGAAAGGGGGACGAACTTTAAGTGTCCATCCCCCCGCACAGTTTATTTCTCTAAAACGTCAACAATCTTATTTCATCAAGATCATTTTTTGGGTACTGGTAAAGTTACCAGCTTCTAAGCGGTACATATAAACACCTGAAGCAAGTGTTCCAGCCTGGAATTGAATCTCATGAGTTCCAGCCTGCTGAACATTGTTCACCAGCGTCATTACTTCCTGACCCAATACATTAAACACTGTCAATTTTACGTGCTCGGATTGACCGATTTCGTAATTGATGATTGTGCTTGGATTGAAGGGGTTAGGATAGTTGCTGCTCAGTGAATAGGTAGCAGGTGTCTCTACATCTTCAACACCAACAGTTCCTGAGATATAGGAATGTGACCATACAGCAGTTGTCTGCCAGGCATTGTCAGTATTGTTTGGTGAGCTCTGGACGTTTCCTTCCCAGGCACCACCGCCATCATTATCATGAATAACGGGTTCCATGATAATACGCATACCATTTGCTGGATGAAAGCGGGCATCCGTAAATCCATTGGCTGTGGCCAATGAGTCGAGAGATACTTTGGCTTCAAATACGTAATCAGGGTTGAAACCTTCAAAATAGTAGTTTCCATCACCTGATGTGGCCATCGTTAACTGACCATCGACATCACGAACCATGGTGTTCTCAGAGAAAACCAATTTGTAATCTGGTTTGTCACCACGGTACATGGCATTATGTCTTGGACCTGTCCAGTCGTATAGACCGAAGAACAGTTCAAAGGCATCCATTTCCCACCAGTTACCTTCGCCAGTAAAACCAGCATATACATTGTCTGTCACTTCACCAGCGATGTACATGAAATCATCATCCATGGCCATATACAGATTGGCTGAAGCATCATCATTGTCATCAACAGCTCCCCAGATACTGGAAATGCCCCATGAGTTTGGAGCTCCAATGAAGAAAGGAGTGACATCAGACCATTCATCAAAGAAACCATCAGCTACAAAATCAGCAGGAGCTTCCATTTTGATCGTTGGGATACCTAAAGCGGTATTCGTGTATGAGCTTGGTGACAAACCTGCAGCACCTGGATTTGCTGAAGCATCAGTACAGACTACGGCGTAGTAATACTCAACCGAAGTATCATCATCAGGTGTATACAAGTAATGAACAACACTGGGTGCACCTTCAAGATGACCCGATGCTACCACATCAACGGCTAGATCAGTCACATCAGTGATAGGAGCCATACTTGCGTATACAGCATAGGTTTCACCCTCTTCACCAGGTACATCTTCCCAGGTAACCAGGTTGTAGTTGGTTCCAGGAAGTGCGCTGACATTTAATGGCGCTACAGTACCTGTTGTATCAACATTACCCATGTTCATGAAATATAGATCATCATATGCATAGTTTACATTTGATCCATCCCAACGGGTTGCAACCAGCACTGCTGCTACCTGTACAGTACCCTCAGGCATAACCATGGAGGCTGTGTACATTTCATAATCAGTGGTTGTTTCAAAGAGAACATCACCTGTACTATGAAGCACGACTCCAGCAGCATCTTTTGCTTCAATCTTATATCCACCAAAAGCTCCCTCACCAGGAGTTTCAGAGATATTTTTGATATATCCACCTAATTCCCAGGTTTCACCCTGAGCAGCTGGAATAGAATCTTCAGTATAGAAAACAGCCCATGCTGCGCCATTTTCAACACCTAATTCACCAAATTTTTCACCAGTGCGTGCTACAGCATTGTCAGCCACGATGCGTGCGTGTGCAGCACCATCACCAGCATGGGCAACACCCCAGCCAAAATCATCTTCTTGATCATCAGCAGATTCAAATCCACCATTGGTCAACTTATTTTTTGACCCAGTAAGCCTGAAATCATCAAAAATAACGGAACCAGTTACAACATCGCCAATACCGCTACCACTTACGGAAAACTCCATTGCGAAGCCTTTGATCTTGTCTTTGTCTAACTGAAGGTTTCCAGGAGTTCCTGACCAACCTGTGTGTGTCCAACCGGTGTTACCCCAGCTGTCATCACCCACGAGCGCCATATTAACTGTATTCCAGCCTGGTTCATCATCCAGGATATAGCTGAAGGAATACCAGAATTCACCTAGATCACTATAACTGGAGTCTGTGATATCACCATAATCCAAGAGATTAAGTCTGAGGTGAACGCGACCCAATGAGTCCTGAGGAACCACATTATAGTATGAAAAAGAAAGACTATCATACAGGGACCAATCGTATACACCTGTACTTAGTGTATCAGGATAACGATGCTGGATCTTGGTGTAACCACCCCAGCTCTCTGAATTGTGAATACTATAGTCAACCCGCATCGCTCCAGTACCTTCCAGTACGATGTCGTTAACATAGCTCATCTCGATCCATCCCAGGGATGAATCTGCGCCGGTACTGATGGCATAATGTGCAGCCAGATCTGCTGTACCGCCTTCAGTTACTGGCTCAAACCATTCCCAATAGGCTGTGTCTGCAGGGGCGGCATCAAAATTATTGATGACCTGTGCATGACCCACAACCATTAGGAGAGTAAGAACCATGCTAAAACGTAACACTGTCTTCATTGTGTAACCTCCTTGTGTTGTTGTATCTTCATAATTTACGCAAATTTTATCCATAGCCCTATGATAGCTATTACCAACACTACCGATGCTATAATATTGTTTCTATTCCACTTGGCATCCTGCTCATCCATCCGACGACTGAGATCAGTCTGCAGCTCGGAGGCAGTTGCCATAGTGAGTCCAGAAATTCGATGTTTCAGTGGAGCTACTGTGATGAGACTGACTGTCACAAGCACGCCCACAGAGACCAGGAACAAGAAAACGGCAAAATGCAAAAAATTCATAGTGGCAAACCATTCAAAACCACCCAGTGAGGTCCCAGATTTAACAAGAATTTCCAGAACAAATCTTGATGCTCCCAGCACAGCCCCAACTCCCAAAGCAGAGATCGCTCCAGTGGCATTCGCCCGGCTCCAGAATATTCCCAGGATGAATACGGCTGCAATGGGTGGACTGATATAGGCCTGCACGCTTTGCAGGTAAACAAACAGCTGACCACTCAACATGGTGATGAGTGGAACTGTGAGTACACCGAGTACAACCATAACCGTGGTAGCAAGTCTTCCTACCAGGACCAACTCAGCTTCTGAGGAATCCGGTCTGAAATTTTTGTAGAAGTCGATGGTAAAGAGTGTAGATGTACTGTTAAAAACACTGGCAAGTGATGACATCAGAGCGGCCAGAAGACTAGCAATCACAATTCCCTTGATTCCAGAGGGTAATAAATAGCTCGTAACCAGAGTTGGGTAGGCCTCATCCCCTGTTGTTCCAAATAGGGCTGCTGCAATTAAACCAGGGAGTACGAGAATGAATACGGGTAAGATCTTTAGAAAACCAGCCAGGATTGCTCCTGACCGTGCGTGGTTGATATTTTTTGCGCTTAATACACGCTGGACGATGAACTGATCCGTACACCAATACCAAACACCGAGAATGGGCGCTCCAAAAATGATTCCCGTCCAGGGAAAATCCGGGTGATCAAAAGCCTTGAACATCTGGAAATATTCCACAGGCAATTTGGCCTGAAGTCCAGTAAAGCCTCCTACTTCATTTAAACCAAGGAGTGTCAATGCGATGGCACCCCCAATGAGGATGAATGCCTGAACCAATTCAGTGTAGATCACAGCGCTCAGTCCACCAGCTATGGTATAGATTCCAGTAACCACGATGAGAACGATGGCTGAGGTCATCATATCCCAGCCTAAAATTTTGTGAATCAGCAAGCCGCCAGCATAAAGGGTTACGGATATTTTTGTGATGACATATGCAATAATGGAGACTGAGGTTAAATACCTACGACTAGCTTTGCCATATCGTTTTTCCAGAAATTCAGGCATGGTAAAGACACCTGACTTCAAATAGAAGGGGACAAATATCCAACCCAAGAAGAGTACCATGAAAGCAGCCAACCATTCAAAATGGCCTACAGCCAAACCACTACTGGAACCAGTACCAGCTAGCCCGATAAAATGTTCACTTGAAATGTTTGAGGCAAAGAGGGAGGCACCAATGGCGATCCACCCGACATTTCTGCCAGCCAGGAAGTATTCAGTGCTGTTCGTGTTGCGTCGTGAGAAGTAAATCCCGACTCCGATGACGAGAACGAAGTACAGGATGATGACGACGAAATCTAGTCCGCTCATGCGTCATCCCTGATAGTCAGCTTATTTAGTTCGTAATTTCTCATTAACTATTCATCTATAGTCAAATACCAGACCAGTTATGCCATGATTAGATCGCTCCTGACTTTAAGCGTTTCAGTTTTGGCTTATACGGTCCATAATGTTTATGTTAAGTTGTTGAATAACAGGGGCATACAGGAATACAATCAGTTCTTAATAATAAATATATTAACTAGAATTGCTTGTTCGAATTGAATATTTTTTAACGAGTAAATGACCTGTTTGACTTATTATAGGAATAATATTGTTATTATAATGATAATTCTATACGGGGAACCAAATATCTACTTCAGTCCGAGTTCCTTGCACATCCGGTGAAAATTGGGAGGTGCCAGCCCCAGTTTTCCAGCAGCTTCTGTATCGGTTCGACTGTGTTGTCGGACAAACTCGAAATACTGCTTGCGAAAATTTTGCTCCACATCTTTTAGAGGGAGGATGTTCTCTTGTGAAAATACGGGGTGGGTCAGACCTGTGACCTTGTCTTGTGCCTGAATATCCATTGCCAATTCCACAGTTTCCTGTGTGATAGCATCATTGCTCAATATGACCAACCTTTGTGCTACATTCTTAAGTTGTCGAACATTTCCCGGCCAATGAAATTGCTCCAGGATATTCCAAGCATCGTCTGTGATGGCAGGAAGAACAATACTCAGGTCGCGACAGTGGTGTCCCACAAAATAATCAATCAGGGTACGAATATCCTCTTTGCGTTCTTTGAGGGCCGGAGCTTGGATATTGAGAATATTCAATCTGTAATAAAGGTCCTCGCGGAACAGATTCTTTTTCATCCGCTCCTTTAAATTTTTATTTGTAGCTGCAATGACCCTGACATCGACATGGTAGCTCTTTTTTCTACCAATTTTGTCCATCTCTCCTGTCTCTAGGACGCGGAGTAGTTTGGCCTGCGCCTGATAGGGCAATTCAGAAATCTCATCTAGAAAAATGGTTCCATGATTGGCCTGTTCGAAGAGGCCTGCCTTATCCTCTTTTGCACCTGTAAAAGCCCCCTTGAGAAAACCGAAAAGTTCACTCTCAATCAGTTCATCTGGAATGGCAGCACAGTTCACAGTAACAAAGTTTTCATAGCGCCTGTTGCTCAGGTAATGGATGTTTCTGGCGATGAGCTCCTTACCGGTTCCCGATTCACCTATAATCAGCACATTCGCATGGGTGGCGGCATACTTATCTATGCGCTCTCTAACCTTCAATATTTCCTCAGAATCACCCAGCATGGGTCTCTCCTGAAGGATGCGGTCAATTTTTTTATCCAATCGGCTCTGAGACTGGATTTTCTCTTGCTCAAGCTGTTTTTTCTCAGCCGCATTCATGATAGTCAAAATGAAATCAGTGGGTTGATAAATAAATTCCTCGATATCCGAGGGATATTTTGTACCAAACCAGTAGGCTCCACTCTCAATCAACTGATTTGCGAAATGTAGATCGGTCTGATTGATGGTCATTTTTGTAATGACAATGATCTGGATGCTGGGATCAACCTTCTTGAGTCGCTTAATGAGCCGCTCGCCGTATAATCCACCGGAAATCTGATAGTCCAGGATAGCTACATCATAAGGGCCCCTTTTCTCAAGTGTCTGAAGGGCATCCTCTCCTGTTGAAACAATATCTTTGATGGAAATTCTTTCACGGTATGGATTGATAGTATTTTTGATTCGGCGAACATCAAATTCTTCATCTTCAATAAGGAGTACTTTTATTTGGTCTTGTTCCATTCCCTATCCCATGGGGGCCTGCAATATAAAGCAGGCACCTCCTTCATCATTATTGTGGGCATCCAATACCCAATCACATCTTCGACTGATTTCCCAGGCGAGATAACATCCGTAGCCTGAATTCTGACTACCCTCTTTGGTACTCACCGACTCCATAAACAGTAACTTGCGACCCTGCTTATCCACTTCCAGTAATTCATCAGGAAAACCTTTTCCATTGTCACATATTTCAACCGTTAGCCGCCCCCCGGCCTTGTCATATCGAGTCCTGATCTCAAGCACGAGATTATGATCCACATTGTGCTCAATCGAGTTCTGGATCAAGGGCTCAATAATTTCCCAGATCACATATTCATTGATATGAACAATGGGTAAATTCTCTGCAAGCTCAAGCTTCACCTGCACCGCATTGCTCCTGCTGATGGTATAAACGCGCTGAAAAATGTTATCCACTACAAACTGGATGACTTCATTAATATTGGTCCGAAAAATCGGATTTCTAATAACGTGCAATGGTGGATCATAGGTTTTCATATCATAGATCACCCGAGAAACAAAATTGGCATATTTCGTCACCCTGTCGCGAGTCTCATTGAGGTTTGAATCCTCCAGGCTCCTCAGATCCTCCTTGATAAAGCCCATTACTTTTTCAGCCTTGTGGTGGGTATGATAGATTCGTTTCGTAAAAAGAGATTCCTTCTGGTGTTCCACCTGCTCCCTGAGCTGTTTGGAGCGTTGATCGAACAACTGATGCTGCACTTCATCCCGCTCCTGAGCAGTATAGGAATAGATGAAAAACATAGCCAAAAAACCAACGAGAATGAGCCCAGTAAACAAAAGTCCACTCTGACTATAGGCGGACTCAATCAGTGATAGAAAACCTGCCACATCAGGAGTTACACGCATATATGTTGCTCCCGCAATCTCCCCTCTATCATAAAATGGCACCAGGACATGGAAGGTATTGTTGCCTTCCAGAGAGCTGATGATCTGCTCTTCACCTACCAGAGATTGGTAATGATCATGATAGTATTGGAGTGCATTTTCAGCGGCTGGTTGATTCTCAATCTCCAGGACTGGATCCGGGTCCAGATAGAGATCATAGATCTCCTCTCCCTCCCTCAGCGCAAGTACATTCCCACCCTGCTTTACCAATAGATAGACCTCATCGATGTTTCTCTGAAGCATCTGCTGACTAAGGAGCTTGTCGAATGAACGAATTGTGCTTTCGCGGCGATTATCATCACTTGGAGCATCATTGCGACCATGCTCTATGAGTAGTTCCATGGCTGTTGTGGTAAGGTCAGCTACTCGCTCAGCAGAGTCGCGACGGTAGTATCCCATAGCTTCTTGAAATATCTGGTGAGTCGACTGATTATTGATAAACGAGAGGGCTGTCTGAAACACAACGACCACAATGAACAGTACGAGAATGTGCTGAATCTCGAAATGATAGCTTTCGAATTTCTGGGGAAGCTTCAAGGAGTATTTCCTCTGGCGATTACAGCATCAATTTCTTCTTTTGCCAATCCTAAACCGCTTTCAACACTGAGTTCACCCGAAAGGATCTGATGCAGTCGTAGGGATAGAATATCAGACATGAGGGTATACTGATGCAACATGGGTCGATGGATACCCTTCATCATCAGACGTTGAATAAGCTGTACCCTCTCCTGATGGGGATCACTGCTGCGATTCTCATAAAATTCACGCTGGATTGGAAGTAGTCCTTCATTGTCATAGAAAATGCTCTGTCCCTGCATGGAAGCTGCAAATTTCATAAATAAGATGGCAGCATCCTTAACTGGTGAATGCCTTGAGAGCATCATGTTCCAACCACCAAATACCGGTGTAGGTTCACTTCCAGCAAAATGAGGAACTGGTGCTATTTCTAACTTCTTAAACAACTCTGCATCAAAACGCCGATAGTTTTCATTATTTACGGTTGGCCATCCACGAACAAAGGGTATATCATTGGCTAGAGCGAAACGAATGCAATCATCCTCAACCATATCAAGCGCTTCGCGTGGTGCAAAATTGGTTTGAATCATTTCCTTCATAAACCGTGTACGCTCAATAACCAGGGGATCTAATAGGTCTAACAGCTCTCCCGTCGAATCATCTTGAAGGGTCACACCTAGAATTTCATTAAAATTGCAGATCAAACCTTCATAAGCAACTGCTTGAGGGACAAACATGGGTTTCCCAGAAAAATATTTCTCCCTCAGTTCCAGTAATTCTTCCCATGTGATTGAATTCTTGATCCGTTCAACAATAGCCTCGCCATCAGGCAGCTCTAAAATCATATCCTTGCGGAAGTAGAGGGCACCAATATCAGTATACAATGGAATTGCATAGAGAATGTCATCGACATAGCAGGTCTCGAGAGGTTGAGGTACAAGTTTATTCAAGAATTGAGGTGCAAAATAAGGAGCTAGAGGTTCTGCCCATTTTGTAAATCGCGGCACCCAGATCAGGTCAACAGAAAAGACATCAATGCGACTACTGCGACTTCGTAAGTTCCTGGCTATCAAATCTTTGCGTTGATTGGTGTTGAATTTTGAAAAAGGGAGATCAATGGCAATAACTTCCACTTCACCGCTATAAAGTTCATTGAATTGTCTAATGATCTCAGCTTGTCCAACTCCAATGTTATCGGCAAAATATACCCGCTCAATTCCATCGGTATTCAGGGGATTTGTCCCCAGTGGAAAGGAAGAGATCAGAAATGAAATCAGAAATGAGATCAGAAATATCAAAGCCCCCAGGGAAAACAAAAAGGGTAGACTGGTTGAAAGGGATTTTATCCTCTCTGGAATTGGCTGAATTTCTTTTTCTTCATATGCATTCATTTTATTGAAATGATAATAATTGCCATATCAAAACAATACAAGCCTTAACTATTGAGAACTACGAATTCAATCATCTTGAACTGCTCAATAAATATTTTTGCATCTAATAAAATATCATTTCAATGCCAAAATGATAAGCTCCGCTCCTATTTTACCATGTAATTATTTGATATTATCACCATATTTACATAGACTTACCTCTTTATTTTTCTTACCAATTATCCAGTCCAACTCCAGAAGGGAAATACGGATCGAGGAAAATTCGAAAAATTCGTCGGGGATCCTTCTAATCCATCCTGAGAAATGGCACTTAAATTGAATATATATAGAATTAGTAAACCCTATGATATCCATGTCCAATTCTAAGGAGCAATCATGATCAAGCAAACCACCTTTCTAAAAATTCTTGTCCTTGTGGGAATCGTCCAACTATTAATAAGCTGCAATTCCACTGAACCTGTTATCAAACATGTTTCAGTTCAGGGTAAAAGTGTTGATGCCATCGTAGAACTGATGACCCTTGAAGAGAAGGTCGGGCAAATGACCCAGGCTGAGAGACGCTACCTTATTGATGAAAAAGATATTAAAGACTTACACCTCGGTTCACTCCTCAGTGGTGGAGGTTCTACTCCTGAGACTAACACCCCCAGCTCCTGGGCGGATATGCTAGATCGTTTTCAGGGACTGGCTGCTGAAAGCCGGTTGGGTATTCCCCTCATGTATGGCATTGATGCTGTCCATGGACACAACAATGTGGTGGGTGCTACCATATTTCCCCATAATGTGGCTCTTGGAGCAACAGGAAATCCTGATCTGGTTCAAGAAATTGCCCATATCACTGCCAAAGAAGTACGTGCAACCGGTATCAATTGGACCTTCGACCCCTGTGTTGCCAACTCCAGAGATGAGCGCTGGGGCCGTGCTTATGAATCCTATGGAGAAGACCCCACCCTCATCGCTGCTCTAGGTAGTGCTCAAGTAGCAGGATATCAGGGGGCTTCATTGAATTCCCAAGATGCCATCGCAGCATGTACCAAACATTACATTGGTGACGGTGCCCCAACATGGTCCACAGGAGAAAATGGCAAAATTGACCGTGGCGATGCGCGGATATCAGAAGCTGAACTACGTGCGCTTCATCTCCCTCCCTATCAGGCTGCTATCGAGGCTGGAACTGCAACCATTATGGCATCCTACAACAGCTGGAACGGTACGAAACTGCACGGGCATAAGTATCTTATGACCGACTTGCTCAAAGGAGAGTTAGGCTTTCAGGGATTCATCATATCTGATTGGGCTGGCATCGACGAAATTCCTGGCGATTATAAAAGTGATATAATCCAGTCCATCAATGCCGGCGTGGATATGGTCATGGTCCCCGGTGATACTAGCAAAGGCGGATCAACTTATAGAGAATTTATTTCCAAATTGATTCAAGCAGTAAACGAAGGCTCAATAGAGATGTCACGTATTGACGATGCTGTTACCAGAATCTTAAACGTGAAAGAAAACATGGGTCTGTTGGATGCTCCCTATAGCAATGATCGTGCTCTATTACCCACCGTTGGCTCTCCAGAACACCGAGCTGTTGCACGTCGGGCTGTTCGTGAATCCATTGTTATGCTAAAAAATGAAAACACTTTGCCCCTTTCTAAGGATCTATCCACTGTTGTTGTCGCAGGACGTGGCGCAGACAATGTTGGAATGCAATGTGGTGGCTGGACTATTTCCTGGCAAGGTGGCATGGGTGATATCACATCCGGTACAACCATCCTTGATGGTGTTCAGGCTTCAGTATCTCCATCTACCCAGGTGATCCATTCCGCTGATGGCAGTCAGGCCTCCAGTGCGGATGCTGTCATTGTTGTTGTTGGTGAGGCTCCCTATGCTGAGATGCATGGAGACGATGAGGATCTGGCATTGTCACAGGAAGATATGGCAGTTCTTAACACGGTGATCGAGACTGGAAAACCCATGGTGGTTGTGCTGCTTTCTGGTCGTCCCATGATTGTTACCGAATTACTCAAGGATACTGATGCATTCCTGGCTGCATGGTGGCTAGGGACCGAGGGAAATGGAATAGCCGATGTTATTTTTGGTGACTATGCTCCCACTGGCAAACTCTCAGTGACATGGCCCACCGATATGAGTCAAATCCCCATTAACGTTGGAGATGATGACTACTCACCTCTTTTCCCTGTAGGATACGGGTTAAGTTATTAGTCATTGTATCTAAATATCAAGGGGTTAAGCTTGTCTATTATGAAACTTAGTTCTTTCAGAATGTCCTCAATGCTAGGCTTCATTTGTGCATTAATCCCTACCCTGTTGTTTAGTCAATCGCTTGTATTGAATGAGATTCTTGCTTCAAACCAGTCCGGTCTTCGTGATGAGGATGGTGATACACCTGATTGGATTGAAATCTATAATCCCACCCCCTCTGCCATTGATCTCAATGGTTTCGCACTATCTGACGATATTGAAGATCCCAACAAGTGGCGTTTCGAGACAGGTCAGATCGCAGCAGGCGGTCACACCATCATTTTTGCCTCAGACAAAGACAGACAGGGTGAAAATATATTTTGGGATCTCATCATCTCCGAAGGTGAGGACTGGTCATATTTTGTAGGGAGTTCGAACCCGCCCACCAACTGGAAGTCCTCAGATTTTGACGCCAGTTCCTGGAGCATGGGACCCAGTGGCTTTGGCTACGGCGATGATGATGACAATACGGTCATCCCCGCAACACTATCAGTATTTTTACGCAAGTCTGTTACGATTGAAAACTTTGCAGAAATTGAAGGATTGCTGTTCCACATTGACTATGATGATGGATATATCGCTTTCATTAACGGGATTGAATTTTCCCGAGCTAATTTGGGCTTGCCTGGAACTCCGGCAAACAATACCACCACTGCTGATAACTATACCGAACCCGCTCTGGCTCAAGGCTTTGATCTCCCCTTCCACCTCATCCCCCAGGATATATTGACTGAAGGTGAGAATATTCTCGCCATCCAAGTACATAACCATAGCACCACTTCATCAGATCTGACGGCAATTCCTTTTCTTAGTATAGGGCGCTCAGACCCCCCAACCACGGCTTTGCCTGACTATTTACTGGTACCAGAGTCAAGCCTATTGCATACCAACTTCAAAGTCAGCAGCTCTGGAGAGTTACTTACGCTGACCTCCCCAAACGGCATCCTTGTAGATTCATTGAGGACGCCGGAATTGCCATCGAACATAAGCTGGGGCAGACAACCTGATGCAGGAACGGACCTATTATACTTTACGCCCCCAACACCTGGAGCAATGAACACGGGGGGATCCACCACACTGCCTGAGCTTCCAGAGCTGACCCCTGCGCCAGGATTCTATAGTGGAGGGATCGTTTTGAATATGGGAACGGTACCACCAGGTCGAATTTACAAGTATACCCGGGATGGCGCGACACCTGACCTGAGTTCGCCAGAATACACCTCCCCCTTTCCAATCACTGAAACAACTGTTGTCCGGGTCATGACCTCCAATCCTGACGGTTCAAATACGACACAATCCTCGTACAGCTACTTCATCAATGAAGATCCATATCTTCCAGTTATGTCCCTGATTTTTGAACCTGGGGCATTCTTTGACAATGATTCAGGTTTGTATGTCATGGGAGACAATGCATCTCAATCCTTTCCTCACTTTGGTGCCAATTTCTGGGAAGATTGGGAACGACAGGTTCATATTGAGTATTTTGAGGATGGAGATGATCTCAGTTATGCTGGTAATGCTGGGGCCAAAATATTTGGTGGCTGGAGCCGCGGCAACCCCCAAAGATCCATCTCCCTCTTTGCCAGGGGTCGTTATGGCACTGGTAAATTCCAATATCCCTTTTTCTCAGACCTTAATATTGATTCATTCGAGGCCATGGTCTTAAGAAATTCAGGCAATGATTGGAATATGTCGGGGTATCGTGATGGCTTCATGACAGGCCTGGTGGATGAAGTAGATTTGGAGAAACAGGCTTTCCAACCAGTAGAGGTCTATTTCAATGGCGAATATTGGGGGATTTACAATCTACGCGAAAAAGTGAATGAGCACTTTCTTGCCAGCCATCATGACATTGATTCAGATGATGTTGATTTGCTTGGTTTTGATGGCTCTGAAGTGATCAATGGAGAGAATACCCATTACCTTGATTTGTTGAATTATGTCAACAACAATGCTCTCAATTCTGAGGCTGATTTTGAGTATGTCCAGGACAGAGTGGATATAAGAAACTTCATAGACTATCAACTGTCCCAGATCTATTATGATAATCAGGATTGGCCTGGAAATAATATCAAGTTCTGGCGACCAAGACAACCAGGCGGCAAATGGCGCTGGATACTATATGACACGGATTTCGGATTCAGCACCTGGAGTCAGAACAATTATATGAGAAACACCCTGGAGTTTGCCACAGATCCTGCTGGTCCTGGATGGCCCAATCCACCCTGGTCCACCCTGCTGCTACGAAAATTTCTTACCAATCCACAATTCAAGCAGGATTTCATTCTCACGGCCTGTGACCTGCTCAACCAGCCATTTCGACCAGATGTGGTTGATGCGGCACTCAACGGGGTTCAACAGGGGTTAATGCTCTCCCTTCCCACTCATTTTCAGCGCTGGGGTCACAATGATTTTGTCCATTGGACCAGTGAGGGCTTGATCATGGATGATTTTGCACAGAATCGACCGGCGTATATGCGGAATCACTTTCGCAATAAGTTCAACCTTGGCGCAGACAGTCAATTTGAAATAAGTATTTATCCCCCACATGCTGGCAAAGTAAAAGTCCATTCAATCATGCCTGATAGTTACCCCTGGACAGGCACATATTTCTCCGATGTACCTCTGGATATCAGAGCCATTGCCCTGTCTGGATTTCAGTTTTCTCATTGGGAAGGAATCGGTGGAGACGATCCTGATCTAAGCATTAGCCTGCTTAACTCAGTGAGCCTCACAGCCGTCTTTGAGCCTGTTTCTCCAGATGATGGTGCGCTCGTGATAAATGAGATCAACTATCACTCAGATTCTGGCAATGACTGCGCAGACTGGATCGAGCTCTACAATGGAACACAGATGGAAATTGATCTGAGTAGCTGGTTTATCAGTGATGGTGCAGATGATAACCAGTTTGTGCTCCCCGAATTAATACTACCATCAGATGGATATCTCATTGCCAGTGTTGATTCGTTGGCATTTAGGGCTGTTCATGGAAATAATATCCCCCTCATCGGGGATATCGATTTTAATTTTAGCAATGGTGGAGAACTTATCCGCTTATTCAATTCAGACAATATTCTGGTTGATAGTGTCCGATATGATGATGGAAGTCCCTGGCCAACTGAACCAGATGGGGATGGACCCACATTGGAGCTCACTCACCCCTCCCTGGATAACGGCTTAAGTGAAAGCTGGGCAGCTTCAGATAACCTGGGTACACCAGGTGCCCGGAATAGTCGCTATGCTAATCCCGCAAGCATGAGCCAACACCATGTGCCACAGAGTTTTCATGTGGGAATGGCCTTCCCCAATCCATTCAACGCAAGGGTGAGTATTCCTTTTACCGCTGCACCAAATCGTCCAATTCGGATCGACATATTTGATGTCCGGGGTAGAACCGTAAAATCGGAAACGCTGGACCCCATGCTTAACGCATTGGCATTATATCAATGGGACGGAACAACATCTTCTGGAACTGACTGTGGCTCAGGCATGTATATTGTTCGAGTGAGTCAGGATAATGTATCTGCCTCAACCAAAATTGCTCTTCTCAGGTAAAAGAATTCATGAAATACTTCACATTTATACTCTTCATCCCCCTCACGCTCCTGTTCACCTTCTGTAGTTGTGATGAGCCTGAAGCAAGCCCTGAAGTCCAACTCATGGAAACGGACCCATTTATCCAAAACCAGAAACTCACCAGGTCCATCAATCTTGGAAATATCCTTGAAGCACCCAATGAAGGTGATTGGGGACTTACCCTGGAGGAAAGCTACTTCAGCACCATTGCGGAAGCAGGATTTACTGCAGTCAGGTTACCTGTGCGTTGGTCAGCCCATGCTGCTAACGAGGCTCCTTTCACCCTGGATTCTGAATTTGTCGCCCGAGTGGATTGGGCCATTGACCAAGCTCTTGAGAATAATTTGAGCGTGGTTGTCAATACGCATCATTTTACTGAAATGATGGAAGCTCCTGAAGAAAATCTGCCAAAGCTATTGGGAATATGGGGGCAACTGGCAAACCACTTTCAGTCCAGACCGGATGACGTGATCATCGAATTGTTCAATGAACCCAATGACCAATTCACTGCAGACTTGTGGAATGACTACCTTGTTCAGTTAATCGATACAGTAAGGGCTATAGATAGTGAGCGGACGCTCATGATTGGTACAGCCCCCTGGGGTGGTATTGATGGACTGGACAACCTGAGGCTCCCATCAGATTCAAACCTCATCGTAACGGTTCACTATTACAATCCATTTCAATTCACCCATCAGGGTGCGGAATGGTCAGAAGGGGCTGATGCCTGGCTGGGCACATCCTGGGGACAGACCAATAATGACTACACCAACCTCATGGCAGATTTTAATAGGGTCAAAACCTGGTCAGTTGAACATAACAGACCTATCTATGTTGGTGAATTTGGTGCCTATCACAAGGCGGAGATTACCTATCGCATCTTATGGACCCAGGCAGTAGTCAGAGCCTGTGAAGATAGAGATTTAAGCTGGGGATATTGGGAATTTGCTTCCGGTTTTGGGGCTTTTGACCGATCTGCCGGTGAGTGGACGGCGCTACTCACTGCTCTCATCCAGAATTAGTTCAGCTTTAACTTTCCACCATGTGGTGGGACCAATTCTACTTGCTGCTTTCTCACTCAATCCCCTCTCAAATGTTTCTCACCCATTCCGATCTTAAATTCCTGATGGGTTCTCTTGATTAGATGTGAAGTGGCCAAAATATGGGCAGCACAAAGACTGCTATTAGACCAAACAGAATGACCAGAGGCAATCCCACACGGTATAATCAGTAAAACGATAGCCTCCAATGCCCATGACCAGCAAATTTACCGGATGACCGACTGGACTTAAAAAACTGGCCGAACTCCCCAGGGCTACAACCATGGTCAGGGCATAGGGTGACAGTCCCATATTTGAGGCCGTTACAATGGCCATCGGCGCCATGAGAACTGCTATAGCAGCCGGGGGCATCACCTGGGCAAACAGATAACCTGATACCCCTTGTAGGACCTGTCTACACAACCGCAACATCCTTTTAGACATGTACAATTCGAACGATTTGAGCCCCCCTCATCAGTAACTAGTAATACTTTGTTCTGTTGCCGTACAAAGTACTTGACATTCAGCCTCCTATTCGCATCTTTGTACGGTAAACGAACTAAGTAATTTTTGCTACATCCATTTGAAATTTTCGTAATTCTTTTTGACAGGGTTATTCGACTCAAGATATAATGATTCTTGTTGCACGGTAATGTCCTCTGCTTTCACTGGGGTGCGGCTCAAGAACAAAGCTTTTAATACATGAGGAGGTTCTAATGATGGCAAAGCTTGGCAGACTCTCAATGCAGTCGCTCAGTTTTATGACAATTTTTATGGTAGGGATGATGTTCTTATCTACTGCAACCTATGCGGCGGATCATGTCCCCACCGTGTCTATCCAATCAGATGCTGCTGGTCAAAAGCTAATGGTTGATGGTGAGGATTTTATGATCAATGGTATGAACTGGGATTATTTCCCAATTGGTACCAATTACTCCTATTCCCTTTGGAACCAACCCGATCATATCATCGAGGCAGCTCTCAGCCGTGAGATGTCCCTTCTTAAAGGTATGGGTGTAAATACGATACGTATGTACACCGGTGTTCAGCCAAGATGGGTAAAATACATTTACGAAGAGTATGGTATTTATACAGTACTGAATCACTCCTTCGGCCGCTATGGATTTAATGTCAATGGCGTTTGGAAACCAAATGTCGATTATTCTGATCCAGACTTTCAGAAAGCGCTCATGGCTGAAGTTATGGGTGTTGTTAATGAATTTGAGGGCGTCCCTGGAGTCCTGATGTGGTTATTGGGCAATGAAAATAACTATGGTCTTTTCTGGGAGGGTGCAGAAACAGAGGATATTCCCGTTGGGGAAACTGTCCAAACGGTTAGAGCTCGCCATATGTACGCACTATTCAGTGATGCAATTGATGCTATTCACAAAGTTGACAACAAACGTCCCGTGGCCATTTGTAATGGTGACCTTCTCTTTGTAGACATCATCGCTGAAGAAATTAAAAATTTGGATATCCTGGGTAGCAATGTGTATCGAGGTAGCTCATTTACAGATTTTTTCCAGGTGGTGAAGGAAAAACTCGACGTTCCTGTTTACTTCACTGAGTTTGGTGCTGATGCTTTCAATGCCAAGGATATGCACGAAGACCAGGAAAATCAAACCAAATACCTCCTGAGCAATTGGCAGGAAATCTATGAACAGGCCTATGGTAAAGGCCTGATTGGTAACTCAATCGGTGGTCTGACCTTCCAGTTTAGTGACGGTTGGTGGAAATTTGGCCAAACCAGCAATCTTGATGTCCACGACATCAACGCTTCCTGGGCCAATGGTGGCTATCCCGCTGACCTTGAAGAGGGTCAGAATAATATGAATGAGGAATGGTTCGGGATCTGTGCCAAGGGTCCCACTGATATAGAAGGATTGTATCAGCTATATCCAAGGGCTGCATACTATGCACTCAAGGAAGCCCACGCTCTTGATGTGTATGCCGCCGATATGGGTCTAAACGGTATCAAGGATCATTTTCGCTCTATTCAGCCAATGAATGCCATCCTATTGGCTCGCGGTGACAAGGCTGCCCTGGCATCAGAAGCCGGAAGTCTCGGTCGTATCAAGGGTCTGAGAATCGAAATGGAAACATATAGCACTGGAGCAAAACATACCACAACTCCAGATGATCCTGTCCAGGGTAGCACTTCAATGCCCATTTCACAGGGTTTTGATCATATGCAATCTTACTACCTCTCGGTAGAAGCTACCCCTTCCCCAAATGTAACGGGTGAGGTCACATTCAATGTTTTGGGACACGTTGCCCAAACCTTGATTGACGAAATTTATTACGAAAAACGCGGAAGACCCCAATCAGTCCTCACTGATGATGGATCTGTGACCCTTGATGGCGTTGATCGAGTTAGAATCTACAATGCTTCCATCACCTGGGATGATGACTTCTTTCGGTTAGAAGGTTTCTTCCGAACCGGTCATTATCACTGGGGCTATGAAGGTGATTTCTTTGGCCTCTATCCAGAAGCCAACTATGGCCCAAACCTGGACACATATGATGGTAATGCTCCATTGGGCATAGAAATAGAAGGTAAAAGGAGACTAAGTGGTTTAAAATTAGCTTTCGGTCCTGAACTCTGGTGGGGAGCAAATCCAGCCTACCTGGTCAAATATACCAAATCCAAGGGTCCATTTACCCTGACAGGTGTTTTCCAGGAAGATCTGGATAGTCAAGCACCTGCTATCACCTCTTTTGCCGTGCCTGTTCCTCCCACCAAAAAAGCAACACTTCACTTAGAAACCACTCGCGGAAATCTGGGTGTTGAGCTTGGTGGTATTTGGTCAGGAGCCACAAAGGTTGATGAAGTCTTTCAGATCGCTGAAGGTACTTCTGGTAATTATGAAATTTTACAGGATACCGTGAGAGCAGCTGATGCCTGGGGTGGTAAATTCAAGATCACCTATTCCAGGGGACGTCTGAATTGGTACCTGCAAGGTGCCTCCATGGGTATCGTAGCCAACGGTGGTCCCACGGCAACCCAAACCTTTGCTGGCTGGCATCTAAAGGATAGTGGTAGCGGTAACCAGAACAACATCATTACTGGTTTGACCATTCAGGCCGGCAATTTACAGATAGCCCCGAATTTTTTATGGCAGAAACCACTGATTGGCCCTGTTCCCAGTGATGTCCAACAACCTGGCCGTCCAAGAAATGTCATTTCTGATCCTTTTGCAGTTCGCGGAAATCGTGAAACCACTGCTTTTGAGATGCTGCTGACTTACGATCCAACACCTGAGACCTGGTTCTATGAATGGAACAATGATCTTGCTGAAGATGCGCGCTTTGCTGCCAGTCTGGATTATGTCTACAGGAAGCATCCTACCACACAGGATGCAGCTATTGGTATCTTTGCAGATGGACGTACGACCTTTGCCTTTCCAGGGGCTCCTCCAGCCCAGGATATATGGGAATTGAATGGTAGAGTTATCTCTAAATTCAACTCAAAACTGGGATTGATCTTAAACTTCTATCAGGGTCTTGGTGAAGCCAATGGAAACGATTCGCTTCTCATTGAACGCTTTGGTGGTGACCTCAGACTTGTAAGTGGTTCAAAGAAACTCATGGCCATAGCCAAATTTAATGACTGGGGTCCATACGATTATCATCGTGATTACAACCTCACCTACCCCATGCAGCTTGTACTTGATCTCTCAACCGTGGTTGGTAAAGCCGGCTGGTGGGATCTACCTCAGACACGTCTCGGTGTGAGCTACACATACCGTACCCTGGATTCAAATTCACCTCGATACTGCCCTGAGATGATGCTCAATGATCTCAATGAATTGGAATGCAATCCCGATGCACTTGGTGCAGAGGAAGGCAACGAGTGGCAGATCATGACATACATGCACCTGAACATAGGACTATAGATCATGAGTATTCGAAACAATACCTCAGGGTCAAAAGAGTCAGTTCTCAAAGGAGCAGGAGAATTCAAAATGATTTTAAAGAATAAAACCAACAAATATGCCATCCTCACCTTGATGGTACTCGCAGGGTTGGTTTCCTGTGAAAGGGAGTTAGGTGTATTGGCACCAGCCCCCTTCCCAACCGATGCAGAAGTATTTATCGATGGGTTTGGCCCCAGCATTGAACCCAAGTCATTCTCTGGGACAAAACTAGATGCGCTGCAAACCGATGATACAGACACATATGATGGTAGTTCATCAATCGTTATCACCATCCCCGGCCCTGGAGATCCCTCTGGCTCAACATGGTCTGGTGGCGCGCTGGTTGCCGGTGCTGCCCGCGACTTGAGTGGTTACAATGCATTGACCTTTTATGCCAAGGCCAACAAGGCACTCACACTGAATACTGTCGGATTTGGTAACGACAATGAAGCACCAAATCCATATGTGGCTGAGATCGCCAATTTGCCTATCACGACGTCGTGGATGCAGTACACCATCCCTATTCCATTAGCTGAGAAGCTGGTTCAGGAACAGGGTATGTTTTATTACTCAGAAGGTCAGGAAGACGGAGAAGGTGCTACGATCTGGCTGGATGAAATCCAGTTTGAATCGTTGGGAACCATTGCCCACCCCAGCTTCAGTTTTGCTTCTGACGAATTAAGTGTCTATCAAAATGCCATTATCTCCATCCCCTCAATTACCGTTTCATTTGATGTGGGTGGTTCAAATGTGGATGTAAGCGCATCCTCTGAATACCTTACCTTTAGTTCATCAGACACCAGTATTATCGGTGTAGATACTGATGGAACCTTGACAGCAAAGAACCTTGGCGATGCAACAGTATACGCATACCTCGGGGAAAACTCAGTTTCGGATTCTCTGGTTATTAGCGTTGGGGAAGCACCACCGGAACCTGCCACAGCTGCACCGACTCCAACCGTTGCTGCTGATAGCGTGGTTTCCATCTATAGCAATGTCTACACAAGTGTCACTACACCAGACTTCTATACTTATTGGGAATTCTCAACAGCAGCTATACAGGAAGTAAGTCTTGATGGCAATGACGCCATGCAATTCCTGAATCTGAATTTTGCTGGAATAGATTTCTCATCAAGTGATCTGGTTGACGCGTCAGCCATGACCACCTTCCATATGGATGTCTGGACCCCAGATCCAAGTGCAAGCCCAGCTGCATTTAAGATCCTCCTCGTTGATTTTGGACCTGATGGCGACTATGGTGGTTCAGATAACTCATCACATGAGTTGTCCATTACTGCTTCCTCCACACCTGCCCTGGTCAGCGATGAATGGATGTCCCTGGATATCCCGATTTCCTCTTTCACAGGTCTAACCTCTCAGCATAATATCGCCCAGTTGGTCATTTCAGGAGACCCAAACACGGTCTATCTGGACAATATCTACTTCTGGGATAACGGCGACGTTCCTCCCCCACCTGTAGGTGGCGGTCCTTCTAGTGCAGCTCCAACTCCAACAGCCCATGCTGATAGTGTGATATCCCTTTACAGTGATGCTTACACAGATGTAGCTGTTGATACCTGGGCGACTGGTTGGGAATTTTCCACTACCGTTTTTGAAGAGGTACAGGTTGAGAATGACGATGTGATTCTTTACACTGAGCTCAACTTCAATGGTATTGAATTCACAACTACACCAGTAGATGCCTCAGAGATGACCCGTTTCCATATGGATATCTGGACACCAGACCCTACTGCTTCTCCTGCTGATTTCAAGATCAAGTTGGTAGATTTTGGAGCCAATGGCGTCTACGATGGTGGAGACGATTCTGAGCACGAACTCACTTTCACCTCAAGCAGCACGCCTGCTCTTGCCACTGAGTCGTGGGTGTCCCTTGATGTAGCCATAGATGATTTCTCAGGTTTAACCTCCAAATCAAATCTGGCCCAGATGATCATCTCCGGAAGTGATGGACTGGATTCCATTTATGTAGATAATGTATACTTCTACATTGGTGCAGGAGGTGGTGGCACAGCCACAACAAGTGGTCCTGCAGCCCCTGCTACTACACCCACAGTTGCTTCGGAAGATGTGATTTCCCTCTTTAGCAATGCCTATACAGATGTCACTGTGGACAATTGGGCGACTGGTTGGCAATGGTCAACCGCTGTCCTTGAAGAGGTCCAGGTAGCCGGTGATGATATCAAACTTTACACTGCTCTCAATTTCAATGGCATTGAGTTTACCAGCGAGCAGTTGGATGTCTCAGAAATGACACATTTCCATATGGATATCTGGACACCAGATCCTACAGCCTCACCTGCAACTTATAGTGTCAAGCTCATTGATTTTGGTGCCAATGGCTCCTATGACGGTGGTGATGATTCTGAACATGAATTGATGTTCACATCAAACAGCAACCCGGCTATTGAGACAGGGGCATGGGTAAATATTGATGTTTCCATGACTGCTTTTTCAGGTTTGACTGGTCGTGAGCATCTTGCTCAGATGGTCATCTCAGCCAGTGAGGGTCTGGATTCAGTTTATGTGGACAATGTCTATTTTTACAAAGAATCTGGTGGTAGCGGAACAGCTACTGAACCTGAAGCTCCTGCAACAGCACCCACAGTGGCAGCAGCAGATGTGATCTCCCTCTTCAGCAACGCCTATACAGATGTTACTGTGGACAACTGGGCAACAGGCTGGCAATGGTCAACCGCTGTCCTGGAAGATGTTCAGGTAGCCGGTGATGATGTCAAACTGTACACTCTGCTTAATTTCAATGGTATTGAGTTTACGACTCAGACGATTGATGCTTCTGCAATGACCCACTTCCATGTGGATATCTGGACACCGGATCCAACAGGTGCTCCAGCTACTTTTAACGTAAAACTCATCGATTTCGGTGCCAATGGCTCATATGATGGAGGTGACGATTCTGAGCACGAACTGATCTTCACATCAAGCAGTTCTCCGGCTATTGCGACTGGGGAATGGGTTAGCATTGAGGTTCAACTTACTGATTTTAGCGGATTAACAGCACGCTCCCACATAGCCCAGATGGTCATCTCAGCCAGCGATGGTCTCAATACCGTGTATATGGACAATGTGTACTTCCACAAATGATAGACCCAAAAGACATAAGCAGACTTAGTTCCAACGCTGGTTACAGCCAGTCTGACTCCCTCGGTCGGCGTATTGTCGACCGCTGGGAATCCAAACCTCTGGCCGATTCTGTACTCCACCTCATCTGGCACAAGCATCAGATCTCCCGAGCTGAAATTGCCCGGGAATTGGGGCTGTCTAGATCAACTGTCACTGAAGTTGTGAAAGAACTACTCAATTCTGGTTTTGTAAAAGAGGTTGGTAGTGGGATCTCTAGTGGAGGTCGCAAGCCCATCGTTCTGGAATTCCAAAATGAAGCAAGAATCATCCTGGGCATAGACATTGGTGCGACCCATGTTGCAGCCACGCTCATTGACCTTAGCGGGGAAGTTCTCGCCTTCGTGAAACAAGACCACTTTGTCCGTACAGATCCCAAAGGAACTCGAAATTTGGTGTTCGAGATCTGTGATGCGATTCTGAGTGAGATCAAAAATGGATCTAAACGACTGCTGTGCATAGGCGTAGCCCTCCCCAGTCCCGTTGATCCCAATCATCCCGAGTGGTTATCTGAAGTTGTTATCCCTGCCTGGCGCGGTCATAGTGAGATCGATTTACTCCACCGCCATTTTAACGTACCCGTCTATGTGGACAATGATGCCAATCTCGGTGCGCTGGCTGAACATCGCTGGGGCGCTGGTCGAGGTGTCAAAGATCTAACCTATGTAAAACTGGGCTATGGTGTTGGTGCTGGATTCATTCTCAATGGTGAGGTCTACCGCGGTGGCACTGGAATCGCCGGAGAAATGGGACACATCCCCATTAAGTCTGATGGCGAACTCTGTGAATGCGGACTCAAGGGATGCCTGGTAACACTGGTAGGTGGCAAAGCAATGGAAACACGCGTTGAGGAGTTGCTCTCCAAATATCCAGATAGCATGCTTGCAGACAAGCTAGCGACGCTGAAAAATATCGAAATTGCAGCCGGTAAGCAGGATGCTCTCGCGCTTCAACTTTTCAAGGAAACAGCTGAGTATGTGAGTATTGCCATTACAGGCTGGATCAATATGATGAATCCACGCCGCGTAATCCTTGGTGGCGATCGGAAAGAACTCCAACAGCAGATATTAAACCCCATTCAGGTAAAGATTCGAGATTGCTCTATCGTGGGATCTGTTGACAGCACAGAAGTGAGAACTGGAGAACTGGGCGAAAAGGCCGAAAGTATGGGTGCTGCCACCCTTGCATTGGAAGAAGTTTTCTCTGAACCCGGTTTCTATATGCGAAAATCATTATAAGGAAGAATCATTTTATGTCACTAAAATCTAAAATCATTCTACTTCCGCTCCTGACCCTGTCCCTTATTCCTTCTGTTCAGTGCAACAATAATGCTGAACCGGAAGAAAAGAAATGGGAGATCATCTGGCAGGACGAATTTGAAGGACCCCTTGGCCAATCACCAGACTCTGTCAACTGGATGTATGACACCTGGGGCAATGAATCTGGCTGGGGCAACAATCAGTTGGAATATGATACAGACCGACCTGAAAACGTTTCCCTGGATGGTGCTGGTAATCTCGCCATCGTAGCTCGTAAGGAATCTTACGCTGGTAAAGGCTATACCTCCGCCAGAATTACAACTCAGGGTCTCAGAGAATCGACATACGGGCGTTTCGAAGCCCGCATCAAGCTACCCTGGGGACAGGGATTGTGGCCAGCCTTCTGGCTTCTGGGAAGTGATTTCAACACTGCTGGATGGCCCCATTGTGGGGAGATCGATATCATGGAATATCGTGGGCAGGAACCCAGTATCATTCACGGAACGCTTCATGGACCGGGATACTCTGGTGGCCAGGGCGTGGGAACTTCCTACCTATTATCAAACGCACGCTTTGATACTGATTTCCATACTTTCGCAGTCGAGTGGGATCTGGAAGGTATCAGTTGGTTCGTTGATGATGTCCTCTACCAAACCCTTGACAGTAATGATGTTAATGGAGACTGGGTCTACGATCATCCCTTCTTCATCATTCTGAATCTCGCTGTAGGCGGTGGCTATGTCGGTTCCCCTGATGCTGACACAGTTTTCCCCCAAACTATGCTCATAGACTATGTCAGAGTCTACCAGGAAGTTGAATAATTTTTATTTGAAATCATTTATAGATGTTTTTGATCAATTAGTGAAAAAGGAGCCACATCAATGAGTGGAAAGAAGCATTTTCAAACTGCTGCTGAAGATCGAATTTCTTTGCAACAAAAAATGGCATACTCTGTAGGTATGCTGGTCAATAACCTCCAGGCGGCAGCCATGCCAGCCATGGTGGTTATTCTGAACCTTGGACTTGGAATGGATGTCCTCTGGGTTGGATTGATTGGTGCTATCCCCCGTATATTTGATGCCATCTCTGATCCCCTGGTTGGATACATTTCAGATAATTCCAGAACCAGATGGGGTCGACGACGACCATTCATATTCGCTGGGGCAATCACTGCTGGACTCATCTTTGCCATCATGTGGCAGCTCCCTTCCGGCTATATTGATTTCCTTAAAAAAGCACCTGTCCAGGAACATCAGAGCATATCAATTGAGCAGTCCCCTGTGGTTTTGAATAATGCAGGTGGAGTTGATTTAACCTACGACGCTGGTATTCAATCTGAAGCACAGTTTGTGTTCTATGGTCCAAAAATGCTGGCCATCGATGCTGATGCAGGCATCTCAACTGACCTGGATGGATTTCCTCAAATAGAACTAAACGTGATTCGTCCTGAAGGATCTGAGCTGAGTCTAATAATTTATGAGTCTGCGACTTCAGCATCTGAAAATTCTGCTGACGGTGAAACCTATGCAATCAATCTCAGCGATGCACAACTAAAGGACGAAGGGGGCAACCTCTATAAATTTGACCTTGCTGACTTACAGATCATTGAATCAGAGATTGCTGTCACTGGGAATGGTACTCTAGACCTCCAGGCTATTGATAAAATCGCAGTTGAATTCGCAGGTTTAACCGGCGCTGGCACTGCCACGATCCAGTCCATTAAATTCAAGAAGAGCGACAGCTTCTATGTCTATTGGTTCTGGCTCTTTCTCGGCATGTCCATCCTATTCTTCCTGGCCTATACCGTTTATGCTACCCCATTTGTAGCCTTTGGATACGAAATGACAGCCGATTACCACGAACGCACACGACTGCATGCATTTGCCAATACAGTTGGACAGCTCGCCTGGTTGGGCGTGCCCTGGTTCTATGCCATCATGTCCAGTACCTTATTTAGAGATACCGTTCATGGTGCCCGCTCTCTGGCCCTGATTGTCGGTGGTGTTGTTGCACTTTTTGGTATTATCCCAGCCATTTTCCTCAAGGAAAGACCGACATTGACTCCGGTAGTCAATGCAGGCAAAGGTATGATGGCCAACATGAAAGAGTTTTTCGCTGGTATCAAAACAACTCTGAAATGCTCACCTTTCGTTAAGATCTGTGGAACCACCTTCCTGGTATTCAACGGATTTCAACTGGGTATGTCCTTCTCCATTTATGTTATGATCTATTACCTCTTTGGAGGAAATGATGGGGATGCTGGTAAACTCATGGGCTGGTACGGTATGCTTACCTCCATATTTACACTGGCAGTCATTCCACTGACGGGACTCATTGCTACCCGAATTGGAAAACGCCAAACTTTTATGATCACCATATCCCTGTCCTTATTGGGATACGCACTCAAATGGGTCGGCTACAATCCCGACTATCCATACATGCTCCTCATAGCAACACCTTTTGTCGCCTTTGGTACTGGCTCCCTTTTCACACTCATGGGATCAATGATCTCCGATGTGTGTGATTATGATGAGTTAGAGACTCACCAGCGCAGAGAAGGTGTCTTTGGCGCCATCTATTGGTGGATGGTGAAAGTTGGTATGGCACTGGCCGGTATCCTCACTGGAGTCCTGCTGAAAGTTGCTGGATTTGATGTGGCACTGGGAGCTGCCCAGTCTGTAAGTACCCTTTTCTGGATCCGCATCTTCGATGTGGGTGTACCCCTGGTTACCTCAGCAATTGCCCTCTTCATTATGATGAGTTATGAAATCACTGAAACCAAAGCCCACGAGATCAGATTTGAACTTGAAAAGAGACGTGGAAAAGTTGGTGAGACAGAAGGAGTTTAATATGCAGAAAACAACACGACATATCATCTTCACGCTTGTTCTTGTCAGTTTGGTTCTCATGGGTTGCGCAATGCTGCCAACCTCTGAGCCACAAGCACCAGCTCTAAGTACATCTGAAATTATCCTCACCTCTGCAAATGGTGACCGCCAGGCATTGCAGGAAAATGTGGAATTTACCAATGGTCAGGCCACGGGCGTGGTTGTTCAGGTATTTCCAGACCAGATAAAACAAACCATTGACGGGATCGGAACCTCCTTCACTGAATCATCCGCCTATGTCCTTGCCCACCTTGACCCAGCTGACCGCATGAAGGTTATGCAGAATATCTATGGCCAGGATGGTGCTAATTTTTCACTCACACGCACCCATGTCGGTGCCTGCGATTTTTCAGTAGAAGGAAAGTATTCCTATGCTGAGCAGGCTGGTGATACGGCTCTGACCTCTTTCACCATTAAAGAGGATACCGAGGGTTTTGCCCTTGCTGACCACCCTGGAGTAAAGGACACTACCTATGACCTCCTCCCCATGATCCAGGAGGCCCTCAAGATCAAACAATCACAGGAAGATTCAGAACTAAGGATCATTGCCTCTGCCTGGACAGCTCCTGCCTGGATGAAGGACATTGAGGACTACTATCAGCCTATGACTGCTGAGAATGGCTGGCAAGGTTCAGGGGGATCACTTAAGCCTGAGTATGTAAGCACCTATGCTGACTATCTCATCAAGTATTTTCAGGCTTATGAGGATGCCGGTGTTGACATCTGGGGGCTTACTCCAGTCAATGAACCCCACGGCAACAATGGTCAGTGGGAAAGCATGAACTTTTCTCCCGAGAGTCAGAGTGAATTTGTTCAACATCATTTAGGTCCTGGTCTGCGAGATGCCGGATTGGGTGATGCCAAATTGTTGATCTTTGATCAGAATCGTGATGGTATGGAGGAATGGTCAAATGTCCTCTTTCCTGCCGATAAGGAAAATAAATTTATCTATGGCATGGCTGTACACTGGTATGAAAGTACCATTGGAGTGTACGAAGACATTTTCGATATGGTCCATGCAAAATTCCCTGACTACACCATCATTCATACTGAAGGCTGTATTGATGACCTGGGCAAGCCTGCACCAGCTGACTGTTGGGATCCAGCAGGTCGCACCGAGACCAACTGGTTCAATAATGACGAATTCTGGTGGACCCCCAGCGCTTCGGATTGGGCTTATGCAGTCCCCTGGGTTGGTGATGGCGTTAAAGATCATCCACTCTACACACCTGTCCACAGATATGCTCGCAATATCATTGTGAGTCTCGATCATTGGGCCACAGGCTGGGTGGATTGGAATATCGTCCTGGACCAACAAGGTGGACCCAACCATGTCGGCAATTTTTGTGGTGCTCCTATCATGATAGATACTGAATCACAGGATGTTTACTACACCCCCATTTTCGATGTCCTCTCTCAATTTAGTCGTTCTATCAGGCCTGGAGACCGGGCAGTGCAAACTGCGAAGCGTATTGCCTCATTGAATGACGATGATATCCACTTTTGCGCAACCATCAATGAGATGGGTATGCTGAGTGTCCAGGTATTGAATACTTCAGCAAGTCCAATTGATTACAAACTGGAAATTGGCGATCAATTCGCTGAGATCCATATTCCTGAAAATTCCGTCCAAACAGTACGTGTAGAGCTCTAGAAGGACTATAACAACTATATGTATTTCATGAACAACAATAGATCAGAAGTAGCCAGGGGCTCATTGGGGAAACGAGTTCTGCAACAAAATAATAATTCCATGAAAGGGTTATGACTTTGAAATCTTCCTCAAAACCAACATTTGAGTTGAATAAAAACGGTGAGTTTGTCATAGAGAACTACAACTCAACCAAACCATTCGCCAGCTTTTTCCCAGGAATTGCTGGCAAGATGGGAATTCCCATGTGGGTCTTTTATGTAAATAGAGGCCAGGGAATCTGCAGTATGGGTATTCAGGACAAGGAACATCCCATCATGGAGTTCCTCCCTGCGAACTGGGCTTATCAATTGGTATCGAGCCAGGGATTCAGAACATTTATTAAATTTCCAGCAGGCTCAGGTCTTGAATTCTATGAACCTTTTCAAGATCATTACCGGGACAGAGAAATTGTTCGAACCCAGAGCATGCGTATCTCCCCCTCCCACCTTATTCTGGTTGAAGAAAATGAAACTCTTGGTCTAAGATTTACAGTAGAATACTACTCAGTTCCTGAAGACAGCTATGCAGGTTTGATTCGCAAACTTCATATCACCAATCTGAATAATATTGACATCTCATTTGAAGGTCTAGATGGTCTCCCACTGATCATTCCCTACGGTATCGACAATGCTGGACTCAAAACCATGCGTCGCCTTATGGAAGCCTTCGTTGAAGTCAAAAATTTCAAGGAAAAAGCACCCCTCTTCAAGGCGAAAGTGAAACCAACAGATCGCCCCGACGTGGAAATTCTAGAGCAGGGTAACTTTTATGTAGGCTTTGAGCATGGCGCTGGAGGTGCACAGCTATTGGATGCCATTGTGGATCCTGAGCTTATCTTTGGAAACCAAAATGACTATAGCTTCCCCGAAAAGTTCCTGGAACAGTCTATTGGGGATATCCTAGATCACCAGGCTACTGAAAACCGTCTTCCCTCAGCAATGTCATTGTTCAACAAGACACTTGGAGCCGGGAAAACCTATACTGTCACCTCAATCATTGGACATGCCGACTCCCGGGAAGAATTGAACCGTCTCATCCCATCCATTACTAAACTTGATTATATCAATACGAAAATTCAAGACAGCATTAGCATTATTGATGATCTTACTCAGAATAATCTGGTAGTGAGTAGCGACTCGACCTTCGATATGTATGTCAGACAGAATTTCCTGGACAATGTGCTGCGTGGTGGATTCCCTCACACCTTTAAGGGTGATGATTCAGAATCCGTTCTCCACCTTTATTCCCGAAAACATGGTGACCTGGAACGGGATTATAATGATTACCGTATCACCCCTTCCTATTATTCACAGGGGAATGGTAATTTTCGAGATATCAACCAGAATAGACGTTCCGATCTGTTTTTCAATCCTGATGTGCGATCTGGAAATCTTGAACACTTCGTTAATTTGATCCAACTTGATGGATTCAATCCTCTGGTCATAAAGGAAATTCGATACACCCTGGAAGATGTGATCAAGGGCAAGGCTGTCCTTGATAGCCATCTTTCAAAATCAGCCAGTGACAAGGCTCTGGCCTTCCTGGAAGACGAAGTCACTCCTGGTGAGTTCCTATCCTATCTGGAGACCCTGGAAGTCAATTTTCCCACCAATGCAGATAGACTGCTAGGGGAATTGTTACCTCACTGCAAAAAGATCCATGATACGGACTTTGCAGAAGGTTACTGGTCAGATCACTGGACCTACAACATGGATCTGCTGGAAAATTATCTCAGTATCTATCCTGAAAATCTTAAGTACATCCTTCTGGACCACCAGAAGTTCACCTTTCATGATACCCCATACAAAGTCCTTCCCCGAGATGATAAGTATGTCATCTGGGATGATAAAAAGATGCAATTAAACGCACTGGTACATGATGACGAGAAAGCAGCTCTCATCGCCTCTCGAGAAAACGATAAAAACCTGGTTCGCACTGAAAATGGCCGGGGTGTTGTTGTTGAGACTTCTCTGTTTATCAAGCTCATTTCAATCATCACCAACAAGATCGCTTCCCTTGATCCATCTGGGATTGGTGTTGAGATGGAAACGGACAAACCCAACTGGTATGATGCCTTAAATGGGATTCCAGGACTTATGGGTTCCAGTCTAAGCGAAGCTCTGGAAATCAAGAGACACGCAGTTTTCCTGGTTGATTTTCTCCAGAATTCGACCTCTCTGGAAACGGATATTTCTGTATTTGAAGAAATAGCTGACTTTATGGAAACCGTAAAGATCCTGTTGCATAATGAGATGGGCCCCTTCGAATATTGGGATGCTGCCACCTCCCTCAAAGAAGCCTATCGTGAAAAGACGGTGTATGGACTTAGTGGCAAAACCAGAGCTATCAAGATATCCTGGCTAGTTGAATTTTTATCGGCCTGTTTGACCAAGATCGATGAAGGCGTGGATAAAGCCTGGAATGGTGATGGAACGATCCCATATACCTACTTCACTCATCGTCCAACGGATTACGAAGTTATCGAGGAGATCGATGAAAATGGCCGCTCCAGAACCAAAACGAATTCCAAAGGTTTTGCCTGTTTTCGCGTAAAGGCTTTTAAACGTGAGACACTGCCTCTCTTCCTTGAAGGACCCGTACACTTTCTTCGGACTCAACCGGGATATGATGTTGCCAATAAGGTGACTCAACAGATCCGGAAGAGTGGTCTCTACGACCAGAGACTCAATATGTACAAGGTCAATGAATCCCTAGCTGATCAACCCATGGAGATTGGACGTGCACGGACATTTTCACCCGGTTGGTTTGAGAATGAATCGATCTGGTTGCATATGGAATACAAATACATGCTGGAGATGCTAAGGAATGGTCTTTATGAGACTTTCTATGAAGATTTTCGTCATGTCTTCATCCCCTTTCTCAATCCAGAAGTATATGGACGAAGCATCCTTGAGAACTCTTCATTTCTAGTAAGTAGTGCCAATCCCAACCCAGGCTTACATGGAACTGGATTTGTGGCTCGATTGAGTGGGGCGACTGCAGAATTCATCCAAATTCTAATGGAAATGACCGTTGGATCAGCACCTTTCTCCGTAGCGAGGAATGGGGAGTTGACCTTTAGTGTCAAACCGGTTCTACCAGCCTGGTTATTTACCAAACAAACGCAAAATCTACATTTGACTGGAGAAGGCAAGACCCAATCCGTGACACTTCCTGAGCACAGTTTCAGTTTTATGCTTCTCGGAGATATCCTGGTTACCTATCTCAATCCAAAAATGAAAAATACTTATGGAACTGATGGGGTCTCACCCACGGAATGGAATCTTTACGATGATGCTGGCAATGTTCAACACGTCACTGGTACCAACCTGAATAGTGATGCAGCCCTGCTAATCCGTTCAAAGCAAATACACCGAATGGAAATAGTACTTAACTAATTATTGAATAAAAATGTTGTTATGGGGATATCCTAATGAGCAATTTTGAAAAACGAATTTCTGAGCTAATGGCAAAGATGAACCTGGACCAGATGGTGGGCCAGATGGTTCAGCCAGAGCGTCAGTTCATCACACCTGAACAAGTAAAAAAACACCATATCGGTTCTGTCCTCAGTGGTGGAGGATCTGTCCCCGGGGACAATAAGCCTGAGGATTGGATCGCCATGAATGATGAATATTGGGCCGCCTCCATGGAAGCAGATGATGAACACCTCGCTATTCCTATTGTCTATGGTGTGGATGCCATACATGGGAACTCCAATGTGACTGGTGCAGTGGTTTTCCCTCATAACATTGGGCTTGGCGCTGCGAAGGATCCTGAAATGATGGAACGTATTGCCAGGACCACAGCACGAGAGATTGCAGTAACAGGTGTTGAATGGACATTCGCACCGACTTTGGCAGTCGCCAGAAACAGCCATTGGGGTCGTACCTATGAAAGCTATAGTGAAGATCCCCAAATCGTTACTGAGTATGCACCTCGCTTCGTCAGGGGCCTACAAAGCGACCTGGGTGAGGAAAGTGTGATCGGTTGTGTTAAACATTTTATTGGTGATGGTGCTACCGTTCACGGTATCGACCAAGGTGATGCCCAGATCGATGAAGAAGAATTGCGTCGTTTGCACCTGCCACCCTATCAAGCTGCCATTGATGCTGGCGTCCTCACTGTCATGGCCTCTTTAAACAGTTGGAACGGCCTCAAGTGCCATGAGCATCGCTATTTACTCACAGATATCCTTAAAGATGAGTTGGGATTCAGAGGTTTTATCGTCTCTGATTGGGATGGTATCGATTGCCTCGCAGAAGATTTTGGCAAAGCTGTTGAACTGGGTCTGAATTCGGGTATGGACATGTTCATGGTGACTGAAAAGTGGGAAGAATTTATTCAACACACCAAGACTCTGGTCAATTCGGGTCGCATTCCAAAAAAACGTATTGAGGATGCTGTTAGAAGAATCCTCAGAGTAAAATTTGAGTTCGGATTGTTTGACAAACCCAGACCCGCCGAGCGTAAACTCTCAAAACAGACTGAGATCTTTGGTTCTAAAGAACATCGTGATGTGGCTCTTGAGGCTGTGCGCAAATCTTTGGTTATGTTAAAGAACGATGACGCCCTCCTTCCCCTGGAAAAAAGTACCCGCATCCTGGTAGCTGGTAAAAATGCCAACAACCGAGGCCATCAGTGTGGTGGATTCACAGTGAACTGGCAGGGAGCGATATCAAACGAGGAAATCGTTGGCGGACAATCCATCTGGGAAGGCATCCAGACGCTGGCCCCCAGCGCCGTATTAAGTGACAATCTTGAAGGCAATGAAGCCAACCCGGATCAGCATGATGTGGCCATCGTTGTTATTGGAGAGACACCCTATGCAGAAATGCTCGGTGATATTCGCGTTCCTGGATTACTACAGGAGTATTCGACCTTTCCCAATAGCACGCCAATCCCTCTAGATGATTCAGAGGTGGCCGAAGTATATGCCAGCAATCTGTATCTCCATGAGATGCATCCTGAAGATATTGCAACCATAAATAATATTACTTCTAGGGGAGTTCCTGTGGTGGCTGTCATGTTGGGTGGACGACCCCTCGTTGTTGAAAAAGAACTGGAAGCTTCATCTGCATTTGTTATGGCCTGGTTGCCAGGATCTGAGGGTCATGGTGTTGCCGACGTGCTCTTTGGTGATTTTGATATTCAGGGAAAACTGAGTTTCTCCTGGCCAAAATATGACAATGAGAACTGGAATGTAGGCGACCCAAACTACAATCCTCGTTTCCCCTATGGCTTTGGTCTCACATACGATAAAACAAATAATTAGGCCTTAGGACCATGACAATAAAGCCCTATCATTTCCTTAGTCTACTGTTACTGGCAATAATGCTGGTAGCCTGTTATCATCAATCAGTTTTACCAGAGGCATCTCCTGCGATTTCAACTGAGCAGATGTCTACCGATAGCACATCCTCATCAAAAGAATCGCCCTTCGTGAAACGTACTTTCTCACCCTACCTCGGTGAGCAATGGATCGGGAAAGCAATCTCTTATGGCTGTTATCGTAAGGGTCAGGCTCCTGGCGTTAAGGATCCAAGTGAAGCTGAGATTCTTGAAGACCTCAACATCCTCAAAGAACACTGGAATCTCATTCGAGTTTATGGAGCTGATGATGCAGCGGAGCGTGTGTTGAAAGTGATACACGAGAATCAGCTGCCTATCAGGCTTATGCTAGGTATCTGGCTTGAGAATGAAACAAAACGTCCTGAGCGCAAAGCAGAGAACCTTGAACAGATCAACCGGGGCATTGCATTGGCCAACCAATATCCCGTTGAAGTGATCGCTATTAATGTAGGCAATGAGTCCCAAGTGGAGTGGTCCTGGCATCATATGGAAATGGATGTTTTGATTCAATATATCCGCATGGTCCGCCAGAATACCAAACAGCCCATCACCACATCAGACGATTATAATTTCTGGAACAAACCAAAGAGTCAAACCGTGTCTGATGAAATTGATTTTATCGCGCTCCATGCCTATGCCCTCTGGAATGGTCAGCTATTGGATTATGCAATGACCTGGACTGATAGCGTATTTAAGGACATCAAATCCAGACATCCCCATCAGGATATTGCCCTCACAGAGACAGGTTGGGCCACTACCTATAATCCAACCAAAATGGGACCTGGCGAGCAGGGCTCATTGATCAAAGGAAAAGTCGGCGTCGCCGAACAACAACAATTCATTACGGAATTTTGGGTCTGGGCTGAAGCCAACAAGGTCACAACCTTCCTCTTTGAGGCTTTTGATGAGCCCTGGAAAGGTGGCGGTGAGCAATCCGGCCCAGACGAAGTAGAAAAACATTGGGGCATCTTTTATGAAGATCGCAGCCCCAAACAATCTTTTATCAATTATCTCGCTGAAGGCGAGTAAAAATCAGAATATCCATTGCGAGGCAATGATCTACAATCTCCAGGAAGGGAGTGTAAGACACATTGGGTAACAAGCGATATTTAAGGTTAACAAACACAATAATGGAGAAAACATGAAACATGAAATGATCCAAAAAATCGTTTTAGCTTGCTTGATATCCATGGTCAGCGTGGGCTTTGCCCAGGTCGCTCCCATTGATTTTGAGACAGAAGGCAACGGTGCCGATTGGAGCTGGACTCCTTTTGAAAATGATTCTAACCCCCCTGTAGGCATTGTAGCGAACCCAGATCAAACGGGAATCAATACTTCAGCCACTGTGGCTTCTTTTACGGCCCTGACCACAGGACAACCCTGGGCTGGCTTTGAATCCCTACATGGTGCAGGTATTGGACCCTTCAGTTTTGATGTGACCAATAGCACTGTTAAGGTCATGGTCTATAAATCCGTCATCAGTGATGTCGGTGTCAAATTTGCCGAGGCCAGTGGTGAAGCTCAACCTGAGGTGAAGGTTGCCAATACCGTTATCGACCAGTGGGAAGAACTGACCTTTGATCTTTCAGGTAGCATAGGTGCTGGAATTACCGGTATCGTTGATCAGATCATCATTTTCCCTGACTTCGATCTCGCAGGTCGTACGACTGATAATACGGTCTACATTGATAATGTCACCTTTAGTGGTGAAGAACTCCCACCAGGACCAGCAGCACACGCTCCAGTACCTACAGCACCAGCAGATGATGTCATCTCTGTCTTTAGTGACAGCTATGAGAACATCGCTGGAACCAACTTCTACCCAGGTTGGGGTCAGGCGACTGTTGCATCAGAAGTCTTGATTGAGGGCAATAATACATTGCTTTATTCTGGATTGAATTACCAGGGAATCGAATTGGGCAGTGCCCAGGATCTGACTGGAATGGAAAACCTTCACGTTGATTTCTGGAGTGAAAATGCCACCGCTTTGCAGGTTTTCCTCATCAGCCAATCCTCTGGAGAACAACCTTACACTTTTACCGTAACCAATGATGCCTGGGTAAGTGTAGATATTCCCCTCACCACATACTCAGACCTCGGTCTGGCACTCACCGATATCCACCAACTGAAATTCGTGGGTGATGGCGATGTCTATCTGGACAATCTTTATTTTCTTGGTGAGGTAATAGTTGTCGAGGAAGGACCCAACGCCCCTATCGATTTTGAAGTTGATGGCTATGGTGCAGAGTGGACCTGGACAGCTTTTGAGAATGATTCCAATCCCCCATTGACTATTGTGGCTAATCCCAGCGCAACAGGATTGAATGTTTCAGATTCCGTCGCTTCCTTTACGACTCTGACAACAGGTCAACCCTGGGCCGGTGTTGAATCACAACATGGTGCAGATATTGGTACTTTCAACCTGGACGCCAGCAATAGCATGGTCAAGATCATGGTCTACAAGCCTGTGATCAGTGATGTTGGAATCAAATTTTCCAAACCTGATGGCTGGTCAATGGGCGAACTTAAAGTTGCCAATACCGTCATCAATGAGTGGGAAGAACTTACCTTCGACTTTTCAAGTCAAATGCAGGAAGGTTATGATCAGATCGTTGTATTTCCAGATTTTGACCTGGCTGGAAGAGCAGCAGACAATACCTGTTATTTCGATAACATCACATTTTCTGAGCAGGAACTCCTCCCAGGACCTACAGCACCTGCTCCAGTACCAACTGCAGCTGCAGCTGATGTGAGCTCAATCTTCAGTGATACTTATACCAATATCGCCGGAACCAACTTCTATCCAGGCTGGGGTCAAGCAACGATTGTGACTGAAGTACTGATTGAAGGCAATAATACCCTTCTATATTCAGGTCTGGACTACCAGGGCATCGAATTGGGTGCTCCCCAGGATGTATCCGGCATGGAATCACTCCATCTTGATTTCTGGAGTGCTAACTCTACTGCTCTGGAAGTATTCCTGATTAGCCAGACCACAGGCGAACGTACCTATGCTCTGACTGTGACCAATGATAGCTGGGTAAGTGTTGATATCCCCCTGAGTGCCTATACGGATCAAGGTCTAGCCACCACTGATGTCTTCCAGCTCAAGATTGTTGGTAATGGCGATGTTTATCTGGATAACCTGTACTTCGAAGGTGAAGTAATTGTCATTACTGAGCCAACTGTCGCTGCACCTACACCTGTCTTTGATGCTGCAGATGTGGTTTCCCTATTCAGTAATGCTTACACCGATGTGTTGGTGGATACCTGGTCAGCCGATTGGGATGTTGCTGATGTCGCTGATCTCCAGATTGCTGGAGATGATGTAAAACTCTATACTGGTCTGAGCTATGCTGGCATAGAAGCAGGATCACAACCTATAGATGCCTCTGCAATGAACCATTTCCATATGGATATCTGGACCCCGGATCCAACTACTGATCCAGCTGCATTCCGAGTGAAATTAGTAGATTTTGGCCCTGATGGTGCATATGATGGTGGTGATGACGCAGAACATGAACTGACCTTTGTGGCTCCACTGCTCATGACCGGCAGTTGGGTAGGTATTGATGTTCCCATGAGTGCGTTTGTCGGATTGACAACACAATCCAATATTGCTCAAATTATCATCTCAGGTGATCCTAACACCATCTACATGGACAACATGTATTTCTACTCTGCTCCTATTATACCGACTGAACCTGAATCTGCAGCTCCAACACCTACAGCGGATGCAGTAAATGTCATCTCTCTATTCAGCAATGCCTATACTGATGTCACTGTAGACACCTGGTCAGCTGATTGGGATGCAGCAGATGTGGCTGATATCCAAATTGTTGGGGATGATGTCAAACTGTATACCAATCTCAGCTTTGCCGGGATTGAGTTTACCTCCCAGACGGTCGATGCCACAAATATGACCCATTTTCATATGGATATCTGGACACCTGATCCAACTGTTGATCCAGCTGTCTTTAAGGTGAAGTTGGTTGACTTTGGTGCTGATGGTGCCTGGAGTGGTGGCGATGATGTTGAGCATGAATTAACATTCAATGCTGCAGCTACCCCAGCACTTGTAACAGGTAGCTGGATCAGTTTCGACATACCACTTGCTGACTTCGCTGGAATGACGACAAGGGGCCATCTAGCCCAGATGATCATCTCTGGTGATCCCAATACAGTCTATGTTGACAATATCTATTTCTATTCAAATACAACTGGTGTAGAGGATAAGACAAATCTAACGCCCAGCACCTTTGTGCTTGAACAGAATTTCCCCAATCCTTTTAACCCTTCAACATCCATCCGTTTCAGTCTGATTGAATCCGCGCATGTAGTCCTGAGTATCTATAACATAAATGGACAGCAAGTCGCCACCGTGGTGAATGAAACAATGGGTTTGGGAAGCCATGTGGTATCATTTGATGCTAGTGGTTTAGCAACCGGTAGCTATTTCTATTCATTATCGGCAGGTAGTAATACTGCTGTCAAGAAGATGCTGCTGCTGAAATAGTAAGCTGTACATTAATTGTCTCATTGAAATAACTTTATTGTGATTTCAATGAGATAAAGTGATTAAAGCCTCAAGTAATCGTCGCATTATTTGGGGCTTTTTTCAGATTAAGTTAATACGGGAGTCAAAATTGAAATGTAAACTGGCAATGATCTTATTCACAACCCTAAGCTTGAATGGGCTACAGGCTCAGGTTGGCGAACTCATCTGGGAAGAAAATTTTGATCATCTGGATAATTGGACTCCATCAATTGGAAATGGTGCCTGGGGTTGGGGAAATGGTGAGCTGGAATTTTATCAAAGTCAAAATGTCGAGGTTTCAGAAATACCTGATGAAGCTGGAAATATGGCCTTGCGCATTACTGCACGAGCAGAAAGTGGGTCTTGGATCGTCGATCAATGGGGAAATCCCCTCAGCTACACATCAGGAAAGGTTACCAGTAAATCAAAGGTGGCAGTACAGTATGGTTTAATTGAAACACGTGTCAAATTACCCAACCTTAATTTGGGTGGATGGCCAGCAATCTGGTTATTGGGCGAGTCAAATTATGGCTGGCCTTATAATGGCGAAATGGACATCGTCGAGATGGGTTCTTCCCAGGGTTTTCGTGATCTGCATGATGGCCACAATGGGGGAAATGGTCTGAATAATTCCAATGTGAATCAGGTGACAGGAGCCAATGCTATTTTCCATGCAGAATATGCCATTAATCCTGATAATCCCTTAGGCGCAGCAAGTATATCATGGGATCCCGATGATGAGTACTGTCGACCCTATTACAATTATGATGATCCGCTGGTGGAAAGATTTGTCATCTATCGTTCCTACTGGGATCAGGACAGCCTTCGATTCACAGTAGTTGATGAAGGTATTGAATATGACTTATTTGCGTACGCATTCCCCCTGGATAGCCTCTCCTCTGAATTTCAGCAACCCTTCTATTTTATTGCGAACCTGGCTATTGGTGGCGCTTATACAGATGCTTATAATCTAGGTGATCTAGGCAGTGGTCTACCCATTTCAATGCCCCTGCCTGCTGAGATGTACGTTGATTACATAAGGGTGTATGAATGGAACGGCCAGGGAGAGGTCAGACTCGGTCCTCCCTTCCCTGAAAGTGGTTCCTTTGGAATATTCACTGATGAAACCGGAACCAATGGTGGCCTGGAACCTGGAGTGTCTTCAGAAATTTTTGTCTGGGAAAACACATTAAATGAAGTGTCCATCGCTCCTTATGAAGGCGAGAATGGACTATCCTGGCAAACCACGGGAGAAGGTTGGTTCGGTGCTGGCATTATGTCTATCCAACCTTTGAACATGATTAATTTTGGAGAGGGTCATTTAAATTTCAGGATCCAGATTCCAGCCAATATTTCCTTTAAAATCGGAATTATTGATGGCTGGGATAATCAAAATTATTTGGAGTTTCCTGCGAATACAACAAGCTACGGCCTCGTTCGAGACGGGCAATGGGGACAAGCATCCATTCCCATTAGCGAACTCAGAGGAAGTTTTATCGATTTACGGATGTTGAGTTATGCCTTTGTCATCCTCGAGGAAAGCGGTGGAGCCTGTGAATTTGCCCTGGATGATATTTATTGGGATGGTGGTGGTATTCCTAACGCCCCCCTGGCCTATGCTGGCCTAAATCAAATAGTTGAAGATCTGGATGGGAATGGAAGCGAAGCAGTCACTCTGGATGGCTCAGCCAGTTCAGATCCAGATGGTACCATTGATAGCTATCAATGGACCGTTGCTGACACCCTTCTGGCAAGTGGAGTCAGCCCTACTGTGAATCTTGAATTAGGTGAACATCACATCACCCTCACCGTGACTGACGATCTTGGGAATAGTGCTTCAGACATAGTTCAAATTACAGTTCTGGATAATTATCTGCCCCTAGCCCACGCTGGTTCAGATCAAACCCTGATTGATTCGAATAACGACGGACATGAGACCGTGGCGCTGGACGGGACTGCAAGTACGGATTCGGATGGTAGTGTCGTCGCATACTCATGGTCTGAAAATGGTAATGTAATTGCCACAGGTGAGCAGGTTTCCCTAGAACTGGCCCTGGGTGTCCATGTCATCACGCTGACTGTGACTGACAACGACGGTGGTGTTGGAACGGATGCCTTAACCATTCGCGTGAATCCGAATTTTTCCGTATCAGCTCCTGCCATTTACTTCACTCATTCTGCTCCCTCCATAGATGAAATAATTGAGCCGACCTGGCTTTATACACCAGGCATGGAGATCAACAATGTGACTGTTGGATCCCGGACTGCAGATTTTGATGCACAGTGGCGAGCACTGTATGACTTCACCAATCTGTATATTCTAGTTGAAGTGAATGATCACACACTCGTCAATGATTCAAACAATGAGTGGTACAATGATGATTGTGTCGAAATATTTATTGATGGTGATAATAGTAGTGGCAGCATGTATGACGGAGTAAATGATTTTCAGTTTGGTTTTCGATGGGCAGATGAAGAGATAAAAATTGGCAACAATTCAGCCAATAACATGACTGGAATGAACGTCATTCATTACGCTACTGATGTTGGACACAATTTAGAGCTCAGCATCCCCTGGAATACCATCGGTGTCACACCCAGCGAAGGATACGTAATCGGTTTTGATGTTGCGGTTGATGATGATGACAATGGCGGGACCAGGGAGTGCGCCATCGCTTCAATTTTCACTGCTGACAATGCCTGGCATAATCCAGGCGTCTTTGGCAACGTGGCACTGATTCAACCCACTGGAATATCCAATGATGGTTCTCACTTAGTGCCGCCATACTTTCAGTTGTCGCAGAATTTTCCAAACCCCTTTAATCCTCAAACTAGTATTCGTTTCAGTCTGGTAGAAACTGAACGTGTTGACCTCAGCATTTATAACATTCGAGGGCAAGTTGTTGCCAATTTGGTCGATTGTGTAATGCATGCAGGCGAACACACGATTGCCTTTGATGGCTCTGATTTAGCCTCAGGGAGCTATTTCTACTCTATCTCTACAGGCTCTCGAACGGCTGTGAGGAAGATGTTGTTAATTAAATAGTTGTGGTTCCTACTCCCTGAAGTGGAACCTATAGTATCCTATAAAAAGCAAAAGCCCTCATATGAGGGCTTTTGTTATTTATGTCAGGCTGTGCTGTTCTTTTTGCAGCTACTCAGCTAAACCCTACCAGAAGACTGCATATAAGGCTACCAGAATCACACCAATAATCATGGCACTGATGTTAAACACGGGTTCTGTTTGGAAGTATTTTCTGGAAACTGGAATACCCTTGGGATCGCTGGCACCTTTACCTTCAATCTGGCTAACGATGGCAATGATAATCATGGTGGCAATCCAGACGATCATCATCTGATGCATCCAGGGCATTGAGGTACCCAGTTTGAGAAGCAAAGCAAGGGGGATAGAAGAAACCGCGCCCCAGATGGCAGCATTGTTTGTGGATTTCTTATAAAATAGCCCCATCATGAATACACCCAGAATTCCAGGACTCACCAGACCTGTGTATTCCTGTATGTATTGAAACATTTCCTTTACGGAACCAAGAGTTGGTGCCACCAGTACTGCGATAACCAATGCAGCCAGAACCGTTAAGCGTCCAACTTTCACTGTGGTTTTGTCATCAGCATCCTTATTGATGTAGGCACGATAAATATCCATTGTGAAAATAGTTGAGGTTGAATTCAACATGGAAGCCAAAGAGGATACGATAGCAGCTGATAGAGCAGCCAGTACAAGCCCCTGTAGCCCCGTAGGCACAAATTGACTGATCAGCCAGGGATAGGCCTTATCATAGTTTATACCGCCGCCTGAGCTGAATGCTTCCTTCACACCAGGAATGGCTGCTGTGCCTTCAGGAGAAGTGAACATCACATAAGCCACGATTCCAGGAATGACTACGATGAGCGGAATGATAAGCTTCAGAAAGGCTGCAAAAGCGATACCCTTCTGGGCTTCTTTTAAAGATTTAGCTGCAAAGGTTCTCTGGATGATATATTGGTTGAAACCCCAGTAGTATAGATTGGCCACCCACATCCCTCCTACCAGGACAGCTATTCCAGGTAGATTGCTAAAACTGGGATGACCTTTCTTGAGAATCATATGAAAGTGATCACCAGCTACATTGTATATGTGGGATAAGCCATTCAACATGCCACCATCAGGCGTTACATGATTCAAAGCGATGATGGAGGTGATCAGACCACCAACAATCAGAAGGATGACCTGGATGACATCTGTCCAGGCCACAGCAGACAGTCCACCCCAGATGGAGTAAGCCGCAGCAAAAAAGGCCAGACCTAAGATACCATGCATTATGTAATCACCATTCCCTGATCCCAAAATGGTATCAAGTGCCTTGGCACCCAGAAAAAGGACAGAGGTAAGATTTACAAAAATAAATAATCCTATCCAGAAGACGGCCAGGATGGTTTTGAGGTTCTTACTATAGCGTACTTCAACAAATTGAGGTATGGTGTAAATATTCTTTTCAATAAATATGGGAAGAAAATATTTACCTACGATGAGCAAGGTAATGGCTGCCATCCATTCATAGGAGGCGATAGCCAAACCAAGCGAAAATCCCGAGCCAGACATTCCAATAAACTGCTCAGCAGAAATATTTGCTGCAATCAGAGAGGCTCCAATGGCCCACCAGGGTAAAGATTTACCGGCTAGGAAATAATCCTCAGCATTCTTCTCATGCCCATCCTTGCTTCTAGAAACCCATAAGCCAACAGAGACTATGAGTATTGCATAGGATGCGAATACCAGATAATCAACGAATGAAAACTCCATGAATTGGTCCTTTTCTTTTTATGCTTTTCCTTGTCCTGCAAATTTCTCAGGTAATAATTATGTATTTCAATCAAATCCCTAATAGGGTAAACTGATATAATAGTTTCCCAGTTCATTCAAGACACCTGGTTCGGGCTCAAGAAGGTAGGTGAAGTGATTGTCCGGATAACCGCCTCTCCCAATAAACCATGCATAGCGAAATACATCTGGACTGGCTTCACAGACAGCCACCATCTCGAACATTTGTTGAATTTGCTTCTCATATGAATTGATCTGGGGATTCCAGTTTGCCATTTCTGTCACCCAGATTTGTTTGCCATATTTTTTCAATCTTTCCAACTGGTCAGCCAGTCCATAATCGTACCAATGAAATGCGAGGTAGTCAATTTTAGGCTCTTGGGACATAAGTTGCCAATAGGCTTCATAAAAGGCATCAAGCCAAACAACCGGATCTGCGTAGTCGACCATGGTTCCCCAGGTCACGGCGGGTCCCACCAGTGATACTATCCGACCATGGTCAGCCAAATCTGCGATGACTTGTTCATAAATGACCCAATCACTGGCCGCTTGGGCAGGGGTTCGATTTGCCTGGTCTGTCAAGTTGGGTTCATTCATCACAAGGAGGTATTCAATTTCAGAGTGCTCGAGCATAAAATATTTAAGCTCGTTAATTGCATTTGTGCTGGGAGTCCCTCCCCAAAGCATGGGAATGAACACTATTTCATAGTCAGAGGTATATCCACTGGGAGCGCTGGTTTCATAATGCCAATTATACCACCATGAGACGCCGCTTTTTAGTGCTCCAAAGTCGGAGGTATCTGTCAGATTGAATGCCAGTCCTCGCTTGCTGCTTTTTTCAATTGAGTCGACAGGGACCTGGGTTCCAATTGGATTCGTAGTTTCATCCTCACACGCAATCAGGATTAAGAATAGTACGAGGGCTAAATATTTTATGCTGTTCATATAGTTATTATCCGGGTTGAATTTTCCCCAACATCAAACCACGCGTATTTTATTAAAATAAGAATAAATCTTTTCCATTATGATAAGCCTTTGCCCAAGTCCTGGGCATTTCTTTTTCTTCAATTGATTCTACAACCAATATAAATAACAGTTCTAGCGATTTTCTCAGTCTTGAAACTTATTGTTACACTACATCTATTCCAATTATTGAACCAAACTTATGGTGTTGATCAATTGGCTAATAACATTGTCTATTTTTTTTAATTAAATGGGTGAATAGCATTTTTCAAACACATGTACAGGGGATGACAACACATCAGTACTGTGCAGGTACTGCTTAAGTTCCTAAACATTTGCCTTCTTAATCCCTTCCCACAAACCTTGAAGGTACATGAGTCCCATGGCTCGGTCATACAAACCATAATCTGGTGTCCCTGTCTCCCACTAGATCATGAGTCCGTGATCGGGTCGCAATGGACCATCATATTCATGCTCACGCAATTTTTTCATGATGGCCTGCATATCGAGCTCACCAAATTCAGAAGGATGAGGTGCCTCAGGGATTTTTTTTCAGTATCATGCTGAACATTGTGAAGATGGACAAAGTTGATACCTTGCTCAGAGAGTAGAGGACTTCAAACCATGAGCCCCGTTCGATCGACTATACTCCTTTGCAGCAACGTTCATGCAAATATTCTTTTTAATTTTTTGACACAATTGTTGTAACACACTCACTATCAATTACTTATTCAGGACTTAAAATCCCTCGCCCTAAACCGGCGTGCCGGGATCTCCGGCATGTAAACCAACCTAAAATAGAATAGCAATATCTAGGGATAGCTCACCGAAACACGACCTGCCCTTTGAAGATCCACAGCGCGTAAGAGGAGGTGCGTAGGAGAGCCCCGGGTACACTAGTAAGACCTTACAACACATTGTTTAGATCATATGTATGATTATCTGATCATACATAGTATATCGTGATAAATGAGACAAATCACGCCATCACATGCCATATTGTTTGACACTAATTTATTGGAAAATTACTGGTTGTTGTTGGTTTTAGTACGCCACCGAGGAGTAACTATTCATTCCCTGTAACGCGAATGATGATCCTCCCCTTAGCATGACCTGCCTCAGAATACTCATGAGCAGCTCGTAATTCTTCAAGTGGATAGACTCGATCAACAATGGTCTTCAGCTTACCTGCCTGGACAAGCCCATCGAAATACCTGATCTCCTCAGGACCGATCTTAGGCATGGTGTATTTAGCTCGCTTTGATCCATACATCAATGTCCACATTGAGTTTAAAAATATATTAATTGAAGCCCACGTAGTTATGTATGTGCCCTTCGGCTTTAGGACTGCTTGGCATTCCTTATAAGACCTCTTGCCAACTGCATCATAAATCAGATCGTATGTAGGTTCATCCTTAGTGAAGTCCTGCTTATTATAGTCGATCACATGATCGGCACCTAAGGATCGAACCATCTCGATATTGCCAGTGCTGCAGACACCGGTAACCTCAGCACCGAAATGCTTAGCTAGCTGTACCCCGAAAATACCTAAGCCACCTGAAGCACCGTTGATCAGTACATGCTGTCCTGCTCTGATACCAGCGCTGCGTAGGAAAATCAGCGACACACCAGCTCCAGACGGGATACCTGCAGCCTCTTCATGAGTCATGCTGGTTGGTTTCATAGATACGTTAGTTGCTGGTACACAGATATACTCAGCATTAGCTCCATTTTTACCAAATGCAGCCAGACCATAAACCTCATCACCAGTCTCAAACTGATCCACATTACTACCGATCTCAGCAATTGATCCAGAAACATCAAATCCCAGAATATTGACCTTCGGCTTCCTTAAGCCTCCCGCAAGTATTCGTGCGAGGAATGGGCTGCCCAAACGGAAATGCCAGTCTGTGGGACCGACGGTGGTAGCATGTACCTTGATCAAGATCTCATCATTTGCTGGTGACGGCTTCTCAACTTCCTGGATCTCCAGCACTTCTGGAGGACCGTAATGTGTGACCACCATTGCTTTCATTTGGTTACACCTATTTGCTCTCTGCTCGAAAGGTTGAAGCCTTTGATCATTAACCAGAATCCGAGTGTTAACTCAAAAAACATAGTAGGCAGCAATAGTAGCATTCTTTCGGCCGGATCCATGAATGCCCATATGGTGTGTATAAAGGCAAGGCTTGCAGCGGTTAATCCCCAGCTCACCAGCCAGCGCGGAATCAGACGCTTTTTAAAAAAGAGCGAATAGAACAATAATGCCCCGATACTGAAGAACAGCATGTGGATACTCCAACCCACCTGGCTTGAATCAATTAATATTATGCCAAGAATCTCTGCCTGGGTGAGCACGCTAGAATCACTTCCCATTACCCTTTCACCTAGAGGTATGAGCTCAAAGAGTCCTGTTTTGCTCACGGCCAGGATTATCGCTTCAGCCAAATACATCATTAATGCGACTAATGATATGGTCTGATATCCAGCGTTTAACAATTGGTAAAGTAGAACACCCAGTACAACAATGGCTACTCCGGTAATTAAATCGATAAAGATTGCTATTCTGAACAGCAGCTCATTCTCATTAATTGCTCTTAATTGATCGGAGATTATACTGCCCTTCAGGATGTTTTGTGTAAGCAACGCACTAGCGATACTTGCAATAGCCACGATCAGGAATACAAGTCCCAGTAATCGCGCTTGATGTTTACTATTCTCCATAACACCCAATCCCCCTTTATCAATTGAGAACATTTAATTTGGAACAATCCGTCACTCTGCACCAGCAATTTGGACAAACACATTAAGATTTACTTCACGCAAATCTCGAATATCCCTGTATCCCAGTTTCTCATAAAATATGCGCTGCCGTTCCTCATCTTCTGTCAAAAGGATTTTAGATCTCACATGCTGATATCTTTGCAAACATTTCTGTAGTAATTGTTTCCCAATTCCCTGCCCCTGGTGTTCTGGTCGAACTAGAATGTCCTGCAAATAAAATATAGAAACATCATCTGATAGCGCTCTTGCCAGACCAACCAATTTTTCACCATCCCATGCCGACACAAGATAGTCTGAGTTTCGAATTGCTTTATCCAGATCTTTCCTATTTTCTTCGTTCGTGTAGGCGATCCAATTGACTGAATCATATAATCCGAACAATTGAGCAATTGGAATATTAATCCCAGTTCTTAATTCAATAGTCGACTTCTTTCCTCCATGATTCACGAATTTTTCAGAGACTTAAAGGTATGATTATCAAGAGCACGGATTGACCCCGATCAACTTCTATAAGCTATCCCATATAGGTCTTGATCAATTCCATAAAATTAGGCTTGTAGGTAGCCCCAATAGGAAAACTCTTATCGCCGATATAGACCCTGCCCTTGTCAATGGTATTGACCTTTGAGAGACTCACAATAAACGATTTGTGGATCCTGCAAAATCGATCTGAGGGCAACAGCCCAGCCATCTTTTTCATGGACATGTACGAGAGGTGCTTACCTCCAGTGGTAATGACACTTAGATAATCCCCCACAGCTTCAACATAGAGGATATTCCGAAGATCAACCCGGTTGACCTGGCCCTCCTCTTTGAGGAAGATGAATTCTTTTCCAGATTGACTAGCATGCTCTTGAGGTTCTACTGTAGATGGATAGGAATTGGTCATCCGATCTCGGGCTTTATTCAAAGCCTGAATGAAGCGTTCAAGAGAAAACGGTTTGTGCAGATAATCCACTACATCCAGTTCAAAACTCTCCACTGCGTACTCGCGATAGGCTGTGGTGATAATGGCCAGGGGTGGACGTCGGAGGCTCTTTAGCAATTTCAAACCTGTAAACTTAGGCATATTGATATCCAGAAAGATGAGATCTGGTTCAAGAGTGAGGATGGCCTCATTTGCTTCAAAAGCATTCTTGCACTCTCTGAGAACCTCAAAACCAGGAATATCCGAGAGATATTTTTTTATCACAGCCCGCGCTGGAGCCTCATCATCAACGATGAGACAACGGATATTTGTCTGGGAGCTCATTGAATATTTGTTCCTAATGGAATGGTTAACTCAACATAAAACTGCTGCTCATCTTCCTTGATCTCAAACTTGTGCGCCTCAGGATAAATGAGTTCCAATCGTTTGCGGACGTTTTCAAGACCAATTCCCCCATTTCTCGTGGGGTCGTTTTCAAAATGATCCCGTAGATTTGTGCAGCTAAATTTTAAGCAACTCTCGCTCTGGGTGAGCTCAACATGAATAAACGGTGTTCCACTTGAGATATTTACGCCGTGCTTAAAGGCATTTTCAACAAGTGGGACAAATAATAAGGGAGTGATCATCATGGATGGGTCAGTAACATCCATTTTTAAATCGACCTGTATAGAATCATCAATACGGACTTTTTCAAGAGCAATATAATTAGACAAGAATTCCATCTCTTTTTCTAGAGGTACTTCCTCGTCCTGACATTCATAAATGATATGATTTAATAAACCTGAAAGCTTCAGAATGAGTTCCGGTGTTTTTGGGGATTCAAGCAAGCTATGCGAGTAAATATTATTTAATGAATTGAACAGAAAATGTGGGTTCACCTGGGCTTTGAGAGAATCAAGCTCAGCTTTCAGTTTACTGCTTTCAATATCCTTGTGCGATAATGCCTCTTTCTGCAAGTCCAGATTTGCACGCATAAAATGCAGTGCCGATGTAACACCAACCATAAATAATTGGATAAATATCATAGGAACCGATAACAAAAGGGAAGGTTTGTTATGTACCACAAAGGGCGGTTTGAATTCAGGAATGAATCTGATTACTGCCACAATTAAAAAGGCATTTAAAATGACTGAAGCGACCAGCACAAGACCGTAGAGGCGATACTTGCCTGATTCATACAACTTTGGGATGAGTACCCTTAGATTGAGATAGACCACAACAATGGTCAAGGCGATGTGGAGCAATTCAAAAGGAAGATGAAAGTCGACATCCCTCCCTGAATTGGATCGCAGCAAACTTATGATATACAAAAAGCTAAAAAAGGCTCCCCAGAACATCAGGTGGTGCGCAATTCGGTTGTCTTGTAGTTTAAGTCGTTTCATCATGGCCCGAATATAGATTTTGCCACCCTCATGAACCCGTACTTTCGAACTCCACCCTATTTCACTCGACAAACACCCCTATTCCCACGATGAACCCGGAGATAGATGGATATCTGAACCAGTAGTGAGTTGGTCGTACAAAACCCGCATTCATCGAATAGAGAGAATCATCTCATGATCATCATTCTAGGTTCACCCCGCAATGAGAAAGAAGACCAAACAAATGGAGAATAAATTTATGAAATCTACGATCAAAACCTCACTGAGTCTGGTAGCAGTCCTGACTGGATCTATCGCCATCACGTTTCTACTTAAGAGTATGAAAAGCGCTCCGGAACGGAAGCCCCTGGAAGACACCAGCATGTTCGTAGAAACCCTTGAAATTGTAAACACTAATATCCAGATCGAGGTACCGGTTATGGGAAAAATCACCGCCCAGGAAAAAGTAAGCCTATTCGCTGAGGTACCTGGGATCATGTTGGAGTCAGAAACAGATTTTCTGGCAGGGTATGGATTTAAAAAGAATGATATCCTGCTACGCATTAACAGCGATGAGTCAGTGCTAAATCTCAAAGCTCAACGTAGCAAGCTTATGACAGCCGTTGCAGCACTTTTACCTGAACTAAAATTTGATTACCCGCAAAGTTATGCAAACTGGGAAAGCTACTTACAGGCCTTTGATATCAATTCTGATACCAAACCCTTCCCGGAAGCATTAAACGAGCGTGAGAGATATTTTGTGGCGAATAAAGGCATAGCAGGAACCTACTATTCAATTAAATCCGCTGAAACTCATTTGGAAAAATATACCATCAGAGCTCCTTTCGATGGAACTGTGACAGAGAGCTATATCAAACCGGGTAACTTGATCCGGAATGGACAGACACTGGGTGTGTTTCTTAACCCTGACAAATATGATCTTGAAGTTTCAGTGGGAATCGATGAGATCGAGCAGATCGCTTTGGCCGACAAAGTCATCCTAAAGAGTGCATATTCAGAAAATAGTTGGACTGGCGTTGTGAGCCGTATCAGTGATGGTCTCGATGCAAGTAGCCAGATGGTCAAGGTATACATCACCATCTCTGGCTCAGGATTGCGTGAAGGGATGTTCCTCACTGGGGACATCTTAACCACGTCTGCACTTAACGGCGTTATCCTTCCCCGCAAAATGCTTGAGTCAAACGATACCGTACTCGAAGTTCAAGATGGAATAATTAATCGTCTTGCAGTGAATGTGGTTTACACCAGGGGTGAAGAAGCGATGGTAACCGGAATTGCTGATGGCACAATCATTTCACTAAAAACCCAAAACCTGAAAAATGGGACCGTTGTTCGGACTCTGGAGAATGGTTCGAATAATGCGCCTCAAAAACCGGATTCGGTAGGCTAAGGAATTATCATGAAATCCCTCATTCAATACTTTATTAAATACTCCACGGCAGGCAATGTTATCATCCTGCTGCTGGTTTTCCTAGGTCTGCTGGGTTTTGGATCTCTGAGATCAACTCTCATGCCTCAAATTGATCTAGGTGTCATCAATGTTATCACAGTGTATCCCGGTGCTTCTCCAGAAGAAGTGGAAAAGGGTGTTGTCCTCAAGATAGAAGAAAACCTCCAGGGGATCAGTGGAATCAAGAGAATCACATCGACCTCAAAGGAGAATATCGGAACCGTCACCGTAGAGCTTATCAGTGGTGGCAATCCTGACCTGGTATTGCAGGAGATCAAAAATGCAGTCGATGGAATCAGCTCATTCCCGTCTGGCATTGAGCCACCTCGTACTGCAAAATGGGAATTTCGCTCAGAAGCTGTAGAATTCATGATCAATGGTGATGTCGACCTACTTGCATTGAAAGAAGTCGCGCTCCGGATCGAGGATGATCTGTTAGCTATGGATGATATATCCAAAATCGAACTCAAGGGCTTTCCTGAGGAAGAGATTGAAATTGCTTTTCGTGAATCAGACCTGGAAGCCTACGGGTTAACCCTGGATGTGGCTGTGGCCATGGTGAAAAAAGCCAACATAGATCTGACAGGCGGTACTATCCGTGGGGAAACTGAGGATCTGAGCATCCGAACCCGGCAAAAACGTTATTATGCTTCAGAAATGAAAGACATTGTGCTGCGAACCCTGCCTGATGGTACGCTACTCTATGTTAGCGATATTGCCGATATCACTGAGAAATGGGCTGAGACAACTGATGCTGTGTATGTAAATGGTAAACCAGCTGTTCTGGTATCAGTGAATTACACCAGTTCTGAAGATGTCATCGAGACTGCTGAAAAGGTAACTACTTATATCACAGACTTCAATGAGAGCAATGATATACTCAGCGCTCAAATTCTCCGTAATGCAGCAACCTCCATTGAGAGCATGCAGAGCCTTTTACTTAATAATGGAATGGTTGGATTCTTCCTGGTCCTCCTATTTCTGTCTCTGGCCCTGAATCCTCGCATGGCCATCTGGGTGGCGCTTTCCATACCGCTGTCTTTCCTTGGGATGTTTGGCCTGGCAGCACTGGCAGACATCACTTTGAACCGGATATCCCTTTTTGGAATGATTCTGGTCGTTGGAATCCTGGTTGACGATGGAATTGTCATCGCTGAAAACATTTATCAGCACCATGAAAAGGGGAAGCGTCGCATCCGAGCAGCCATTGATGGTGCTCTGGAAGTACTACCTGCTGTGTTCTCTGCCATTCTAACTACCATGGTAGCTTTCTCAGCCTTCCTACTTATCGAAGGAACCTTTGGTCAGTTTTTCCGTGAAATGGCCTTTGTGGTCATGGCTGCCCTGCTTATTTCCCTGATTGAAGGCGCCTTGATCCTACCTGCACATATTGCTCACAGCAGGGCGCTGGCAGCGGATCGAAAGCCTTCTAAATTTGAAGTCAAATCCAATCAGATTCTCGCCTGGCTGAGAGATTTTCTCTATACCCCAACCTACCGCTATGCCCTGAACCATAGAGGCATGGTCATCGCCATCGTGACAGGACTTTTCCTCATCACAATCGGCGGTGTTGGCGGAGGAATCATCCAAATGGGTGGAAGCTCTTTCAACAATCAGAACATGTCTACCGTTAATATCGAAATGCCCCCTGGTACACCCGCCAGCGTGACAATGGAACTCCTTGACGAGTTGGAATCATATGGTGTGCTTACAGGTGATAAATTTGCTGAGATAGAGGGCAAAGAAGTTGTCACCAGCGTGGTTAAACGCATCAGCCGTTCAGATGCGGGTAGTGTGACCATCAACTATCTGGATACACGTGAACGTGATTTTCTATCAACAGAATTCTCAAACGCCTGGCGTCAGGCTGTTGGAGAAGTACCAGAGGTTGATCTCATTAATTATGTGGAATCCAGTCAGTTTGGTAAAGCTGTCTCAGTATCCTTACTGGGTGATAATATTCAGGATCTGGATCTTGCTGTAGAAGAGTTCAAGGCAGAACTCAATGAGCTGGCCGGTCTTAAGAATGTCATTGATGACAACCAGCAAGGTATGCGTGAAATTGAAATAGAGTTAAAAGATCATGCCTATAGTCTGGGTCTTGATATTCAGACCGTGATGAGTCAGGTGCGGAATGGTTTTTATGGATCTGAAGTCCAAAGGATAAATCGTGGAACTGAGGAAGTGAAAATCTGGGTACGCTATACCCATACCGACCGGTCCTCTATTGGTGATTTGGAGGAAATGAAGATTCGAACCAGCAAAGGACAAGCTTTTCAGCTTAAATCCATCGCCAACCTGAATTATACCAGCAGTTTGAGTACCATCAAGCACCTCAATGGACAACGTCAGGTAACCGTAGAAGCAGATGCTCTGAATAAGAAAGTTGATCTTACCCAGATCAAAAAGGAGGTTGAAGATGTTATTTTAGCCTCCATCCTTCAAAAGTATCCCGATATCAATTACACCTTTGGGGGTCACCAGGAACGTAAAGCTGAAGCTCAAGCTTCTATGATTGATATCATCCCTGCCATTTTGGTGCTGCTGTTTGCAGTGATATCCTTCACCTTCCGTTCATTTGGTCAAACGGCAATTCTTATGATGCTCATTCCCTTGGGCTTCATCGGAATTGGCTGGGGACATGCTATCCATGATACTCCTTTGGACATGCCATCATATTTTGGTGTACTGGCACTCATCGGTATTCTCGTGAATGATTCCATCGTCTTTATTGGAACCCTGAATCGCAATCTCAAGGAAGGATTAAAGTATATGGATGCCCTGCTAAAGGCAGGTATAGCCAGATTCCGTCCTATTCTACTCACCTCTCTCACAACTATTGCAGGACTGGCGCCCCTGATTCTCGCCAACAACCCCGATGCCCAGATGACAGTGCCCATGGCAATTTCAGTCGCCTATGGCCTCATCATTGCCACATTCTCAACCCTCTTGCTCCTCCCCATCCTTTTGAGTTTTGCCAATGATATGAAACGCTATAAAGTCAGGTTCACTACAGGCGTATTACCCAGCCGCGAGTCTGTTGAATCTGCCGTTCTTGAAATGGATATAGATGCTCAGCTAGCAGAAGAAAGTCAGGAGCTAGCATGAAACGCATCATCATATTAACATTACTTACAAGTACCGTCTGGTCTCAATCTGTGCCTGAATTGGGCTTGAATGAAATCCTTGAAGCAACCAGAAAAAAGAACCTGACCATCAAACAGGCTCAGATTTCAGCTGAAGTCGCGGCTAATTCTGCAACACTGGCCAATGCTGGTTTGCTACCTCGCCTGGATTTAGGTTCCAGTTCAACCATATTGAAAGGCACTACGCAAACTGTTGGAGGTGAAGTTGATTCTGAAAACACTTCCATATCCGCAGGATTAAATGCCAGTTATACGCTCTTCAATGGTATGCAGGGACTCACCACCTATCAATTGCTTAGCACCCAGACTGAAGCCAGTGAGCTGCAGAGTGGAATGATCGAAGAAAATATGCTTCTATCTACAGCAAATCTGTATGTGAATGTATTGATCCGGCATGATCAGCTCCAAATAGCGCAGGAGCAATTGGACATCTCCAGGCAACGACTGGTGCAAGCCCTTGAACAGACGGAGCGCGGCATGGCAAGCTCACTGTCCGCTCTGGCTGCAAGAGTCGACTTCGATACAGACAGTGTAGCAGTGATAGAGGCGGAGTATACACTCCTGGAAGCTAGAAGAAGCCTCAATCTGCTGGTTGGCTGGGGTCTGGATCAGAGCTATCAGCCCAAGCCTCTTAATTATCATCTGGGGCACTACGATTTATCTGCTCTGATCACAGAGGCAAAGAAATCCAACAAAAGTCATTCTTTAACCCTGAACCAGGAGAAGCAAACTGATCTCAATATGAGACGAACATTGGGGTCCGTCCTACCTCGCGTAAGCCTGAGTGGATCTTATGGTCTTCTGCAAACAAATGCAGATACGGACTTTTCCTTTGATAATCCAGACTTGAATACGACTGCAAAGATATCATTGAGTTGGAACCTGTTTGATGGTATGAAGTCGAAATCCATTAGAAGTGGACGTCTCCTTCAGAAAAATAGCGAGTGGAATACGCTGGATTCAAAGAGAGAGTTGGAGAAATCGCTGAGTTCTGGTCTGGCCTACTATGAAAAGAGCCAGCAACTATTAGCCTTAAAGGCCAATAGTCTTGCTTCTGCTCAGCTCAACTTTGATCAGACCCAGGAGTATTTCAGGTTGGGTCAGGTAAGTTCCACCCAATACAGAGCTGCCCAGCTCAATTGGAGTCGGGCAAAATCAAGCCAAATTCAGGCGCGCTATTCAGCCTATCTGGCTGAGATGTCTCTCTGGCAGCTCACGGGTCAACTGAAAGAAAAAGCCCTAAGTATTTAGAATAAATTCACGCGATGTGTTTGGAGATCTCATTGCCTCTCCACTGCAAAGGCGCCTCCAGTTTGGAGGCGTTCTTATTATATCCTACTTGAGATTTACATACTGATAACTCATCTGAATTATCATACTCCCATTATAGAATTTGATACAATTGGCTCACTCAATATTGTTGATATAAATACTGTAACATGCTGACTCTCAGCGATATATGCAGGACTAAAAATCCCTCGCCCTTATCCATCTACGTCTGCGACTTCGCCGCGACAGGAAAGCCAGCCAAAGCATAATTATAGCAATGAAACTAGGGATAGCTCACCGAAGCACAGGGTGCGTAGGAGAGCCCCGGGTACACCACTAACAGTTGGTCGCTGAGTAGATGATAAGGTCTTTAGTCTCATAAACGGCGGTTTGTGAGAAAATTCCTTTGAGAGAGAGGGCATAGACTTGATTTCATAGGACACATATTATTGAAGTAATTGTGTTCCTATTACGTCCTCTCTCTCCTACTTCACTTTAATTCATCTTTGGTGATAGATTTGTCAAGTTTCTCTAAAACTCGATTTTATAACTGAGATTGGGAACCATGATCCCTTCATACTTTGTTTCCACAGCACCAGTCTGCAGATTGTAGAAGTCATTGGAAAATTCCTTCGCGCTGCCGGCATTCAGCACCTGTAGGGACCAAACCGATGAATAGCTTGGTTTGTTCTTGCGGTAGGACACTGTAAAGGAGATCACCGGCATATCGGAGTGTCGGTCTGCGAACGCCCTCTGATTTCCAGTCTCTGCGTAGACGACATCCTCTACAAGAATGGAAGCCTGTTCATCAATGGGTTCAATACGATTTCCTCCGAGATAATTGATACGGGCATTGGCGCTAAAGAGGTTATTCCCGTCTCTTCCAACTGCCCATTCCTTTCCCATCAAGGCATTGATGACATAGTTCTTATTGAAACGTGTGTTACGCGTAATCCCATCTGTATCCGTGTATTTGGCATCGAAAAGTGAGGCAGTGATCAGGTAATAGAAGCCTTTGTGCAAGAAGCGTTCCATGGTCAAATCCACACCCACGTTGTGACCGTTACCCTCGCTAACCAATTCTTCGTTGAAAAAGATTTCCGACCGCATGTTGATGGTAGAAAGATATCCTGATGGTGCGACAGGTATATTGCTGAGTCTCTGATAGTATGGCTCAACACTCAGACGCATGTTATCATTGAGCTTGACATCATAGGCGAGGACAAGATGGTCCGAAGTCTGCAACTCGAGGGAACGATTGGGATGATTATTTTCGATTTCGACAAAGTAGATGGGCAGGCGCTCGATCCGACTGTGACGACCATATGCCAGAGCCAGGCTGCTTCTGCTATCGAGGGTGTATTTGATTCCTGCTCTGGGCTGAACAGAGGTTTTGCCATTCAACATCAGATGTTGCACATGCAGCCCGACATTCATAGTTATTTTTGGCGTGGGATGAAGCTTTGACTGTGTGTAAGCCTGTAAAAGTCCTGAACTGCCTTTTCGCCGTGCCATAGTAGTCGGCTTCAAACCCTCCGCCTGGGATTGTTCAATATCAACATCATAGCCGAGCTGGCTGTAATAGAACCCAGTCTGATTGCTATGTCTTTTGTTGAGTCTTAGGCCAATACTGGACTGGATCGAATAGCGCCAAGTATCCGTAGCGGCGCTTGACTGGGCATGCGGTTGTAGCTTGTAATCCATGCGCTGTTCCTCATGACTTAAACCGTTTCCCGTGGTAGATAAAGTCGTAGTGATATAGGCACTGGAATTGAGAGCTAGTCTATGGGATAGACCTGAAGAATACATGTAGAGAGAGGTTTGTGAATTATCCCTATCAAAGTTTGATACCCACTCCGCACTGTCCGCTGCAGCCATCTCCTGGCGGTCAAGCAGCCCAACTCCCCAGAATGAGAAATTACCAGCACTGGTGGTAATTTGTGTCTTGAAAGCAAGATCCTGATAGATCAACAGACCTGTATCATCCGGCAAGATCGGTGCGACCAAGCCCATGGTGGAATAGCGATAGTTCGCTATGTAGGATGCCTTCTGTCCCATTACAAAAGGTCCCTGGGCGGAAAAGTCGATACCCATCACTCCAGCCTGAAACGTGTGCTCTCTCTGGTCCGTGTTCCCAGTCCTCATATTCATATCGAAAACACCTGATGTAGCATTGCCATATTCCGCTGGAAATGCCCCAGTATAGAAATCACTGTTTCCCATCATATGACTGCTAAGGGCTGTCATTAATCCACCGCCAGCCACTGCGAGGTCAGCATAATGACTGGGGTTAGGCACTTCCACACCTTCAATGCGCCACAACACACCCTGGGGATTGTTACCCCGAATCGATATCCCATTACTCACCACAGAGGGAGTAGCAACGCCAGCGAACGAAGATGCAAGCCTGGCAGGGTCATCCATACCACCTGCATATCTTTCCGTCTCTTCAACAGTAAACTGACGGCTACTGACAGTTGTCATAGTGTTGAGGGGCACGTCCTTGCTAATGCTTACGACCAGTTCGTCCATATCAAGAGCTATCTGAGTAAGCCCCACATCCAGGTATGGTTGCTGTCCAGTGCTGATCAATAGTTCGCTAACGATATAACTTTCGTAGCCCATCATGCTGATCTGAAAATTGTGGCGACCTACTTGAATCCTCTCCAGGTAGAAATTGCCTTCTATGTCCGACATGGCACCCCTGAGAGGCTCGGTGTCCAGAACAGTGATATTTGCGTAGGGAAGTGCTTCCTTGGTTAGTTGGTCATATACCTTTCCCCTAACGGCCTGGGTGATAGACTGTGAAAAGCTCGTGGTCTGAAGTACGACCAGCAGTAGTGTGATTAATGTTGTTTTCATGATTCTACTCCTTCTATTGAGTATCGTTGTTTGAAATTCTAGGAATGACTGAGGCGGTGTTTTGCTCATTGAAAATGCTTGGTGGGAGGACTTCTTTTCTGAGAAAGAAGTCCTTATCCTTGAGGACCAGATACACTGACAATATGATCAGTAAGCCAGTCTGTATGACCTTGCTCATGGGGTGGGTCTGAAAGATTTCATTGAAGTAGCCGGCAGTAATATGAAAGATGACCGCCACTGTGATATTTCGGTCTGTCTTGTAGTAAAGCCAATTCATGATCAGGACGAAGGGAATCACACTAAAGGCAAAATTTAGCGTGTAGATCAGATCACCTTCAACAAGATTGCTGTGATAGTAGTCCTTGATGGAGGATAGTGGGAAATGCCAGACTACCCAGTAGAGTGCAAATATTAAGGATGTGGTCATCAAGCTGAATCGGGCACGCAAACTATCTGTCCCATATGAGTGCCAGGCCAACTCTTCCAGAAATGGTGCTGCTATAAGCAGGAACCACACCGGCCAAACACCAGAAGAAAAAGAGAATGATTCAGCTAGCTTGAATTGGGTGATGGGGTAACCGAAGGCCAGAGATATTGCCTGGGCCAGTAAAATACTGCAAAGCATAAGACCTACTGAAGCGATCCAGTACTTGAACTTAACAGAACGTACATTAAAGACTCTACTGCGAATATCTGAACGCAGCTCCTCATCTCGCCAGATAAGGGCCAGGACAACAAGATTGGGTGCGATGAGTCCCAAGAATGCAAATGCGCTAGTGGCATAAGTTAACACTCCACTTTCTGGAGAGAGATGGCTGAGATAGCCAGCGATCCACCAGCATGTCCAGGGCAGTATTGTGGACAGCAGGTAAAATGGAATAGGGTGTTGATACTTTTTTAGGTTCATAGTGATTCTCCTTTTTTCCTTGATCACGGCGCAAAGTAGAGAATCACGACCCGTCTTTCGCCCGAGCGTGAGGGATGGGACTTTTTACAGGTCCAACCCTATAGGCACATACATCTATATGCTGTATTTACAGATACTTATGGAATTTATACTGAAAAAGAGAGGGTAGAATTTATTTGGTACTATTGGGCAAATCGGACATATATCGAGAAGGCGTGCTACCTTTGAGCTTCTTGAACACACTGTTAAAGGTGGATTTTGAGTTAAACCCCGCATCGTAGGCATGGGCGAGAATACTATAGACCTGATTCGCAGCTGCCTTCTGAATGAATGCTTCTACCCTATAGCGATTAACAAAATCATGGAAGTTCACATTCTCATACTGATTGATGATCTGGGAGAGATGATTGGGCGACACATCCATATCGCTTGCCAGATCGTTCAGGGTCAATTTTGAATTGAGATAGGGCTTCATAGTGAGCATGACTGACTGAAGCTTCTCGTGGATATTCTCAGCGACCTCCAACTTGAGACCTGATTTTCGGTATTCTACTGGTGATTTGGATTGAACCAGCGGAACAGATCCATGTAAGCTATCTGCAATAAAGACATCCTGATGCCTGATCCCAAAAAAGCCCATACAGATTACAAATAATACCAATAGGATGTAGACGATATAATCGGTGTTAAAAGGAAATTCTACACCAAGTCCATCTTGCAGCATTGAGATTGCAGCCACAGTTAGATAGAGTAAACCGATTGCATAAATCCAGTATTTCAGCCACTCAAGACTGATCCTGCTATCGTTGGAGAAATTGTCCTCCACCAGTTGTTTATGGGCAATTAGCCGCTTGAAAGCGAGAATGGGATATGTAAGACCGGAGAGAATGAATGCGATGAACAGAATGATATAGAAGACTGCAAAATCTTCAACCTGACCTGTATCCACCAGAACCTTCTCCTCTGTGCTGTAGAAGAAATAGAAAGGGATCATGTATATCCATGTGGCCACAGCTGGTAGGAAATGCAGATAGTCTTTTCTTCTTAGACTCCTATCCTGCCGCAAAGAATGTAGGGTGTAGAGATACAGCATGGGACCGTGGAGTAGCGGTATCGGCGCAGTGACACCAATAAGATGAGGGTGTTTGCTCCAGTAATCCAATGAATAGAGAAAGTAGTTTGCCAGATGCACGGCAATAATTACCAACCAGATCGCAAGAATGATATCTGGAAGGCGCTTCTGTTTCTTGGACACCAACAGGAATGACAGGAAAAAGGATAGAAAAATACCGATAATGAAGACTGCGTTCATAATGCTACCGTCTTTTTAGGGGGATGCCATCATCCGGTTTAGCAAATTCAACTAACTCATGCTTCTCTATCATGGTGCGGTCTGTTCGTTTTTTTTTTCGCATATCTATACCTACAATCTAAGAGATGCATTCCTGGCATCCAAATCCCGTTACCGACGCTCTTGGGCATCCCAGCGAGGTCATATTCTATTGATTATTCCAGGGTCTTTGTAGAAATATTTCGCTTAATTATTTTGACACAATCCACGTAACCCACTGTCTATCAGTGACATATTCAGGACTTTAAATCCCTTGGTGTCCACCCAATAGTGGCTATCAAAAAATGATTCTGGTTTGCAATTTCCTTGGAACCAACACCTGGACTATCTTAATTCACCGACATCAATTGTCTGAAAGGAAAAGTACATGCATAGGATTGACCGGATCGTTTGTACATTGATTATTTTTCTGGCGCTATCAGCCACCCCAAGTAGTGCAAAACAAAAGCCTGCTGAGCATATCTGGCTCGGGACCATTATCACAATGGATCAAAAGCAGCCGATAGCTGAAGCCATTGCAGTTCGGAAGGGGGAAATCATCGCAGTAGGCGATTCGTCCTCCGTACTTGCCCTGGGTGACCGCCACACAGAGATAATACGCCTTGAAGGGCGAGCCTTATTGCCGGGCTTTGTCATGGCCCACGAGCATCCTGGTATATCCGCTGTGTTTGGAGGATTGGTGGATATATCTGGTTTTACCTACCCCCGTATGGTTGATGCATTCGACGCACTAAGCGTAGTTGTACAGAATTCTGAACCGGGTGAATGGGTTTATGGTATCGGACTGGACCCGGTACTTCAGGCCGATTTCTCGCCCCCAACTCTGGCAAAGCTGGATTCAATTGCACCGGATAATCCCCTTTTTCTGATCACGCAGGCGATGCATTCCTTCTGGGCCAATTCCAAGGCCTTGGAAGCTGCTGGAATCACACAGGACATCCAGGACCCACCAGGTGGTGGTCACTATGGACGGGATGAAGCTGGTAATCTGACTGGGTTCATTGCCGAAAGTGCTGCGGCTGCACCTATCTTGAAGAATTTGCGCAAACCTTTGCGTGCTGCGGGTCGCCTGAAAACTGTCTTCCATGAATTGTCGGCTTCGGGAATCACCACAGTGGCGTCCATGGGATTCAATCCCCCGCCCTGGCTTGCCAAGTGGATGGCCAGGGAACACTTCCGGCCAATAATCCGTCAAGTTGTTTATCTCAAGACAGATGAGCTTAGTTACCTGCCATCATCGCCTGACAAAGGGACTGCGTTCTACCGTATCGCAGGAATCAAACTTTGGCATGATGGTTCACCTTACACAGGTACCATGGATATCCATGACCCCTATCTGCATAATGATGTCACAGTTTCTATGGGCATCGAGGAGGGTGCATCTGGCGAACCTCTTATCACCGATTCGGTTTTTCTCAGCCAGATGCTTCAGTTCGATTCAGAGGGGTGGCAGCTCGCCGTTCATGCTCAAGGGGATGCTTCAAACGAAGCTGTATGCCAGATGTTTCAGCAACTTGGTCGCCGAGATCTCAGGCATCGGGTTGAACATGGTATGCTCATGTCCCCAAAAGTAGTGCAAGAACTCGCAGCCTTAGGCATGACAGCAAGCTTCCATGTCGATCATATTTCATACTACGGTGACGCCTTGGCTCACTCCGTTTTGGGACCAGAACGAGCATCCCAAATGTTGCCGATCAGGAGTGCTGTACAAGCGGGTTTACGGCCATCCCTGCATGCCGATTCACCTATGTTTCCTGCCAAACCATTTCACCTGATGCAAACAGCAATATTACGATCGACGACCAGTGGTATGCAGTTAGGTAGTCAGGAGACCGTAGGGATGCTGGCAGCCTTACGTATGGTGACTATCGATGCTGCCTGGCAGCTGCATATGGACCACATTGTGGGAAGTCTGGAGGTAGGCAAACGGGCAGACCTAGTCGAAGTTTCCAGTGACCCACTGAAAACGGATGTTCAAAACTGGAATAATATTCAGGTTAAAGCCGTTTGGCTGGATGGGAGACAATTGAGGCCCTAATCTAGATCCTGGGTTTGTTACTTGTTCCACAGCTTTTGATGGACATGCAAAAATATATTACTGCACATTCAGTGTGTGCAGTAATTAAGTGAATACCGTATCCCGCTGATACATACATAGTTACAGGATTATATTAAAGGGTTTGCACTGTCTCCAAAGTAAAAAGAAGCCCCAGATAATGTCCAGGGCTTTCTTGGTGATCGTTCAATTAATTGAAGTTACTTGAGATACACCATCTTGATGGTTTGGCTTATCTCACCTGCTTCAAGACGGCAGAAATACACGCCTGTGCTGACAGCATTGCCTGATCCATCAATGCCATTCCATTGGACTTGATGATTACCTGCTTGTTGCTCACCCCGGGCAATTTGAGCGATTTCCCGTCCAGCAATATCATATATTTTCATGCTTACATCTACTCTATGAGGTAAGGTATAACTAACTGTTACACTTGGATTAAAAGGGTTGGGATAGAAGTGGCTGATGCCTGGTGTCAGGCCATCTAAGATGTTCTCTGCGTCTATTCCGACATAGTCAATATCAAACCATTCTAGAAACCTGCGCATCAAAGCAGCTCGAGGACCCCAGCCATCATCTTCCAAAGGAGCCAATGCCTCAAAACCAAAGGCCAGGAAGATGGTTTTATAACCATTCCTGATGGTGGTGGTGCCCGCAGTTTGGTAACCTGATAGTGGATATTGAAAAAGTGAATGACTGTGGGGCAACGTAGTTACTATATCTGGACTGCTTTGATTCTCAGCTCCAAAATAATTATTTGTGATGTATTGGTCAGAGCTACTCATGATCTCATGCTGTGGATCACCAAAAACGTATATAAGATTCGTAAGGGTTTCAACCTGGGCAGCTCCACAATATTCGCTTAAAAAGGCTGTTTGAGCTTCATCACCATCTGTGAGGTCCTGCCCGGTGAGCAGCAGTCTGCCACCTGAATCTTGATAACTGGAGAGTAAATTGATGACGGATTGAGTCAGGGGGAATTCAGTATTGCCAGTATACCAGATAACCCGTGGTTTAGCCAATAACCATTCCTCCTGAGGTAACCCATCCTGTGCCATATCCCATAAAACGTATACGACATCATTGTCCTGGAGCGCACGCAGATAGTATTCCTGAACATCCCCTGCTCCAGAAATTGCTCCATCTGCATCGATGAGCGCCACCTCAGGATCACCAATAACTATCTCAAATTCCAAGGTATCGATGGTTTCAGACGTGGTGTTACTTACAGAGATACTGAGAGTCGTGGTCCCATTTTCGAAGATTGAGGATAATGTAAAATCAAGAGAAGTGCTTGAGATTGCCGATGTATTTGTGGGGAGGTCTTCAAAACTGATTTCTGAGTTTGTAAAATTGAAGGCCGGATTGCCTTGAATCACGGTAGCAGTTATTCCTGACGTCAAGATACCATAATTGATCAGCTCCAACCAGATTTGACCGCTTTCGTCAGGAGACAGGAAACCATCATCATTCTCATCCGTATACGACATTTCCATGATACGCAAGTGTGGAAAGGCTTCAACTACTTCTACAGATGCTGTGATTGCGGAATCTCCATCTACAAAATTAAACACAGCAACTTGAGTATTTTCTAAGGCGTAGTTCATGGATGAAGGAGTGGTCTCAAAGTCAAAAGTCTGATTTTCAGAGGATTCTGACCAGGGTTGTCCAGGATTGGTGCCACCCTCCTGCCCATTGGCTGGTTCAATATCAACCAAGCGATGATCATCGTTCCTATTGCTCCCCTGTGAATTGTCGACATGATAGATCATCAACCCAGTGCCTTCCAGATGCTGGTCTGTTCCCTGCACCTGACGATTTTCTATAAGGAAGTACTCGCGACCCACCTCGAGTTGTTGGGCCCAACCTGTTTGCCAGGGATCCACTTCACCATTGGTCCACACTTTTAAAACAAAATCGTTCTCAACCACGGGGGGAAAGGAAATGTCGTCAATATTGACATCTTGAACAACTGGAACGACCCACCCCATCATCTCCTTACACCAGGCGGACATATGTGCCGGGCTACTTGGTGTGGTCCAGGACCCACCAGACATGAGACACCAGTCGCCGATGCCATCAGAGGAACCGTCCGTATCATAAAGATCAGGAAGTCCCAGGGCATGCCCAAATTCATGAGAGAATACACCGATTTCGATCAATCCACCACTGCCATTTTCAGCGGGCTGTATAATATATTCATTGACCAATATAGGTGAACCACTGGCTCCAGTGTCATTGGTCGCATAGGCAGCGCCAGTACCAGAGGCATAAGAATAAGACCAGCTATGCGACCAGATACGATCGTCTACGCTTCCATTTTCAGCACCCATGCCAGAATGAACAAAAAATACTGCATCCACAACGCCATCATCATCACCAGAATTGGCAAGCCCATCAGGACCATCATTGTCGTATTGTGTGAAATCTATCTCCACATCAGAAGAATCAAGTGACTCACGCAAAAAATCACCGACTCCACCATCATTCCCATTATTCGTTCCACCGTAATGATGGCCAGTCTCACTTAACTCGTACCAGCCATATACTGTCCCAGAAAGATGAAATTGACCATAGGACATCTCTTCATAATGTTCGGCCATGGTGACTGATGGCCAGGGTCCATCAAATAGTTCGCTTTGAAGCATACTGGCAACATTTACATCATCGTCAGAATCAGAATATGATCCCATAATTACAGGAAAACTCATGGAGACATCTTCACGTAGATCTCGAAATCCGCTCTCTGCACTTTGGATATTGGCCTGTCGGATACGCCGCATCTTGGCGGCCAATCCACCTTCACCGTGAGTTTCAGCCATGATTGCTGCTTGCTGGATGACTCCAGCTGATGGAATCACACCTGGTTTTGGTGGCACTGTTGCTAATAAGGTGTTTAGCGATAGGATGAGGATCAAAATTGATTTATTTAACATATATACCTTTTCGTTCGAATGCCATTTGGATTACTATAGGCGTTTCAGTAGTAATAATGACGAATTATCTTACGAAATCTAGTCCGAGCATATAGGATTCAAAGAATTCAATACTTACATGAAGATTCCATTGTAATAATTGTGAGGTTTTTTTAAAAATCTGATAAAAAAAGATGGTTGAGATTTACTGAACTGACTCATGGGCTAACAGCCCCATTGAAGAATTATTTGCTGCTAGTATTCTGCTCCAGGTATAGCCAACAGGCAATGGATCCTCATGATCTCAAACTATTCTTGTTGGTATAAGTGAATACTTCCCAACTGAGTGTCCCCTTCGCTCCAAGCTTTTTGAAACCCATTTCACCTAATACACTATCCAGCTTTTCAGATGAATGAACAAAGGCTCTAAACGCGTCGCCCTTGACACGGCGAATCATGTTTTCTATCCCAATAAACAATCTCACAAACCAACGATCCCTGGGTATGCTGAAGGTATAGATAGTATCAGCTTTTTCAGCGGTAACTCGAACGAGTGTCTCCCAATCGGGATAACAGCAGATCACTCGATCCAAAGTGACTATTTGTGCTGAGGGCATGCTCTCTGCTAAATCTACCACATCCCCATGTAAATAATCCACCAGCTCTTCGCGCCCATGCTTCAGATCTTGTTCTTGGGCAATACAGATAAAGGCCGATGATGCATCAACATGTACAGCTCTGTTAATCGTATCCTTAAACAGCTCATGGTGGAGCACTCCGATGCCACCTCCAATATCTAATAGTCGGACATTGGCTAACTTTGCATTGCGAATGCCTTTGAGCATGAGTTCAGTCGTCTTGTCGGGACCTTTTTGCATATATCGTTTGAGGTCACGACTAGCTTTTTCAGGTCCAAATAATATTTCGGTGGCATCACAATGGGCACAACAACTCATAATACACTTTCATTCTATTGTTCTGGCAGACCTGGCTGCCCAAAATTACTCCCCCCACTGAACTTGATTTTGATACAATCATTTTGAGTGCCCAAAACTAATTATGACAAGATAAATCTCCTATGTTTTTCCCCATGGAGAAGCATCTATTAGATCTTGTAAATGAGTTTATGCTGCGCTTTGATAGCCAGATTTATGAGGCAGCCAGAGGAAATTCAAAATCATCGCACCAGACAGTTCACCTAACTGTATATATTAATTCAGGTATGAATAACAGTTATCAGAGATAGATAGAGTATCAATTTCGTAGGCGAATACTCAAAACACGGGCATTAAGTCCTAATTAAGCCATTCAGGCCCGTTAGGAGCGCATTTTGGTCGATCCCGTACTCGTCTATGGCATCACCTAACTTATGCTCTCCAGACACGGCACAGGACGTACAACCACCTAAATGATTATCAGCCAATACATTTTGGGCTTGAGGGTGAGATGCGATGACCTCACCAATACTCATATCCAGATTGAAATTATCACCTTTTTCAGGAGCGTTTTGCGTATTGCCCATGATTGGGGCAGGTCTGGATTGAAACTCTTTTATTGAGGCAGCAACATGCGCACGTACGCTGATGAGATCCTCTTGATATTTGGACATCTCCTTAGTTATTCGACTCTGTCTTCTCCAAACTAAAATGAGGGCGACACTAAACGATATGGCAAATGCAGTAAAAAGAAATGGGTTCATATTGTCCTACCTAATTAATCTATTAATATTTCTGAAAGTTCTCTCTTCAGTTCATCCAGATCCATATCACCAGCCGTGTTTAACCGATCCACAACTCCATCAATATCTCGCATCGCTCGTTCTTTTTTTAAGGTCAGGAAATAGCCATCATAATAGTGATCCCCCAGCATGGCTCGATCTATCTCCTTATCCCTGTTGTGGTCATTTAGCTCTGAGAAATAGACAACTCTATACTCTTTTGAATAGGTGTTATCCCTATAAATTTCAAACATGATTTTGTCCTGGTGCATCATTTAATAATCTCTCTTTTTTGATCAATATTAGACAGCATCAACATGAGTCAATACTTTTTCTGTATATTCGTCACTAGAATTGTCTACAATCTGCAGTTCTACTTCATCATCCGTCACGCTTGCGCTTAACTCTGTCCGGAACTGTTCAAGTTGCGCTTCAATTTCTTTTCTGGTCGCACTTTCATCTAATCTAGATTCCAGGTACCTGGTCAAGAAATAGCTTATGGTTTCAACCCGGATTTTGATGGAGCCAGTAGGTTTATTTTCATCCAGATCTTTAAAATTAAAGATAGGTGTTCCCGATTTCTCAACAATCTCTTCAACCACAGAGTATATGGGGGAATCGTGGCCACATTTAAAATTAGATAACTCAAGTGCAACTAGATTTGGATGACGAGCAGTGAATTTTGCCCCCCAAAGCTTCCGATTCGTGTTTTCACTATATGAGTTTTTCCATGCATCTGATATATCTAGTGGATGGGAGATTACACCTGATTTCACCTCATCTCCAAATAGTCTATCAAGTAGATCTTCATCGATGGGCAGACTATCCTGAGTAAATACGGGATAACCGAGTTTTTGAAACTCGACTAAAATTTCATGATTAATACCTGGATCACCATGATAAGGTCTACCGAGTACCACCAGACCAAGTTTTTGCTCTGCTTCCAGTTGATCCAGAACCTGTCGAGCTCTTTGACGCTGTGAGTTTGTATAGTCATCCAACGCTTTGTATCCTGCGGCCACTGCTCGATCATTCTCGACCTTTGATAAACCAAGTATATCTTTGAATGCCTGGAACATTTGGCGCGCAAACAAGAGCTTATCGGCAACATTCACAAAAGTATCCATATAGCTGATACCTTCAGATTTGAATATGTCGCCCTCTTTGATAAAAGCTGCTTTCACTGTCTCTGGCGTACCTGTGACGGTTGGACAGGCCCGACAATCCTGGGTGTCTTTTAAATCCGTGGGTAAATCATCAATCATGGGAAAGAAGATGATATCCAGTGGCTTACGTTTATGGTGCTTATATATGAGATTATGCACATGGGGAATTCCCAGCTTACTAGGAAAACAAGGATCAATGGATCCTCGCTTGATACCGTCCTTATACAATTTCTCGGTGGTATAATCAGAAAAGACCAAATTTTTATAAGGAAGACCTAAACTTTCAAAGTAGCCCGTGAATAAAGGCGTCGTGGAATACATATTTAGTACGCGCGGTATCCCAATTCTTATTTTGTTACGGTTTTCCATCAGCGACTTGCGTTCTTTTTGATTTGCAGTCATCTGAATTTTTGGGATTGCATCAGATATGACTTCTGGCTGGAAACTTTGGAATATCTCTTTTGCAGCGAGTTCGATGAAATTTGGATTGGCATCCAATTTTGCATCAAGACCTTTCTTGATTTCGCGCATATCATTGACATCCTCAACCAGACCCTTCTCACAAGAATTGCCTACAATGAGTCTTTTAGCGCCCGCTTCAAGCGGGACCTTTGATTCAAACTCCTTCTTTTCTTTACTGCGGGAGTAAAAGCGCACGGGCCGTGGTTCCTGAGCACCCATTTTATAGGTAAACTGTTCGTCTTTATCTTCAATAGGATGATCTATTTTTACATCAATAAACGTCCGTAAACATTTATTCTTACAAAAATAACATCTCGTATCTTCTGAAGTTGTTGATTGATATGCAATTTCTTTTGAAGATTCTAAACCAATAAAAGTTGTTTCCCGACCGTTTTCCCAAAGGCGAATCGCTTCAATACCAGCCCCAATTGCACCACTCTCACCGCAATGCTCGTGGACAATTATATTGGCTGTTTCCGCTTTACCTCTAAATCGTGATTCAATGAAGTCTACCTGCGATTTGACAGCCGCCATATTGTGTTGTGTTCCGCCCTGGAGCACAAAATTTGTTCCAAGCTTGGAAAGGTTTGGAATCTGTGATACATACAGCCAAATATTCTTGGGCAGCACGTTTGCCAGCCCGGCCATGATTTCTTCCTTTTTCCAACCCTGTCTTTGAAAATCAACAATATCAGACTGCATAAATACAGCACATCCATAGCCAAAATCAGGCATGGATTCAGCTCCAAACGCCTCCGTGGCATAATTTTCAACTGGTATTCCAAAATCCTGTGAAGTGCTTTGCAAAAAATAGCCATTACCAGCAGAGCACTGGGTATTCAGCTTGAAATCCTTTACCTGTCGATTGTTAAGAATCATAATTTTGATGTCTTGACCACCTACATCACAGATAACATCAACCTCATCATAAAACTGAAGTGCGGATTCAGTATGAGCAACTGTCTCCACAATTGCTGCATCAGCACCCAGGACATCTGAGAGCACATCCTTCGCGTAGCCAGTAGTTCCTACACCGAGAATGTTCAGAGTAGCCCCTTGTAGCTCCACCTGCTCCTGGACACTTGTAACAATATCCATGGTGTCTTCAATTGGATTACCCTTGGAAAGCTGGTATGCTTTGACAAGCACATTTTTGTCTTTATCTAACAGAACTGCTTTGGTTGAGGTAGAGCCACCATCAATTCCCAGAAAAGCCTCAACCACCTGACCTTCAATAAAGCTTGCCGGTGTAAAAGGTATCTTTTTATATTTTTCAAGAAAAGACTCTAGCTCTTCAGTAGAACTGCTCAAGCCATGTCCAGCACCTTTTTTTTCAAGTAGTCTACCGACATTGATGTACTGCTCCAATTCCGAATAGCCCTGGTATTGCCCAACCTCATCTTCCTCTTCCTTGCCAAATTCAACAGCACCGATTGCTGCAAAATATTGGGCATTATCAGGAACAATAATGAGTGATTTTGGGTCTACTCCTTCAGGTAACGGAAAGTCCCGCTCTGCCCAAACCAGAGGAATATTTTCCTCCCAGGCTTCACGCATACCCCGGATATAAGTATTTGGACCACCTAACAATAAGACATTGGGACGGAGTGTATGACCACGAGTTAGTACAGATAAGTTTTGACCAATGATGGCCTCAAAAAGACTGGCCATAAGTTCATTGTTGGGAATACCCTGTTTTTGAAGGCTATTTATATCGGTTTCTGCAAAAACTCCACACTTTCCAGCAACGTGGTGAAGTTTGACACCATGGTAAGCCTGATTCGATAACTCATCTGCAGGGATACGTAATTTAGCATTAATTTTATCTATAACTGCGCCTGTGCCCCCGGCACATTTATCATTCATACTGGGGATTTTCTTTTTCCGCCCTGTTTCAGGATCTTCCTTAAAAATGATTATCTTCGCATCCTGCCCACCCAACTCGATAACCGATCCTGTATCAGGATATAATTTCTCAACAGCCAGACAAACAGCATTTACTTCCTGGACAAATTTTGCACCAATATGTCTGGCTACATTTTTGCCTCCACTACCAGTAATAAAAGCATGGATACTATCTTTAGGAATTGAGGGATGTTCTTCTTCAATCCGCTTTAAGAATTCCAAAACCTTCTCAGGTTGCTTCGTTTCATGACGCTGATAATCACGCCATAGTATTTTATCTGCTTCAAGATCAACAAGAACCATCTTCACCGTGGTTGAACCCACATCAATTCCAAGTGTATACTGTTTTCCAGTCATGACTATCTAATTCCTTAATACATTACTGATAAATGGATTTACTAGGCTACCGCTCCAACTCGCTCATCCATGAGACTTGACACATGCAGGACAAAATTCGCAGCAGTTCCGACAATTTCTTTCTGTTTGGGAACTTTATACATCGGCTTTTTAAGTGAGGGGTGTGAGTCCACATATTTTTTCATCTCGTCAACAGTCTTACCAGTAGACGCTAATGCTTCCTCAAATTCCTGTTTCGCCTTAATTCTTGCATTTCCCAGGGCCATCTGAACCCGGCTATGTGCATTAACTTCACCCTCTCCAGAGGTTTCAATTGGCAGATAAATCGCATCTTTATATAATTCGACCACTGCCGCCTGCGCACCATCAGATTGAGTACTGGGCATACAACCAAAAGGTTTTACACTCAGGACCATATGTGCCAATCCCTTACTGTTGTAATAAATATTCTTTGCTACTTCTAAGTGCCCTTCCCCACCAGAGGATCTGGTATTATAGAAGGGATGTCCCATCCGCTGCAATTCGTATTGATCTACCAACTCATGGAGACCTGTTCCCAATGACTTTTGTAAGCGAGTATATTCACGTTTGAATATTTTCTCCGCCAGGGACATGGTTCCAATTTTCTTACGATAATTAATTTCGTTCTTGAGACGCTGATCAAGTCGCCAGAACGGTGCAGCTATATCACCAGTGTCAATACCTTTCCGGTCTTGTGCATGCATCTTATATTGGGCCATTAGATACATAATCCAGGTGCCAATAGGCTCCACCAGGACCTCAGCATTTTCTGATTCCAGAAATCGAAACATATTGAAATTTCCATCTCCTTCAGTGAGCTGGGCCCAAAACTCACCAGTGATTTTTACTACAGGCTTGACTCTAAAACGATCGACCTCGATCTGGTCAAACTTATTGCCGGCCTCATTCAACGATTTTGAATACTCTTTTCCCAGGAGTTGATCCATAAATTTTCCAACAAAATTTACGCTTTCTCCAAATTTGCTACCTGCTAAAAACTTGGTCCAGCTATTATTTACATCAAATGTCTTGCGGTCTCGCATGACATCATGCAAAAAGTCCAGACTCTCATTCATGACTGCGTCAGTTTGTCCCTCTGTCACCTCATATGGTCGAATCTGGAAACCTACTTCGTTAATCATATCACCCATATTGAAGCCGTTGATAAGACCGAGAAAAAAATCAATATTCATCTCCAGCCCAGCTTCAATTTCCGATTGACTCAAGCCACCGGATTGTTGAAATAAAATGACTCGGAATCCTTCAAAGCCAGAGTTGCGCAGGGCCAGTCTATACTCAGCCTCATACATACCAAATCGACATGGACCACAGGCACCAGCGGTTAATAATACATAGTTGTCTATAATTTCCTGCCTGGACTGTCCCTTTTTCTCCAGTCCTTGGAGATACTGAATCAAGTTTCCAACCGTGAAGTAAGTGGGATTACACTGGCCATTATTGCCGTACTCTTTACCCAACTGAAAAGCTTCTACATCAGGTGTAGGTATGGCTTCAGCCTTGTATCCTAGTCCTCTGAGGACACCTTCCATCAGATGTTCATGACTCCAGGTCAGGCCACCAAATAGCAGTGTGGTCGTATCCCGTTGTGATTTTAGAAAAAGATTTTCAACTGGTTTTTCAAATTGTTGAATATTGGAGGTGACCAAACCTGCTTCACGCTCTAGTCTGATTCTCTCTTCTTCTACCCTTTGCTCAACGAAGGATTCTTTGTTGAGTAAAACTTTATTTAAATCCTGTGAATGGATGACATTCTGATCTGTTCCAGATGCTGTTGACGGATTAGTAATTCCACTTTCGGCCATGCGCATATCCCTTTACTATTTTATCCCCATACAGATTGATCAAGTTATTTGATCATCTATATGTCAAGGAATATGCCAAGTAACCAAATGGTACTATATAAGGGTTTAAGGGTTTTTTGAGGCCAATATTAGAGGGTCTAGTGCAAGTAAATCATTGCACTATCGAATGAATTTTCTAGCATCCATCCCGAGTTGTTTAATTTTTTGCTGGAGGAACTGTCGTTGCATACCCAGGTATTCTGCAGCTCTGGAAATGTTCCCGTTCTTTCGGCGTAAAGCTTCGCTAATTAGAGATGTTTCCAGATCATTTGTATAAGCTTGTTTGGCTTCCTTGAAATCCCGGCCATTCAAGGAATAACCTACAGAATTCGAATCGCGGCGAAGTAATTGGTTCTCTAGCTGAACATGATCCATTTTATCACCGGATAAGACAACGAGACTCTCCATAACATTGCGCAATTCACGCACATTCCCTGGCCAGGAGTGATTCATAAGTATTTCACAAACTTCAGGAGTTATGTCGAGGTCATATTTATTGTTGGCGGTGAGATATTTTTTAAAGAAGTGTTCAGCGAGTGGTAGTATGTCAGATCGACGATCCCTGAGGGGTGGAATCGAAACCTCGACCACACAGATACGGTAAAACAGATCCTCTCTAAATTCACCAGATGTGACCAATTGGTGCAAATCCTGATTGGTCGCTGTAATAATTCGCGCGTTACAGGGCACATTGCTGGTAGAGCCCAGGGGTGTCACCTCCCCTTCTTCCAGAGCTCGTAGCACCTTGGCCTGACAGCCCTTGTCCATATCTCCAATCTCATCCAGAAAGAGGGTCCCATTATTGGCTAGTTGAAATTTTCCTGGTGTGTCTTTGTTTGCACCTGAAAAAGCACCTTTTTTGAAACCAAACAGTTCACTTTCAATGAGTTCTCTGGGTAATGCCGCACAATTGACGGCTATAAAGGGGCCATCGTGTCGCTCACTTTGATCATGAATGTTTTGAGCAACTAATTCCTTTCCTGTTCCACTCTCACCCGTAAGATGAACCGTTACCTCAGATTCTGCGACCTTTTGAACCGTTTTTTTCAATAACCTCATTGAGGAGCTTTGCCCCACCATCGTATCAGAATCTTCTGCCAATGTTTCTCGGAGACGTTTATTGTCCAACTCAAGGAATATCTTCTCAGTAGCATGATCCAGAATTTTACGTAATTCTGTGAGTTTATAGGGTTTGGTTACATAGTCATATGCCCCGGCCTTCATTGCCTCAACAGCAGATCTTTCAGACCCATGTGCGGTTATCATAATAACCAGAGGTGAATCTTCATTTTTCTTGAGGAGCTCAAGCACCTCAATTCCAGTCAGCTTTGGCATACTCAAATCAAGTAATACTATATCTGGTTTTTCTGACTGGATTTTTTCCCAGGCATCTCGTCCATCAACAGCCTCAATGGTTTGATAGCTATTTTGTAAAGCTCGCACCAGACCTTCACGGGCTACCGACTCATCATCAGCGATCAAAATTTTTAAATGCTTCGTATCCATTATCCCTTTTCCGCCTTTGGCATCCTAACCGTAAACTGAGCCCCACCCTCGGGTCGATTCGTCGCCTTAATACTGCCATGCATATTTCGTAAGTTTTCTTTTACGATGGTCAATCCAAGTCCAACTCCATCTGGTTTGGTAGTAACGTATGGTTCGAATATATCATCAGGTACGGTTTCAGGTAGTCCCGGACCAGAATCATTTATCTTCACCAACACAAAACCAGCTTCCTGACTGGTCTCTACATCCACAATCCCACCCATTTTTTCGCAAGCCTGCATAGCATTAAAAATGAGATTAAAAAATATCTTCTTTACCCCTTGAGGTGTTCCAAAAACATAAAAACCCGGCTTTGTATGCAAAACAAGTTTCACTCCATGCAATCTCGCTTCTGTATGCAAGAGTACTTGAACTCCGTGAAGTACTTCATCAACTGAAACAACTTGTTGGTGCCCACTTTCCGGTTCAGAATATTTTACTATCTCTGAGAGAATAAGATTTAAATATTCCAGCTCATTCTCAATGGTTACCAGACTACTCTTCAGGGCTTCCCCCGTGGGCATTTCTTCCTGCATGACCTGGACCAGGGTATTAATTGCACTCAATGGATTTTTTATGTCATGAGTAATATTGGCTGATATTTGCCCCAGAGAGGAGAGATTATCCTGGTTGAGCATCATCCTTTCCATGTTCACCAGTTCTTCGATGAGATTTGCATTTTTTATGTAAATGGCAAGCTGATTGGCAACGGTCGTAACAAGATGAATTTCCTGATTTGAAAAAGTTTTATATAATTGCTTACTGGTTACGGCCAGAAGACCGAGGACCACGTCCTTATCTTCACGAATCGCTACAATTAATTCATAGCTGGCTGCTGCAAACTCCTCAGCCACCTCTGAGCTGGTCATATTGTAAGTGAGAAGCGGTTCAGAAGACGAATTGAAAAACTGATTGGTTGCCGCAAAGGCAGCCGCTTCTGGTGTATTTGGTATAATGATAGACACTTGGTTCACACCCAAAGCATCAACGAGTTGATTACTAATTCTGGAAAAAAGATGATCCAGATTTGTTGATGTTTTTAGCTGTTTGCTGATCGTATGCAGGGAATCTTGAAATTTTCTACTCTCTTTAAAAAATAATGCATTGATGCGAGCTTGAATGTGGACGCGGGCCGGTTGGAATAGAAATATCAATATCAAAAGGAGGAATAGCTCAATAACCTCCACATTGAGAACAGGATATTGTGAGAGTAATTCGGTCAGATTTTTTATACCAAACCGATACACTAATACAATCAATCCAGCCAAAGTAAAGTAGACCAGCGAGGGTCTTACAAATATGTTAATGAATTCATATTGAAGACGATAGTAGGCCAACATCATACCATGAATGAGAGCTAACAATAAAAATACTAAACGGATGGCCTGGGGAGCAGCACTTACAATATGCAAGCCCCAAAAGCTGATCATAGTTATCAATGAAGTCAGGATCATCAGGATACCATTTTGATAAAAATAGTATCTGAAGCGTACCCAATGCCCCATGGCACTCATTTTTAGCGAAATAATTGCAACAATTAAAAAAGCTACTGCAAGCCAAACGGCATACGATTCAAAAAATATGTGCATTCGGTAGGATGAGAGCTTGAGTGTTCTTAATGAGTTCTCCTGATTTACAAACAGGAAGAATCCTATTAAGAATAAGAATCCAATAGAGTGGAGCGATGTAAAGATCACTTCGAAGGCAGACTTACTGACGATAACTTTTTCTGGATCTCTTGTCTCGCAGTAATATGCTCCATAAGCATGGATGAGTAAGGCTGGGGTTATACTGATACCGGCCAGTGTAATGATCCAACCTATACGGTTTACATTAAAGCCTGTATCAAACACCAATGTCCGTGGGAAAAGTGCCATAAAATTGCCTGCGAAATAGAGCAGCAATCCCAGAGTAGTCAAGAACACTATTTGCTCCTGACGTTGTTTTAGCGGCCGACGAAGCATTATATACCCCAGCATAGTATACAGGATTGTACCCAGCAGAGATATTAGGAGAGCGCCACTTTCTATGAGACCAAAGCTTGAGACTTGTACTACGCCCATGTTCATCTAAGTTTTTTCCACTATCATCGGTAGTCTAAAGGTTCCTCATCATTAATCCACATCTACTAATTTCCGCCCCATTTGATCTCATCTTTTCACTGGATGGAACGATAAATTACACACTTTTTGAATTTCAAAATACCCGCACTGGACGAATAGGCAAGCAGGAATCTAAGGTTGACTGTTAGGAGTAAAATGAGCTAAGAGCCACATATCAAAAAGCCCCAGACCAATGCTGGGGCTTCCTTAATTGCTTCTTATACCTATTTACTTCAGGTAAAGCATTTTGATGGTTCTGCTGTATGATCTCGTTTCAAGTCTGGCAAGGTATAAACCAGTTGAGACAAGATGACCTGAATCATCGCTTCCATCCCACTCATAGCTGTGCCAACCTGCAGATTTTGAACCTGAAGCTATCTTTTTGACCAGATTGCCTTGAATATCATAAATAACCAGCGAAACATTGGTCTCTTCGGGAATGCCATATCTCAAGGTGGTACTTGGATTAAATGGATTGGGGAAGTTCTGCTCAAGCACGAATACATCAGGCAGGACCTCATCAATAAGAGATACAACATTGGCTGAGATTTCCTCACTAAAGTCACTCTCATTTCCATGTATATCTACTGCTGAAATCTGGTAATAATACACCTCATCTATCATTACAGTCTCATCTAGAAAAGTATTTGCAACTGTCTCACCGATCAGAGATTCTGAATCAGGCACAAAGCTGATACTGTGACTTCTATAGATTCGGTAATTTCTGATGTCGTCAGCTAGTACAGATTCCCAGTCTAATTGAATCTGTAAATTGTCCGTTACTACAGCCATGGGTCCTGTAGGAACACCAGGATAGATATTGTCCACCGAATAACCAGAGTCAATCTCAGATTCATAGAGAACAGTCAATAATGGCGGATGGGCTGAAATCATGAATTTACTCCAGAAAACCCCTGTATCACTGGAATCTGCATTGGTGGAAGCAAGAAAGGTGTATTCATTAGTTTGAATTGCAGGAACCGTAGCCAGTACATCCCAATCCTCAAGGCTGTCATCATGCCCCCATACGCGGTAGTAGCTGATTCCAGCAGAATCATCCAGCGCGCTGGCAGACCATGACACATATACCCAGCCCCCCTGATCTTCAGGTACATCTGATATAGAGGTGATCATGGGACTGTTTGATGGGAATACCTCGATGAAGTCAATCATCGTTAATGTATCAGTCCTTAGACTATCTGATATGGCTAGTGTCACTGAAAATAATCCTGCACTTTGATATATCCAAAGTGGGTTTTGCTCATGGGAATCCATGGTTCCATCGTTGTCAAAATCCCATGACCAGGATAGGCTATCTCCCAGAGATAGATCAGTAAATTGTACGCTAAGGGGAGCTTCACCAGATGTTACATCAGCTTCAAATTCTGCGGCGAAAGGTAGATACCCCACACCATTAAACTCAACAATGACAGGTGCATCACCTACAAAATCAGCACTCCGTAGACGGAGTTCTGCTGAAATTGAATCACCTGCAGTTGGATCAAACTGAATAGTGAGATTTGCGCTGGTAAAGGGTTCGACGATTAGTGGAAATAAGCTGGCATGATCAATTAGCTCAAAGTCAGGATGAGTTAACATTGCGCTGTCGATGGTAACGGAGGTTTCACGAAAATTGTAAATTTTCCAGTCGATTGTTTGTTCACGTACATCCACTGTTCCAAATTCGTATTGACTAAAGTTTGCAGCCAGACCATTCCCTCCAAAAGCACCCATATCACGACGGGAACCATTACTATTCGTATAAATCACATCTGGATTTCCAGAATTGATGGCTGGTGAACTCGGTTGGAGATGAAAGTTACCATTTGCTGGATTTTCAAAAAGTGGGTCCATATCAATGTTTCCAAAACCCCATTCTACACTACCAGAAATACCCGCCTCACCACCTTGAATGTCAGAAAATGAGACTGGAATATTACCACCGGATATAGATATATCTTCCGATTCTCCATTAGCCCAAACTATTGAATTTACCAGAGGCATATCGCTTTCAGAACAGTGCAGCCCACTTCCGCTACCAGTATACTGAAAGCCATTATTGCTAATAGTAACACCTGACAGTACACCAGTTGTATTGTTAAGTGCTATGCCAGCACCATATCCATTAGAGTTCGCTACCCCGGATGTATTGTTTGTAACTGCAGAACTATTTATGTATAACTGACTATCAAAACCGCTACTAATTCCACCTCCACTGTAGCTAGCATAATTACCATCTATCTTAACTTCGTTGAGCCAGGCTTGAGCACCAACAACCATATAAATTCCTCCACCATAGTAGCTGGACCATTCATCATTTGGATTATGCGCCTGATTATTTGTGATCGAAACATTGCTTAGTATCATCTTTGAGGCTCGACATTTAATAGCACCACCGCTCCGTATGCTACTGTTGCCATCAATAATGACATCATTCAAATTAATTGTAGGACCACCAAAGAGATAAATAGCACCGCCCCCATCAGAGGAATAATTGACAGTATCAACAGCATTATCCGTAATAGTACCATTTTTCATAATTAGATAAAATCCAGAACCATGACCAGCGATTCCACCACCTCGTATGGCAGAGTTTTCACTAATATCCACATTATTGGATAAGTTTATTGTAGAATTCCCCACGCCATGGATACCTCCACCATCCTGGGCTGAATTTCGGCTGATTTGGGCATCTGACATTTGCAAATTGGAAGTATTAGTTGAAAACAAACCTCCACCTGCATAGACTGCCATATTGCTATCAATAACAACATTGCTCAGATGTAGTTGTGACCCCAGGTCGTAGATCCCACCACCTTCACCTCCATATCCATCGATGAGGATTGCCTCATTTCCCTTAACAGTGAAATTAGTCAAAGTCCTTTCTTCATAGTTGTCCGATACAGAGTTGAAATAGATGCCACCTCCAGTTCTGGCTGTGTTATCCTCAACAATCAAGTTATTGCTTGAATTTCCTCCTGACCATGAAGCTCCTGATCCGCAATAAATACCACCCCCCTGCCTAATCGCGGAGTTAGCTCTTACGATTACATTTGAAAAAGTGGGGTGGCCAATGAGGTACATTCCGCCACCATACATCTCCGTATGATTGTTTTCTATGATAACATTTGAAAGATGAGCTCGACCAGCGAGAGAAACTCCGCCACCATAATAATTAGTTGTTGAGTTTCCTGAAATTATCAAATCAGATAGTATTGGATTTGTACCTCCCACGCAGAGAATACCACCAGCACTACCATCACCTGCTGGGTCGTCATAAAATCCATTGGTAATGGTAAACCCTGCAAATACGGTCGTAGAATCAACGTCCCAAGAGAATACCACCACCGTTCCGCTGCTATCACCATCGATGATGGTTTGTGAGATATAGGATGTATCGCCTGTTGTGGTGAACCATGAGCAAATAACCAGATTTCGGTTGTTACTGGTGAGTCTAAGATTCTCTACATAGACCCCGGGGGCTACCAATAACGTATCCTGCCATATAAAATTATTCAATGCTTGTTGAATAGTGGTATAATCTCCAGGCACATGAGCCGTGGAAGCCAAACCAAGACACGTAGACATCAAAACGATTGCTGCATTTTTTATGATTCTTCTCATGCTAAACCTCATCTTTAAATCGTATTTACCTGTGACAGATTCCATTTCGGTCCGTATCATCTTACTATTTCAACAGAATCATTTTGCGTGTTCTTGAGAATTGCTCGGTATTGATCCGGTACATGTAAATACCCGACCCCACTGGTTTACCCTGATTATTTATGCCGTTCCAGATGACCGTTTTATAACCAGGCTCTTGATCCCCAGCAACCAGAGTTATTATTTCACGTCCATGGAGATCATAAACCACAAGATGAACCCATGCTTGCTCTGGTAAATCGTAATTTAAGGTAGTACTTGGATTAAATGGGTTGGGATAATTCTGATGCAATGCAAAAGCGTCTGGAACGGCGTTTGGGTCTACAAAAACAATCAGTACATGAATTTCATTGCTATAATCACTCTCATTCCCATGGTTATCGATTGCTGCTAATTGATAATAGTAGTTTACATCAGTATCAATTAATGAGTCAGTAAAACTGGTTCCGCCAAGCTCAACATAGGGATCCATTTCAGTTGGATCGAATTCCGCTTCAAGGCTGCGATACATCCGAAAGAATTGAAAATCCTCATCAACAGGTCCATCCCAGGTTAGTTCAAGATAATTTTCAGTTGAAATTTCAAATACAAATCCAGTGGGCGTAGCTGGAGCCAGATTATCTACAGAATAACCCTGTTCGATTTCTGATTCATAATAAATATGAGGATCCATAGTATGAGCAGTAACCATAAACTCAGTCCAGAAAATTCCCGTCTCACTGGAATCCCCGAGAGTGTGTGCCTGGAAATCATAGGAATTAGCCTGAATAGCTGGAAGATCCCCTAATGAAACCCAGCCTGAGTCGGGAACATACTCCCAAATTCCATAGCTGGTGATATCACCTGAAGCATCCAGTCCACTGGCATCCCAGTGTAGCTCGACCCAGCCACCCTGGTCATTGGGAACATCAATAATGAATGTTATCCCAGGTGCTGGATCAATCAAATTAGCCATAAGTAATACACTCACATCTCCGCCATCGCTTTCTATTTGCAGACTGGCTGAATATTCTCCAGCTAAATCTGCAACGAAAACCAGATCCAGCGCAACTGTATCAGTGGGAGCCATTGAGAAGGCAGTGCTGTCAACAAAGAAGTTGCTTGAATCAGCGCCAGTGATATGAATCCCGGAAACAAGTATATCTGCATTTCCAGAGTTTGTAATGATTACCTCTTCAGCACCAGTCTCAGTCAGAAGTACTTCTCCATGTGTGGAGTCAGACCAATTCGGTTCATTTGATCTAAATAAATAAGAGATACTTTGGGCGGCTAACAAACCGTAAAAGGAGCCAATAATGAGCCCAAAGTCAGAAGTAGAGAGACGAGTAAAAGC
>Ga0233430_1000263_pt1 | contig 108944 bp, 113 predicted proteins | sample SI_118_April2016_2_FD_179883 | JGI IMG/M metagenome (GOLD analysis project Ga0233430, IMG submission 179883) | Seawater microbial communities from Saanich Inlet, British Columbia, Canada - SI_118_April2016_150_MG | ecosystem: Environmental > Aquatic > Marine > Inlet | place: Canada: British... | reverse complement strand
GTTTGCCGTAATCTTGGCATTCTGCGTTTGGACAAAAGTCGCCAACATTCGCTAGTTGGCACATATTCATCCTCCTTGGGTTGCTTTTTTACTCTATTTTAGCAACACCCAAGAGGGAGACCATCTACTCGACTAATCGAAGAAAACTCTCATTGGCTTCAAGATAAGAACCATCAGCCTGACGAACGATTGCCATCGGCGAGGGGCTGCTATGAAACGCTTTTGAGAAACGATCCTCCGATATTCTCAGCGCTTTTTCTGCATTCTTGCGTTCAGTGATGTCACTGACCAAAGTCATTATGAAGTCTACAGAACCATCGGGCTTACGTATCGCATTGGCTGATAACTCGGCATAGAAGACGCTGCCATCTTTGCGGAGAAAGCGTTTCTCTAGAGAATAACTATCTATTTCTCCTGCCAATGCCTGCTTATATAGCACAAGATTAGCATCCAAATCATCGGGGTAAGTCATCTCTGCCCAGCTCTTGTTAGAAAATTCTTCACGCGAATAACCAGACATTTCACAGAGAGCGTCGTTGAACTCAATCCATTTTTTTTCCTTTGAAGAGATTGCCATGCCAAGCAATCCCTGATTGAAATATGTTCGGAGTCGCGTCTCGCTTTCCCGCAGGGCCTTTTCCACTTTTTTACGTTCGGTAATATCTAATGCTGAAAAAATTACCCCTAGAGACATGTCATCCATATTAATTGGGGTTGAACTTAAGTATATATTAATTAAAGAACCGTCCTTCTTTTGAAAAATAGTTTCAACAGCTCCCGTGCCTTTTTCTTCGATTTGGGCATATTTCTCTTTGCCCACTCTTTCGAATTCTGCATCATTGGCATAAACTATTCTTGAAGATTTCCCGATCAGTTCTTCTTCTGAATATCCCACCATCTCAACAAAACGCTCATTCACAAATTCGATCTTGCGACCTACGATCATCCCTATGCCAGCTGGGACGGATTTAAAGATGCTCTCCAATTGGTTCTGATTCTTTACTATCTCTTCTTGCGCGAACTTCTGCTCACTGATATCCATAGTAAGGCCAAATATTTGCTTTGGTGTCCCATCTGCTTCTCGGGCAAAAATGGTTTCCTTGGAAAAAAGCCAACGCCATTGCCCTCCTTTGTTCTTCATTCGGTATTCGTGTTCGATGATTTCCCCATCTTTAGCAGTCTGGTAGCGAGGCAGTATTTCTTTTTGATAAGGTACATAGTCTTCCGGGTGCATTAAACTAGGAATTAGTTTGGATCCCATTTCCTGGATTTCTTCAATGCTGTACCCCAATATTTTCATGATTCCCTGATTGCTATAAATATTCTTTTCCTCCACAATATCATAGACATAAATAAGATCAGGAGAGGTGTCTAACAAAGTCTGATTGAATATCTGACTTTTGCGCAAAGAAATTTCCATCTTCTTACGCTCAGTGATATCAAGCATTCCCGCAATAGCGCCCGCATAATCACCCTTTTCATTCGTCATAGGGGCTGTCCGCATCGTGACAACAATTCGTTCTCCATCTTTTCTGATAAATTCAAAATCATGTTGCTCCGCAATGCCTTCTTTACGGCGCTCCAAATATTCGGTAGCGATTGCAATTCCACGTTCATCCATAAAAGAAAATAAGTCTTTGCCGAGCATTTCATCTTTGTCATAGCCGAGCATTTTTTCCATGCTTGGGTTAACAAAAGTGGTTTTGGAATCTTTATCAATCACCCAAATCCCTTCTTGGGCAAGTTCCACCAAATCACGATATTTTTTTTCGCTTTCTTTCAAGTTTTTTAATGCTTTGCTCAACATTTGCGTCTTTTCATCAACGCTACTCTGTAAACGTTCACTTCGATTAACAAATAAATAGATTAACACTGCCATCATCAAAGAAATAACAACGCCCAAAATCTGGAGCAATAAAAAAACTGGAGATGATGATGTATCCCAGCCATCACGAGGCACAGCAGAAAGTTTCCAGGATCCGTCGGGCAAAACAACCTCATAACTAACGGGTTGCTCATTAAGGATTTTCTTTTCTCCAAAAAAAACATCTCCGTTTTTATCTTCCAAGACAAAAATCAAATCACTATTATCATTACTTAATCCAGTACTGGACAATATCGAGGGAATATCCACTACCATTGCCACCAAACCCCAAAACTCATCATCTATAAATACTGCTTGTCGAGCAACAAAACCCAGCCCACTCTGGCGCAACTCATAAGGGCCGCTGAGGGTAATTTCCCTTGTTTTCATAGCTCTTTCTACATCTACACGTACAGAGAGACGTTCATCGGTCAGCAAATTATGGCCTAAAACATTTTCATTGCCTTCTAACGGGTATACATATGTATGTATACCATTCGGCGCAATAGTAAAAGTACGAATGCCCAGTGTGTTTTCATGAAACTCAGTGGCCAAATTATTAAAAGCGCTTTCCATATGATCCATAGCTGAACTATGTTCAGCTTGAACAAAACCATGCAGTCCTTCTAGTAAACCAAAAGAAGAATTTAATGTAATTGTCAGCGTATTCCCATATAGCTCTAATTCTCCCCTTATTGCCCGACGCTTTTCATCCAGAACCATAGCGTTATTGTGGCGAAGAATTACCCCAGTAAGAGTCAAACTCATCATTAGAACCAATAACGCAGCAATGAATGCTTTTTTACGCGGTTTTTTTAAAAAATGGTGTATTGAAAATATATTTTTCTTCATAAGATTTATCCAGGCAAAAAAAGCCCCTTGATTGCAGAATTGGTCTACACAAATATTCTATCAAAAAGCACAGTGTGTTCCATTACAAAATAATCACCGCTCACTCTCCACCCACATCTGCTCACCATCCGTAGTGATATGCAACCAGCCATTCAGGTCTGTGCGTAATATACTATAGTTCTCCACCGCAGCCAGAACACTTCGGTCTGGTAAGCCATATTCATCATCCGCAGCTACGCTCAAGACAATTAATTGCGGCTGTAAGGCATCGATCCATTCGGGGGGATTAAGTGGTGCGTAACCAGAATCTGCTAAAAGGAGTAGGGAAATTTCTCCAAGTTTTTTGGATTCTTCCAGACTCTCAAAATCCATCCCGATTGGCAGCAAAGCCCGAAAAGAATCCCACTCGATGAGGATGACCGCGCCGCGCGTGCCCGAGGCTTGAATCCGTAAAAAGAGATTTTCTCCCAGCTCCAGGCTTTGTTCCGTCTCCGCAACCATGATCGGGATACCGTTATTCGAGAGATATTTATCGAGTGCACGGGAGGCGTAAGATGCCTCGCGGTTTCCGCTCCACAAAACCTGCTGGGGCGGGAAACGTTCCAATGTCCGCGGGAGCGCTGCCAGATCTTCTTCTTGCGGAGAAGCAACGATCAGCCAATCCAGTTCACGCTGGAGAGGGGGCAAACGCTCGCCCAGATCTGCAGAGAGGGTAGATATTTTCTCCCCGCCATTGATGAGGATATTCTGCCCATCCGGCGTTTGGATGAGAATGGAATCGGCTGAACCGGCATCCAAAAAGATGATGTGTAAACGATCATCGGGGAGGGCAAAAGCCACCCGCCAAACCTGAATGGTAAGCAATGTTAGGGTTGCGAGAGCAGCGGTAGATTTTATGGGTGTAGAAAACTTCCCGAAACGGAAACCAGCTATAGTCCACGCGAGCATCGCCAAATAGATCAGGACAACGAGGATAAGTTTCGTATCCCCCAGAACGATCACGCCGTGCGGCATCCCATCAAAAAATTCCACCATCCGAATGGTATAGGTTGTAAAAGGCAGCGCAAAAATGGCGAGGAATTTCCCCAAAGGCAAGATCAGCAGACTGGCAATGAGGGCGATGCCGCCGAATATCATCACAGCAGGTTGGACAGGGAGAATGAAAGGGTTGGCGATAAAAGAGATCAGTGAAATGCGCCCGAAGTGATACATCATAATGGGCATAGTCGCAAATTGAGCAGCGAGGGTGAAGAGGATATATTCACCGATGGGACCAGCGATCTTCTGTGCTTTTTCTTTGGGCATAATGCGCGAGGCTTGGCGTACGAACCAATTTGTTAGTGGCTCGGCGTAGAGGATCAAACCCGCAGTTGCGGCAAAAGAGAGTTGAAAACCTACATCCCAAAGAATGAGATGATTGAAAAGTGCCATGATGACGGCAACAGCGAGGAGAGAAGTAATGCCGTTTTGGCGTCTGCCAAATTGTGCCCCAAGCAAACCTACACCACCCATGATCGCTGCCCGCACAACTGCCGCATCTGCACCAACGAGAACGGTGTAGATGGCAATGCCAATTAAGGCAGCAATGGCGCCAAGATTTTTGCCTAGAAGTCTGCCAAAGAGAGAGATAAGCAGCGCGGCAATAATGGTGATATTAAAGCCGGAAATGGCGATTATATGGGTTGTACCCGTATCCTTAAAGGCTTCCTGAAGGTCTTTGGGTAATCCGCTTTCGACACCGAGTAAAATTCCCGCTAGGAGGGAGGCTTCGGGGTCAGGAAAAAGTTCATAAGTATTGGCGAGAGCACGATCTTTGAGATCAAAGATAGCAACCCTAATGGGATGCCCGCCACGCTCTTCAGGCAGGAATGTGGCTTCTGCGTTGCGCATATAGGCGTGAATTCCGCTTAGGGCGAGGTAATTTCTGTAAGAAAATTCTTCGTTTTCGGGCGGGGTTTCGAGAATGCCACGCACGCGGACGTGGTCGCCGTAGTGATAGATTTCTCCGGCATCCACACGGACAAGAATTTTGCCATGCACATAAAGGTGATTTCTTTTGTCGGGGCGGTCTATATATTGGGTATCTATTTGGAGATTTGTGTAATTATCGCGGTAGTCGGGTGAATCGGAAATAACACCGGCGATGAGCATTTCATCCTGCCCATCTGTAAACCAGATGATGTTCTTCGGGTCTTCGGCATCGGGCTGGTTAAATTGAAAATAATAGGCACCAAAGATGAAGAAAAAAGGCAGTAAAAAGTGAAAGGGGGAGAGTCTAAAAAGGAAGGCGGGGCTTTTGGTTTTTTCACGCAGACGCTGAAAAATAATGAGAAGAAAAGCGAGAATGAGCGTAATAGCCCCTATTTGCATCCATTGCGTGGTTTCCAAAGAGATAGCGCGCGCAAGAACTAATCCACAGAGGAAGGAAAGGGAAACGAGCGTTAGGGGAGAGAAGAAAAGTTGCATGGATAGTTTACGTCGTGCAGACTATATCTCTTTATGGTTTTGGGCTGGTGTGCGTCGCACCTTCAAGGAGAAGAATTATCTCGTCGTTGGGCAAAAAGTTCATCGACAGGCATTCCCTCGTCGAAGTTGGTGCGACGCACGCACTTTTTCCTAGAAAAACTTTAGAATCGCTATAACGCCAAAAATACCGACCACAACCGCCGCACCAATCACTGCGTCGCGCATATTGCGGTGATCTTTGAGTTGGAGCAATGGATGAATTCCTTCCACTACCCAGCGGGGACCGCCAAACCAGGCAAAGATCAATCCGCCGAGCAAGCCGCCGATATGCCCCCAATTGTCGATTCCAGGAGACATGCCAATAAAGAGATTGACCGCAGCGACCATGACAATATTGCTCAAGGCTTTTTGGGCGCGCTGGCCGAAGAGACTCTTGTTCAGGTAGAGGAAAACGCCTTCGGCGGCAAGCAAACCAAAAATCGCGGTCGATGCGCCGAGAGAGTTCGAATCTGAGAAATAGAAAGAGAAAACATTTCCGGCAAATCCGCTGACGAGATAGAGCATCAAAAAGCGGAGATGTCCCATGCGGCTTTCCATCCCCGCACCGATAGCGAGCAGGGCATACATATTGAATCCGATGTGCGTCAATGAGCCATGCAGAAGCACAGGCGTAATTAGCCGCCATAGTTCTCCGCCAAGAATAAATTCGTTGACTTTCATCCCCAAATAGGCAGGATAATCGCCGTTCAGGAAGAATTCACTCGCCATTTGGAGCAAATAGATGAGGATGGTTATCCCCATAATGGTATAGGTTACGCGCGGAGGCGTGGAGGGGAAAGCGACATTAACTTGACGTGGTTGGGGTGTTTCCTGGACGTATTCGGGAGCCGGTGTTTCGTTCATAAACTTACCTTTCGGGGATGTGTGCGGTGGTGCTCGGCATGAATAATTGCCTGAATTGTGTCAACCGCTTCGTTGAGTTCGTCATCTTGGTTTATGACGACATAATCGAATTCGATTACGCGTTTCATTTCCTGACGCGCGGTGGCGATACGCAGATTTAAGCCCTCAGAAGTTTCTGTCTTTCTTGCCCTGAGCCTGTTGACCAGTTCTTCTTCATCTTTTGTCGTTAGAAAGATGAGTACCGCCTCTGGCGCCATTTTTTTGACCGTTGCTGCACCCTGAACATCGAGGCGCATAATGACATCTTTTCCGCTCGCGAGCGCATCTCGCACCTGTTGTTTGGGAATACCTTTATAGTCGTTATAAACAATGGCGTATTCGAGCAATTCATCATCTTCGATCATTTTCGCAAATTCATCGCTGGAGATGAAAAAATAATCTTTGGCATGAACTTCCCCTTCTCGGATAGGACGGGTTGTAGCGGTGACAACAAAATGGAAAGGCTGGTCGCCACGCTCTTCCATCAGATGAAGTACAGTATCTTTGCCGACCCCGGAGGGGCCAGAAACGACGATGAGCAAAGGTTCTGGGTGATAAATATCAAATTCGGATGTATGAGTCATAGAGGGTATTGTACCTGAGGAGGAGGGAGTTGGAAAAAAGAATTCTAGCCCCTTTTTTGCTAGCGTTACATTCGTTGTAGCGTATGTTACTTGCTAATCTCATTTACTCAATATTTCTTCATCAAAGAAGGCATTTACCGCCGGGAAAACTTGATCAATCTCTGTAAATTCTCCAGCATGGTTCAAACCCTCCAAGATCGCCACCTCGATATTATTTTCTTCTATAAGCAAGGTATTACTTTGGATCCATTTCATAGTGGGCTGATTTTGAGCTCCAGAGACCAACAAAGTAGGACATTGAAGATCCTGCGTGGCTGGTGTTGGCCAAGTCTTCATGGCCTGAAAGAGTGCCCATAAAACTGGGATTTGAGCCTTAGGTCCAACGTGCTTGGCTTGGGTAGATGTGCGTGCTTCTTGTGCTAGTGCACCCCATTTTTGTTCAAACGCTGCAATGTTTTTTTGAATTCAGGAAATAACACCGAGCCCAAGGGAATTCCGATCACTACCAAGGCCTTAACGCACGCAGAGCGGGTCGCCAAGAATCTGGCGATATTACCGCCCAGACTATAGCCCCATAATGCGTATTGCTCTATTCCGCAAACGTCGAGTACAGCTTTCACGTCATTTGCTAACTGCTCTAACCTAAAACCGTCTATTTCTAACGTTGGCTCACTATCACCACAGCCTCGAAGATCAATCGTGATGACAGTAAAAGTGTCTTGCAATCTGGCAACATAAGCAGTCTTGTGCCAATCAGCTCGTGTTTTACCAGCCCCGTGTAACAGAACTATTGCGGGACCCACTCCCTGAATATCGTAAGCGATCTTTACACCATCGGAGGATTGAACCAAATTTGTTTTCATAGTATGAAGTCTAATTAACATGTTTGGGCGAGTTAATTTGATGTTATGCCAAATGTTCTTTGCATAATATGCTTTCAGCATGGTTTTGTGATGCAAAAACGCATGATAAATATATTATATGCAGAATCCCTGCTTCAATTTTATCATTCAGAGCCCTTACTCCTGATGTGATCAAAACATATAAATTAAATCATTAGACCTCTTGCATAAGTGTGCCATAATAGGCGCATGAGATATGATGATATAAAAACATGGAAAGGCACAGATTTCAAACGTCTGACCGGTGTACAGCGAAGGACTTTTGCAAAGATGCTAAGAGTTCTTGAAAGAGAACTCCCAAACTTCGGTCGTCCACCGAAGTTGAGTCGGGCAGATCAATTGCTAATGACCTTGATGTACTGGCAAGAATATCGTACCCAGTTCCATATCGCGGGTTCATATGGTGTCAGCGAGGCAACTTTTTGCCGCACGATTAACAAAGTCGAAGATGCACTGATGCGTTCAGGAGAGTTTAGTTTGCCTGGCAAGAAAGTGCTCCAACCAAGCGATACTCTCTTAGAAGTGATTCTGGTGGATGTCAGCGAGCAACCAATAGAGCGCCCGAAAAAAAGCAAAAACGTTATTACAGCGGCAAAAAGAAGCGACATACCCAGAAAGCGCAAGTAATTATCAGCCAAAGTACGATGGAGATTATCGCAACCGCATTTGGAAACGGCAGTAAACATGATTATCGCTTGTTCAAAGAAAGCTATGCCGGAATAGCACAAGACATTCTGTGTTTGGCTGATACAGGATATCTTGGTATCAACAAACTTCATGCCAACAGCCGGATCCCTGCCAAGAAATCGAAACTGCATCCGCTCACTCTCGAGCAAAAAAATGCGAATCGTGAACTGGCAAGTCAACGAATATTTGTGGAACATGTGATTGGCAAGCTAAAGGTCTTTCGTATTCTGAGCGAACGATATCGTAATCGCCGGAAACGCTTTAGATTACGCTTCAATTTGATCGCTTCTCTCTACAATCTCGAACTCAAATGACTTTTGCAAGAGGTCTAGTAAACCATTGTGTCTAAAACGATGATATCTAGTATTATGCAGCGCTTGAATCCGCATAATGTTCAAATCCTAGCATTATACGGAAATTGATTCCACCTAAATGACTCTCGACGTAAATCTACAACCTCCCCTCCTCCATCGCCGCCATCAACGCCATCTGTCCATGCAGCGATGAATCCTCCGCCACGCGCCGAGAGAGCATTTCTGCCTGCTCTTGCGCTTCTGCCTGCACGGCGGCTTCATCGAGAGTCAACACTTCACGGTCGCGCATCAGGATTTTCCCGGCAACCATGACCGTCTTCACTTCGTGTCCGCTGGCGGCGTAGACTAAATTCGGCACAATATTTCGGACAGGGTCAACCAAGACAGGGGTCAGGTTCGGCGCGGTCAAATCTACAAGGATTAAATCTGCCTGCTTGCCCTTTTCCAGAGAACCGATCTTATCGCCCAAGCCGATTGCCCGTGCGCCCTCGATTGTCGCCATCCGCAGCACTTCCCAGGCAGGCATCACTTCGGGGTCACGCGCCATGATCTTATTGAAAAGCGCCGTCAGCTTCATCTCATTGAAGATATTATTCACATTATTTCCCGATGCCTGATCCGACCCCAGCGCCACCAGCCCGCCCGCTTCACGGAAAGCCCGCATCGGCGGCACGATGCCATCAATAATGCCGATACTGCCCGAGCAAAGGATCATCCGAGCGCCGCTTTTCGCCATCATTGCCGCTTCTTCATCGGTCGCTTCGGTCAGGTGGACGGCGAGCAATTGCTCATCAAGATAGCCCAAATTCGCAAGATATTCGGGCGTCCGCGCCCCATAGCGTTTGAGCATCTGGTTCATCTCGCGGTCGCCCTGCGCAACATGCATGTGGATCATCAACCCCTCACGCTCCGCCAATTTTTTAATTTGGATTAGGTGATCTTCGGAAAGCATATCAGGACCCTGCGGACCCCACATTGCGGTGATGCGACCATCTGCTGCACCGTGCCACGCCTGGATAAAGGCTTGGGAGGCTTCGATTTTCATTTGTGCGGCGTCATCATCGTAGGGGTAAAGCGCCCCGAGCTTTAATCCTGCCATCCCCGTCTTTGGGAGGGCATTTATCATCGGTGTTAAACGGGCACGCACCCCGGCTTTTTCGTAAAACTCTGCCCAACCATCATAGAGCGGAACGTAATCCATCATCATTGTCGTGCCAGCTTTCAGGGCTTCAACAACGTTCAGCTTTGTTCCCGCGAGTTTGGCTTCGGGCGTGGCGTGGCGGGCATAAGGAGAGAGTGCAGCCTGCATCCAATTGCCGACATCTTGAGCAACGCCGCGGGCGATCGCCCAGTAGGTGTGCATATGGGCATCGACCAAGCCGGGGAGGAGGGCGCATCCACTAGCGTTGATGGTCTCAGATGCTTGGTAGCGGGCATCCAGTTCGGATGTAGCGCCGACGTCCACGATCCGTCCATCTTTAACCGCCACTGCGCCATCGGGGATATAGCCCACGCCATCGCCTTGCATGGTGAAAAGGTGAGCATGGATGATGAGAGTTTTAATAGATTCGGGCATTTTATTTACTCCAACAGCCCGCGCATAAAGTCAAGAAGTATTTGCACATCGCTAAAGTTGCTGGCTATCCCGACCGAGATACGAACAGCACCGGATTCTTGTCCATCGAAGCAGATGGCGAAATCGTCGAAGCTGAGGCGTTGTTTGTTGCGCGGTTTCGAGAAACAGGCGAGGAGTTCGGTCTCTTCGAGTTCGAGAGCAATCTCGCCAGCGCCCGGGTTGCAGAAACAGCCAGTACGGAGAGAGATATTAAGTTTGTTGGCTTGCTCTTCGATATAACGATGGTCGAAAGCTAAACCGTCTTTGTTATAGAAATTTGCCGCGATCGTGCCGCCGCGCATTTCGTTTTGAAGATCGCCGTAAATGCGGGCGAGGGGTTCGCCAGTGCTGTGTTTCATTCGTGCAAGATTTTGAATGAGCCAGCCTGTTAGGCAGACGACGCGCTCGTGGATAGCGTCGTAGCCGACTTCGGCGATGTGGCGTAAACCGATCTCGATGCCGGGGATATTCAAATAATCGACCGTGCCGTCTTCGAAGGCGGCATGCCCTTCTGCCATGTAGTGAGTACTTGCCTGAACGGAGGCAACGGTGATCGTCCCGCCCGCGAACCAGGGGCGTTGGAGCGTAGACAATGCTTCTCGACGGGCAATTAACGCACCCAAACCCGTGGGGTAGCCGAAAAGTTTATAAAACGAGAGCACGACAAAATCGGGGGCGTATCGGGATAAATCCAATTTATTGGTGGGGACAAAGGCGGCAGCATCCAGCAGAACATCCCATCCTTGAGATTTAGCTTCCTCTATCCACTCTAATGGGTGTTGGATGCCCGAAAAATTAGATTGGGCGGGGAAGGAGAAGAGGTTTTGTCCATCGGGATTGGTTTCTCTAAGCGCGTTGCGTAGCTGCTCTTCGGGCAGGCGTAATTCGGGCAAGGTGACGGGCAAATAGCTAACTTTCGCACCCCGTGCGTGGGCATATTCGCGGAGCCCGTTGACGGAATTATGGTTGTCAAAAGCGAGCATGTAGCGGCTCTTTTCATCGAAGGGATAGGCTTCGCCGATCAGCTTGAGAGCGCCGCTGGCATTGGCTGTGAAAATCACTTCGTATTCGGCGGGGTCGGCGTTAAAGAATTCGAGAACGTAGGCGCGGGCAGAATCGACGAGTTCTGTGGCAGCCATCGAGGTGGGATTGGTGGAGTGGGGATTGCCGAAAACATTATTTTGCAATATTTCCTGATGTTTGGAAATTTGCGATTCGGCGTAGAGACCACCGCCTGTGTAATCGAGATAGACGTGCCCGAGTTTGTCGAGGCGGCTATAGTCTTCGGCGCGGAGGGTATCTAATTTTTCGGTATCTTTATAGCTGGGGTAGGCGGCGAGGAATTTTTTGAATTCTTTTTGGGACATGAGGACTCCTTTGGGGAAATTTTACTGGTAGGGGCGACCCGTTTTGGTAAAAAGAAAGAAAACATCATTGCCAAAATCTTGGCTATCACAATATTTTTTCCTGTAAAGAATATAGGGTCGCCCTTACAAGAGATATTTTACGCAGTCGCTATAAGAATAATCGAAATCAGGGCGAGGAGTATCCCGATCCACTGTGAAGATTGCAACCTTTCCTTTAGGATAAGCCAGGCAAGAAAAACGGTCATGCCAGGAAAGAGAGAGCTGAGCACAGCAGAAATATCCAAACGACCAGCTTGAGCGGCGAGAATGTAGAAGAGGTTTCCTCCGACATCGAAGAAACCATTGATGGTCAGCAGGTGCCAACTCCCCGATTCTATGCGAAAACTTTCTCGTTTGAATAGCAAATAAGCAGCAATGCTTAACATACCTGAAGAACGAGCGGTAATTAATGGGCCAATGACTAAATCTTCACTGGCTTCGTTCATGAAGACGAAATAGAGTCCAAAAGCAGTTCCTGCGAGGATAGGCAGGTATAGGTGGGCGTTTCTTTTATTTTCTCCTTCATCTTTTTCAATTGAAATCAGGGCAACCGCGATAAGGGCTAAGCCAAAGGCCAAAAAAACTATGGGCTGTGGGATGCCCTCGATAAAGCTACCAACTACAACGGGAATAATTGCTCCGATCAGCGCAGAAAGTGGAGCGGCGATGCTGATGCGTCCCAAGCGCATGGCTTCAAAAAAGAAGAGTAGACCAATTGCTCCAGCAATGCCAGCAACGCTGCTCCACAAGATAGTATGGATATCAGGAAAAGGTTCATCAATAAAAGGCAGGGCAATTAAAAGAAAGCCTAACCCAATGGCATACCCCATCATCACGGCTTTATATGCGCCTAATTTTCGGGAGGCGAGTCCGCCTGCGAAGTCGCCCGTTCCCCAAGAAAGGGCAGAGGCAAGACCAAAGAGTGCTGCGATCATTCGATCTTCCCCGCTGCTTTCGCACGCTCAATCACCTGTCGAGCGGATTTAACCAGCGGCATATCGATCATTTTTCCCTCGAAGCCAATCACACCTGCGCCCTCTGCTTCGGCAATCTCAAAGGCACCAAGCAAACGTTGGGCGTAGTTGATCTCCGCACTGGATGGCGAATAGGCTTCATGCACGGGCTCAATCTGATTAGGGTGGATTATCTGTTTTCCCATAAATCCCATTTGTGCGCCGAGCAGGGCATCAATTTTAAGATTGATTACATCTTTAAAATTCACAAAGACGATATCAATGGCTTGCAGGTCGTTTGCGGCGGCATGGAGCACAACTTTGCTGCGCGCAAAAAGAATTTCCTGTCCTCCACGCGTGCGTGTTGCGCCAACGCTGGCGGCGTAATCTTCTGCGCCAAAGATGAGCGCATCCAAGCGGGGATGGGTGGCAATCTCATGCAGATTAACCAAACCTTTCGCTGATTCGATCACCGCCAAAATGCGGACGCTATTCAGCTCCCAGCCCTGGGATAGCTCCATCGCTTCGATTTTCTCACTCAGCCATTTAATTTGTGTGAGCGATTCCGCTTTGGGAATGACGACTCCGTCCGGATGATGGGGCAGGGTCATTGCCAAATCATCATCTTCGAGACCCGTACCGACACCGTTAATCCGGATGAGTTTTTCGGATCTGCCAAAATCCAAATCCTGCAAGGCTTTGGCGATCACTTCGCGGGCTTTTTCCTTGCGGTTATAGGCGGTGCCATCTTCCATATCCATGCAGATACAATCCACACCAAGCGAGATGGCTTTTTCGATCTTTGGGCGAGAGTCGCCGGGCATATAAAGTAAAGCTCTTCGAGATTCCATAATTTTCCTTTTTTCACCACAAAGGCACGAAATACACAAAGAGTTCCTTTGTGGTCATAAAGAAAAACTCTGTGCTCTTTGTGTTTCTGTGGTGAACTTTATTCTTTTTTCAAAAACATTACCGTCCGCTCAAACTCAACCACCACCGTCCCATCGGGTTTCTTCCCCCAATGCTTGAGACGCACGATGCCCACATTTGGCTTTGACTTGGATTCACGCATTTCGAGCACTTCTGTCTCGGCATAAACAGTCTCCCCATGAAAAAGCGGATTGGGATGCACGACTCGTTCATAGCCAAGGTTAGCAACGATTGTACCTTCTGTTAGCTCTGATACGGTCAATCCCGTCACCAAGCCAAGCGTGAAAATCCCGTTCACGATCCGCTGCCCAAACTGCGTCTTGGATGCAAAATCTTCGTTGCTGTGCAGAGGTTGGGAATTCATCGTCAACATCGAGAACATGATGTTGTCCATCTCGGTCACTGTGCGGCCGTTGCTGTGTTTGATTTTTTGTCCTACTGATAATTCGTTATAGTATTTGCCTGACATAATTACTCCCGTAAAAGATTTAACGCGAATGCCGCGAATAGGCGAATGTCGCGAATAAAAGCTTTTAGTTTAAAACATTCGTGACATTTGCTCATTCGCGTCCATTCGGTTAAAAAACTTAGTCAACCTCGACCAAAAGTTCTTCCCTTTCAACAGTGTCCCCTTCCCCAACCACCAGCCTCCCCACCACGCCATCCATCGGCGCCTGAATGCGGATTTCCATTTTCATGGCTTCCAGCACAAGCAGCGTTTGCCCCTTTTCGACGGCATCGCCCGCCGAGACGTTTACGGCGCGCACCTGTCCGGGCATGGGAGCAAGCAGACGTCCAGAAGATGTCCCGCCGCCAGCGCCCCTCGCCACGCCCGATGTTTTTTCGAGCATCCACGTCTGCCCGCCGAACGAGACCCATCTCCGCTTCCCATCGGCGCTGACGTGCGTCTCCACTTTGCGTCCATCCAAAATGAAAACCACCTGCCCATCCGCCCCCCTCGCAAAATGGACTTCGGCAGTCCGCTCACCAAATTGGATATGAAAACCCTCGCCGAGCGGGGTCAGATCGAGCGTATAATTTTCGCCTTTATATTCAAAATGAGATTTCATTTGACTCTCCGAATGCGAAATCCGCTGGCGCTTTTCCAAGGGCTGTAGGGATCGGATGATGATTGGGATGTGTAGTCTTTTATGGCTGCGGCTGGTTGGACAAAATCTGCCAATGATGCAGCGATAAGTGCCTCGAGTGGGATATTTGGGCTTGGTTGCCAATCGCCAAAAGTTTTCTCAACCCAACGCGTCGTCACCGTTCCCATCTGAAAAGTATCGTGCCCCAAAATTGCTTGCAGAAAATCGACATTGGTGATGACCCCATGCACGATACTGTGACGGAGCGCGTTTTGCAGGCGTTGAATGGCGGTATCCCGGTCTTCGGCGTGGACGATGACCTTCGCCAGCATCGGATCGTAAAAATGACTAACCTCGCTACCGGTCGCGATGCCGCTATCCACACGCACGCCGGGACCACGCGGCTCGTTGAATTTGAAAATCACGCCCGTACTGGGCAAAAAGTTGTTGGCAGGGTCTTCGGCGTAAAGGCGAGCTTCGATGGCATGCCCGCGCGGCGCAAAATCATCTGCGCTATAGGGAAAAGCTTCGCCCGCCGCAACCCGAATTTGCCACTGTACAAGGTCGATTCCCAACGCCAACTCGGTAATGGGATGCTCAACCTGCAAACGGGTATTCATCTCAAGGAAGTAAAACTCTTTAGTAGTAGGGTCAACGATAAACTCAACCGTGCCAGCGTTCGAGTAATAGACGGCTTTCGCTGTAGCGATGGCGGCTGCGCCCATTTTTGCGCGCAGTTCGTTGTCGAGCAATGGCGAAGGTGTCTCTTCGATAATTTTCTGATGACGGCGCTGAACAGAGCATTCACGCTCGTAGAGATGGGCAACATGCCCGTGTGAGTCACCGAAAACCTGAAATTCGATATGGCGGGCATTCGGGAGGTATTTTTCGACGAGTAGCGTTTCATCAGCAAAGGCATTCAAGGCTTCACGCCGAGCAGATTCGATGCCTTCTTCTAGCTCTTCCTTTTTCCAGACAACGCGCATCCCCTTCCCGCCGCCGCCCGCTGCTGCTTTGACCAAAACGGGATAGCCGATTTCTGCAGCAGCTTCTTCAAACTCGGCGAGCGTTTCGATTCCTTCTGCGCCGGGAACAGTGGGTACGCCCGCCGCCTTCATCCGAATTTTGGATTCGGCTTTATCGCCCATAATGCGGATCGCTTCGGCGGAAGGGCCGATAAAGCTTAGTCCCGCCGTGCGAACGGCTTCGGCGAATTCAGCATTTTCAGAGAGAAAACCATAGCCGGGATGAACAGCTTCTGCGCCAGTCTCTTTTGCAGTATTAAGCAACTTCTCAATATTGAGATAAGACTCTCGCGGTGCAGGTGGGCCAATAAGAATAGCTTCATCGGCGTGGCGGACGTGGAGGGCATCCGCGTCTGCTTCGGAATAAACAGCGACAGTACGAATGCCGAGTTCTTTGCAGGCGCGGATAACGCGAATGGCGATTTCGCCGCGGTTGACGATCAGGATTTTTCGGAAGGGGATGTGTTTCATAATTGGTAGCTCGTTGGGTGCGAGGAAAGGTGGGTGAATAGAAAGTGGAAAGTGGGGGGAGGTTTAGGGCATGGGGATATTTGCTGTCAAATCTAGGTTTTTGGTTATGGATTCGTAGCTTGCTTGTTCTTCTCGTATTCCTTTTTTTCGTTGTTTGGGGACAAGAGCGTTGAGCATTTTTATAATTTGCGTAAGCAAGGCAATACGATGCTCTACAACTTCTTCTCGAAGAACACGGCGCGCTTTGTAATACCAATCACGAGATTCTCGTGCGGAACCAAGAGAGTATTCGTAGAAACGAGCACGGTCTTTGCCTGTGCTTCGTGAATAACCTTCAGCGATATTTGCATTGATAGAATCAAGAGCGCGGATAAGTTGATTGGCTAGCGGTTTTGTAACGGATTTTTATTCAGCGCAACAATATCACGCCAGCCAATTTCAGCAATAAATAAACCCAAACGATAAGCTTCAAGACTCCACAAAGGGTCTTTGGTTATATCATCTGGAACTGTCTTTTGCCAATCCTGATAATTCATCAACAAATCCTACTTTCCACTTTCTACATCCTAAAGACTCCAAAGCCTTTTTCCTCTTTCGGCGCATTCAGTGTTATGGAGAGCGCCAACCCCAGCACCTCGCGGGTATCAGCAGGGTCAATGACACCATCATCCCATAAACGGGCGGTGGAGTAGTAGGGGTTGCCTTCAGTCTCGTATTTCTCGAGGATGGGGGCTTTGAAAGTGTTGGCTTCATCAACATTCATTTCTTCTTTGCCTTCGCGCACGCGTTGACCTTGTTTGACGGTCAGCAACACATTGGCAGCCTGTTCGCCGCCCATAACAGAGATGCGCGCGTTGGGCCACATCCACAGGAAGCGGGGGAGATAGCCGCGCCCAGACATGGCGTAGTTGCCCGCGCCGAAGGAGCCGCCGATGACGACCGTCAGCTTGGGGACAGAGGCGTTTGCCACAGCATGTACCATTTTTGCGCCCTCTTTAGCAATGCCGCCGGCTTCATATTCTTTACCGACCATGAAACCGGTGATGTTTTGCAGGAAAACGAGCGGGATGCCACGCTGCTCGCAGAGTTCGATGAAATGCGCGCCTTTTGATGCGGATTCGCCAAAGAGAATGCCGTTATTGGCAATAATACCAACAGGGTAGCCCCAGATTCTCGCAAAGCCAGTTACTAAAGTTGTGCCATAACGGGCTTTGAACTCGCGGAATTTGCTCCCATCCACAAGGCGGGCGATGATTTCGCGCACATCGTAGGTTTCGCGGAAGGTGCTTGGCAGGACGCCGTAGATCTCTTCGGGTAGGTATAGCGGTTCTTCTGGCGGGAGCAAGTCCAAATCACGGATGTAGCTTCCATCCTTTTTGGCGGGGAGAGTCTCTACAATATCACGCAAAAGCTGAATCGCGTGGTCATCGTCCTCGGCAAAATGATCCGCAACACCACTTAAACGGGTGTGGACATCCGCGCCACCCAACTCCTCGGCGGTCACATCTTCGCCCGTCGCGGCTTTGACAAGGGGCGGGCCTCCCAAGAATATCGTCCCCGTGCCTTTGACGATGATGGCTTCGTCGCTCATCGCGGGGACGTAGGCGCCGCCCGCGGTGCAAGAACCCATCACGGCGGCGATCTGCGGGATGCCCTTCGCACTCATGCGTGCCTGATTGTAGAAAATGCGCCCGAAATGATTTTCGTCGGGAAAAACTTCAGCTTGCAGAGGCAAAAATGCTCCACCAGAATCGACGAGATATAGGCAGGGCAAATAACTTTCTTCAGCGATCTGTTGGGCGCGGAGATGTTTTTTGACGGTCAGCGGATAATAGGAGCCGCCCTTGACGGTGGCATCGTTGGCTACGATCATCACCTCGCGCCCCGAGACGCGCCCAATGCCTGTTACCAGCCCAGCACCCGCCGCCGCGCCGTTATACATATCCTTTGCGGCGAGGGAAGATAGCTCGAGGAAGGGAGCACCGGGATCAAGCAAACGGGCGATTCGCTCGCGGACGAAGAGCTTGCCCTGTTCCTCTTGACGTTTTCTGTATTTAGCTCCGCCACCCGCCTGCGCTGTGACGAGATGACTATGCAGTTCCTCGGCTAAGGCGCGGTGATGAGCAGAGTTTTCTTTAAATTTAGGGTCGTTCGGAGAGATGTTGGTGGGGAGTACGTTCATAGAGAGTCCTTTGGCTATTTAGACTTTCGGTAGACTTGATTTTAGCATGGGAATGGAGAGTGCGGAGAGAAGTGGCGAGTGATTCCATAGCACGGTTCGTTTACCTCCGTGCGGATAAAATCATCTACCAAAATACCTTTTGCGAAGAATTTTCTGGTTAGAAAAATGCACGGAGCTGAAGCAACCGTGCTATTCGCTCATTCACGTAAATCGTGTTAAATCTTTACCCCGTATGATCTTGGCTTTATTTCTCTAACTACAAACCTTCTTATTCTTCAATTGGAATTCTTCTTCCGTCGTCACAAAATCAAAAAGTGTGCATTTGCCGCGCACCCAGCCATCGTCGCCTGCGGAGCCGAAGTCTTCTACCCAGAAAGTCGCGTCTGCCTGAACCGCGTAGAAAATTTCGGCGAAGAAGGTACCGTCTCCACGTGGATAGATGCCGAAGCTCTCAATTTGATAGCCTTCGATTTGCCCGACATCGACCATTTTCTGCAACTCTGCTTCGAAGATATGCGCGGCGATGGGGTCGAGGGAGAATCCCATTGGAGCATCTGCCATGCTGACGGAGCCAAAAACATCCGAGACAGGAGCAGCGATGACGATGGGTGTCTCTGTCGGCACAAAGGTCGCCGTTGGGATGGGTAATTCTGTTGGGGTTTCTGTAGGGACTTGGGAGGGAACTTCTGTGGGGGCAGGTAAAGGCATCGGCGCAGGTGCGCTTTCAGCTTGGCAGGCGGTGATGAAGAAGGCAATGATAAGAATAAGGAAGAGGAGTTTGTTTTTCATAACTTATTTTACCTGCTGATTAGGCTTGAATCTTTGAATAGGGGATGAGAAAGTGATACGAAATCAATGGGCATGATCTCCGTCACAGCAGGTGTCGCTGAGAGCCAAAGTCCCTTCTTTGGCGGGGATCAGTTGCAGGCTCCCGCCGTAGGCTGCAATGAGATTTTCGGGGCTGAGGGCGTCCTCAGCAAGCCCAATAGCGAGAAGATGTTTATTTAACAACATAACTTTGTCGAAACGTTCGGATGCCATTTTTAGATCGTGGAGGGAGACGAGCAGGGTTACATCCCGTTTGCGGAGTTCATCCAAAATCCCGAAAATATCATCCTGTGATGTGACATCCAGACCGGTCATCGGCTCGTCCATCAGCATTAATTCGGCTTCCTGCGCGAGGGCGCGAGCGATGAACATGCGTTGCTGCTGTCCGCCCGAAAGCTGGTCGATCTGCCTTTTGGCGAGATGCCCCAATTTGACGACATCGAGGGATTGATGGACGACATCCCAGTCGTGCGATTTTGGGTTGCGGAAGAGACCAAGATGCCCGACGCGCCCCATCATGGCGACATCGGCGACGGTGACGGGGAAAGTCCAATCGACCTGGCTGCGTTGGGGGACGTAGGCGATGCAGATATGTCCGGCGGGTGCGTGACCGAAAATTTGGATTTCGCCCGAAGTTTGCTTTTGCACACCAGCGATGATCTTGAGCAGGGTGCTTTTCCCCGCGCCGTTGGGTCCCACGATGGCGACGCGCTCGCCTTCTTGCAGTGAAAAAGAGACATCCTCGAGAGCTGAGCCGCTATCGTAACGCATATTGAGTTTTTCGGTACGTAAAATCGGCGCGCCTTCAGTATGCTCATGGCGCTGTTGGCGATTTAGATGGCGGGATGTTTTTTTGAATTCTTTGAAAATAGTCATTTTTTCACCACAAAGGTCACGAAGGTTCACAAAGAAGAACTAAAAAGCTTTCCTTTGTGGCTCTTTGTGTTCTTCGTGGTAAGGGCTTTATTTCAGCGCATTTACAAAGGCATTTGTATTGTATCGCAAATAATCCAAATAGCTTCCTGCTTCACCATCAGCCGAACTAAGCGAGCCTGTATAAAAATAAACCAAACTCACGCCCGTATCCTCGGCGATACGCTCGGCTAAATTGGGGTTAACAGTTTTTCCCACAAAAATTGCCTGCACATCAAGCGTGTCAATAATATCTTCTATCGCTGCCAACTCTTGCGCCGAAGGCTCCGATAGCGAGCTATATCCGGGGATGATCGCTCCTGCCATCTCCAGTCCATATTCGTCTACATAATACCCGAGCAAACGATGATCGGTGACGATCTTTCTCTTTTCAGGCGGAATTTGCTCAATCTTTGCACGGATCCACGCATCAACTTCTTTTAATTCAGATGTATAAGCTGCAGCGTTTTCAGCATAGATTCCAGCATTGGCTGGATCAGCTGCAGCGAGCGCAGTTTCTATATTCTTAACCCAAATGATGACATTATTCGGGTCTGTCCAAGTATGCGGGTCGCCCATCTCGTGAGCGTGATCTTCATCTTCTTCGTGTTCTTCACCCTCGGCGTGGTCGCCGTCTTCTTCGGAATGCTCAAGCAACTCAATTCCCTCTGAAACCTCGATAATCCGCTCCTCAGCATCTGCACTGTCTAATAAATGCTCAATAAAATCTTCCAGACCCGCGCCGTTTGCAAAGACAATATCTGCATCCGCGACTTTGGCAATATCCTGCGGCGTTGGGTCAAAGCTATGCGGGTCTGTCCCTTCAGGGAGCAAGATTTGTACATCGATGAAATCTCCTCCGACCTGTGAAACCACATCCGCGACAATACTGGTTGTGGCAACGACGTTCAACTTCCCGCCATCCACAGGCGTGGGGGGCGGGGCACTGCATGATGCCAGAAACAAGCCCAAAACAAGTGCGGGTAATCCTTTTTTCATTATATATATTCCTTATTGAAAACAGTTTTCATTTACAAGAATTTTACCTTTCGCCATTTAGAGCGTCAAGAAAAGCAATATTAGAAAGAGATAAGAAATTTGTGCCTACAAAGAAAAAATCGTCACACTCGAAACTGCTATAATCATACATGCAAAAAACTATCAATAGTACCGAATAAGTATACAAGAGAGACAAAAAATGAAAAGAAAAATAGTAGCAACCCTTATAGGCATATTTCTTCTTAGTAGCCACTCCTGTAAGGCAACGACATTTCGCCAGCCAGACAATAATGCTAGCCCTTCAGCGGAGCCAATATCAACGCTAACATCAAAACCTACTTATACACTGTTGCCAAACACGGTCGCACCATCTACACCAACAAAAAAGGTGACGCCGACTACTACCATCCCCACAACTATAGTTTCGCTTACGACAAATCCGCCATCGCCGACTCCAATGCCGACCAAAATCATCCCCTCAGAAAACGCCTCTTGTAATAATAAAAAAATAATCAATGTTGCGGTAGAAGATACTAGGAAAGGCAATCTGCTCACCATTCAATGCGAAGGTGGCGATGCCTATCAATTGCCACTCATCCAAACAGGACAATTTAAAGTCAGCCCTAATGGCATGTTTTTCATCTATATAACGTCTGATGGATACGCATATGCTGCGAGAGCGGATCAAAGGAAATGAAAATATATTAGAGATTTGCATAAGTATGGTGTGGTGGATTGCCAGGCTAAGATTACTTTTGTAGAAAGCCACCCTGACACAGCAAAAATCTACTGCGTGGAAGGAAATGATGTTACAGTTTTAAGGCTTTATGGGGCAATTAGTTATGAATAAGACTCTGTCGGGAATAAGCTCTTACCACTAATATCCTAGCAGGGCACACGTCCTCGCGAATCTTCGCAAAAGAGCAAAAATCAGCACAACCCACAACTAAAACTGCTATAATTTCCCCATGCAAAAAATCACCCGCTGGATAGTCCCCCTCGCAGCCCTCTTCGCTATCGCCGCTTTTCTCTACATCGCCCCGCCCGGGCTACTCGGCAAAGCAGATGCCGTCGGCTATGCCATTTGCCATCGCATCGGCGAACGCTCCTTCCACATCCACGACCGCCAACTCCCCATGTGCGCGCGAGATACAGGCACATTCACAAGCGCGGGGCTAACCCTCCTTATCCTTGCCCTCAGCAAGCCAAAACGGGGAGGGATGCCAGCCAAGAAAATCATCGTTGTCCTGATCGCATTTTTCCTCGCTTGGGCAATTGATGGCTCAAACTCCTATCTCTATCTCATCAAGCAAACCTACGAAGGCGCGCTGCCCCAAATCCCCAATATCTATATCCCCAACAATACCCTCCGTCTACTCACTGGTACAGGAATGGGGATGGGCATGGGCTCGATCCTCTACGCCGCTTTCAGCCAAACAGCCTGGAAAGAACTGGATACCCGCCCCGCCCTCGAGACATGGCGTGATTTAGGCTTGCTCATTGCAATTTTACTGATTCTCGCTTTAGCGATTCTCTCCGAATCGCTGCTTGTGCTTTATCCCGTTGCCATTATTAGTGTGCTTGGCGTAATCACTCTTTTGACCCTCATCTTCAGCGTCGTTTGGATGATGATCATGCGCCAGGAAAACAGTTTCACCTCCCTTAAAGAAATGTGGCTTGCCCTTCTGGCAGGATTAACCCTCGCGCTGATCATGCTACTTGTTATAGACCTTCTTCGTATACAATTAACAGGAACGTGGGGAGCCTTCCCTATGGGATAAACCTCCAGTAAGGGCGACCCGTTTTGATAAGAAGAGTAATTCTATTGTAGTCAACATATTTTCTAAAAAAGCAACTCTTTTGCAAAGCGCAAAGGGTCGCCCCTACAGTATAGGAATTTGTGGATACTCATCATTTCCACGAAAGGAATAAAAAATGGAACTTCTCTCTGGTGTTTTCTCCGCCTTCGGGCTTTCTGCCAGCGCAGGGTTAAATGCTTATATTCCCTTGCTGATCGTTTCTTTGATCGCTAAATTTACGGACCTGATCAACCTTAAATCCCCTTGGGACACGCTCACAAGTTGGTGGGTGATCGGTGCTATCGTTGTTCTTGGAACAATAGAATTTTTCGCCGATAAAATCCCCGCCGTGAATCATGTAAACGATATTGTCCAGAGCTTTGTGCGCCCCGCAGCAGGCGCGATTGTTTTTGCCGCGAACGCAGATGTGCTGACAGATATTAGCCCGATTCTCTCTATCGTGGCAGGGTTGCTTGTAGCCGGGAGCGTGCATACGGTCAAGTCCGTTGCCGTCCGACCTGCGCTTACGGCCACAACTGCCGGGGCGGCGAATACGCCCGTTAGCATCGCAGAAGATGTTATATCCACATTTTTATCGATTTTAGCTGTACTTATCCCCATAATTATTGGTATTATCTTAGTATTAGCCGTCACAACCTTTATTTGGTGGAGATGGCGAAAAGCGAACGCCGAACAAGCAGTTTAAGGAGAATAGAAATGAACGAAGAACCCTATCAACAACAAATACCACCCTCTGCACCAACCAATACAATGGCCTTAACCAGCATGATCGCTGGCATCATCGGTTGGACAATTGCCCCCTTGCTTGGTTCGCTTGTTGCGATCATTACAGGGCATATGGCAAAGAAAGAACTTAAAGAACGCATGGGCAGAGAAAGCGGCGATGGGATGGCTACAGCAGGCCTTGTAATGGGCTATTTGCAAATTATCCCTTCTGTTCTCTGTATTTGCATTGTACTCATCATGCTCGCGATGGGCATGACCATCCCATTTCTTGATGCATTCTCTTACTAATAAAGGAGTCTTTTATGAACGACAATTTTGTTCCCCCTGTTGAAGAAAAGAAAAAGCCCAATACTGCACTTATCGTTGGCATCGTTCTCATTGTACTATGTTGTTGCTGTGTAGCTTTTACAGGAATCGCCTATACTTACGGTGATCTAGTTTTGGAGGCTCTCAACATCAGCCTCTAAAACTACGCTACTACCCATACAGGCTAATTCCAAGGGTTTCTATCTTGTCCATTAAAGAAAAAGAACATATTTTTGTTAGCTACAGTCGTCGTGACGATGCAGTCATGCGTCGTATTGTTACCTTTTTGCGTGGGAAAGGCTTTGGTGTTTGGGTAGATAATGAAGAATTAATTCCCGGTACGCCAATTTGGGAAGTGGAGATTGAAAAAGCCATACGCAATTCAGGGGCAATTGTAGCTTTGCTCTCACCTAATTCAAATTCTTCTGTATGGGTACGGCGTGAGATTAGTTTTGCCGAAGAGTACCAAAAACGAATTTTCCCAGTGATGGTTTCCGGCAATCAAAAGACCGCCTTAATGTTACGCTTGATTACTAATCAATATGTTGATTGTCGTGGAGAAAAAGAGGACGAGGGAATAATGTTGTTAGCGTCTGCATTAGGTTCTTACTTACAATATGTCCCTAAGAACAAACAAACAATAATTACAAAAGAGTTCACAAAAAAAGAACAAAAGAAAGAACCAATACAAACAAAAAAGACAAGTCAGAGTTCAACGCTAAAAAACAGAGGTTCTTGGATATATCTTAGCGTATTCATCATTATCATCTGCATATGTGTATTCGGGAGTTGGTGGATCTGGGAAAATGGCGATGCCCTTTTCGGGCTTGCCTAAAAAAAAGAGGCTTCCTGCGGGAAGCCTTTTTCTTTAGATTTTTTGAAAAAAAACCTACTAAACTTCTAAAGGCAAGACATAAAAATAAATCCCTACAAAATGCGAAACGCTCCCGCCTAGCACACAAAGATGCCAGACTAAGTGAATAAACTTGATGTTTTTCATTTTGAAGAAAACTGTGCCGCCGATATAAAAGATTCCGCCTAAAACCACCCACAGAAATCCGGAAAGGGAGACGGCATTGATCACTTGCCTGGTGGCAAAAAAGACGATGCTCCCCATCACGATATAGGCAATAATAAAAAAGAGGCTAACACCTTGATTGAATTTTGTAGGCTTGAAGATCTTGATTAAAATTCCGATCAATGCAAATCCCCATTCAACGCCAAAAATAACCCAACCAATTGTGCCATGTAATGCGATCAGGGCAAGCGGGGTATAGGTTCCTGCGATCAGGATATAAATCGCAATTTGGTCAAAGGTGAAGAAAAATTCTTTCGCTTTCCCCTCAGGTAACCAATGATTGAACATGGAAGAAAGATATAAAACAGTGAGAGCGCTGCCGTAGACAATCGAGGCCGCCAAATGCCACCCGTTCCCATTTTTGAGCGAATAAGCCACCATTAAGATAAGACCAATAAGCCCCAAAACAGCACCAACAAGGTGAGAAATGGCATTTGCTAATTCTTCACCTTTGGTAAAACGTTCTTTGATGAGATTCATTTCCTGATTCCTAAAAATTCTGCCACCCATGCCGAAGCAGGATGAGCAAATAACTCATCGGGTGTACCTTGCTGGACAATAAGCCCCTCATGCAAAAGCATCACTCGGTCTGAAAGCGTAAAAGCTTCTTCCTGATCGTGCGTAACGTAGATGGCGGGGACACCGCTCTCATCCAGAATTTCTTTTATTTCGATCAATAGATATTCGCGCAAACGACGATCCAGCGCGCCAAGCGGTTCATCGAACATCAATAAACGCGGACGCGGAGCCAAAGCCCTCGCCAGTGCGATGCGCTGCTGCTCACCCCCCGAAAGATCAGTGACGCTACGTTTGGCAAATTCCTGCAAATCAACTTGCTTCAACGCTTCATCGACTCTTTGACGAATTTCTTCTTTCCCCAATTTTTTCATCTTTAATCCAAACGCAATATTATCAAAGACATTCAAATGCGGGAATAAGGCATAATCCTGAAAGATCAGGCCAAAATTCCGCTCGTGCGAGGGGATAGATGCGATGCTTTTCCCTTCCCAGAGCACATTGCCAGACTCCGCTTCTTCCAGCCCGGAGATGATCCGCAGCAAGGTAGACTTCCCGCTGCCGGAGGGGCCGAGCAAGCAGATGGTCTCACCTTCGTCAAGGTCCAGAGAGATGCCTTTTAGCAGGGGCGATCCTTCATATGATTTGTGGATATTCCTAAGACTTAGCATGTTGTTTATCAAAATTATCAACTCTTCAAGAGATCCTGTATTTTCTGTCTAATCCCTATTTCTCCATCTGTGCGATTGGCCAATACGGTTATGGTTAATGATGAAGCGGGATAGTGGTGAGAAGTAAAGCCGACGCCAGCATCGCTGCCAATGATCAGATAACAACTATTGTCCAGATATTTGTAGATACCACAACCATAACCAACAACTTCATCAAAACGATGATGAGTTTCAAGAAATTTTTCAGTAAGCTCTTTTTTCAGGATATCAAAAGACATATAACTTGACCAAAAAGCTTGCATATCGAGGGCAGTTGTATACATGCCGCCATCACCAGCGCCGCGAATGGGCAGGTTGAAAATATTGGTTCTTTGGCTATCTTTTTGATAGCCATTTGCCGTATTTGCGGGCAGATCGTTGCTCGCGAAGAAACCGGAATTGAACATCTTGGCAGGCTTCAAAACTTCGTCGTAAATGAAATCTCGATAAGGCATTTGAGCGATCAGCTCGATCAATATCCCCAAAAAGACAAAGCCGCCATTTGAATAAGAGAATCTGGCATTCGGCGCAAACTTCATTTTTTGATCGGTGAATAAGGGTAGATAGTCTGATGGGGTATGCAGCTTGTACCAGGGAATATCAAGGTAGAAATTATCAAAATCTTCAATGATCTCTTCGTCGTAATAGTCGAATATGCCGGAGGTATGCGTTAGCAAATTTAAGATAGTTGCATTGGGGTCGATGAACGAGCAAAATGATGCGTCAATTTCAGAGACTTTGGTGTCTAGAGAAAATTCTCCCTGCCCTATTAGTGCACCAATGCCTAAGGCCGTAAATAATTTCGTGCCCGATGCTATGCCGAATTTTGTATCAACCTGATTTGGGGTTTTGTTGGGTATATCTCGATAGCCAAATGCCTGTTGAAAAAGAATTTCAGTGCTTTCGGTGACAGAAACGACACCAGAGAAATCCTGTTCTTTGAGATAGATGTCTAGTTTTTTACTTGAGAGTTTCATTTTATTCCTTTTTTGAAAGGAAAAGAGACTTCTAGCGGAAGTCCCTTTTTTCTATCAATTGCGCAGCTGCCCGCCGATTTTGTAAACGCAACCCAATTTTACCCTGAACAAATAGAGCAAACATTGCGCTACCCACCCAGAGCCGAAGGCGGGTCAGCTTCACGCGGAGTTAGCCCGCCGTTGTTTACGGAGCATATTCAGCTTCAGCGATTTGTACTGTCCAAACAGGTGATCCACTTGCGCCAGATGCAACAACAGCAATAAAATAACCGTCATAGTTATCCCAATAAACTGCTGCTGGGGCTTCTCGCTCAGGTGCTGAACTAAGGAAAACGCCGAATTTTGGAAGTATAAGATTCCATTCATCTATTGAGTAATTTTCATCTGATAAACCATCCAAGACTTGAAATACTCTTGCTATGCCGTTTTTGTCATAAACCACAAAAACACTGTATTCCCCAATTATGTAATCTCTATATTCACCGCCAGATAAATTATCATCATTATCGTCATTTGGAGTAACGAGGATTGTTGACCCTACAATTGCTTCTACTTCGTTGACTGGCTTTCCAAGAATGTTGAACACATCTAGAAGAGATATAATTTCTGTGGCCGTAGCGGTTGATGGCGGAGGTGCGTATGTTGGCTCTGGTGTGTTAGTAGCTGAAAGGGGAATTTCGATAGGTGTTTCAGTTTGAGTAATTGGCGGTGATGTTTCAATTTGAGCAACGGGTGTAGTGCTTGTTTCAGGTGTTGGAGTTGATGGGATTAAAATTGCAACTGGAACACTACATAAGCAACAGATCATAAATAAACCTGAGCAACCAATAGCGGTTTTTACCAAAAGATTTTGTTTTGAGAACCATGCAGAGCTTTGTTGTACTGTTTTCATTGCTCATCTCCATTTTCCCGTCTTTTTGAAGGGGCGGGCTAACTATATATCTCTGAAACATTCTGTATATCCACCCCAAAGAGTGGCAATGTACAGAATATAGCAGTTTAATGACTTATCTACAACTACCATTCTGCATTAGATAATCTCATTTTCTCGATCACAAAAATGCCTATGGTTGTTAGCGCCATCAGGATCGTTGCCATTGCCATTGCCTGACCATAATTCAGGCCGCCGGGTTGGGAGAGAAATCTGTATATCGCTGTCGGGATGGTCGGGTAGGCCGGGCGAGCTAAAAGGGAGGTCGCGCCAAATTCGCCCAATGAAACGGTAAAAGCAAATGTCGCCGCAGCGAGGCTTGCACGGAAGATGATCCGGAAATCCACTTCGATCCAAACTCTAAAGGGAGATGCGCCGAGCATGGCAGCTGCTTCTCTATATCGTTGCGGAATGGAAGCCAAAGCTGGCTGCAAAGAGCGGATGACGAAGGGCAAGGCGATCATCGTATGGGCGAGAGGGACGAGAAAAGGGGATGCGATCCAATTTAGCGGTGGGCGGCTGAAAGCGATGATGAATCCCAAGCCAAGGGTCACTGCAGATGCGCCGAGAGGCAACATCAGGATCGGGTCAAGAGCGCGGTCGAGGCGTGTCGGTTTGGATAATGCAGACGCGACAGGAAATCCTAAGAGAAGAGAAAGCGCGACAGTGATTCCTGCATATTGGAGGGAGTTTTTTGCGGCCTGAATGGGGGGCACATAAAAACGGGAGCCACGTCGATTGATGAAGAGTTCTTCGTAATAATCAGTGGTGAAACCTGTTTCTAGCGTGCTGCGTTCGCCACGATCTGCATCCAATTGGCTGACTGAGCGCAGGGGTAAGGCGAGCATGGGCAACACAAAAAGACCGATCAAAACAGACACCAAAGACAAAATAAAAATGTGCCCTCTGAAGCTTTTTGCCCGCTTTCTAATATTCAGATTTTCGCGTTGCGCTGTCTGGACAGCAGTTTTTGCAAGCATTCGACTATATAAAATAGAGAAGGCGAGGGTGCAAAGTAGTTGAATAATTGAAAGTAGTGCAGCAACAGGCAGATTGAGCATGGAGAGGGTTTGTATATAGATTTCCACTTCAATGGTGGCGAAACTGGGGCCGCCGAGAAGTAGGATCACGCCAAAGCTGGTGAAATCGAAGAGAAAAACAAGTAATGCTGCTGCAAAAATGGAAGGACGCAAAAGCGGAAAAGTAACTTGCCAAAAGGCTTTCCAGCGATTTCCACCCAAGATGCGAGCGGCTTCATTCAGACGTGGGTCGAGGCGCGAGAGAGCATTTCCAACGACGCGGATAACAATAGTGGTATTGTAGAAAACGTGTGCCAATAAAATTGCGCCGAGGGTGTATAGAACCGTGATAGGTGGCGTCTCCAGATTAAGGAGATTCATTAACGTTAAATTCAACCAACCGCGTGCGCCGAGTAGGGCGTTAAACCCCGCTGCAACAACGACGGTTGGGAGCATAAAAGGTACAGCTGTGAGAGCGCGCAGAAGGGTTTTTCCCCGAAAATCATATCGAGCAAAGAGATAGGCGGCGGGCAAGCCAATTAGGAGCGTTAGTAACATAGAAAGCAGGGCTTGCCAAAGCGTAAAACCTAAACTGTCCGCGGCAATTTTTAAGCTTTCTGGCGCAAGGAACTCAGGAGAATCTACCCCCAACGCCAAAATTTTGACGAGGGGATAGAAGAAAAAGAGTCCGAGAAAGAGGAGGGCAGGAGCCCAGTTTTTTAATCTCAAAAGGTTCTCAAAAATTCTTACGCGAACGACGCGAATGTTTTAAAACTTTAAAGGCTTTTATTCGCGCCATTCGCATATTAGCAATAATTCGCGTTGAAAAAACTACTTCAAGACAGTCTCCGTCCAAGCCTGTATCCACGTTTCACGCATTTCGGCGATAAGAGCTGGGTCAAGACTGGCAGGCTCAGAGGGAATCTCAACGTGTGTAATGAATTCGTTGGGGAGTTGGGCAGAAGTCAAAACAGGGTAGACGAACATCTGCATCGGCAAATCTTCCTGGAATTCTGCTGAAAGCATGAAATCTACGAAAGATTCGGCGAGGGCGCGGTTTTCTGTTCCTGACAGAATACCGACAAATTCTATTTGTCGATAGCAAGTTTCAGGGCCAAGAATAGAAGCAGTTGGTGCTTCATCCAACGCTGTTTCGGCAAAGATCACTTCGGCAGCAGGGCTGGAGCCATAAGAAACGACCATGGGCTGCGGACCTTGTCCTGAGGATGCGCTGAAATTCGTATAATAGGCCGTTTCCCAACCATCTGCTACGGCAACATCATTTTCGCGTAAAGCTGCCCAAAAATCGAGATAGCCCTCTTCGCCAAAATGAGCCACGCTGGCCATTAGAAAGGCCAAGCCGGGGGAGGATGTAGCGGGGTTTTCAACGACAAGCAAAGCTCTATATTCTGGTTTTAGCAAGTCTTCGAGGCTGGCGGGCACATCCAGACCTTTTTCTGTGAAATAGGCTTTGTCGTAATTAATGCAGACATCACCAAAATCGATGGGCAGAGCTCGGTTTTCAGAGTCAAGTTGAAACTCAGCGGGAATTTCTGCCAAAGCAGGCGCATCGTAGGTTTCAAAAATCTCTGCATCGAGGGCGCGTGAGAGGAAAGTATTATCTACACCGAAAAGAAGATCGGCGAGGGGGGCATCTTTTGTCAGCACAGCTTTATTAAGTACTGAGCCAGAATCACCGCTGGCGAGAAAAACAACCTTTGCGTAATGTTCTGCTTCGAAGGCTTGCACAACCTCTTCGCTGATGGCAAAAGAGTCATGGGTCATCACGGTTAGCGTGGCTGGCCCTTCAAGCACTTGTGGGGCGCAGGCGGCGAGGGCAAAGACAAAAATGAGTAGGGTAAGTTTTTTCATTTGGAATTCCTTTTGGATAAATGGAGTGCGTCGCACCATCGTTTATAACAAGTTGCCGATAATGGGCTTTTGGCTCATCTACAGGCACCTTCCGTTAATTTGGTGCGACGCACCCTCTTGTCGGGTGTGAATAACGAGCAGCAAAGCGCTCTCAATTTGGATTTCCGCAGCCTCAGCGATCATTTCATTGCTGATTCCGCGCGTTTTGTGGGGGTAAAGAGTCTCATCGGATAGTTGCCAACGTAGCCCCTCGGTGTGGATTCCTATAACTGGATTCCCCCAGGGGATGAGGGAAACGATATCTCCGATCCGCCCCAGGATTTTGGCTTGATGCCGTGTGAAAAACACTTCTTCCACCCCGTCATCAATGCGCACATCCAGCCCCGAGAGAGAGACATCGCTGAGTAAAGATAGATTGCCAAGTGTATGATCAAGCCGTCCGCCAAGCGCAGCAACGAGACAAATTTTCTTATAACCCGCTTCTATTGCGTAGGCTAAGGCCAATTCGATATCCGTCTCATCTTTGTCTTGCGGATATTCAATTATTTTGACACGATTCTCTTCGAGAACGCGCCGATTAACAGGATCAAGCGAATCGAGGTCGCCAATGACAACAGAGGGGAGCAAGCCCAAAGCAAGTGCGTGCCGAGTCCCGCCATCTGCGGCGATGATGAAATCGTCAGGGCGAATTATTCCGCGCGTGGCATCCAAGTTTGGCAAATCCCCATTAATAAAGATGAGGGCTCGTTTGGGCATAAAAAAACATCCTCGCCAGAGGGAAGGATGTTGGTTGGTGTAGGCAAAGTCCCTCCGCTGGCATTATCCAGATCAGGTTATGCGGGTCGAGCGACTACGCTCCTCTCAGCCATTACAGGCTCCCCGTTCGAATGTAACTCTATTTAACCTTATGGGCTGGTCTTTGTCAAATCAGAGAAAAGTTAAAGTATAATGTCGCTATGCTGAAAATTCTGGTTGTTGATGACGAACATGTAGCTCGCCGTGTGGTTGAGAAGACGTTAACTCGTTTGGGGCATACGATCGTTCTTGCAGAAAGCGGAGAAGCTGCCTGGAAAAAAATCCAAGAAGAGCACCTTCGCTTTGTCATCACAGATTGGAATATGCCGATCATGGACGGCGTTCAGCTCATTAAGAAGATCCGCGCGACAACATTGCCCAGTTATGTCTACACAATTTTGGTCACATCAAATAGTAAGGATGAGGATATTGTAGAAGGGCTTTATGCCGGGGCAGATGATTACCTGACAAAACCTTTTAACCCAGCTGAGTTGGAAGCACGCGTAGCAGTTGGTGAACGTTTGCTTGCCCTCGAAGATAACCTAACACTGGCCAATAATCAGCTTGAAAAGCTGGCCATGGTAGATAGCCTGACAGGGCTACTAAACCGACGTGCGATCTATAAATTTGCGCGTGGTGAGTTAGAACGCGCACGTCGCGTTTCTGAGCCAATTTCTGTGATCTTTCTTGATATAGATAAGTTTAAAGAAGTTAATGACCAATACGGACATCTAAGAGGCGATGAGGCTCTCAAGCTTGTCGCTCAAGTTATCAAAGAACGCAGTAGAGCTTATGATGGCATTGGCCGCTGGGCAGGTGACGAGTTTTTAGTCGTATTGCCCGGGACCACAGCTGAAGACGCCAAAAATGCCGCGCAGCGTATTATCGAAGGTATTAAACTCGTAGAACTTGCCCTTCCTAAGGGAGGCGTATTCTCTCTTGCTGCGAGTGCAGGTGTTGCTACCCAGGTTAAAGTCACTGGCGCAGTTGCTCTGTTGGATGATATTATCCAGACCGCCGATGAAGCTCTTTATAGGGCCAAAGAAAAAGGCGGGAATCATGTTGAGTCTTCTTCACTCTAAAAGGAAAAGAAAATGATAGTAGACCCTTCTGCTCTTGAAGCCTACCGAGAAGTAATGGAAGATGAGGCCGATGAATTTATCGCCGACATCTTGGGAAGTTTTTATTCCAATGCACGTGAGTTGTTTTCAGCAATGGATGAAGCACTCACAAAAGATAATGCAGAGGGATTTGTGCGTGCTGCGCATACTTTTAAGTCGACTGCGGCAACCGTCGGCGCCATACCCCTTTCTGGCTTGCTTGCCAACCTCGAAAAACGAGGCGGATCCGAGCCTCTTGCCGGTTTAGAGCCCCTCATCCCTCCGCTTAAGCAGGCTTACGAAGAGGTTGAGAGCAAGCTGAGAGAGCTATACCCCTAAGCCTAAAATCATATACCGAGTCGCCAAGTTTTTTTGTCTTGGCGACTTAGCCGTTAAAAGGAGCAAAAATGACAGAAGAAAAAATAGTAAAAGATGATCTTATTGTAGCAATGGAATATTCCCTGACCGTAGATGGTGAGGTGATCGATTCGTCTGAAGGGCGAGAGCCATTGGAGTTTTTACAGGGAAAAGGGAATATCATCCCCGGATTAGAGCGTGAGATGCTGGGTATGAAAATCGGCGAAAGCAAAGATGTGACTGTTAAGCCCGAAGATGGCTATGGCATAGCAGACGAAACAGCCTTCATGGAAATCCCGACTAATCAATTCCCCGAAAATATCCCTATGGAAGTTGGGATAGAGTTGCAAGTACAAAATGAAGAAGGCCAACCAGCCTACGCGCGCATTGAAGAAATTGAAAATAATATCGCTTTGTTAAATTTTAATCACCCCTTGGCTGGAAAAGAATTACTTTTTGCTGTGAAAGTTATTGATATTCGTGAAGCAAGTGAAGAAGAATTGGCACATGGGCATGTACACCATGAAGGGCATGAGCATTAAAAATAGCGAATGATAATTTTGTTATTGCGAGGAAGGCTTTAGCCTGACGTGGCAATCTCCAAAAATGGGTAGGGGATTGCTTCACCCCCAAAAGCATCGGGGTTCGCAATGACATGCTATTTTATGAGTTCTAAACTAAAAAAGAAGGCGAGCCTAAAGCTCGCCTTTTTCGTTATTTACAACTTCTCGTGCCATCTTTTGTAAAATTTCTGCTTCCCCTTCATCGGCATGGAGTGTTTTCCAGTATTGCTCCAGCAACTCCAGCGGGGCGAGACTACTTACTGTTTGGTCAGCAGCCAAACGGATGCGCGCCTCTACTTGTGGGCGTTTGACGAGATGGAATTCAAAGGCCTCTGCTGTGTATTTTCGTAAAGCCGGCTCGTCGATTAACGTATCCCATTCACGAGGGTATTCAATAATTAATCGCAAAATAGCGTCTTTTAGTTTTTCTTTTGCGGGAAGTTTTGAGATAAGAAATTCAGTCAGTCCTAGTTCGGAGGGTGGTTTTGCAAAAACATCCAAAAATGGGCGGATGCCCGTCAGTTCGCGCCATTCCACTTCTGTTTTGCCTTTATTCACATCAGCGATGACAAAGTATTTTTTATCTTTGGCTTCTCCAAAATCCACGCGCTCGATCGAACCAGGATAGATCACGGGCGGATGTGCATTCTCATTTAGGTTCTGCGGTTTATGGATGTGCCCCAGCGCGACATAATCAAGTTTGTCATTTTTGACCAATGAGCCAGATAAAACAAGGTCGTTGCCGAGCATGACCATCCTTTCTGCGCCATATTTTGCGCCTTGCACAGAGGCGTGCGCTGTCAGGATAACGGGGAGTTCATCGTCAATTTTCTCGAAACAGCTTTCTACAAAATCACCGAGCAATTCTTCAAGTCTGTCATAGACCTTTTCAGACTCTTCTCCGCTCATTTGCGAGAAAGCCATCATCCCCGATTTGGAGACCCAAGGGAGAGCAATCACTTGCACGGGGAGACCAAGCTCATCTGCGCCGAGAAATTGGGGTTTATCAAGCACATGGACATGCGGAACTTGCAATGTGCCAAATTCTTGCAGGGCATGGGCACGTCCCGTTGCTGGGGAAAGATCGTGATTCCCCACGAGCAGAAGCGTTGGGATCTGGGCTTCGGATAAACGGTAGATGCGTTTGCCCCACTCACGTTGATAAGTGGGAGCAGGTGAACGATCCTTGTATGTATCGCCCGCGAAAATAACGAGATCCACTTTTTCGTCGATAGCTGTGTCCACAATGGTATCCAGCGATTTTAGGAAATCCAAAACCCGAAGCGGAAGTCCCGTTTCAGGGTCGTGGCGACCATAGTTCGCCATGTCGATATGTGCATCAGCAAAGTGAAGTATTTTCATAAGAGTAATTTTGTCATTGCGAACGAAGCGTAGCAGAGTGTGGCAATCTCCACGACAGTGAAAGAGACTGCCGCGTCAGGCTGTCGCCTTCCTCGCAGTGACATGCACAGTATAGAGTCATTCCACACCCCACTGCTCAAGATAAAATACACCAGGCGAAAAATGGGGGTTCAAGCGCACCGCTTCACGCATATCGGCAAAAGCGGTTGCATAATCGCCGACAGCATATTCTGCCATGGCACGCCAATAAAGGCTTTCTTCGAGGGTTGGCTCGCTGATGGTTTCGTTAAGTGTTGTATCGGCGAGATTGATCACATCTTGATAACGCCCCGAATAAAAATATGCCCAGTACGGAGATGTCTGATACCACATAATGCGATAAGGGCGTTGGGTTTCTTCCTGACCAAGTTCGGCATAGAGCGCAAAAGCGCGGTCAAAAGCTGTGGCGGCTTCTGCATAGCGTTGTAAATTGACAAGATTTGTGCCCTGATTGAAAATCGCAAAAAACTGATCGTTGCCTTCCAGTTCGTTTTCTTCGGCTTGCGCTTTTTCCAACGCGCGTTCACTGACCCAGTTTTCATCTTGCCATAATCCGAGTATCTCAAGGACATTTTCTTCATGTTCTGGTGGATAAACGACAATAAAAAGATTATTGAAAGAACGCCACCCCTCTTCAAAAACGGGATACTCAACAGGATGATTTGGCCCATCGTTATAAGTATCTTGCACAATGAAATTCTCACCGACATCGTTGTAGCCGGTCACAAATTGATAATGTCCGAGCCAGCCAACTTTGCCAGTGTAATCTTTTTCGGAGCGACCTTTTTCTATCAGGACAGGATAGCCAGCCGCGATGAATTTTTTAAGCAGGTCGATCTCTCCGCCATAACGGGACAAAGCCCTGAATTCGGTTTGCTCATTGACAAAATCGACCATCTCGTAGGGCATGACATTTTTGTCCGTTTTCCCACGTTGGATGAAATCCAAGTCCTCATCGATAACACCCGGTTTGATCACTTTGGCGATGTCATCCCGATTACCTTTCCAGCCCCAAAAAATGAGAGCCATTGTCAAATTGGATGGACCGCAATAATTCCAGCGATTTTCCTGATCTATATAGACCACATTTTGTACACGAGATATCTCAGGATAAGGCGTAGAGACAATGGTCGGCGTGAGCGTGGGTACAGATGTAGATAAAATATCTGCTTCAGGAGTTGATGTGAGAGTAGCAGTTGGTTCTGAAACCGCACTTGTCGGCACAGGTGTAGATGGCTCAAAGATCGCTTCGTCGGGCGGATTGAAATAATACTTAACCTGGGTTCGCAAATTATCCACGCGCCATGAGAGCCGCGAATGAATAGGTGGCAAATTATAAAGCCCAACCAGCGCAATGAGACCAAGAAATATCCATAAGAAGATGCGAAGAAGTTTCTTTTGCATGGGGAGGATTATACCCTCATCCATTTACTCAATTTTGTAGTGACCTAGGTGTTTTTCTGTTCTCTGATTTGTACTGTGAAAAGACTTGATAAAATCTGGGTATGGAAAATAAATTTGACATTCTCTTTCAACCGCTGAAGATCGGCCCCGTAACTGCGCCGAATCGTTTCTATCAAGTACCGCATTGCAACGGCATGGGCTACCGAATGCCCAGAGCTTTGGCAAAAATGCGTGGAATCAAAGCCGAAGGGGGCTGGGGCGTTGTCTGCACCGAAGAAGTCGAGATCCACCATAGCTCCGATCTCTCATCAAGTATTGAAGGGCGGCTTTGGAGTTATAAAGATATTCCCGCATTAGCTTTAATGGCTTATTCTGTCCATGAGCATGGTGCTTTGGCAGGTATTCAATTGGTATATAGTGGGCATAATGCATCAAATTTATATTCACGCTCCACAGGGTTTGGGCCACGCTCTGTGGGCGTAAACGGTTTTCATCCTAGACAAACTCGGCGTATGGACAAAGAAGATATCCGTAATCTACGTCGGTGGCATAGAGCTGCTGCCATTCGTGCTAAAAAAGCAGGTTTCGACATTATCTACTGCTATGCAGGCCATAATTTAGCTTTACCGATGCACTTTTTGCTGAAACGCTATAACGACCGCATGGACGAATATGGGGGAAGTTTAGAAAATCGAGCACGTCTTCTGAGAGAGCTAATTGAAGACACCAAAGATGCGGTAGGAGATACTTGTGCCGTAGCTGTCCGTTTAGCCGTTGATGAATTGCTTGAAGATGAAGGCATTTCTTCATCAGGAGAGGGGCACGATATTATTGCACATCTGGCAGAACTCCCAGATATTTGGGATGTGAATATCAGTGGTTGGGAAAATGATTCGGCTACTGCCCGTTTCAAAAAAGAAGGCTATCAGGAAAAATATATCAACTTCGTCAAAAAACTCACCACCAAGCCCGTCGTCGGCGTGGGCCGTTATACCACACCCGATGCCATGCTCTCCGTCGTCGAACGCGGCATCGTTGATTTTGTGGGCGCGGCACGTCCTTCCATAGCCGATCCATTTTTGCCGCAGAAGATCAAAGAGGATCGTATTGAAGATATTCGTGAGTGCATCGGTTGCAATATTTGCGTGAGCGCGGATAATTTGAGCGTGCCCATTCGCTGTACACAAAATCCAACCATGGGGGAGGAGTGGCGGAGGGGATGGCACCCCGAGCGAATCCACATCAAAAAACAGGATAAAGAAATCCTCGTCGTGGGAGGCGGCCCTGCCGGCCTCGAAGCCGCACGTGTTTTGGGCGTGAGAGGCTACGATGTACTTCTGCTTGAGAAAGAACGTGAGTTCGGTGGTCGCGTGATCTGTGAATCTGCTTTGCCCGGTCTGATCGAATGGCGGCGCGTGGCAGATTGGCGTTTAACACAGATCGAGAAAATGAAAAATGTCTCGCTCTATCCGAGCAGCCCAATGTCCGTTGATGATATTCTGGAAACAGGCATCAAAGATGTGATTATCGCAACCGGAGCAAGTTGGCGAAAAGATGGGCTTGGCCGGCATCAATATTACCCAATTTCAGGTTATTCTCTCCCCAATGTTTTCACCCCAGACGATCTTATGGGTGGAAAAATGCCCACAGGGCACGTTTTGATCTACGATGATGACCATTACTATATGGGCAGCGTACTCGCAGAATTACTCCACCAACAGGGTTGCGAGGTTTCTATCGCAACGCCAGCACCACAGGTAGCTTATTGGTCTCAATATACGCTTGAGCAGGGGAGGATTCATCAAAAGATGCTAAAAGCTGATATTAAGATATTTACGCAAAAGATACTGACAGATATCCAGCCAAAGCAAGCATCTTTGCTTTGTTCTGTCTCTGGTCAGAAAACGCCGATAGATATTGATTCTGTTCTTTTGCTTACAGACAGCTTATCAAACGATGCACTCTATCAGGCATTGAAACCATCACTAAAATCCAGAAAACTAAACAGCCTAAAAGTAATCGGAGATGCCGAAGCTCCTGGCATTATTGCAGATGCAGTTTTTTCTGGTTATAAAGTAGCGTATGCTATGGATGGGGAAGTTGACAGGAATATGCCTTTTAAAGTGGAGAGGGTAAGAATTTAACGAAAGAGACCTGACAGGTTTTAGAAACCTGTCAGGTCTGGGAGCAGATATTTAAATTTCCTGCTCTAATTTGCAGGAGACAAGCCGCAAGCAGATACCAAATCATGATAGGACATTATTATTACCAATCCTTCTTCATCTCCTTGCTTTGTAAATAAATTCTGGCCTATTTTTAGGTAATAGCAGGCCGATGGAATGTCTTCAAAACCGATCCAATAAGTTAACGCCCGAAGCACATACGCCTCTCCTTGGTTCGGGTTGATAAGCAAAGCTTGTTCAGTATCTTTTAGTGCATCGTCATAATGTGCTGTATCAAAATATACTTGCGCTCGTTTTGAATACAATACTGAAGTGTTAGGAGAAAGTTCAATAGCATCACTATAATCCTTGTGAGCTTTTGTCATATACTCTAAAGCTTGTTCAGTATTCCCTTCTTTGGCAATTTGATAAGCGGAAAGTCTGAAAATATCTCCTCTGTCCATATAATATCCCCAGTACTCAGGGTCATTTGCTATTACTTGGCTCTTTATTGTTATAGCCTCTTCAAAGTTTCCTTCATGAAAATGAGCTGTGCAGTTTGAGCTAAGCAGCTATTGTTGTCTGGGTGTAATGCCAAACAAATAGCAAGCAATTGCTTTCCTGCCTCTATTTGACTTCGAGAAATTAATACATGGGCTGTAGTTTCCAAAAAAAGAACACCAGAAAGACAATAGATTATGATAGATACTGCAATAAATATCAAAAAAAGTTTTTTTTCATGTTAATTATTTAAGGGAGGTGGTGTACTTGTGGGCACAACTGTTTGGGGTCGCAGGAGTCTTTTAGTTCATCTGGGCGACGGCATCGTGGATGGCGCAGACACTTTGCCAATCTTTTTCTTTGTAGGGGTGGATTGTGATCATATTCTTCTCCATCATTTAAGACATGTTTCTGCGAGGAGCGTGCTTGTGCGACGTGGCATCTCCTCTATAAAGAAGGAGATTGCTTCCGCGATAAAACTGCCTCGCAAAGACATTACTCTTTTGCTTTACTACGCCGTCTTAAATTGCGTTTCGTAAAGTTCTTTATATAAACCGCTATTTTTTAGCAATGCCTTGTGTGTGCCTTGCTCAACCAGTTTTCCGTCTTTCATTACTAAAATTTTATCTGCCGCAAGAATTGTTGAAAGGCGATGCGCGATGACCAGACTGCTGCGTCCCTTCATCACCTCCTGCAAAGCATTCTGGATCAGCTCTTCAGAGAGAGAATCAAGGTGAGATGTGGCTTCGTCTAGAACCAAAATGCGTGGGTCTTTTAGGACAACACGAGCTATCGCCACACGCTGACGTTCTCCTCCGCTGAGACGATATCCACGTTCGCCGACGACGGTATCGTAACCATCTTCTAAGCCTTCAATAAAATCGTGGATATTGGCTGTTTTGCAGGCGGCGATCACTTCCTCATCCGTTGCGTCGGGACGGGCATAACGCAAATTTGCGCCGATCGTTTCATAGAAGAGATAGGTTTCCTGTGTGACCATGCCGATATTTTCGGCAAGGGAATTAAGGGTCAGGTCGCGAATATCGTGCCCATCTAAACGGATAGAACCTTCAGTGGGGTCGTATAAACGCGGGATCATGTAGGTCGTGGTCGTTTTGCCTGCGCCGCTGGGACCGACGAGCGCCACGAGTTGACCGGGGTCAATACTAAAATTCAGGTCTTGTAGCGCCCATTTGAAACGTGACCCAGTTGAAGCCACGGGCGAATCGCTTTCATCCGATTTTTGCTTGCCACGTTTTAGCAGAGCTTCCCCGCCGCCCCTCCATGAGAAACGTGCGATTTCATCCAAGCCAACTTTTTCATCTTTCCCGAGGCCTTCGTAAGCAAAGGAAAGATTTTCAAATTCGATGCGACCCTCGACTGATTCTAAGGTGCGTGCGGATTTCTTTTCGGCAATCTCGATGGGGATATCGAGGACTTCAAAGACGCGCTCAAAACTGACCATGCTTTGGGCAAATTCGACTTGGGCATTTGTCAGGGACATCAGTGGCCCATACATTTGCGTGAGATAAGCGCCGAAAGCGACGATCGTGCCGATGGTGAACTCGCCGCGCAAAACGAGATGACCGCCGATCCAGAAAACGACTGCCGAGCCGACCGCGCTGACAACGCTGAGCATCATGAAGAACCAATGTCCAACGACTGCCGAGCGGATACCAATATCTCGGACGGAAGCACCGTCGCTGCTGAAACGATCCAACTCACGTTTTTCACGCCCGAAGAGTTTGACCAAAATTGCACCGCTGATATTCAGGGTTTCGTTCATGGTGGCGTTCATTTCGGCGTTGAATTCCATCGACTGACGGCGAAGATCACGCAAAACACGTCCAACGCGGCGCGCGGGGAAAATAAATAGAGGCAAGATTGCCAAACCCAATAGCGTTAGACGCCACTCGAGGGCGAGCATAATGCCCAAAGTAGCGACAAAAGAGACAAGATTAGAAACGATGGAAACCAAAGTGTTGCTAATGGTTCTCTGCGCGCCGATGACATCATTATTTAGGCGAGACATCAATTCGCCCGTACGTGTTTGTGTGAAAAAGCGTAGCGACATACGCTGTAAATGTGCGTAAAGACTTCGGCGCAGATCGTAGATAACACCCTCGCCGATGCGGGAGTTGAGTTGACGTTGCAAAACGCCGATAACGCCATTTAGAATGGGAACACCGATCATGCCCAAAGCGAGCCAGTTGAGACGCGTTAAATCTCCGTTCGGGATTGCGTTATCGATCAGATCTCTATAGAGCAATGGGGAGATTAGTGTTATGCCTGAGATCAATAAAATTGTGAGTAATAAGCCCAAAACTTGAAAGCCATAAGGTCGTGCAAATGCTGCCACTCGTTTGACCAATTCTCGTGTGACCTTTGGTTGGTCACGTTTTTCGTCATGTTTTAAATAAGCAAACCAGCCTGCTCCGTGGAAACCCATAAAAGTACCTCCGTGGTAGAAATTCATTATAGCGAGGCAATATTAGTTTCTTGTTAGATGGTTTTTTTGCTTTTGTCTAATTCTTCTCAGCTTTAGAAAAGCCCTGATGTAATAACTGATGTTACGCACGTCCTTATACAATCAAGACATTCAGCCCCCTGCCCCTAGCTTCGCTGGGGCGTCCCCCATTTTGCAAGCAAAATAGGGGACAGGAGAGAAAAATCTTGTCAGGGAAAAATATAATTTCATCTCTCTCCCCTAAATTCCATGCTTTTGGAATTTGGGGGCACCCTTCGGATATGCTTCGCGAAGATGCCCAATAGGACAGAGAGGCGGATATAAAGCGCAAGCGTCTTTTTTGCGTAACATCAGGTAATAAAACAAGTCATCCGAAGTTTATGTTGGATGACTTGTTTTTCTAAATCAAGATGTTTTCTGTGAAGAAATATTTTTCTGTTCTCCTCTTTTCACTTTCTTTAGCTCTGGCATGTCTACTGTCTCTGCTGCTACCAACTGCATCTCTTCGTGTCTATCATTTTTCCTGAATAAGCTACCAAAGGCATCTGCAATAGTTCTGTCTGGTAGAGATTTATCACTGCGATCTTTTGTTTTTTGCGCTATTGCATAAAAGTCAGCTTCTCGTTGAGCGATCTCATTCGCGATACTTGTAGCTTTTTCCCTTTTAGCTTTTTGTATGGCAAGGTCTATTTGCCAATCTGAAAGATGATCCTCCATAGCGGCCATATTATCCGTATCCATCACATGGTAGGCAAAGGTAGCGATGATATTCACTCCGATGAGAAGAGACATGCCCATGACTGTTGCACGTATTTCTTCAGGAGTAAGGGTTGCAGTTAATCCATTCTGTCCACTTCTCATTAAGGTGTCGATCGTAAAAAGCGAAATCTCACCTAATACATCAATCACAATCATGATCAGAGCAATACCTTTTTGCGCAAGACCTTTAGAATTATGCAGAAAGACAGCCAGCCATGCAATAGCACCACCTGTTGTAGCAAATAGCGCTAAATAACCGATAATTTGATCATCTGCAGATAATGTGGTGTTCACAAAATCCAGTGTTCGGGATGCAGCATAAACAATTAATGCTGTTGCCATTGCCCAAAATAATAATTTTCCTATCCATTCAGTAAGATTCTTCATTTTTTATTCTCCTATCGTACAATAATTTGAATTTATATATCCGCTTACCCCATTGGTAGCGCTAACCTTTAACCAATCCCCAAAAGCTAAGGCTTCGAGTCTGTCTCCTTCTTGAAGCACAACCAGAACATCAAAAGCCGTCCCCGGACCAACCCGGAGATTTACTTTCCCTTGTTCATGTTTTGTTTCTACAGTGCAATGCTCAGGTTTTGGTTTATCGAGTGGAAGTGTTAACTCTCTTGCTTCTGAATATTCTGAAGCTGATTTCGTTACTTGATTACTTGGGATGTTATTGACCAGACTGCAAGAAAGAATCAGCAAAGCGAATACCCCATAGAAGTAAATATTTTTATAGTTTCCCTTCATATATTGCCCTTTGTGGGGAAAAAGAATACCCCACAACTAATAGCCAGGGGTATACGAAATACAGTATAATGAATGAGCATGTCAGCCCAGTGACCCTGGTTTGATTTGTGGCCCTCAGTAGTGCTCTAACACTATTGAGGGCATTTTTCTTCTCTTAAAACTTTCTGTTTTTTTGCTTTATAGAACAAGCGTTCTAATATTACCGCAAAGTTCTCATTTTGTCACTGTTTAAAAAGAGAACATAAATTCTGTTATACTTTTAATATTATCCGCTAAGAGCATTATTGTGTCTCTACTCAGATCAACATTGGAAATCCTATGGCAAAAACAAACACCCGTTACCTCTGTCAGGAATGTGGCGGCACCTCGCCCAAATATATGGGCAAATGCCCCAAATGCGAAGCCTTCGGAAGCATGATCGAAGAGATCGTGCGCGAAGACGAAATTTCAAAACCAAGCAGTGTCGTCAGAGGATTAAGTGGACGTTCCACCCCGCGCCGCTTACCGGATATTGATGTGGGCGCGGAAGATCGCATCCATGTGCCCATCGGCGAATTCGCCCGTGTTTTGGGTGGCGGAATTGTCCCGGGCTCCATCGTGTTAATTGGCGGGGATCCGGGAATCGGCAAATCGACGTTGTTGCTGCAAATGACAATGGGGATGGCAAGTAAACAGCGTGTTTTATACGTTTCCGGCGAAGAATCTGAACGGCAGATCAAGATGCGGGCAACGCGCATTATGGCGCACAACGCTGATGAGAAAAGTGGTTCTATCTCCCTACCTGAAGAGCTTTTTCTCGTGACAGAAACCAATCTCGATGTAATCATGGATCATATTCGAGAGATCAAGCCAACGCTCTTGATCGTTGATTCTATCCAGACGACCTATATCCCGGAATTAAGTTCTTCGGCAGGGTCGGTAACACAAGTGCGGGAATGCTCATCGCAATTGCGGGAGCTTGCAAAAACCAGCGGAATTTCAGTTTTTGTGATCGGGCATGTCACTAAAGAAGGAACAATCGCGGGACCGCGCGTTTTGGAACATATTGTGGATACAGTTTTACATCTCGAAGGAGATCGTTATCAGGCCTATCGACTTTTGCGCTCGGTTAAAAATCGTTTTGGTGCAACAGCAGAAGTGGGCGTTTTTGAAATGCATGAACGCGGACTGGTCGAAGTCAGCAACCCCTCGGAAGCGTTTTTGGCAGAGAGAATGGTCAATGCACCGGGATCATCCGTCGCGGTGACGATGGAGGGTACACGTCCACTTTTGATCGAGATCCAAGGCCTAACGAGCCCGACCAATTTCGGAAACGCGCGTCGCACGCCGAACGGTGTCAACTTCAATCGGTTGTTATTAATCGCAGCGGTGTTGACGCGCCGAGCACGTGTGAATCTATCCGAACAGGATATTTTTGTGAACGTCGTTAGTGGCTTGAAAATAGATGAGCCTGCCGCTGACTTGGCAATTGCTGCGGCTATCGCTTCTTCGATGCGAGACAAACCCGTTCGCGCCGATGCCGTTTTGATCGGGGAATTGGGCTTGGCTGGAGAATTAAGAATGCCATCGCAGATGCCTTTGCGTTTGCGCGAAGCGGCAAAACTTGGGTTCAAGGTGGCAATCGTGCCAAAGCGCCTGCGCAAATCTGAGCCGTGGACAAAAGATATTCAAATTATCGAAGTGCGCTCCATCCAACAGGCGCTGGATGCCGCAATGGGCAAAGCACCCGCGCCGCAAAAGGGGAGGAAGGTGGTTTAGTTGCTTGGATAGGACAAATAATGAAATGAGAAAGATCGCGGTATTATCTGACATCCATGGAAATCTGGTTGCTTTGAAAAAAGTGGTCGCGGATATAGTCCAAAGAAATGTTGATCTGGTTCTAAATTTGGGCGATCATATCTCAGGACCCTTATGGCCTAAAGAAACTTTGGATTATCTTAGGCTGCAAGACTGGATACAGATTCGCGGGAATCATGAGCGCCAGATTCTCACTCAAGAAATTGATACACAGGGGGCATCAGATAAATATGCAAGTAGGCTATTAAATCCAGCAGACATAGAATGGCTAGAGGGCTTACCTGAGCGCGCAGAAATTGGAAAAGAGATCGTGCTCTTTCATGGAACGCCAAAAAATGACAGCCTATACCTGCTGGAAAGAGTAGAAAGCGGGCATACAAAATTAGCATCCCCAGACACAATTAAAGAGCGGCTCAAAGATGAAAAAGCCCCAATAATTTTATGCGGGCATACCCATATTCCCAGAGTGGTTCATGTGTCAGAGAATCAGATGGTCGTGAACCCAGGCAGTGTTGGGCTACCAGCATATGATGACGTTGAGCCAGAGTACCATGTCGTAGAGACAGGCTCAGCACATGCTCGTTATGCCATACTTGAAAAAGACACCGAAAATTGGCGCGTTGAGTTAATTGCTCTAGCATATGAGCATGAAAAAGCTGCAATACAAGCAAGAAAAAACAAACGAATGGATTGGGCTATTGGGCTTCAGAGCGGCTTCATGAGAAGATAAAACTTCCTAATTCCTAATCACCTAATCTCCCAAATCCCGTTATAATAGAAAGACCCCAATATAAATTCCCCCAATCCTTTGAGATTAAGGTGTAAAGAAGGAGAAATACCCATGTCTGGTCATTCCAAGTGGTCAACGATTAAACGAAAAAAAGGTCTTGCTGACGCAAAACGTGGCGCAGCATTTACCCGTCTGAGCCGAGAAGTGACGCTCGCAGCTCGTGAAGGCGGTGGGGACCCTGATACCAACTTCCGCTTGCGCTTGGCGATAGAAAAAGCCCGCGCTGGCAATATGCCCAAAGATAATATCGAACGCTCGATCAAGAAAGGTACTGGCGAAGATAAAGACGGCGTTGTATACGAGGAAGTCACCTATGAAGGCTATGCGCCCAATGGCGTAGCCGTAATCCTGGAATGTATGACCGAGAATAAGAACCGCACAGTTGCTGAAGTCCGACATGGTTTGGATAAATATGGCGGCAGTCTTGGTGAAAATGGCTCGGTGATGTGGCAATTTGACCGAATTACTTTTTTCACTTTCTCTGCAGAAAAAATGGATTTTGATTCTGCCTTTGAGTTAGCGATTGAAGCTGGTGCAGACGATGTGACTGAAGACGATGGCATGATCGAGATCGTAGGTCCTGTAAGCACTTACAAAGATATTAGTGATGCATTACGTGCCGCCAATGTTGACATTGAAGATGCCGGTTTGCGCATGGAACCCAAACAAGAAATGGCACTCGAGGTCTCTGATACCCTTCAAGTGCTCAAAGTGGTTGAACACCTCGAAGAATTGGACGATGTTCAAAATGTGTATCACAATATGAGTATCTCCGACGAGGCAATGGAAGCCCTTGCAACAGAGTAATGAGCCTGGTTTTAGGGATCGACCCCGGTACGGCGACCACTGGCTATGGTTTTGTTCGTCAACATCGTGATACCAGCCTCGAAGCCATTGCTTATGGCGTAATCTCTACTCCCGCAAAAACACCAGCTCACGAACGTCTCGTTTCTATTTACGAGCAACTTAACGAACTCCTGCATCTCCATCGCCCAGAACGCTGTGCGGTGGAGAAGTTGTTTTTTTCACGGAATGTCACCAATGCAATTGCTGTTGGACAGGCACGCGGCGTTGTTATGCTCGCCCTTGCCCAAACGGGGATGGAGCCTGCCGAATATACCCCCAACGAAATCAAATTAGCCGTATCAGGTTATGGCTCGGCAGGAAAACGTCAGGTGCAAGAAATGGTGCGGATGATGCTTAATCTTGAGAAAATCCCTCGCCCCGACGATGCAGCAGATGCCCTTGCGGTGGCAATAACACATATTCATACGAATCGATATTAGATATTAACTGCCCCCACTTATCCTTCGCGAAGCATACTCGCAGAGTGCCCTGCGCGCGGGGGGAGCCAGAGGGGCGGGGCACAAAAAGGAACCAAGCGATCATATAAGGTCTCTTTCTAATTACGCAGGATAAATCAAATGATGGAAAATACAGACCTTTTTCTACGATTTGGGGTGGCTCTGGCAATTGGATTTTTGATCGGTCTTCAACGTGAATTTGCGCACGGCGACCCAGATCGTGACATTATCGCAGGCGAGCGCACCTTTGCTTTATTTGGTCTTGCAGGGGCATTAGCCGCAATGGCTGCCGACGAACTCAATTCTGCGCTGGCTTTTGTTGGCATCATTCTCATTTTTGGTGCTTTTATCACAGCGGCTTATCTGGTTGATGCTCGCAAGGGACAGGTTGGTTTAACGACCGAGGTTGCAATAGTGATCGCGATTACCACAGGCTCTTTAGCGTATTGGGGCTATCTCACCCTCGCTCTTGCGATTGGTATCGCAACCACAGTCATGCTTTCCGTTAAGCTGGAAACAGATCGTTTTGCGCGTTCGCTGACGAGAGAAGATATTTCTGCTGCGTTGCAACTTGCTGTAATTTCAGCGATTGTTTTGCCAATTCTCCCTAATCAATCTTTTCTTCCGCCTCCCTTTGATGTCCTCAATCCTTTCAAGATTTGGTTGATGGTTGTTTTTATCTCGGGGATCAGTTTTTTAGGATATGTTGCGATCAAGGTTATTGGCCCCGAGCAGGGGATTGGAATCACGGGCTTTCTTGGTGGTCTGGTTTCCAGCACCGCCGTTACGCTCAGCTTTTCAGAACGCAGCAATCGTGAACCTGATCTTTCCAAACCTTTTGCTTTAGCGATCACCGTCGCCTGGACAGTCATGTTCGCCCGCGTCCTCGTCGAAGTTGGCGTTGTCTATCAACCCTTACTAGAGCTGGTCTGGATTCCCATCACAGCATCGGGGCTAGTTGGTTTATTTTATTGTCTTTATCTCTATTTCTCCCAACGCACTGCAGAAAAAGGAGATATTGATTTCTCAAACCCCTTTGATCTAGGCTCAGCCATCAAATTTGGCCTTCTATACGGTCTTGTCTTGCTCGTATCAAGAGCTGCCCAAATGTATCTTGGCGACACAGGGTTGTATATTTCGAGCATTATTTCTGGTATTGCCGATGTTGATGCCATTACCCTTTCGATGGCGGAGCTGAGCAAAACCGGCGTGATTGCCATGCCAAAAGCCGCCCTCGCTATCATCCTTGCGACAATGTCGAATACCGCTGTCAAAGGCGGCATCGCCCTTATGATAGGTGGCAAAGCCCTGCGCAAACCCTTATTATTTGCCATCCTAATGATGTTAGCTGTTGGCATCAGCACAGCCCTTTTGATCTAACTGGAGAAATTCTATGATTGCAACCTTACGCGGTGAAATCAGCCAAAAAGAAGAAGATGCTCTGATCGTCGAAGTCGGTGGTGTAGGGTTGCGCGTCCATGTTCCGGCCACACTTTTTCAGCAGATGAATGTGGGCGAGAGTACCTTTTTTTACACGCATTTTGTTGTCCGCGAAGATGCCATGTCTTTATATGGATTTGAAACTCAGGCAGATCGTGACCTCTATGTGCTTCTTCTCAGCGTAAACAGAGTCGGCCCCAAATTGGCATTGGCGATTCTCTCCTCGCTTTCACTGGATACCGTTAAACGAGCGGTTTTCAACGAAGAGTTTGAGCTCCTTAACCGCGTCCCCGGCGTAGGGAAAAAGACCGCCCAAGGCATCATTCTCTCGCTGCAAGGCAAACTCAAACCGATGGATGCCCTTGAGCAAGTTGCCGCGATGACCGATACTGATGGAGAAGTTTTAGCCGCACTCACAGCCCTCGGCTACAGCGTCATTGAAGCTCAAACCGCGATTCAAGCGATCCCCAAAGATGCGCCCCAAGAAGTAGAAGAACGGCTACGCTTGGCGTTAGGATATTTTCAGTAATTATTCTTGTCAGTATTTTATTGGTGTAACAAGGAGTAAAGATGGCATTTAAAAAACAGCATGTAGAAAAATGGCTCGCAGTGGAATTTCCCGATGAGAATTTAGTCAGTATGGTTTCTTCGGGTCTTTGGACAGTAGATTATTCTGGCACAGGTTCTCGTAACCCGGGCGATATACGTCGCACAGAATTAGTCAGCTCGCTGGGCCTCGATCAGGAACTGCAAATATCACCATTTTACTCAACGACATTTTACGCACTCACCGAGAAGCAGATCATCTTGGGCACACGCTCAGGTTTTTCGAATCGCCCCAAAGATATCATCCACGCAGCACCGCTAGATGGGCTTATCATCCACTGGTTTGATGATACTGTCGGCCCCAATCGATCCCGCCACTTTGTCACCATCTTCGGTGATGGCAAATGGCGCGCTGATAAAACAGGTCTAACAGCTCTTGGTCGTCCATTTAAACATTCCACAGCAGATGAGTTCGTTAGTGCGCTGGGTAGCCACGCCAAGCAAGTGTTGAGCCCATGATGAACATAATAATGAATTTCTTAGAATTCTCTTGCTAGACCTCTTGTATAAGTGCTCTAGCTGCCGTAGGCAAAGGGCACTTTCCTCGGCCGCGTGTTTAAGAACGATTACGCTTATCTTTGGGATATTTCCAGTAATTGATTCCAGAAAACAGAATGTTTTTTTGTGCCTATCACCTAGATAGGTGACGCACTAAGGAGATTGCATGAAAATTTATTTGGTCGCAGCTGCCATTATTGCTGTGATTGTAGGAATAGTACACTCTGCACTCGGAGAAATACTCATCTTCAAACAACTTAGAGCCTCGAGAATAATCCCGACCAAGCCTGCACCTCCGCTTCGGGCACGGAACGTCAGAATCCTTTGGGCTACTTGGCACTTGGCTAGCGTATTCGGCTGGGCTTTTGCAGGAATACTCTTTACGCTGGCACAAGACAGTGTCTCAGTCCATACGGCCGCATTAAACGCCACGATATTTGCATTTCTTGGAGGATCGCTTTTAGTTCTCATAGCTACAAAGGGCAAGCACCCGGGCTGGTTGGGCTTACTTGCAGTTGCAGCACTTGCGTTCTTATCAAGTACCACCTAACAAGGCACTCGCTAACCTAAACCTACAATATGAAATTAACAATAGAAGAAGCCCGAAGCTGGTATGAAGATACCGACGCTGTTCACGATTTTGATCATATTATCCGTGTTTATAATATGGCCGTGCGTCTTGCCAAAGCCGAGGGCGCGGATATGGAAATTGTCCAGGCAGCTGCCCTTTTGCACGATTCGCAAGGAAGCGACCCGGGTTCGGCATCCGGCCGATTGGAGCATCACCAAGCCTCGGCCAGGTTCGCTGCGGCGGTTCTTGCCGAAAAAGGCTGGGAGCCGGAAAGAATTAGGGCTGTCCAACACTGTATTTTGGCGCACAGATTCCGCAATCCTGCTGAAAAACCCGAAACGCTGGAGGCAAAGATCATCTTTGATGCCGATAAGTTGGACGCGCTCGGTGCAGTCGGTGCAGCGCGTGTCTTGGCTTATGCCGCAATTGCAGGGACGCCTTTTTACGAAAAGCCTTCAGAAGAATTCTTTGAGACAGGCAAAGAGAGCGAAGGCGAAAGCCATAGCGCCTATCACGAACATCTTTTTAAATTGAGAAAATTGGCTGAACGGATGCACACCCAAAGCGCGCGTGCTATTGCCGATGAACGTTTGCATTATCTGGATGAGTTTTTTGAGCGAATGATCGCGGAGTGGCAAGGAGAGAAGTAGATGGCAGAGAGCGCAAGAAAGTTGGTATTTAAAACCCACCTTTCAACCTTTGAGCGGATCTTGTTTTTTATCGTTGGGCTTTTTCCGCTGCTTGCGCCTTATGAGCTTTTGATCAAACCCTCCTGGAATGGAGAATATGGCTTGATATTTTTCTTCTTCTTTCTTCTTTCACTGGGTGCTTTGAGCGTGAGCTTTTTTTTCATTGCGGCAACCTTTTTGGGGAGAAAAGAACATTATATTTTTGATGCTGAGAAAAGGGTCTTGGTTTATCGTTACAAGAATGTTTTTATCCAAAACCGTGAAGAGAATTATCCTTTTTCCGCGATCCGCTCACTGTGGGTGAAAACCTCTGTATGGGATAGCGGACCTGATACTTATGATATTGCCCTCGATGTGGGAAAGAAGCGCCCTTATCAGTTTGGTCAATATGCCGAGAGAAAAGAAGCTGAAGAATACTTCACGCGTCTTCAAAAAATGACCGGAGTAGAAAATGCCTTTTATTCAGACAAATAATATTCAAAGTTATTGCGAAGTCTACGGCGAAGGTGATGCACTGGTTTTTATTCATGGTCTGGGTTCCGCTAGCCAGGATTGGAAATTTCAGACTGCATTTTTCGCTGAACACTTTCAGACGATCACTTATGATGTGCGCGGGCACGGCCAAAGTGAAAAGCCAAAAGGACCTTATAGTGTGCCACTCTTTGCGCAAGACCTGGCTGCTCTGCTAGATGAATTGAATGTTGAAAAAGCGCATATCGTTGGGCTTTCGATGGGCGGCTGGATCGCCTTGCAGTTTGGGCTGGATTACCCTGAAAGAACACATTCGCTCACCATCGTCAACTCATGGGTAGATATGCGCCTGAAAACGCTGGAAGATTGGAAAGGCTATATTCAGCGTGCGATCATTTTTCGGCTTTTCAGTATGCGAAAAATAGGTGAAGTACTTGGCGCAAAACTTTTCATAAAACCCGAGCAAAAAGAGTTACTGAATGATTTTATAAAAAGCTGGGCAAAAAATCATAAACCTTCTTATATGGCATCTTTCCAATCAGGGATAGGCTGGTCAGTAGAAGATCGTTTGGGCGAGATCACTTGTCCCGTTTTGGTGATCGCCGCCGATGAAGACTACACACCGGTATCAGAAAAACAAACCTATACCGATAAAATTCCCAACGCGCGCTTAGCCGTCATCGAAGATTCGCGCCATGCAACCTCGGTAGAAAGACCTGATGAATTCAATCGTGTTTTGTTGGCGTATTTGCAAGAGCAGGGCATGTAGACAAATTACGAACTCAATTTTTCAGGACTTTCGCTCTAAATGTTGAAAAATGCTCAAAGGGGATTTGCAATCCCCGTCTTTATGAGAAAAGCGCTGGATTGCAAATCCAGCTAGAGCGTGGAAAGCGAAAATCCTAATTTTAAACAAAAAAAGCTGCTCAAGAAAATCTCAGGCAGCTTTTTCTATGAAAACAAAGATAGCTTAGGCGTTATCTTCCTCATCATCATCGTCATCTTCTTCGTCCATATAGAAATCCATCAGAAGGTAAAGACCCTGTGAAAGACCTCTCAAGACAAGGAAAACAAAGACGCCGCCCAAAATAGGGTCAGAGAAAACGCCAGCAAATGCGGCAATTTTTTCAAGACCACCTGGGGGTAAAGATTGGGAAACCATCGCCCAATTGGAAATGATCGAATACATCGTGCTGGTGAAAGTCAATAAAGACAAAGCCAGAGCAATCCAGGAAACGATATTCGACCACATCGCGATGCGGAAAACGGCATCTTCGTTGTGGAAAGTCGTATTTTCTTTTTCGGACATTTTTTCTCCTTAGAAATGAATAATTAGCGGGCTTATTTTATCAGAGAAATTAGATTATATACATCTCTTCTTGCCCAACCGGATTCCTTTGCCAAACGCTTTGCCAATGCGGATGGAGATTCGCCTGCGGCGATCCCCGTCTCTATCGTGGAATTTAGGCTTGCCTCCGTCCATTTGGCATTATCCTGTTTTTTACCTGCTACCACCAAAGTGAATTCCCCGCGTGGTGCATGGGCATCAAAATGATCCCGTGCCTCAGCTACATCGCCACGAAAGAACTCCTCATACATCTTGGTCAATTCTCGCGCTACAGCGATCTTTCGATTGCCCAAGACTTTCTCAATATCGTCCAAAGCTTTCAAAACCCGATGCGGGGATTCAAGAAAGATTAAGGTATAAGGTTGATTCGCCACCTCCTGCAATTTCTCGCGCCGTTCTTTTCCCTTGCGTGGTAAATAGCCAAAATAAAGAAAAGAATCGGTTGGCAAGCCCGAAGCGACCAACGCCGCTATCGGCGCAGATGCGCCCGGGATGGGGCTAACTTCATATCCGGCAGCGAGGGCGGCAGATACCAGTTCATAGCCGGGATCATTGATTCCGGGCGTTCCCGCGTCAGAAACAAGGGCGACATCGCCTCTTTCCAGCGCGGCGAGAATCCGATCCAGTTTGCTCGCTTTATTATGTTCGTAATAACTTGTTTGGGGCGTAGAGATCTTGAAATGGGCAAGCAATTTCCCCGTCACGCGCGTATCTTCGGCGGCGATCAGTGTGGATTCGCGCAATATCCGCTCTGCTCGCCGAGAAAGGTCTTCGAGATTGCCAATTGGCGTGGCGACAAGGTAAAGAGTGTTCATAGTTGAAAATTATACTCCCCCTAAATTCCACGCTTTTGGAATTTGGGGGATGCCCGAAGGGCAGGGGGGCAAAAGAGAGAAATCAATTCAGCCTTTCAAAACCATCAACCATCATATCGAAATCTTCTAAAATCTGGTCTTTGAAATCCACCGTGCTTGTAAAACTGACTATCAGAGAGCGATTCTTAACCATAAAAAGAGCCTGCTTTTGATAGAGTCTGACGTCTTGCCCTGTATCCGTAACTATATCTCTTTCTGAGGCAATAAATGCGACGGGTACCCCTGAAGATGTTGCTGTGATGTCAGATGAGATGATCAGCACACCGGGCAGAGATTCGGGAAGCCCCAAAACACTGGCCGCAAAAAACTCTTCCAAAGAAGCATCTGTTTCTTCGCTGAGTACTAAATTGATATTGCTCACAAAACCACCGTTATAATGCCCTTCTCGCGTATCCAGAGCAACGAGCCGGAAGGTATCGGGATCAAAACTTTCTATAGCCTGCAAAGAGGCTTCGATCTCTGGGACGGAGGCTTCGAGTAATGTGAGCGCTTCGGTATATTCCTCTTCTCCTGGGCGCATCGCTAACCATTTAGCGGGGAGGTTGACAGTATATGCTCCCACAAAGTCTGTATAAACCATTACACCATCATCGTTTTCTTCAAAAGTACTCCCCGTATTAGGGTAATCCACTTCAGTGGGCGTACTTGTAGGCGGAATCGGAGTCGGTGAAGGGACAGGTGTTTCTGTCGGGATGGACGTAGCTGTATTCGTAGGAATCGCCTCTAAAGTTTGAGCAACCTTTGTTGCGGCAGCTTCCGCGATCATAATTTCAAGGTCAGCAGGATTTACAGTAGGAGCTGCTTCCGCTTCAGGCTCTCCGCCAATAAAGGGGATCGATGAAGTAGAACATGCAACAGACACAGTGAAAAATAAAAGAGCGAATAAGAGTAAAATTTTCTTTTGATGAGTAAACATAATGCCTCCTGAATATTAGCCTTCATTATTATACTGCTTTAGCCATAAAACAAAGAAAGGTATAATCGCTGCCATGTCTAAACGATTTATTCTCTCTACCCTTTTTGTACTTAGCATTGTTGGCGGCTATCTCGTCTATCGCAATATGCGCACATCAGGCGCGCGCTCAGTCAAGATCATGCAGTGGTTTCGCAACCCCGAATCTCATACCGAATTCACCATTTTACAAGGAGAGCGCTGTGGTGATGCTCCCTTTATCCTCCCTACCAACGGCATTATCGGATATTTATGGGATGATTCCTTCCGCCCCGGCCATCGACATCAGGGGCTGGATATTTTCGACGGAGAAGGTCTGGGCGAAACGCCCGTGATTTCGGCTTACGATGGTTATCTCAGCAGAATGCCCGATTGGACATCTACCGTTATCGTCCGCGTCCCGAGCGACCCGCTCCAACCTGGACGGCAGATCTGGCTCTATTACACACATATGGCTGATTCAGATGGTAACGACTATATCGTAGATGAATTCCCTCGCGGGATGGAAGAAATATTCGTCCCAGCCGGGACATTGCTTGGTTATCAGGGCAATTACTCAGGCGATCCCTTTAACCCGACCGGTATTCACCTCCATTTTTCAATTGTGCTGGATGATGGTAGCGGAACCTTCCGCAACGAATTGGATATCGAAAACACCCTCGACCCTTCCCCTTATTTGGGTATGAATCTGAATGCCAAAACAAATCAAGATGGTATCCCGACTTGCGCGGATCAAAGAGCAGAAACGCGAGATTTGAAAACAGAATAGTGGAAAGCTCCTTTTTCTCCGTCCCCCTAAATGCGAAGCATTTGGGGGGACGCCCCAGCGAAGCGAGGGGCAGGGGGGCTGAACGTCTGACTTAAAATGCAAGTCACATTTTCAAGGTTACAAAACTAGGAAGAAAAAATGAATTTCAAAAATAAAGTAGTCCTCATCACCGGCGCAGGACGCGGATATGGGCGTGAGCTTGCCAAAGCCTTTGCCGCTCAAGGTGCGCGCCTCGCGTTAAATGATATTTCCCCTATGAATATCAAATCGCTTGCGAAGGAAATTGAAGCAGCGGGTGGCGAAGCCAAAGCCTATGTGCAGGATATTGCAAAAAAAGTCCCCGTGCAGGGGTTGGTGCTGAAGGTTGAAGATGATTTTGGTAAAGTAGATATTCTTATCAATCACTCTGCTGTTGAGCCGAAGAAACTTGTGCTAGATATTGATGAGTGGGATTGGCAACGCACTATCATGGTCAATTTATCTGCCGCTTTCCTGATGACCCAATCTGTAGGGCGAATGATGAAAGAAAATGGCGGGGGCGTGATCGTGAATCTCGTACCCCTCGCTGGTCGGGCGGAGAAGCTTGGCGGTACAGCTTATGTTTCGAGTATGATGGGGTTAATCGGTTTCACGCAACAGGCAGCAAGCGATCTCGATGGGCATCACGTTCGAGTTCACGCCATTGGTACGGGTATTGCCGAGATGAAACAGACGGAGATGACTTTCCCATCTAGCTTTAATGAAGCAGTTTTGTTTTTGTGCGAGGAAAAACAATCCCATTTGAACGGTCAGGTCGTTAATATTTAAACGTAGACTACAAAAGCCTTAAAGGCTTTTGTAGTCTGTAAAATTTCATTGCAAAAACGCGCATCTTTTAAAAAGATGTGCGTTTTTCTTTTCCTCTGTGCTTGACAAAAGCTCAAGAAGGCTGCTATAGTTAACCCATAGGTTAACCTTTATGACAGAAACCCTCACCCCAAAAAATTTAGATCATGGTTTTGAAGCACTTGCCAATAAGCACAGGCGAGAGATTCTTTATGTTCTAAGTTTACAACCTTGCTCTATCAGTCAATTAGCTGCCATGCGCGAGCTATCCCTGCCGGCAATTCATAAGCACATAAAAATTCTTGAAAATGCAGACATGATCATAAGGAGGAAAATCGGGCGAACGAATTATCTCTCACTCAAACGAGAATCCTTTCGTGGTGTTCAAGATTGGCTTATGCAGTTTCATGCCTATTGGGGCAGCGACGGGGAAACCTTAGAAAACTATGCTCAATATTTGAGCGCAGAAAACGATCATAAGGAGAAAAAATGAAAAAATTTGTATTATTACCCATTGGATTTGAACCACTCACCCCCGAGATCATGGCAGCCTGGGAAAAATGGTTCAAGTCGATTGCAGATAAGACCGTTGATGGCGGTAACCCCCTGGGTCCTGGAAGAGAGATCACTCGCGACGGGACAAAAGAGCTGCCGCTGGGGTCAGATTCAATTGCTGGCTATACGATCATCAATGCCGAAAGCCTTGATGAGGCAGAGGAGATTGCTAAAACCAGCCCGATGATTACCGGCATAAGAGTGTACGAAGCAATATCAATGTAAGATTAGATTTTTTATAAAGGAGCAAAATGATGAAAAAGAATCCCTGGATTGCCGCTGTGTTAAATTTTTTCTTTATGGGGCTGGGAACCCTGTATGTCGGTGAACGAAAGTTGACTGGTCTTGGGCTTACACTGGCAGCCCTGATACTGACCTACGTGGAATTGCAATTACGCGCCGCTGCCCCGAATTTGTACCCGCTTATGTTTGGGGCTGTCTTTGTGGCGAATACAGTGCTTGCCATTGATGGCTATCAGGAAGCAAAGCAAAAGGCATAGTCAGATTTGGCTCATCTGTAAGCCGAGTGCGGTATTCACAAATTTTCGCTGAAATATAGGCGCTTTGCAGAACTTCTACACATGAGCCAAATCTTTATAAATTCAAAAAAATGTAGTATGTCGTTAGGAAGTAATACGGAAAAACCCACTTTAGACAAAAAGGAGATAGTATGTCGAAGCTTATAAAAAATTGGTTAGTAGTATTTGTTGTTCTTTTCATTTGGTCTTTTATTTGGCACAATATCATTTTGAGTGGATTCTATGCGGTCAATCTTGCTCAAATAGCTCGCTATGCCGATGGTGCACCAGCTCCGTTGATGGGATTCCTTGCTCTTGGTAACCTTATTGCCACCTTTGGATTTGCCAAATTTCTCCCCTCTGCATCCAAGAGTATGGGGCAGTTTGTGTTGAATGGCGTTATCATGGGCATCATTACCTTTGGGTCATTTGCTGTTATAAGCCATGCAATATTCTTGGGCTGGACCACGCCCTTAATGATTGCTGACTTTTCCTATTCCATTGCTGCTGGTGCAATCGGTGGTTTGTTGACCAATTATTTGTCATAATCAGGTTCTTCCTATATAAGTCTTACTCTCAAGAACCTCGATTTTCTGCGTAGAAATAACTCGTAAACAAGAAATCCCTAAAGAAGAGCACATCCTTTTTCGCTGGATGTGCTCTTCCGATTCTAATCAAGATGTTTTATATTTATATCGTGTCTTTTCTTGGTAGAGCGAAATAGTTGATAATTATTCAAGCAATTTTATAAGGAGAAAATATGGAATACAGAAATTTAGGACGCTCAGGATTAAAAGTTTCGGCGCTATCTTTTGGCGCGTGGGTCACATTTGGTGATCAAATTGGCGAAAGAGCAGCACAAGCAATGATGCAAGCCGCGATCGATGCGGGCGTAAATTTCTTCGATAACGCTGAAGTTTACGCAGGCGGAAAAGCGGAAACGATGATGGGCAAGGTTGTCAAAAAAGCCGGCTGGAAACGTTCAGACCTGGTTTTCTCGACCAAGATTTTTTGGGGCGGCGATGGCGTGAACGACAAGGGGCTTTCACGCAAACATATCGTCGAAGGAGTCGATACCGCGCTCAAACGCCTGCAAATGGATTATGTTGATCTAGTTTTTGCTCATCGCCCTGATCTGCACACACCCATCGAAGAGACAGTGCGCGCATTCAATCATGTGATCGACCAAGGCAAAGCCTTTTATTGGGGAACGAGCGAATGGAGCGCCACGCAGATTATGGAAGCGCACGGCATCGCCCGCGAATTGGGCTTGATACCGCCTACGATGGAACAGCCCCAGTACCACATGTTTCACCGTGACCGCTTCGAAGCCAAATATGCTCCGCTATATGACCATCTCGGCTTGGGGACAACGATCTGGTCGCCTTTGGCAAGTGGTTTGCTGACCGGCAAATATAACGCCGGAATGCCAAAAGGCACGCGCGCTACCCTTAAGGGGTACGAGTGGCTCCGAAGACGCTTTACCGATGAAACCGCTCTAGCGAATATCGCCAAAGTGGGCAAATTGATGAATATTGCGGACGAACTTGGCTGCACAATGGCACAGCTTGCTCTTGCATGGACTTTAAAGAATCCCAACGTAAGTACTACTATCACGGGTGCATCTCGTGCCGAACAAGTTGTTGAAAATATGAAGGCAATTGATTATGTAGAGAAGCTCACACCAGACGTTATGGAAGCCATTGAAGTGATCTTGGATAATAAGCCTGATGCAGAACAAGATTGGCGATAATCACGAGTTGTGCGAATTTCACGAATAGCACAAATGAAAACTCCCCGTTCTTTTTGAAAGAGCGGGGAGTTGTGTTTTAAGGTTTTCTATATTGAGTTCTATTTATTTTGAATATACTCATCAATAGAAACCGCGGCTTTGCGACCGGCCATCATTGCAGTAACCACCAAATCAGGACCTGTAGCAGCATCACCACCTGCGTATACGCCAGGAAGAGAGGTGGCGCCTGTTTTATAATCTGCTGTGATCAAACCCCAGTCATGAGTTTCCAAATTGGGTGTGGATTTGCTGATGGTTTCATCGGGCCAATATCCTAACGCCAGCACAGCTGTATCCGCTTCAACAATAAAGTTAGAACCAACAACCTTGATCGGGCGTCGGCGACCAGAATCATCGGGCGCGCCCAACTCCATGCGCAAACATTCAACTCCTGCCAATCTACCATCATCACCGGGGATAAATTTGATAGGCTGGGTGAGGAATTGAAAATTCGCACCTTCTTCACTGGTCATTTCTCGATCTTTGGCACCACCCGGCACTTCTCTTAAGGTACGTCGATAAAGGCAAGTCACTTCTTCAGCACCAAGCCGCAGGGATGAGCGCAAAGCATCTGATGCCGTATCTCCACCACCGATAACGACCACCTTTTTTCCTAGATCCGTCAGCGGTTCCAAGCCCCCAGGAAGATACGCTGAATTAACATTTGTGCGGATAAGAAATTCAGTCGCCAAATGTACCCCTGGCAGATCAACGCCTTCGGCTTTGAGCGGGGCATCGACTTGAGTACCTACACCAATGAAAATGGCTTCAAAACCTTCGTTGAATAGATCATTAATGGTTTTATCTTTTCCTATAAAAATATCATATACAAATTTTACGCCTGCCTCTTCAAGATCTTTTACAGATTGGAAGACCACATCTTTAGGAAGTTTAAAATTGGGAATTCCATAAGTGAGCAAACCGCCCGCTGCGGGCTTGGCTTCAAAAATGGTAATTTGATACCCTTTTTGAAGAAGTTGTTCTGCGCAACCGTACCCAGAAGGACCCGCGCCAATAATTGCCACTTTCTTTCCATTTGACTTGGGGGTCGGAATGCAATAGCCTTTTTCTTCGCGCTCATAATCCATAACATAGGCTTCGAGCATATCCGTTAGCACAGGCGCCCCCTCATCTTTGGCAAGTACACAAGACCCTTGGCATAATTGCTCATGCGGGCAAACGCGACTGCAAACTTCAGGAAGAGAACTGGTTTGTCGATAAAGTTCAGCTGCTTTCAAAAATTTGCCTTCCTCAATCATCCACATGGCTGATGGAATATCATTGTGACAAGGGCAGGCAACCACGCAACCGGCAGGGTCTGGGCAATGTATGCACCGAGAAGCTGCCATCTTCGCGCACTCTTCTGAAAAGGGGATAACGACATCATCAAAGTCGCCAATTCGTTCATCAGGTGGGCGGAGTCGAATGCCGTCACAAACTGTCAACGCACGTGATTTACGATCAATAGCTAAATCTTCGCTGGGGATAGATTGAGTCATCTTGAACTCCTTTATAATGCCGGTACATTGACACGACTTTGCTTACCCAATCATAGTAAAGACAGCCACTGCTTATTAGTTCCTTTTATCACAACTGTTAGTTCTTTTTGTCACAAAAACACCCCGCAGATGTCACGTGCGCCACTTATTAATCTGTTATTCTCTCTTCTTTTGAGAAATAAAAAGTCCCTGCGCCAATAAAAGAGCAGGGACTTTTATAAATCTATTTATCTTCAATTAGCTAAATTTTAGCCAACCCATTGAGATACTATATCTGATCAGCATCGCTCCACACATCAGGACGATCAGAACCCTAAGGTAGGAAGGGTTGATCCTGAAAAGGAATTTTGAACCCAGCCATGCGCCAATTCCTTGCCCAACGATCATAAAAATACCAGCGATCCAGACAATTCTCCCTGTTGTTAGAAATACAAGCAAAGCAGCAAAGTTCGTAGCAAAATTCATCGTTTTGGCAACAATCGTTGCTGAGATCAACCCGCGCCCTCGAAGAGAAACTCCTGATAAAGCAAAAAATGAGCCTGTGCCTGGACCGAAGAATCCATCATAACTCCCAATGAGCGGAACAACAAAATTCCTGTATTTCTGGTAGGACAGTTTAGGCTCACCATCGCCTTCTTTGGGTTTCGGCGAAATTAGAAAATAAATGGCAATAAATAAGAGCACCACGGGGATAACAAAAGAGAGCATTTCAGGGTCAATAAGCTGCACGGCAGAAGCACCCATCGCTGACCCCATGAAGGCAAAAAGCATCAAACCTCTTACTTCTTTCCAAGTGACTTTTTTGTTTATGAACATCATCAAGGTCGCTGTCCCTGACCCCATGCTGCTCTGGAATTTATTTGTGCCAAGCACAGCCAAAGGGGGAATACCGCTCAAGATCAATGCGGGAACAGTGAGCAAGCCCCCGCCACCAGCCAGGGTATCTAAAAAACTGGCGACGATAGCTGTTAAAAACAATAGAAAAAGTACTTGTATAGAAAGCTCTGGAATTTCCACTTGCATCTCCTTTGTTTATCGGGAGAGAATAACACTGTTGTTGAAAAAGATAAAGCATAAATTCTAGAGCAGTCGCATGAGATAAACTCAATACAACGTAAATTAAGTTTTTTACAAAAACCCTGCGAAGATTGCTAAACGCTGGATTGATTTGCTCACATAACTTCTCTTCTATAGGAAACCTTTTCTCAAAGGAACCTTCGCAAGGTTCAACGCAAAAAACGCAAGGAAATTATTTTACGATGTGCCCAAGTATCTACATTAGGACTTTCGCTTTTGAGCGAGAAAAGAGGGTGCGTCGCACGAAAACGATGAGAATCTGCCCTTCGACAGGCAAAAAGCTTGTCGATTAAGATCTTTTTGTCGATGCTGGTACGACGCACGCCTACCTGAGCGAAAGTCCTATCATAAAGATTGTTAGAAACAACAGAGTATAATGAGCATGGCCCTTTACACATCCCCCTTTGTGAGGTTCTCATGCCTAAAACATCCCCCAAAGCTCTTTTCATTTTTATCATTCTTTCTCTGATTTTTTCGGCTTGTTCAATGCCGAGTATCGTTTCGCCATCTCAACCAGAAACGCAAGAATCTGCGGCAACGCCGACGGCAATTCCTGACCAGAATTTACCGCCAAAGCTTGTCGAAACCCTGCCCATGGAAGGCAGCAGTATTGGTCTCCAGGAGCCGCTCACTTTTTATTTTAATCAGCCGATGGAGCGAGCTTCAGTAGAGGCAGCCTGGAATCCCACTCCTGCTATTGCGGGGCAATTTCTTTGGGTGGATGATGCAACACTCACTTTTACGCCCAGTGATCCTCTGGAGGCGGGGGCAAGCCTAAATATCGAGTTTGAGACGGGGGCAAAATCAGCAAAAGGCGTTGCTCTACCCGAACCTGTTCACTCTCTTTTTAATGCGGCAGATGCCATCCACCCCGTTCAGTTTTTGCCTGCAAACGGGAGTTCAGATCTAAGCGTCGATTCTGCCGTGGTCGTCACTTTTAATCAACCCATTGTACCCCTCGGCGCAGATGCCGCGACATTACCCGTTGCATTTACGTTGGAACCCGCTGCGCAAGGACGCGGGGAATGGGTCAATACGAGTACCTACATTTTTTATCCTGAGCCTGCTTTAGCGGGGGGGCAAGCCTATAAGGCGGTTTTGAACCCCGGTTTGCGGAGCGTTGCGGGGACAGTTTTGGCAGATGTGGGGAGTTGGTCTTTCGCTACCGCGCTACCACGTTTGCTGAAAATTAGCCCATCAACCGAAATCCCCCTGCCGCTTGATTTGGAAATGACGCTGACTTTTAACCAGCCCATGGATGCAGCGAGCGTGGAATCTAATTTCTCTTTACTTGGCGATGAAGGAGGGGTATCCGGTACTTTTGAATGGGCAGAAGACCTTCGCTCGGTGACTTTTATTGCCGATAATTTGTTGGCGCGTAATAGCAATTATCGCTTTGCATTGAACGGAGCCGCTTTAGCACAAGGCGGAACAGCGCTGGAAAGTGGCTGGGATGTAGAGATGATCTCCTCGCCGAATTTTGCAGTCCTTTCTACAGACCCGGAAGAAGGCGGTGTAACAAATGAGTATTTTTCGGGGCATATCTATTTTACAACCGATGTTACAAGAGATGATGTTGAAGACTTTATAACGATCTCTCCTGAAGTATCTGGTTTTGGTGCAGGTTCTTTTGATAATTCGATCAATTTTCGCGGAAATTTTGATTTTGAAACAAACTACACTGTTACGGTTTCTTCTGCCCTTAAAGATCGTTGGGAGCAAGAACTGGGAGAATCTTTTAGTTATAGTTTTTCAACACCTGCGCCAGAGCCAAAAATTTCTTTACCCTATATTGGCTCTCCTTTTTACTTTTCTTCAGCAACAGAGCCTCTTTTCTACATCCAATCGACCAATATCCCCAGAGTTGATCTGACTCTCGGCGAGGTCGCTCTTGCTGATTTCTTCCGTCTTTTTGGGCCGGATGGTTATGATGAACGCCAAGTTTATCAGGCAGAGAATGAATCTTTTTGGCGGCAGGATTTGGATATTGAGAAGAACAAAAGTCAGAGTTTTTCGTTAGACTTAGCACCTAACACTGATGCACTCACCCCGGGAATTTATTCTCTCCGCGTTTGGAAAGGGGGCGCAGAAGGCGGTTCATCGCCAAATTATATCGTTGCCAGCAATATCAATACGCTTTTCAAATTTGGCACCACAGATGCGCTCATTTGGGCAACCGATCTCGAAACAAATGCCCCTATCGCAGGACAAACAGTCTCTGTATATGACGAAAGCGGCACGCTCCTTGCCAGTGGAACTACCGATGCACAAGGTATCTGGTATGGGGAAATTCCCACACAAGAGGATTTCTATCAAAACTACTATGTCGTTTTGGGGCAAATTGGCGAAGAGAATTTCGGCTTTGGCTCTTCTGTTTGGGGCGAGGATATTACCCCCTGGCACTTTGGTCTTTCTATGGATCGCCGCCCGCCACACACCGAAGTCTATCTCTACACAGATCGCCCCATTTACAGACCTGGGCAGACTGTTTATTTTCGGGCGATCGTGCGCGAAGCCTTCGATGGACGTTATGGCGCGCCTGCGCTCACATCCCTGCCATTAACCGTCTCCAATAGCTGGGGCGATAATATCCACACCCTTAACCCCGCTCTCTCTGAGTACGGCGCAGCGCAAGGCTCCTTTGTCATCCCCGAAGATTCGCCCTCCGGCTATTTCTCTTTCTTCAACAAAGAGCTTCAATTTTCTGCTAATTTTGAAGTCGCAGACTATAGAAAGCCAGAAATCAATCTCAGCATGGAGATGACCCCCTCAGCAATTAAAAATGGCGAATCACTCAACGCAGAAATTTCCGCTCAATATTATTTTGACGCTCCCGCCAGTGACCTCCCCGTACACTGGACAATTTACGAAGATAATAGCTATTTTTATCTCCCCGGCTACAGAGTTGGCAATCTTAATCTCGATTGGCTGAACTACAGAAACGACTACCGCTACTATGGCAGTTTTCTCAACGAAGGTGAAGGAAAAACAAATGCTGAGGGTATTCTTACACTCGATTTCAACGATCTCGATATCGCCGATGGCACGCGCGAGCTAACCCTCGAGATCACCGCGCAAGACGAAAGCAATCAACAGATCAGCACACGCAGCACAGCCCTCGTTCACCCCGAAGATTTTTATATCGGATTAAGATCCGACACCTGGGTGGGACGCGAAGAAAGCGAAATGGGATTTGACATCCTGACCGTAGATTGGGATTCCGCGCCGCTCTCAGCCCAGGGCTTGCACGCCGATTTCAAACAGGTCACGTGGGAAAGGCAGGAGCCCGTTCATTCTTACGAATCCCCAACATTTACCCCTGTTTATACCCCCGTCAGCGATGTGGATTTTGCCACCGGCAACGATGGCGGGGCACGGCTTTCTTTTACGCCCCCATCCCCCGGCACCTATATCCTCGAAGTCAGCGGAGAGAATACCTCCACACAGATCATGCTCTGGGTGCGTGGCGCAGAAAGAGCGATCTGGCCTCGTCTCCCTCATAACCATATCCAGTTAGCCGCAGATAAAGATTCATATATTCCCGGCGATATCGCTGAGATATTTATCCCCAATCCCCTTGATGCACCTACCCAGGCACTTGTTACCGTTGAACGTGGCACCATCCACAAATCTGAGATTATTAGTATAGAAGCGGGCGGCTCAACCTATAGCCTGCCGCTAACAGAAGCAGATGCTCCGAATGTCTACTTTTCTGTCACACTCCTCAGCGGACGCGATTTCCGCGTGGGTTATGCAGAATTGCCAGTTTCTGCCGCCGCACAAATTTTAAATGTGACTCTTACCTCTACTCCGATTCGTTCTGAACCGGGCGGAGAAGTGAATTTTGGCATCCAGGTCAGCGATTCTGCGGGAAACCCCGTGCAGGGAGAATTCTCTCTGGCCGTTGTAGACCTTGCAGCCCTCGCTTTGGCAGACCCAAATTCTGAACCGATCGAAGAAGCCTTTTACGACAAAGCTCGTCTTGGCGTACGAACGACTCTCTCTATGGCTGGCGACAGCATTTACGGAATCTTCCTCGATGGCGGCGCAGGCGGAATGGGCGGCGGTGGCGGCGAAGGAATCGCTGTTGTACGCGAAAATTTCCCTGATACTGCGTATTGGAACGGAAATATTGTCACTGACGTGAATGGCCAAGCCCAAGTGAGCGTTATATTGCCTGATAATCTGACAACCTGGTATGTCGATCTGCGCGGCATTACAAAGGAATCGCTTGTTGGTAGCGCAGAACTGGAAGTTGTCAGCACCAAAGATGTTTTGCTGCGCCCGGTCACACCGCGCTTCCTCGTCGTTGGCGACCATCTCGAAATGGCCGCTATCGTTCACAATAACACCAATGTCGAACAACGCGGAACTGTGAGTTTGCAAGCCATCGGCTTTTTGTTAGATGACCCGAACGCCATTGAACAAGAGATCGTGATCCCCGCAGAGGGGCGCGTTAAAGTTTCGTGGTGGGGCACAGCGCAAGATGCCGAATCCGCTGAATTGCTTTTCAATGCCAATTTTGGCGAAAATCAGGATATTACCCGCCCAAGCTGGGGTGCACTGCCCATTTTGCGCTATACCGCACCGCAATCTTTCGTGACGGCCGGGACGCTCGAGACAGCCAAAACTTTAACGGAATCCATTTCCTTGCCGCGCAGCTTTATCCCCAACGGTGGCAAGCTGGAGGTCACGCTTGACCCCTCGCTGGCAGCCGCGATCCTTCAGAGCCTGAAGGCGATTCCCGTATCCAAATCCACATCCAGTAATGAAGCCATCCTCTCTTACCTTTTGCCGAATATTGCCACGTATAAGGCTTTGCAATCAGCAGGTTTGAGCGAGCCGGAACTGGAGGCACGCCTTGAAGAAACGCTGGAAAAAGGCGTGGCGCAGTTGCTCGTCAACCAAAATAATAATTATGGCTGGGATTGGTACGCAAAAAGCGAGCATGTGCTCGGTGGCAGCGGCGTATACGGCAAACCCAGTATTGGGGGCGGGGGCATCGAGAGCGACCCTTATATTTCGGCTTATATTCTCTTTGGGCTGTGGCAGGCGCGCGACGCGGGCGTATATATTGACGAGAGCGTTTTCTCGAATGCGCGCGATTATTTGCACTCTGCTTCGCTACCTTACATCTCGAATGCCGACCCTGCAACCTGGGAAAAAGATCGGCTTGTTTTTATCCAATATGTGCTGCAAATGACCGGCGGCGCAGATGCTATCGCGGTCGATCAATTGGATGAATGGAGGGAAACGATCAGCCCTTGGGCGCAGGCTTTGCTGGCATTAACCTTTGAATCTCGACAGGTGGGGGACGAACGTGCATCCAGCTTGTTTGCCAATCTCGAAAGTTCTGCCCGACGAAGCGCGAGCGGCGCACACTGGGAAAGTGATGCCCATTCGTGGAGAAATCCCGGCACCCCAAATTACACCACCGCCACGGTCATTTACGCCCTCGCGCAACGTGATAGCGCGAATCCGCTCCTGAATGATGCTGTTCGGTATTTGGCTGCGCATCGAAATATCCATGGTTATTGGAGTTCGACTTATGAAAACGCCTGGTCACTTTTGGCATTGACCGAAGTGGCGAAAAACGCACAGGAATTTAACGCATCTTTCGATTTCTCTTCGCACTTGAATGGCTCCATGATCTCTGAAGGGCAAGCGAATGCGTTGGTTCCCGTGACCACAACCACTTTGCTGGATTCTTTACAGCTTTCTCTGCCTAATGCGCTGAATATCAGTCGTGGCGAAGGGATTGGCAGACTCTATTATCGTGCGGCTCTCTTCGTAGACCGCGCTGCAGAAACAGCCCCTGCATTAAATCGTGGAATGGAAGTTTCCCGCAGCTATTACAATGCCGACTGCGAAGAAGATTGTGTACCGCTGACTGCCACCCAATTATCTGCTGGCGCAAAAGTGAAAGTACAAGTATCTGTAAACCTTGCCAATGATAGCTATTATGTGCAGGTTGAAGACTTCATCCCCGCCGGAGCAGAAATCCTGAACCAACAACTTAATACATCCGAATTGGGCGAAGAAGCGGATAGCGTGGAAGTTTATGACCCCGATAATCCTTTTGCTAATGGCTGGCGCTGGTGGTTCTTCTCTGAGCCGCAAATTGGCGATGAAAATATCACCTGGTCAGCCGATTATCTCCCCGCCGGAACCTATGTACTCAGCTATACCATCATCCCCTTGCAAGCGGGCGAGTATCGCGTTTTGCCCGCCCACGCCTGGCAGAGCTTCTTCCCCGATGTGCAGGGTGCGAGTGCGGGAGAGATTTTTGTGGTGAGGGAGTGAGAGGAGGGTTTTGATATATAATGTTCATAATGCGGGTTAGAAAAATTAGATTCCGTCTATCGCCTAGTTAGATTACTAATCATGTCTTGGCTCGCCCATCTAGAGGCATTCAAATGAGCGCAAAATCAAAACGCACTAAGATGAAATCCACAAGACCCTCGGTTTCCCTGCAAATCATGGACACTATCGAACACATCAGCGATGGTGTTGTCATATTCGACGCGCAGATGAATTACACTTACGTCAACGAACGCGGCGGGGAAATGCTGGGGCGCAAACCCACAGACCTGATCGGTAAAAATTATTGGGACGAATATCCCAAAGCGAAAGGCACCTCCTTCGCGAACGCCTATATGCGCGCGTTGGAAATCCAATCTTTCATAAAGCTGGAAGATTATTACGAGCCCTTTGACCGCTGGTTTGAAAATCGAATCTATCCCTCCAAAGAGGGACTTTTAATCCTCTTCCAAGACATCACCGACCGCAAGAAAGTGGAGATCGCTTTGCACGAACAAAGCAGATTTATTTCTGCGCTTGTTGATACCACGCCTGCCCTCATTTACATTTACGATCTGGAAACACAGAGCAATGTGTATTCCAATTCCGGTATCGAGCAGCTTCTCGGCTACACTGCAGAAACCATTAAAGCTATGGGGGCAGAATTATTTGCCCGTCTCATTCATCCCGATGACCTACCAAAGGTGCTTGAATTCCAAACTAAAATTGCAGCCGCGCTCGATGAAGAAATTTTTGAATTTGAGTACCGAATGAAACATTCGAATGGAGAGTGGTTCACGCTCCGTAGTTACGAACGCCCTTTCTTACGCAATCCTGATGGTTCGCTCAAACAAAAAATCGGAATAGCCATTGATGTTACCGAGCGCAAGAAAGCGGAGGAGCTCACCCGAGAATCTGAAGCAAATTTAAAATCATTGATCGACAATAGAGAAGATTATATCTGGTCACTTGATAGAAATTTTGAATATATCACCTTTAATAAGATCTATGCACAGTTTTATCTTGAGTTATACAAGAGTGAACTTAAAAAGGGAATGAATGCAACTGAAACCCTGACGCCTGAAGAGTATGAGTTCTGGGTTCCAAAATATGAATCTGTCTTTGCTGGAGAAATTATTAGTTTTGAACTCTCCTATCCCCTTAATGGCCACCTTCACTATTTTCGGGTTTCTTTAAATCCCATTTATACTGGAGACACCATTACCGGAGCGTCTGCAATTAACTCGGACGTCACCGAATACAAACAGATCGAAGCTGCATTACGCGAAAGCGAAGCAAAGTTTCGATCCATCACTGAAAACGCAGTTGATTATATTTTCATTAAAGATAAAGCTAGGAGATATATTTTCGTTAACCCGGCCATGCAATATCTGCTTGGTCTCCCGAAAGAGAAAATTCTTGGAAAAACACCGCTTGAGATATTTGGGCCTGAGCAAGCACAAATTATCAACGATGTTGATGACCGTTCCTTTGCAGGTGAAGTCGTTAATGAAACAAGAGAATTGTTGATAGGTGGCAATCGATTATTTTTCAATACCATCCAAGCGCCTTTATTTGATGTGGATGGTGAAGCTGTTTCCATCATGGGAATTGTTAGGGATGTCACCGAGAGCAGACAGGTAGAAGATGATTTGCAAAAACGCGCTAGTGAGCTGGCTTCCCTCAATGCTCTGGCGGACGAGGTCAGCAAAAATTTATCGTTGGACGAAGTCATCTCTGCTGGACTGCATGGCATGTTAGAAGCCATCCGCTCCGACTTGGCCTTCTTCTTCCTGAGGGAGGACGAGCGGCTGATCCTGAAAAGCGTTGTTCCCTCGAATGCCAAAGTCAGGCTGGAGGATATCCCCGAACATCGCGTCGGCGAATGTATGTGCGGACTGGCCGTGCGCGAGAAAAAAGCCATATATTCACGTAACATTTTCACAGACCTGCGCTGTACCTGGAATGAATGCAAGAAAGCCGGGATGCGCTCCTTTGCCGCCCTCCCCCTGATAAGCGACGGAGACGTGATCGGTGTGATTGGGCTGGCTTCTGATGAAGAGCGTGATTTCGAAGCCCAGGCCGAATTCCAGGAAACCTTGACTAGCACCATCGCCATCAGCCTGAGAAATGCCCTGCTCTATGAACAGGCCCAACAGCGTTTGAAAGAACTCACCAGCATTCACGAAACAGCTCAACAATTGCAAGTATTGCAAACGACAGAAACATTGTCGCAAACTTTGATCCGCATTTTAGAAAAAAATCTAAATTATGAATATGGTGCAATATTATTATTGGATGCTCAGGATAAGAAGTTGATACCCTTTGCGCTCAGTGAGCAGGGACGGAACCTCGAATTTGTAGAAATGGACAAAGCCTATATCCTCTCACAAAGAACCCAGGTGGGTAAAGGGATTACCGGCTGGGTAGCACAGACCGGGAAAAGTGTGCGTCTGGGCGATGTGCGCGAGGATGAACGTTACCTGCCACTGCGTTCGGAGATTCGCTCTGAACTTTGCGTCCCTTTGCATATTGGCGACCAGATCATTGGGGTAATCAACACCGAGACTTCAAAAACCAATGCCTACACGGAATTGGATCAGCGTGTGCTGGAGACAATCGCGGCCCAGATTGTTGTTGCCATTCAAAACGCACGCCTGCTTGAACAGATTCAAGGTCAAACTGCCGAATTGGAACAGCGCGTTAAAGAACGCACGCGTGAACTTTCGACCGCCAACAAGGAACTGGAATCGTTCACCTACTCCGTTTCGCACGACTTACGCGCTCCTTTGCGCGCGATCAGCGGATTCGCCGAGATTATAAAAGTCCGTCATAAATTATCCCTTAATGAAGAAGGACAACATTATTTTGATAACATCGTGGATGCCTCCAAGCGTATGGGAAGATTAATTGACGACCTACTGAGCTATTCCCGCCTCGGGCGGACTAGCGTGCAACAAAACCCCGTGCCGCTTGCTGGCGTATTAGCTGATATTATAAAAGATATGCAAGATTATCTGGATGAATTGCATGGAACAATTACGATTCCTGAGGGCTTACCCATCGTAATGGGTAATAGAACAATACTAAGTCAAATTTTTACCAACCTGCTGGAAAACGCGATCACATATCGTAAGACAGACACGCCGCCGCAGGTTGAGATAACCCATCAAATCGAAGGCGAGCAGGTGATTATCAAAGTCTGCGATAACGGCATTGGCATTCCTGCCGAACATCAGGAAAAAATATTCGCTATCTTCCAACGCCTGCACCGCGACGAAGAATATCCAGGTACAGGAATTGGACTAGCAACGGTGAAAAAATCTGTTGAATTGCTGGCGGGGGTAGTTTGGGTAGAATCAAAAGTTGAAGAAGGCAGTCGATTCTTTGTGAAATTGCCAAAGGAGTAAATAATGGAAAAACTTGCTCAAATCTTGCTTGTCGAAGATAGTCGTATGGACGTTGAATTGACACTGGATGCCTTTCGCGAAGCGAAATTGCTTAATCCCATCCATGTCGCATCCAATGGCAAGGATGCCCTCGATTATGTTTTTGGGCGCAACAAATATGAAGATCGAAATATTTATCCACTGCCCAATTTGATTTTGTTGGATTTAAAACTGCCCGGCATAGACGGCTTCGAAGTCTTGCGCCAGATCAAAGTCGCGCCGATACTCAAACGCCTACCGGTTGTTGTTCTCACCTCATCAAAGGAGGACGGTGACCGCGCTCTTTCCTATGATATCGGTACAAATAGTTATCTCGTCAAGCCAGTATCATTTGAAGGATTTCTTGGCGTCATTCGACAAATTGAAGGCTACTGGTTGTCACTGAATATCGCACCGCCGGAGAATAATCCATGAGCGGCCCCATTCGCATTTGATATGGGGAAAGGTGCTAAAAATCGTGCTCTCCTTTGTCGGCGGTTTAGTGATTCCCTTACTGCTTGCCATAATCGTTTTATTTATGCGTTTATTAACGCGTAGTTTTCAATCAAGAAAAAAGAAGTCTGTCGAAAATTCGATGGGCTTCTTGCTTTATACCACCTTGGCATCCCAAAACTATTCAATTTGACGCTGCTCGGCTCTGCGAACGCGGCGCGATTTTTAGTCATTTTTTTCAGGGTAAAATTGGGTTGTGTTTGGTAAATCGGCGGGATAGCCCAATCCCGCGTTAGCCTGCATTTTGCAAAAAAATACCAATAGGAGAACTCGCATGTGGAAAAAGATACTCTGGATAGTCGTTGCACTATACCCTGTGAGCGTTGTGTTCATTATGATTGCCAATGCTGGGCCCGATGAAAGCATCTTGAGCGCGATCCCAAGTTTTCTCATCTTTCTCGTCCCTCTCTGTGTAGTGATCTTTGAATTGCGAGATGGGAAAACACCAAAAATCTGGGGAAAGATCATTCTGTTCATCACTTACCTGGTAAGTTTTGTATTGTTGGGCGTTGGGACTGCTGGCTATTATTCGTTCAACACACCGACTCCTTTCAATATTCTCAAGGGACTGCCTTTGCTCATAGTGCTTTTAGCCCTGTTCTACTTTGCCTTTAAGCGAGTGTTTAAGAAAAGAGCATAGATAACTGCTAATAAGGATTTCTCTCAGAGACAAATAGCCGCGGATCACGCCAATTGATACAAGGACAGTAGAAAATGAGAAGTGATGTTGTAGTCATCGGCGGCGGAGCGATTGGCGCGGCAGTCGCCTATTTCTTGAAGCTCCTTGATCCAAACGTTGAAGTCATTGTTGTCGAGCGCGACCCTACCTATAGCCAAGCCTCAACACCGCGAGCATCCGGTGGCATTCGACGACTCTTTTCTTTGCCAGAGAATATTGAGCTTTCAAAATACAGTATTGGGTTTTTCGACGAGTTGGCAGAGACGATGGCTGTGGATGGCGTGAAAGCTGATATCGGTTTAGAGAAAAATGGCTATCTATTTATCGTTCCGCCATCTGCGACTAACATTCTCAAGCGTAACTTCGATACCCAAAAACAGCTGGGGTGTAATGTGATATGGCTTGAAACAGATGAGTTAAAGCAGAAGTTCCCCTCCATAAATGTCTCAGACCTTGGTGCCGCGGTTCACTCTCCCGATGATGGTTGGCTGGATCCTTACGGCGTTTTGATGGCTTTTCGCAACAAGGCCAAGTCGATGGGCACAGAATTTATGGATGATGAAATCACCGGTCTTGTTCGGGAGGGGAATAGCGTAACTGCTGCAAAACTCAAATCTGGTCGACAGATAAAGGCGAGCCATTTCGTCAATGCTGCAGGGGCTTGGGCAAAAGAAATTTGCGCCATGCTTGATGTGAAAGTTCCAATCGATCCGCTTCGTCGTTTTGAGCATTATTTTGAAAGCCAAGACCCGATTGAGCCTCTTCCCTATATTAAAGATACTCAAGGCTTGGCATTTAGGCCGGAAGGAAATGGTTACTCCGGAGGCGTGCCCACGCTTGCTGAACCACGTGGTTATAATTTCGATATTGATCCCCATTATTTTGAGAATGTCGTGTGGCCCGCCTTGGTGCACCGGTTTCCACAATTTGAAAGAACCCTATGCAAGAACACGCTTTCTGGCCTCTACGACCAAAACGAGTTTGACGGCAATGTCATTATCGGCCCGGGCGCTGACGGGCTGGAAAACTTCCATATGTTGTCTGGTTTCTCAGGTCATGGTCTAATGCATGCTCCTGGATGTGGCAGGGCGATGGCAGAGTTACTGTTAAAGGGTCGTTACGAAACAATCGACCTTTCTCGGTTTGGCTGGGAACGCTTGCTCAATGGGATACCAATCCGCGAACAAGGGATCATCTAATAGTTAAATTTGTTTACCGACATTTTATGCCAGCGGCTCTGAAATCGGAAAAATAATATGGATAGAATTATCAAATTACCTGAACCCCAAAAAGAGCTTGAATTCCCCTTGATGAAAGCATTAGAGAAAAGGCGATCAATAAGAAAATGGAAAGATACGCCTATCTCAAAGCAAGAAATCTCAAATCTTCTTTGGGCAGCCTGCGGGATAACAAAAGAAAAATATGGGAATGTAAAATGCAAAAGAACCGCTCCTTCAGCATGTAACGCACAAGAAATTAGGGTTTATGTGCTGCTGGAAAAAGGAGCGTTTTTATATAACGAAGAAAATCATGAACTTGTAGAAATTATCGCTGATGATATTCGAGAATATACTGGTACGCAAAAGATGATGAAATCAGCGCCAATGGGGATCGTTTTTGTTGCTGACCTGTCGAGAATGACCAGTCCATTTTTAAGAAGTAAAGATGCAAAACGATTTAGCGCGTGGGTTGATACCGGATACATCAGCCAGAATATTTATCTATATTGTACGGCTGCAAACTTGGGAACGGTTGCCTTATCGTTGGTAGATAGAGATAAATTACGCGAGTTATTGCAATTGAAGGAGCATGAAAAGATCGTTTTAACTCAGGTTGTGGGACATTTAGAATAATACATTCGCTTGGCAAGATTGTAAGCAACGCGATTTTTTTTCATGTTTCACTAGAAGAGATATGAAAACCAATATAAAAATCAGTCAAACTGCTCGACTGATTTTTTCTTTAAACTACTCTGGGCATCCCAAAGCTATTCAATTTGACATTGCCCGGCTCATTCGTCCACACGCCCGCGACCGCCGCCCCGCAATGGGGACAGTTTCCATTTTCGGTTAAGTTATAATCACGGATAATAAATCCGCGCCGAGCGATGAGCGCTTTATTGCAGCCTGGACAATACGTCGATTCATATTCTTTCGCCAGCCCGTGTGCATTCCCTGCGTATACGTAATTCAACCCGGCTTCTCGCCCTATATCTGCGGCGCGGAGGAGAGTCTCGGCAGAAGTGTTATCTCCGCTTTGTCTTTTATAATCGCGATGATAGGCGGTCACGTGCCAAGGGATATTGGGAGAAATTTCAGCTAAAAATCGAGCAGCCTCCCATAATTCTGCGTTTGAATCATTGAAATCGGGCACGACAAGCGTAACCACTTCCACCCATAATCCCAATTTGTGCGCGTGGATAATGCTATCGAGCACATTCTGCAAAACGCCACCCAATTGGCGATAATTTCTCTCCTGCATGGATTTCAAGTCGATCTTATAGCCATCCAAATATGGGGCTAAATAATCAAGGGTTTCTGGCGTAGCATGCCCGTTTGAGATCATGGCTGTTTTTAGCCCCGCTTTTTTTGCTTTTTTGAAAATCTCGACAGCCCATTCGCTAGTGATAAGCGGCTCATTATAAGTGGATGCAATAATTTTTGAATCAGTCTGCTCTGCCAAGGCAATCAGTTGCTCTGCGCTTACTTCACGGACCATTCTCCCCGCCCCATCGGATGCAGGATCTCGCATTGCCTGCGAGGTGAACCAATTTTGACAATAATCGCAATGCAGGTCGCAGCCCAACATGCCAAAAGAGAGGGCATTTTCGCCAGACAGGAAATGATAAAAAGGCTTCTTCTCGATCGGGTCAGCTTGCAAGGCCGCTACGTATCCCCAGGGTACGCGCAACTTGCCTTTCTCGTTAAAACGAACTTTGCAGATTCCCCGCTTTCCCTCACGGATCAAGCAGCGATGCCCACAGGCAAAACAGCGTAAGGCATTATCAGCCTCTTTTTTGTAGAGTGCGCCGGGGGCGGTGAGAGAGTCGAGTTTTTGGGATAGATTCATATTTTCATTAGGTAGCCCTGCATTGCACTTTTGAAGTGCGTTGCAGAGTGGTTTTGCAGATAGCGATGTACAATGCACATCTAGCAGAAGTATAATACTGCTATGTTAACTCTCGCAATTCAAGCTGGCGGCAAATCGAGCCGCATGGGGCAAGATAAAGCCCTGATGCCTTTTCGAGGCATTCCTCTCGTTCAATATGTGCTGGATCGCCTCGCCCCTATCGCAGATAACACTATTATTACCACCAATACCCCAGACTCTTATCGTTTTTTGGATGTACCGCTCTATCCTGATATTCGTCCTGATCGTGGGGCATTGGGCGGACTCTACACAGCATTATCTTTTGCTAAGGGAAACTTCGTCGCGGTGGTGGCTTGTGACATGCCATTTGCCAGCAAGCAATTCTTTTTAACGGCAAGCAAGCTGATCTCCGAGTCTGGTGCCGATCTTATCATCCCACAAACGGAATATGGTTTCGAGCCGCTCCACGCTCTTTATCGCCGAGATGTTTGTATCCATCCCATTGAAGCTGCTCTGGACGCTGATAAATGGAAGGTTATTTCGTGGTTTGACAAAGTTAAAATTCACGCGCTTTCACCCGCAGAAACTGCTCTTTTCAACCCCGATGGGCTGACTTTCTGGAATCTAAACACCCCTGAAGATTTTGCAAAAGCTGAAACAGTGCTCTGATTTTTCACCACAGAGACACAAAGAGCACTGAGTTTTTCTCTGTTGGCACAAAGGAATTCTTTGTGAGCTCTGTGCCTTTGTGGTGAATGCTTTATCTTACAATCAGCACCGGGCAAGGCGCGTGTTGCAAAACCTTTTGCGACTGGCTGCCCAAAAGTAAGCCGCGCAATTGGCCATGCCCGCGTGACCCCAGCACGATCAGGTCGCTATGGCGAACATTGGCAACATTCAAAACGACTTCTGCGGCAGAGCCTTCGAGAATTTCGCTATGAATTTCACCCGGGATCTCGCCAACAACTTTTAGCGCATCTTCCATAATCTTTTTCGATTCTTGCAAACGTGCCACGATCGCTTCTTGAAAATTAGGCTCACCCAAATATGCGGGGACAGTAGGGTGAGCAACGACAATTCGCAATTCTGCCTCCATACAAGCTGCCAAAGCCGCCGCTTTTTCTGCCGCGCGAAACGAATGCTCTGAACCATCAACACCTAAAAGGATCTTCTTAAACATCATAGACCTCCTTTTCTCGGTTACAATTTAAGTATACAAATTTAGTCCTTCGTCTTCAAGTTTTAGGAGAAAAAATGGCACTTGATATTTCCAAAATTCGCGCTCAGTTCCCCGCTCTTGCTCGCCCCGCTCTCTTTTTTGATGGTCCCGGCGGCACGCAAATTTGTCAGCAAAGCCTTGATCGGATGATAAATTACCTCGTTGACTGCAACGCCAATCATCATGGTGCCTTTGCCACCAGCGCGGCATCCGATATTATTTTGGATGAAGCCCATCAGGCGATGGCAGATTTCTACAATGCCGCCAGCCCCGAAGAAATTGTCTTTGGCAATAATATGACCACGTTGACTTTACACATCAGCCGCTCCATTTCTCGGATGTGGGATCCTGGCGACGAGATCGTTGTCACCCGTCTCGACCACGATGCAAACGTGACCCCCTGGTTGCTCGCCGCTGAAGATCGTGGTGCCGAAGTCAACTGGGTCGGCTTCGACGTGGAAGATGGAACCTTAAATCTGGATGAGCTTGAAAAAGCCCTCGCTCGAAAGCCAAAATTCCTTGCAGTTGGCTATGCATCCAACTCTTTAGGGACCATTAACCCGATCAGGAAGATCATCAAAATGGCACACGATGTTGGCACAATGGTCTACGTGGATGCCGTCCAATATGCCCCGCACGGCTCTATTGATGTACAAAAATTAGATGCCGATTTCCTTGTTTCTTCTCCTTATAAATATTTTGGGCCTCATGCAGGTGTTCTTTATGGCAAAAAGGCCTTGCTCGAAGAGATGAAAGCCTATAAAGTCCGCCCCGCAAGCAACGAGCTTCCCTACAGATACGAGACCGGTACTCAAAACCACGAAGGCATCGCGGGCGTTCTCGGCGCAATAGAATATTTCGAATGGATCGGTAAAGAATTTGGCAGCGAATACGAGCAAAACTTTGTTGAAGATGGTTTTTCAGGGCGTGTGCTAACGCTCAAAAAAGCGATGACGGCCATCGGTGCCTATGAGCAGGAACTTAACCAGGCCTTGCTCTCCACGCTCGGATTTGTCCCTGGGCTAACCCTTTACGGCCCCAGCGATCCGCGCAAAACGGATGAGCGCGTGGCGACATTTGCTTTTCGTCTTGAGGGCATTCACCCCCGCAAAGTTGCTGAAGAATTAGGCAAACGCGATATTTACGTTTGGGACGGGCACTACTACGCCATCAACGTGACCGAGAGACTCGGCCTCGAAGAAAGCGGCGGGATGGTGCGCGTCGGTGCGACACACTACAACACGATCAAAGAAGTCAGGAAGTTAGGGGAAGCACTGACTGAGATCGCAGAGACGAAATGAACTTGATTATTGGCTAAAAGAAAAGACCAGTTAGCAATCACTAGCTGGTCTTTTTTCTTTTCATTATTGAAAAAATTATCCATCCCCACTACTACAACTTATATCATAATTAGCTGTAAAACTATCAAATACTACAACAACTACAACTGTATCAAAATCTGGAAGATAACCTGAGCATGAGGGCATTGGTTTGGCTAAGTCATCTATCAGTTGATCAATCCCATTTAAATTATGCGTCAAAGTAGTAACTTGTTCCGCCGTTAAGGTAGCTCTCTCTTTGAACAACCGCGCACTGATCATTTCTTGTAAACTATTTAACGTTTCTTTATATCTTTCACTAGGGATCAAAGATACCGAATATCTCCCCCCATTCGCGGAGAAGACGTCAACGATACTTCCAGGCGAAATATTCCTCGTATATGATTTCCCAGAATCTGGCACTTTCACTGAAACAGTGATCGTGGCATCTGATACATTCTGGATTCGTACAAAAGAGCATCCGGATGTAATGAAAAGAGCTAATAAAACTATTATCGGGGTAATTATTTTTTTGTTCATCATATTTTCATTCCCAAATGATCAAGGCTTACAAAGAGAGGTAGACAGATAATCTATTTCATCTGGATTTGTGGGATTTTCTCCTTCCTTTATAATCGCTATTCCTTCTGGGACTGCCACCAACTGAAATACATCACCGCTTTTTATCTCCAACCAACAACCGCCTCCGGTTAAACCCTCGTTTGAGAACGAAATCTGCAATTCATAAGCTCCAGGCGAGATCGATCCAAGCCCTCCAACTTCAAAGGGTCTTAGAGATAAATCTAAATAGCTCTCTGGTTCCCCGGAATCTGTTGTCAACTGAATTAGATCACTATAAAGAGTGCTATCAGAAATATTAGCAATATTTATTTCTCCCGTCCCCATGCCAACTGAATTTAAAACCGTACGTGGTGAAAGTTGGCCTGTAGTATAAAAATAATATCCCGCTCCCCCCACAACAAATAACCCGCAAAATAGAATCAAGAGAATAACGCCACAAGTAAGTACACAGTTGCGGAATCGGCTTTGCTTTTTAACTTTTACTGGTGGAGGTGTTGGTGCTATGGCCGGCGACCCAATAAACGATGACTGAAAGACCATCTTGACCACTCTACCCAGCTGAATTACATCATTGGGTTTCAGCCAAAGGGACTCGAAAATCTGTTGACCATTTACAAAGGTGCCAAATGTTGAACCTAAATCAGTAATCCATGTCCCCCGGATATCAATAGTAATATTTGCGTGTTTGCGAGACACTTCTTCATCTGGGATCACAATTTGATTAGTTGCATCCCCTCCTATACTAAATGTGCCTATATGCAGGGGAATTCTTGTCCCACTTCGAGAACCACTCTGAACTTGAAGAGAACTTGTTGAGGCTGTGTCCATACAAAGTCCACTAAAAGATAATGAATTTAAAAAAAATTGATACTAATTGTCTGGTTTTTCGATTATAGCACCAAATTCTGATAACAAAGATTAGGTATGCAAAATCATTTTTAACGGCTTGCGCTACAACCTGCGGGAGGTACGCATCGGCGCAACCCAGTACAACACGGTCGAAGAAGTCAGGAAGTTGGGAGAGGCATTGACGGAGATTGTCGAAGGGGAATAAGTCTTTCGAAGAAAAAACGTTATAAAAAGATCAGCTAGCAATATCGCTAGCTGATCTTTTTTTCTTGGTGTTCCTTTGCTTGGACTTGAATCAAGAACCTAATTAGATCCAACGTTTAACTTTTTGATAGTATGTTTTATAGTTTTCATTATGTGTGCCTATCAGGTACTCTTCTTCAAGAAAAACCTGAATCTGCAGCAAAATATCACCTATCAGCCAAAGGGTAAATGTTAGGGCATTAGGCAGGACTAGGAAAAGTCCAAAGACACTTAGACGCATCCCTAAAAATATTGGATTACGTGAAATTTGAAAGATACCGCCTGTGATTAGTTCGCTGGGATTATCTTCATCAATTCCAATACGCCAAGAAATTCCCATTTGAACTTGTGCTATTACAACCACTAAAAAAGAAGCAAACAATATAACAAACCCAATACCTGAGACCATTGGATGCTCCAGCCATTTTATTGGAGTGAGATAAAAATATATTTGCTCGAGAAAAACATAGAGCAATATAGTGCTTACAATACCTAACGAGATCACCCGATACCATTTTCCAGCAAATCTATGTACATTATTCCCATCATTCAAACGATAAGGATTAATTCCTGTTGCTCGGAATGTTTGGTACGAACGCCAGAGAAATGCGATCCCATAAAAAAGAACGAGATATAGTATTAAGAATATTTTGGTCATCTTTACTCCTGGTGAAAAGATTAGAAAAATCGAGATGTGTTGTTTTTGTAATTGAGATATTCATCCCCGTACCGTTTTTCAAGCCATATTTCTTCAGCAAAGGGGGCTATTAAAAAAACTAAGATCAATAACCCATGAGTGATCCATAAGAATAAGGAATTGGCCGTTATGCTTAGCCCTATAAACATAATACTATCCCCCAAGTATTGCGGGTTTCGAGTATAGCGATATGGACCTGAATCGACAAATTTGTCTTGCAAGCCAGAAGTATTACGACTCCCTAATGTTGAAATCCCCCAAGTGACAAGCAATGCCCCTACTATTGTGACAGGTATCCCGATCAAAAGGCGAATTGGATCGTTAATGATCCAGGAATTCCAGTCCCAAACGATTAATAGGGCATTGAGTAGAAACACTAGGTAAAAACAAACCCAAGTCAATATATATTGCCAAGATTGTTTTTTTGGAGGGGGCCAAATACGCTTACTAGAGAAAGCAATAGACCATACTGCGCCTAAAAGGAGGATGTACAAAACACTCACATCCAGAAAAAATATTATCAAGTTCAGATTTTCCATATCATATCTCCAATTTTTCTCTTGCTATGCCGAGTGGCTGAAATATTCTACAAAACCAAGGTAGGATTGATAATAAAATACTTTTTGTTGTCTTCATACTATTCATGAGCAACATGATCTATAGCCCGTTGTATTAAATCTGTGATGTGATCATCATCTATCGAATAATAAACTTCACGACCTTTTTTACGAGATTTTACTAACCGCATCTGTCGGAGGTTTCGGAGTTGGTGAGACGCCGCAGATTCACTAATTCCTGCAATTTTCGCTAATTCACCAACATTAATTTCATTATCAATAAGAGCTGAAATGATTTGTATCCGGCTGGCATCGCCTAGAGCACGGAATAGCTCAGCGACATGCACTGCGACAATTTCATCGATACGAGATAAATTAGAAGTTTCATCCATAACAAACACCTGAATACATGTTCATATATGCAGCTATTCTAGCCTTATACTTCTTTTGTGTCAAGAGCAGCAATCGAGAAGTTTGTAATCTTCTACCATCTCAAGGAGATGAGAAATGAAAAAGACCTATCAGGGTTTTGAATCCTGATAGGTCTCGTTCTTTAACGATAAATATGCAAGAGCTGTAATTACTTTTTAATCAGTATTTTCTGCCTCGTCTACATCATTCTCTACTTCAGAAATCTTATTTTCTACCTTTTTCTCTTGTGGCAAGATATGCAGCGGCACTTCGATGATGATAATATCCAAGGCTTGTCGGAGGCGGTTTCGCAACATGAGGGCGGTCTTATTATGCAAGATGCTGGAGATGCGAGTATTTGTCAGAATTTCTGGGATAACGACCGTGATAGATTCGTTCGGAAATTCCTCGTTGTTGACCTTCTCAATATATTCAATCAAGGGCGGGAGGAAGTCGCGATAATCGTAATCTATCTGAATCAGATTTGCTTTTTCGACCAGCGCAGGGAAGCGATTCCAGCGGCGCATGAAAGCTTCTTTAGTAGCGGGGTCAGTTGAAACATAAATGGCACGAACATCACTGGAGAGTTTTTGCGCAAATTGCAGCGCACGAAGAGTGCCACGATGTACATCCCCAATAGGCAGAATAACTACATCTGCGACATCGCTAATTTCTCTTTCTTCAAGTGTGCGTGTGCTCAGCCAATCCGCGACATTATCATAATGATCGTGAATTTTGTAGAACATGACAATAATAAGCGGGATAACGAGAACGATGATCCATGCGCCTTCGGCAAATTTGGTGATAACCAGTACAACAAAAACGATAGCCGTAGTCAGCGCACCCAGCGCGTTAACGATGCGTTTCCATTGCCAGCCTTTTTCATGATGCAGATGTGTTTCGAGCGTATCCAATGTTTCGCCAGGTTTGAGTTTGGAAACTTTGGTCATTAATTTGACCATGCCCGCTTGCGAAATAGTAAAGGAAAGCATTACACCAATCGCGTAGAGGGGCAGCATGGCGAATTCATCGGCTTGGAAGATGATCACCACGATGGAGGAAAGAATTGCCAGGGTAATGATGCCGCCATTAAAAACAAGACGGTCACCCTGATTGGTCATCCAGCGAGGCATGAATTTGTCACGGGCGAGGAAATATCCCAAACGGGGGAAATCCTGATAGCCAGTATTCGCTGCCAAAACAAGGATGAGCATGGTAAATATCTGCACCCAATAATAGAGGAAACCCTCACCTGTGACCGTACGCGTTAGCTGTGAAAGCAAGCTATCGTGATGTGCCGGGATCAGATTTAAGCGTGTTGATAAAAAGCTGATGCCCACGAAAAGAGTCATGGCGATAATGCCCATTGCGACCATTGTTTTGGCGGCATTTTTAGACTCTGGTGGTTTGAAGGCTTGTACACCATCACTGATTGCTTCGATGCCTGTTAGCGCGGTACAACCTGCGGCAAAGGCACGCAGCAGAATCCAGATCATGCCGAGTTGTGTCAGGTCTTCTGTCAGCATTTCGCCCGAGATCACTTGTGGAGCGAGGGGGGCGGCGCCAAAAAGCCCGAAACTGCGTACCAGACCGATCATGATGACCAGGAAGACGCCACCAATAAAGGCGTAAGTAGGCAGCGCAAAGACAGAGCCACTTTCACGGACGCCACGCAAGTTCATCCACGTCAGAATCGCGATAATCCCCAATGCGAGCCAAACGCGATAATCGTAAATCTCAGGAAAAGCGGAGACGATCGCCCTGATCCCGGCTGAAACAGAAACGGAAACTGTGAGCGAATAATCCGTTAACAAGGCTCCTGCTGCGACCAGAGAAGGAAGTGTTCCCAGATTATCTTTCGCAACAATATAAGAACCGCCGCCGTTGGGGTAATGCAAAATGGTCTGGATATAACTAAAAACCACGATCAGCACGAGCGCGGCAATAGCCATGACGATGGGCATCGTCATCGAAAGCGCACCACTGCCCATGACGATCAGAATGCTCATTACGGCTTCGGTCGCATAGGCATTAGAGCTGATCGGGTCAGATGCAAAAATAGCCAAACCGCGCACATTATCCAGACGTTCGTGGATCGCCATGCTGGTCGGGAAAGGTTTTCCAAATAAGATTTCTTTAAACTTAGACATGATCATTTCCTCAAAAAAAGCCCTTTCGGGCACCAGAAAATTTAACGGCGGGATTATACACCTTTTTTATAAAATGATATAGAAAATCACCCGTGAATTTAGGCTTGCTTCCCTTTAAAAAGCAAACTCCTGAAAAAATAGAGAAACCGTTAAGCTTCTCTACTTGACCAAATTCTCGTAAATTTGCTCCAACAATAATAAAAACTCTTCTTTTCTTTCGCGCGTCAATAATTCACGTCTATACCGGCGTGTGGTAGGTATCGGGGCAATATACTGCACCACATGCTTACGGAAAAGATTGATGCCTAACTCTTCCCCGTAAAATTTCAGATTTCTGTCGAGATGTTTGCTCATCATTTTCTGGACTTCTTCAAAGGTGACCTCGTCTCGGTCTTTGCCAGAAAATATCCAAGGATTCCCGATCGCGGCTCTGCCGATCATCACGCCGTCGCATTTCGTATACTCTTTCATCTTAGCAATATCCGCGACGGTTTTTACATCTCCATTCCCGATCACGGGGATATTGACTGTCTCTTTAACCTCTGCGATCACATCCCAATTCACTTTGCTCTCGCGGCCACCTTCCCGCGTCCGCCCGTGGATGGCGATCAATGATGCGCCATTCTCCTCGACAATTCGAGAGATGAGCTTGTAATTCTGGCAGTCATCCCATCCCATGCGGATCTTCGCCGTGATAGGCACATCTAGTTCTTTTTTCAATCGTTTGAAAAGACGTGCTACCTTTATAGGCTTGCGCATCAATCCTACACCGGCACCACTATTCGCAATAGCCTTGGTTGGGCAGCCCATATTGATGTCGATGAAATCGGGGCGCAAAGGCTGAATTTTGAGCGCGGCTTCCACCATATAGTCGATATCATGGCTGTAAATTTGAAAGGCAATTGGACGTTCTTCTTCAACATATTCCAGTTTTTCAGAAACACGGCGCATATTATGGATCAGCCCTTCGGCACGGGCAAATTCTGTATAGCTTATAGATGACCCCAGCTCGCGGCAAAGGGAGCGGTAGGGCAGATCTGAAAATCCCATCATCGGGGCTAGAATTGCGTCGCCGTAGATGGGGATTTTGTCAACATAAAAAGTAGGTGTTTGGGTCATTATTTATAATAAATTGCGTTAGTTTCGATACGCTTTTCGCTTCGCTTCAAGCTACTCAACCACCACAAAAGATAAAATTTTTAGCCTAAAATTCCTTCCAGAAAAAGAATTTCTGATATCCTGCTCCAACCAATTCGAAGGGGATTTGCAGGATAGCAGCCAGACTAAAGATCAGCGTTGAAAAAAGGTTACTGATAAAAGGCACATACCATAATGCGGCAATGACAAGCCAGATCATCATCCCACGAATTGGCTCGATGCGCTCCAGTATTTCAGGGCTGAGATAAGGCTCGATGATGCCGAAGCCGTCAAAGGGTGGTACAGGAATAAGGTTGAGTACAACCGCGTAAATTTGCAAGAGTGCTAAAAATGCCAACCCTGCCCAAAAGGGTGATGGGGTGGCGGGGGCAAATTGCAAAAGAATTGCGATGACGATCACCAGAATGATATTCGCGCTCGGCCCTGCTAATGAGACGGCACTGCGCCATTTTGCACTGCGTAATCGCCATGTCTCGATATAAACCGCGCCGCCGGGCAGACCGATCCCGCCCATGAAGAGGAAGAGAAGCGGTAAGGCAATTGAATATAAGGGATGGGTATATTTGAGCGGATTAAAGGTCAGATAGCCTTTATCGCGGACGCTCGTATCACCGCCATAATAGGCGACCAGCGCATGGGCGAATTCATGCAAACTGAGAGAGAATATCCATCCGACAAGAACGATGATAAAAGTCAAAACCTTTCTCCTAAAGGACTACAAAAATCTTAGAGACTTTTGTAGTCTGCATACTATTTTTTCCATCCACGCGGATGACTCTCGTGCCACGCCCACGCTGTCTCCAGAATATTCTTCAAATCAGAATGTTTGGCTTTCCAACCAAGTTCTTTCTGAATTTTTCCAGAAGATGCGACCAGTCGCGCCGGGTCGCCAGGGCGGCGGGGCGTTTCCACAGCCGGTATCAAGTGGCCGGTCACGGAGCGAGCCGTCTCGATCACTTCTTTTACAGAATATCCCGTCCCCGTGCCGATGTTGAAGACCAATTTATCCCGCTCGGAGAGAGCATCCAATGCGAGTACATGGGCGGATACGAGATCGGCGATGTGAATATAGTCGCGGATGCAACTTCCGTCCGGAGTCGGATAGTCTGTACCGAAGACTTTGATATTTTCGCGCTGCCCAAGCGGAACTTGCAAAACGAGCGGAATCAGATGCGACTCCGGCTGATGCGCTTCGCCACGACCGGGCAATGCGCCTGAGGCATTGAAATAACGTAAAGCGGCAAAATGCAAGCCATGAATTTCTCTATACCACTCAAGAATGCGCTCAACAGCAAGTTTTGTATAGCCATAAGTATTGGTGGGGCCAAGCGGCGATTCTTCGCTGAGCGGCTCGTCGCTGGATTGATAAACAGCCGCTGTCGATGATAGAACGAAACGCCCCACACCCACACGTGTTGCGGCTTCGATCAACTTTGAAGAGTTAACCAAATTGTTCTGGATGAACTTGCCCGGGTCTTTCATGCTTTCTCCGGCTTCGATGAAGGCCGCAAAATGCATCACCGCGTCAAATTGCTGTGTTGCCAGCGCATCTTTTAGGGCTTTTTCATCGCCCAGATCGGCATTGATAAAAGTTGCGCGCTCTGGCACAGCTTCTCTATGCCCTGTTACGAGCGAATCATAGACCGTGACTTGATGCCCTGCTTTGAGTAATGCTTCGGTGGTCGCCGAGCCGATATAGCCCGCGCCACCAGTGAGAAAGATATTCATTATTTTCCTTTGTTTTTCGCAAGAGTCTTTACAAAATATAAGTGATAAACGATCAAGATGCCAAGAATTATCCAGAGGGGAAAGGCTGATGCCATTCTCTCTTCTTTTTCCAACTCCGCAATTCTACCCTCAAGTGCATCTAATAGAGCATTTTGCTTTCTGATCTGTACATCTTTTTCTTCAAGCAATTGATTCAAGGCTTGAATTGCAACCAGAGCTACGCCGTCAGAATCTACAGATGAAATATATCGTTCATCTACGCCTAATCCAAAAGCTGAATAAAAATCCTGCGCCATGGGTCCCATATGACGAACAGAACTCTCTTCCGAGATATAACTCCATTCTGAAATGGGCAAGTTTACTACAAGATCCAAGATTTCTTTTTCATCAATATCAACGAATTTCTCTTTGCTATTTTCATCGCTCAACGTAGACCATGATCCACTGCCAGATGGGAGAAAGACACCTGAAAGGGGAATTCCCGCTGCATCAACCGCGCTGATAAATCGAACACCGCCCGTTGCTCTGACTGCAAACTCGTTTGCATTTTCTGAAAAGAAGTCAGCATCGACAGAATCAGCAAATAAAAATGTTCCAGGATGTTCATTAGCAATGATCGAGCGGTATCCTGACGCAAAACTATAATCGCTCTGCGCCTGATTTGCCAGCCCTCCGGGGATAACACTATATGCTCCCAGCGCAAGATTTCCGCGCCCTCCACTGATAACGGCATAATTGCCCGCAATTTCATTACCAAGCCCGCCACCGATGGAGCTGTGATTTGCCTCTGTGTTATTCCCCGCCCCACCGCTGATTGTTGCCCCCGTTCCGCTTGCCATATTTTGTGTTCCCCCACCTATTGTTGCATGTGGGTCACTAGCGACATTATACGCACCACCTGCAATCGTTACGTCAGACGCATTGGCTATATTCTGAATCCCTCCACCGACTGTGGAATGATGAAAATTAGCCGTATTCCGGCTACCACCGCCTATCGTTGAAAATTGCCCGGTTGTCAGGTTTGCGTAGCCTCCGCCCACAGTGCTATAAACATTCTCCGTTGAGTTTTTGACCCCACCACCGATCGTTGAAAAAGCGACACTCGCAGTATTCAGCTGGCCCCCTCCGATGGCTGTGTAAATCGCTGTCGCAGCGTTTCTTTTTCCACCACCAACAAAAGAATCTATGCCGCTGGCAATATTCTCTTCGCCGCCACCAATAAAAGCGTTTGAATTATTTTCAGTCTGAAATTCCACAAGGTTGCTCTGAGAAATTTCCACAATAGAAACAAGTGGAATTTCCTGGGTACCAGGAAGTATCAACTTATAACGCGTATGGTCAGTATTCTTTGGCACCTTAAAAAAGTAGGCATAGCGATACTCGAAATCTTCCCCAGCCTTATATACGATATTGTCCCCAACAAGAATACGAACAGCATGCTCCAGATCGGCAAAACTCTCTCCATCCGTTAAGCGGATATTCTCCTCCCCCCACGCCAATGTCTCGTGCGGCTCATCCATTTCTCCGTCAATGGACAATATCACTTTATAAAATGAATAGGAATCAGGTGCATAATACATAATGTAATGCACTGAATATTCTTGCTGAACACGAGCGCCTTCAACCTGAACAAGAACGCCCTTACTATTTACAGCTTCTGCAATGCCCACGATCAGGTAAATAGCTTTTTCTGTCCCGTCATTTTCTATGGTTGGCGCTGATACTTGGGTTGCTCCTTCACATCCTGCAAGAAATAGCAATACAAAAACAAGACCGACAAACTTAAAAAGAGATTTTCTACTCATGCCAAACTCCTTTGTTCAGAACCAAGGTGAAGAATTACGAGCTAACCTAGCAATAAGCACATAGTCTTTATTATTGTGGATGTTTTTACGTTTAAAAAACAAGAGCGGGGGTTACCCGCTCTACTTTGCGATCTCTGGCTTCATCTCATGCCAATCCGTCGCACCCTGATAGCTTCGCCCGATGGCAAATAAATTCTCTTCGCTGAAAGGCGCACCCATCAACTGCATCCCGACGGGCATTTTATCCCCATCAAAACCGACGGGGATCGCCAGCCCAGGCACGCCCGCCAAATTCGCGGGGAGCGTGAAAATATCTTCAAGATACATTGAAATCGGATCATCGCCGTGCTTGCCAACTTCAAAAGCCGTCGTCGGAGCAATCGGCGCGGCAATCGCATCCACGCGTTCGAACGCCTTCTCAAAATCGCGTCGAATCAAAGTACGCACCTTCTGTGCCTGCCCATAATAGGCATCATAATAGCCTGCCGAAAGCGCGTAAGTGCCGAGCATGATGCGTCGCTCGACCTCTGCGCCGAAGCGTTTTCCGCGCGTTTGGCGGTAAACGTCTTCCAAAGATTTCTCACTCTCACGCGGCGTATAGCGGATGCCATCATAACGCGCTAAATTTGCCGATGCTTCAGCAGGAGCCAAAATATAATAGACGGGAAGCGCATATTCGGTATGTGGCAGATTGATGGGGATGATCTCGGCCCCGAGCGTTTCTAACATCCCAATCGCTTCGCGGACACGCCCCTCGACCTCGGCTTGTATCCCTGTCACAAAATACTCTGCCGGAACCCCGATTTTGATTCCGTTTATCGTTCCATCACTCGGAACGGATACCCTTATATCGGGCGGGTTGACCGTCGTCGCATCAAGCGGGTCTTTGCCCACCATCTGTTCAAATAACGGAACAAGATCATCGACAGAACGACCTAAAACACCGACAGAATCGAGCGATGAGCCATAAGCCGCCAACCCATAACGGGATACACGTCCGTAAGTTGGCTTGATACCGCTAATCCCGCAATAGGATGCGGGCTGCCGAATCGAGCCGCCCGTATCTGTCCCCAACGCAGCGGGGACAATGCCAGCGGCAACGGCTGCCGCGCTTCCGCCCGAGGAGCCGCCGGGAACACGATCTGTATTCCATGGGTTGCGAGTGGTGACATAGGCAGAATTTTCTGTCGAGGACCCCATCGCAAATTCATCGGTGTTGGTTTTGCCAATAACAATTGCGCCCGCATCTTGAAGTTTTTTGACGGCCGTCGCAGTGAAAGGAGGCATAAATCCTTCGAGGATTTTTGAGCCGCAGGTGGCGGGCATCCCCTCGACCATGAGCACATCTTTAACAGCGATGGGCAACCCAGCCAAGGGCAGAGATGATGTATCTCTTTGGCTGGCACGTTCAGGCGCGGATTTATCGAGATGCAGAAAAGCGTGCAGGGTCGAATCCAAGGCACGTGCACGCGCCACACAAGTTTCGGTTGCGGCCCGGCTCGTCGTTTTTCCATCCTGCAATTCTTCTAGGAGTTTCATTTCTTCTTCTCCCCAAAAACGGCGGGCACTTTGAATTGTCCGTCTTCGGCGTCTGGTGCATTCTGGAGCAATTTTTCGGTCGGGAGGGAGGGGCGGGTTTCATCCGCACGCAGCGGGCTGGCACCCCGCACAGCGTTCGCCATCGGGGAAATGCCGGAGGTATCCAACTCGTTGAGTTTCTCGATGTGGGCGAGAATATCGGAGAGCTGCTCGCGGTAACGAGCAAGCACTTCATCGCTGAGATCGAGCTTGGCGAGCTTGGCAATATGTTGAACTTCTTCAATTTTTAGAGACATGGGGCAGATTATACGGGAGAATGGGAGATGGTGCAAAGGATGGGTTATCGAGCGTTTTCCACAATAGCCCACAACTTATCCACAGCCTTTTCAGGGGTTATCCACAGAAAGTTGTGGATAGAAGCCGGTTTCCCAGAATATACCGTATCGGAACCTTTGATTAAAAATTATCTTTTGGCTAGTTTTAATAAACGCCCATCAATAGCGACTAAACCCAGGCTAATTAGCCCCATCCCCAAATAATGACGCAGATCGAGCTGCTCTCCCAGTATGATCGTTCCCAGCAATATGGCACTTACCGGGATGAGGAATGTTACGAGCAATAAATTCGTTGCGCCAACTGTAGAGAGCAAACGAAAATAAATGATATAAGCCAGAGCGGTACTTAATAGAGCCAGCCCTAATAAAGCCCCCCATACGTTGATATTTGGCATCGGCAAGAGCCAGGGTTTATCAACAAGCAATGCTATTGGGATCATCATAATGGTTGTGCCCGTAAGCTGTCCTGCTGCCGTTACGATTGGTGGTGTTTCCTTGAAACGTTTACCATAGATGCCAGCAAAAGCATACGAAATTGCAGCGATTGTCACAGCTAGTTGAGCCAATACATTTCCGCCAATGCCTTGCAGTGCGTCTAAACCGATCATTAGGGCGACACCGATCAAGCCAAAGAAAACACCACTGAGTCGATTTGGTGTAAGGCGTTCGTCCGCGGTTAGAAAGTGTGCTAACAGCACAGTCCATACAGGTGTAGTAGCATTCAGAATTGACGCTAAAGAACTGGAAATTTGCGTTTGTCCCCAAAATATCAAACTAAAGGGAATTAGGTTATTTAGCAACCCCATCATCAGAAATGTACCCCATATTTTAGGCGATGATGGCATCCGGTAGCCAGTTGCTCTCACGATCAGGTTTAGTACGATAGATGCAATAATGACACGACCCAAAACAATTGTAAATGGTTGTAATTCTGATAATGCCACCTCACCAAAGAAAAATGATCCACCCCATAAAACTGATAGGAAAATTAATAAGAACCATTCTGATATCCCCATCGAATTACCTGTAGAACTACGCATAAAAGCCTCCGTAATAAGTTTTATTCATTATCTATGGCGTAGTTTACTGTGTATATGCAGGAAAGACGACCCGTTTCTTGCTCTTAATCCTATTCTAAAAATAGCAGAGATGTGCGTTGCATCTGCCGAGATGCATTGCACATCGGGTCTGACAAGCATAGTTTGACCTTGAAAATTCGACGTGCAACGCACTTACGAAGTGCAGTACACGTCTGACATCTTTCTTCGGATTATTTCTCGTATAGGTTCTAATCTTTTGGTAAATTCCCCCGTGAGCTACGTTTATATTCTATTCTTTTCCGTAAACAAAAACCTGAATATCCAGCCCGTCACTATTCAATCGTTGGCATCAAGGTCGCATCCTGAATTGCGCCCATTTCCGCTGCGAGAGCGTAAACGCTCAGGCGCGCTTCTTCATCTGACATTTTCGCGATCTTGATCTCTGCGCTCGCGCTCACGGCGCTAATTTTTTCTGAAACTTCTGCGATCCCTTCGTCTAGAGTCATTTTATACTCCTGTTCCTTTAAACCGCCAAGACGCAGAGAGCGCCAAGATTTTTTACTATGCCGCCAAGAAAAGTAAAGTCTTGGCGAACTTCAACAAAAACTCCGCGTCCTTCGCACCTTGGCGGTTCATCATCTTCTCTAAAACTTCACCACCGTCACCCCTGCGCCGCCTTCTTTTTCCTTCCCCTCTTCAAAAGACTTCACATAAGGATTTTCTCTTAATGCCTCGCGTACAACTTCGCGTAGCCTACCTGTCCCCTTCCCATGCACAACGCGCACAAATGGCATCTCGGCCACATAGGCTTGGTCAATATAACGGTCGAGTCTATCAAGCGCATCATCTGCCCGTTCGCCGCGAATATCCAACTCCATTTTTGGCAATACCGCAGATGCAGTCCGAAGCCTCGGCGTGCTGACAGGTTTCTTCTCTTCCTTTACTTTCTTAGCTTTCTTCTTTAGCTGCAAATCTTTCAGTTTTGCCCACATTCGCAAAGCCCCGACCTGCACCTCCGCTTCACCTTTTCCCAAAGCGGTCACAATCCCCTCCGTGCCCAGCGATCTCACATGTACTTTATCGTCAATCCCAATTTCTCCGCTGACATCCGGGAACTCTTCACGAACAACTACTTTTTTCTTTCGGATTGGCTGCTTGATTTTCTTTTCGACGGTTTTGATCTGGTCTTTGACATCTTCAATTTCTTCGAGCGGTTTCTCGGCTTCTCGCAGCCTGCGTCTCATTTCCTGGATTTCGGCTTGCGTGGCTTCGACTTGTTTTTTTGCCTCGTCCTGAGCTTTTTCAAGGATCTTGAGCCGCTCTTCTTCAATATTCTCCAGCTTTTCGTTCAATTCTCGTCTCAAGCGGTGAGCCTGAATGCGCGCTTTTTCGGCTTTACGACGGTCTTTAAAGGCAATTTTCCGTTGGCGGTGGATGTCGTCGAGCATGGAATCAACGCGCATTTCTCCGGGGTCGATCTCTTGTTCAGCCGCAGTGAGCACCTTCGGGTCAAGTCCGAGCCGCCGCGCAATCGCCAGAGCGTTTGAGCGTCCCGGTAATCCTATTGTCAATTTATAGGTCGGGCGCAGGCTATGCAGATCAAATTCTAAAGAGGCGTTCACAACTTTTTCGGTAGTGTGCGCAAAGGCTTTCAGCTCGGGATAATGCGTGGCGACAAAAGAAAGCGAGCCGCGCTCAAGCAGCTCCGAAAGGATCGCACGCGCAAGAGCCGCGCCCTCCTGCGGATCGGTGCCCGCGCCCAATTCGTCAAAAACAACAAGGGATTTATCATCCGCTTTTTTCAGGATCTGGCTGATATTTTTGATATGCCCCGAAAAAGTGGATAGCGACTGCTCGATGGATTGCTCGTCGCCAATATCGGCGTGAACAGAGGCAAAACAGGGCAAAGCCGAGCCAGATTTTGCGGGGATATGCAGCCCGGATTGCGCCATAAGCGCCAATAATCCGACGGTTTTTAGCGTGACAGTTTTGCCGCCCGTATTTGGCCCCGTGATAACGAGGGCGCGAGTTTCTGCATCAAGAGCGATGTTGAGAGGGACAACGGTCTCGGGGTCGAGGAGAGGATGGCGAGCTTGGTTAAGTTGGAAGGTGAAAGATGTAAGAGTTTCAGTCTCTGAGCGGAGACTGAACGAATGTGAAGTCGAAGTCGAAGAGTGGGTTTCTGGAGAGCCGTCCTTACCCTGAAGGGCACTCGTCGACTGCGCTACGCTCCGCTCAGGAACTGATTTGTTCTTTTTATTTTTTCTTGTTTTTTTTATTTCATTTAAAAGAGGTTCATTCGCTCTGATGGCATCTGCGTATTTTGCTTTTGCAAAAGCCAGGTCAAGAGCGGCGAGGGCTTCTACGCCCGTACTGATCGCATCCTTATTTTCGCCAATTTTTGCACAAAGCTCTGCTAACACGCGGCGCTCTTCGTCTCTCTCGGCAAGTTGCAATTCACGAATTTTATTATTTCCTTCAACGGTACTGAGGGGTTCGATGAAGATCGTTGCACCAGAGGATGATTGATCGTGAGTGATGCCTTTAAGTTGCCCTTTATATTGAGCCTGTAAAGGAATCACATAGCGCCCATCACGCTGGGTAATGATCGCTTCCTGAAGCATCTTCTGATTTTTGGTATTGCCGATGATCTTTTGCAATTTCGTCATCAGCCTGTCGTGCGCAATACGGCGCTCTTTTCGAATCGAAGCCAATTGCGGAGAGGCTGTATCGAGAATTTCACCTTTTTCAGAGATGGTATGCGTGATCGCGTCCACCAATCCGAGCGATGGCGGGAGATTTTCAACGATCTTTTTCAGATTACGAAACTTCTCCTGCTCAACCTCTTCTTTGGCAAAAGCTTTTCTCAGTTTGCGTGCAGCGATGAGGGTGGATTTTATATCGAGCAAATGCTGTGTTTCTAAAACCCCGCCGCGCGCGGCTAATTTGACTGGCTCGCGCACATCCCGTGCGCCGCCGACACTAACTGCTTCATGCGTGGAAAAAAGAAGGCGTGCTTCTGTCGTCTCTTCCAGACGAATTTTGGCTTTCTTAAAAGAGGACGTTGGTTTTAGATTCTCAGCAAGTTCTACCGATGCGCTAAAAGCACAATGCTCGGTGAGGCGTGCGAGAATCTTATCGTATTCGAGGAGGGAGAGGGTTTTAGGGTTCATTGCAGATGAGATTATAGCGGATGGGGCGAGGGTTTGGGAAAGTTGAGGAATGGAAAGTGGAGAAGATAAGAAATAGAGAAAAAACTCCGAGATATTAGAAACCTCAGAGTTTTTTGTTTGTATAATAATTACTCTTCGGACTGTTCATATTTAGGTAACAAACTTCCATATAAAAAAGCTAGGTATCTTTTCAACATAGTAACAGAACCAATTTTTTCCATATCATGATATGGAAGCTCATCTTCCAGACCCATAAATAAATCTTTCACTTCATCATCTGTTACAGCCTCATTAAGACGGTGAGCAACTCGATTTCGTAATCGGTTAAGTTTCCTCAGAGAGCCAACAATATAATGTGGTAACAAATCGACATCATCAATAAACTTCAACTTGCTCACAAGGTCTAGTTTTTGCTGATAGCGTAAACCAATCGACAAAATAGCATCTGCTCGTTCATTAAAAGAAAATCGAATTAATTCTTCAAGCAAATACTCTGATACTAAATGCACTCGTACAATTTCGGATATCAAATTATCTTCGTTTCTTAATGTATCAATCAGCAAGGAAAAATTTTTATACGAAAATGCCGTTATTTTATCGAAAGGATTCTTGTTTTGTGACATATTTTAGGTAATTGAATGTATCAGTTGATATTTGATTTTATCATTAGTGAAAAGCTCCAACTCGTTCCATGTAAAACATCTGATTTTCACATGGAGTAATTTCCCACAAAAGGACTTCCATCAACATCTAATTTCTGCTCTCTTCTTTATCTCTCTCATCCCTTTCCAGACGATCAAATCTACAGAAAGAACAAAATGGGCAAACATGAGTGCGGCTTGGGCTAAATATCCAAAGCGAGGAATGAGGGGAAAGAAAATAATCAGATAAACAGATTTTTCTATTCACCAAAAATATCGCGGTTTTTATCCAGCCATGAATTCAATTCTTTCATATGCTCATCGAAATCCGTCATTTTTTTGGCATCCCATTCCCTAAACCAGGCAGTCACATCGGGAGCCAGGCTTTTGTAAACGCTCTGCAATTCTGCCAATCCGCTTGGGGTGACTTGGATATATTTTCGGCGCGAATCGCTTTCGTCTTTTTCGGCGCTAAGATGCCCTCTGCCAAGTAACTTCTGGACGATCTTTGTTATGCCGGGTTGGTTTAGTTCCATCACTTTTGCAAGGCGGGAAATTGTCCACTTTTCATCGGATTGGCGAATGCAGTGCGAAAGCACTGAGAATTGGGAGAGCGTAAACCCATGCTCCGAAAGGAGTTTATTCATCCGTGTCGTATAGAGTTGGCTGAGGATGCCCAATGAGAGGGCGATATCTCCAGCCAATTCTTCTTTGTTTTTTGTCATTGACTTATCTCCATAAAATTCACTCTTGACAATACATTCTTTGGAATATATAATTCATTCTTAGGAATACATTTTACCACCAATTTCGTTTTTTATAAGGAGATCACCATGTCAGAAGAAAAAAAGAAGTCTTTTCTCAAGCTGAGAAATTTCATTGAAAGCCTGAACCACAAGCCTTCTCGCGGATGGCTAGCTATAGCTTCGCTCGTCTCATTCGGCTTGATGGGCGCAGCCAACACCCTGCTTGAAGCCAGTTACGCTAAATCCAAATTTCCTGTCCCTTTTTTTGCCGGGCAAACAACCTTCGATGGCGAACTTTTGAAAAGCTACTTCAAAACCATGATCGACCAGGGCACACTCGATATTTTTGTGCAAACTCAGTTCATAGATTTTCTTTTCATCATCACGGTCATTCTCTTTGGCTTTTCCCTGTGGACATTGGTCGCACGCTTGCATCAGCCGGATAGTTTCTTCCGCAAAGCCGGGCTATGGTTTGCCCTCTCCCTACCTTTGGCGGGGATCAGTGACGCCATCGAAAATTTGATCTCGTTTATTCTCCTGGCTTCCCCATTGGATTTCCCCAATTGGCTGGCAATCCCTTATTCAGCAGTAGCCGTGATCAAATTCGGCTTTTGGACAATCGGCTTGCTCTGGCTGCCAATATCGTTGGTTGCACTAATTATCAGCTTTGTTGTGGCAAAGATAAAAGGTTAAGCCATATATTTTTTGATAGTGTATTAGTATCAAGTGACGCTCCCGCTGGATTTGCACCCCTTCGGAGCACAGGCAATCCAGCGGATTTTCCCAGATAAAACGGGGATTGCAAATCCCCTCTGAGCCTTTTCAGTTTTTTATTTGGATGGAGATGGATGGGATTCGCGGTGCTTAATTTCATTCATCCCCTTCCAGACGATCATCCCCACTGAAACGACAAAATAAGCGGACATGAGAGCGGCTTGCGCGATGTACCCGAAACGGGGTACGAGGAGAAAACTTAATCCGATTTTTGCGAGACCTGTAACTACCATTACCTTAAGCGGATAAGTCGGCAGCCCCAAAGAGAGCAAAAGCGGACGATTCCAATAGAGGATATTGGCTGTACCGAATCCAAGAAGGAGAATCAGCGCGGCGGGAGTAGCAGGTGCGTATTCCGCACCGTAGAAGAGAGTGATGAGCCATTCGCCAGCAAATAGAAGAAAGATGCTGACAGCAAATGTCCACGCAGCGGAGAGGGCGGTGACACGTTTCAAAAGCGTACGAAGTTTATCCCAGGCTTTTTCGCCGACGGCACGCGCAATCTCGGGGAAGGTGGTGGCAATGAAGGGGTTGATGGGCATCAAAATCAGGTTGATAAGGGCGAGGGCTGTTTTGTAGTAGCCTGCGGCGAGTTTGCCGAGGTCGCCGGGGAGCAGGAATCCCAGCCAGAGGACTTCGGAGTCGCGGGTGACGAGATTGACTGTCCCGCTGAAATTGCTGGAAAATGCAAAAGACCAGAATTCCTTTTTAGGCGGTAGCAAGTTGAAAGGAGCGCGCATCCAGCCTTCACCAAGCATCTCTTTTGCGCGGCGCAGTCCCCAGAATCCCAAAGAAAATCCGAAGAAAACTTTTCCGACTAAATAGGCTGTCAGGATGAGCCAGATATCGCCATCTGAAAAATAGGCGTAGGTGATGATGCTGACGGTGAGGATATTTTGGGCGAGGGCGATGGCGGCTTGGGAGCGGAAATGATCGCCAAGTTGGAGGAGGGCGGCGGAGGTGCCGGTGACAAAATTGCTGAGCAGGGCGAGGGCATAAAAACGGATAAAAAGGGTCGCGGCAGGGTCTTTGATGATATATTGTGCGGCGAGGGGGGCAAAAATATAGAGGAGGGCGTAGGCGGAGATGGATGTGCCAATTTCGGTGAGGGCGGCGGCTTTGAGGGTTGCGGCGGCGTGGTCTTTGCGGTCTTGGGCGAGGTATTCGCCGCCATATTTGACGACGAGTTCGCCGATGCGGAAGGAGAGCAGACGGTTGATGGAGGTGGCAAATGACATGACCATGCCGAGCAATCCAAAAGCCGCCACACCAAGCAAACGGGCAGCGAGGACGCTTTGCACCATTGCTAGTGCCATCCCAATGGTGCTGCTGCTGAAGAGGTAGGAGCTATTTTTTACAACGCGACGGAGGAGGGAGTCTTCGCGCCAGATGGAGAGGATTCTAGAAAGGAGGGACATTTAGTTAAAGGTTGGGGATTCTTGGAGGGGCTTTGTTTTGTTATTTTTTAACGCGAATTTCACGAATGGGCGAATGGCGCGAATAAAAGCCTTAAAATAGGATATTTGCTCGGAGGGGATTTGTAATCCCCGACTTTATGAGAAAAGCGCTGGATTGCAAATCCAGCTAGAGCAAGAAATGCGAAAGGCCTATCAAAGCATTTAATTTCCTAAACTTTAATCGCTTTGCCACAAATCGACTTTTCCGAAAATGTGATCTCTATACCATTCAACTTCTTTTTCAAGACCCTCCCTTGCTGAGGTTGTGGGGTTGTAGCCTAAAACTTGACGCGCTTTCTCGATATTTGCGTGTGTCTTGAGTTGATCGCCAGGACGTTTTGGGCTAGGGTCTATTTTTGCTTTTTTACCAATAATCTCTTCCACTATGCGGATACCTTCCCCTGTCGTGATCGCGACATCCGTACCGATATTAAATATCTCGCCTTTGATCTCGTCCAGTTTATCCAATAAGGATACCAATCCATCAACGATATCGCCAACGTATGTATAACTTCGCAGGTGTTCTTTGCTTCCTTCATAGAGAGGGAAGGCTTTATCCTCTAAAATACTTGCTATCAATCGGGGATAGAGTTTTTCGGGGCGTTCACGTGGACCATAAACAGAAAAGAGTCTCATCGAGCAGGCGGGGAAATCTTCTTCGCGTGCGGCTGCCAAAACCAATTGCTCCGCAGCAAGTTTGGTGACACCGTAGTAAGAAGTTGGTTTGGGTTCTGCTTCCTCATCACTGGTAGCATCCGCGCCATAAACCGAAGAGGTAGAAATGTTAATAAAGCCACATAGAGAGGCCGATCTCTTTGCAGCATCCAAGAGGCGATGAGTCCCAATAAGATTATTCCTGAGATAGGCTTCAAATGGCGTTGTTGCAGAGATTCCAGGCTGGGCGGCGAGGTGATATATTACCTCAACTCCCTCAAGCGCGAAATCAAGGTCGTCTTCTGCCAGGTCAAGGTGCAGAAACTCGACACCCTTATCGGATATTTGATTCCTATTGAGTATTTTTTGCGCTCTCGAATAGTAATCTGTGAAGCAATCAATACCCAAGACATCATGTCCTAGTGCGATAAGCCTCTCCGACAAGTGGGAGCCAATAAACCCGGCTGCACCAGTAACGATATATTTTGCCATAAAAAAACCAAACCTTTGAAAAAAGCCCCCCTTAATCCCCCTGCAAGCGGGGGGATATCCTGTTTAAGGGGAGTAAGTTTATAAACCAAAAACTTTCGGGTTATTGCGACCAGCTTTGCCTAGAGCATTGCGCGTATCGACAATTAGCTGAGCCTTTTCTAAAACGGCACCATATTCATATTCGCTATGATCGGTGATGATGACAACACAATCGGCTTTTTCGACTGCGCTGAACATATCGGCCACGCTTTCCATCATCACGCCATCAAGGGATTTTAAGGAAGGGCAATAGGGATCGTGATAGGAAACATCCGCGCCTTTTTCTGCGAGTAAAGCGATTACGTCCAAAGCGGGAGATTCACGTAAATCATTCACATCTGGTTTATAAGCTGCACCTAAAACCAAAACCTTACTACCATTAATTGCTTTACGGTTCGAATTTAGCGCATCCTGTACCTTGGATGTAACATAACGTGGCATTTGTGTGTTAATTTCAGAAGCCAATTCGATAAAGCGCGCATTGTAATTGACTGATTTTAGCTTCCAAGAAAGATAAAGCGGGTCAATCGGAATACAATGCCCGCCCAAGCCAGGGCCTGGTGTAAATTTCATAAAGCCAAAGGGTTTGGTTGCCGCAGCATCAATCACTTCCCACACATCTACATCGAGGCGGTCACACATAATAGCTAATTCATTGACCAAACCGATATTGATCATACGGAAAGTGTTTTCGAGCAATTTTGACATCTCTGCTGCTTCTGTAGAAGAAACGGGGACAACGGTTTCTATCGCGCCACTGTACCATGCACAAGCTACTTCTGTGCAGGCTTCGGTGATCCCGCCCAATACTTTGGGGGTGTTGATGGTCGTCCAATCTTCGCGGCCGGGGTCAACTCTTTCAGGTGAAAAACTCAAGAAGAGATCTTCACCCACAGTTAATCCACTTTTTTCTGTTAGCATCGGCAAAATAAATTCTCGGGTCGTGCCGGGGTACGTGGTCGATTCGAGCACAACTACCATCCCCTCGTGCATATATTTTGCCAAGTCTGAAGTCGCAGTATCAATATAAGACATATCCGGATCGCCAGTTTTCTTAAGCGGAGTCGGCACACAAATACTAACGGCTTCAACATCCTTGATGACCGAGAAATCAGTCGTTGCTTTTATTTTGCCGCTTTTTACCAACTTAGCGACATCTTCAGTGGGCACATCAGGAATATAGCTGATGCCCTTATTCAAGGAATCAATTTTGGCAACATCAGGGTCGATACCGATCACATCAAATCCCGCTTCGGCAAAAACAACAGCGAGAGGCAAGCCAACATAGCCAAGTCCTAAAACTGCTATGCGTGCTTTTTTTTCTTTCAGATCCGAAATTAACTTATCTTTCATTTTTTTCTCCAAATATTTTTTAAGAGCTAACAGATTTCCAAAATCTGTCTTTTTATAATGAGGGGATAGCAGCTCCAACCTGCAAGTAGATCGGGGAGAGGGATGCCGTGTCGTCCGTGTCAACGGCTTGGTACCGTTTCCAGGCTAATTCTGCCAAACAGGCGGGGCGTCGCGTTGAACGAGATGGAGAGCTTAATTCTACGAATTCATTTTTGTCTAAAATTTCTCGTTCTTCTGCCAAAAGTTCTCCACAGACTAATATTGGGCTGTGGATAGATTCGAGCAGCTCATTTATATTCATCACGCTAAGACCACCATCGGATTCCCAGTATCCGTTTCGGGATGCGCTATAGTAGCCAACTGCCAAACGTCCACGACCTGCTTGTAGTACGGTAGCAAGCCTAAAATCACGAGCGGGTTGAGATGCTGCTAGAATATCCAATGTTGGGATTCCGATCAGCGGTAAATTGCGTGAGAAAGCAAGCCCTTTCATCAGCGCAAGTCCGACACGGAGGGAGGTAAAAGACCCTGGCCCGAGCGCAACACCCAGTGCGGAAACATCATCCATATCTGAATTTGTGCGTTTAAATAATGCCGCAATTTCAGGTGCAAGAGTGGTTGTATGGCGCAATTTTCCACGCCAAAGGGTTTCGCCAATGACTTGCGCTTGCGTGCCATCATATAAGGCGATCCCGACTTGGGTGGTAGATGTATCAACAGCGAGGAGCATTAATCGCCTCCAAAGGCAGATTTTTGCAATTTTTCGATAATATTTTCATAGCGCGCACCCTGCGCCTTAAATTGAAGGCTACGTTGTTCTTCGTCTATAAAGTCGAGATTTACCCAAAGCCGTTCAGGGGGAAGGATACTTTCTATTCTTTCAGGCCATTCTATAACAAGGGGGCCCGCCATAAGCATCTCATCAAGATCAAGCATTTCTGCTTCAGAGGCAGATTCAAGCCTGTAGGTATCGAGATGAAAAAGCTGGCTCTCGTCCGCTCTTCTATACATATTAACGATAATGAAGGTTGGGCTGGAAACAGCATCCAACGAACCCCAGCCTTGTGCCAAGCCTTGAACGAGCGTCGTTTTACCTGCTCCCAGATCACCCTGTAAACATACGAGGTCACCGGGATTTAAAATCGCGCCAAGACGCATCCCTATACGCCGAGATTGCTCGGGGCTACGACTGATAAAGTCGAGGGTGTTTTCGTCCAAAATAGGCATGTGGGCGATTATACGTCAGGGTAAAGGGGAGGGCAAGTACGCAGATTTTAAGAAAAAGAAAACAAAACACAAAAAAAGTTTCAGGTATAATTTTCGCGTGCCCTGCCATTAGGAGGGCTTTTTATTCACCTTATTTTCCAAAGAGGCTTCACATGGATCTAATATTTTTCGAAACCCTTCCTGCCATTGTCCCCGAGATCGGTATTGCGCTGCTTATCTTCATAGGCAGCCTTTTTCTTGCAAAGTTTCTCCGAAGCTTGCTCGATAAAATGCTCAAAACACGCGGTGTAGACCCTGAGACCAGTATTTTGCTCGGTCAACTCCTATACTGGAGCATCCTGATCTTCGGTATCATCACTGCCTTACAGCGCTTCTTTGATGTCTCTGCATTTTTGGCAGGTCTCGGTATCCTCGGCTTTACCATCGGTTTTGCCTTACAAGAGATCATGCAAAACTTTGTTGCCGGCATGATCCTGCTCGTACAGCAGCCATTCGACATCGGGAACTTTGTCTCAGTTTCCAGTTATAGCGGAAATGTAACCGCAATCAATATGCGTACCACAGAGCTGAAAACATTGGATGGACGCCTCATAATCATTCCCAATGCACAAGTCTTGTCCAATCCGATTGAAAATTACAGCCGAGCAGATTTGTTACGCGTTGATCTGCCCGTTGGCGTCAGTTACGATACCGATCTTGACCTTGCGCGTGCTGCCATTATGGAAGCACTTCCCGGGGTGAAAGGTTTTCTCCCTGAACCCGCCCCCAGCATCATCTACCACTCCTTTGGAGATTCTTCCATCAATATGGATGTCCGCTTCTGGATTAACACCAGTGAAAATAATCTCTTTGATGCAAAAGATGAAGCGGTCATCATCACGAAACGTGCATTGGATGCCAAGGGTGTTGATATCCCCTTCCCGATTCGCACAGTCTATATGCAAAAATAAAACATTCAACTAAAAGAAAAGCGGGATTGGTTTTACACCAATCCCGCTTTTTATTTAGGCTATTCTCTATTCTTTGGTTAGACCCAATCTCTCACCAATAATCCGTGCAATTGTTCGTGAAGCCTCTGGTTTGGCAGCTTTCTTACAGTTTTCTACCACTTTCTCTCGTGTATTAGGGTGCGTCATCCAACGCGCGAGAGTACGGACAACATCCTGTGGGTTGGGAGCCCAAACACCCGTCTCTGTCTCCTGAACGAAAGTAACGTTGCCATCTTCTTGCCCGGGCAAACGCGAAAAAAGAATCAGAGGCAAATGCGCGGCGAGAGATTCGGCGATGGTGCCGGGTCCCGCCTTGGTGATGAGTACATCGGTGGCGCGCATAAAGTCGGGAAGGTCTTTTGTGAAGCCATATATATAGATCGGAATATTCCAATCTTTTGCTTCCAGTTTAGCTTTTAGTTCTTTATTTCGCCCTGTAACTACAATCAAGCCTATATATAAGCCAGAATCATTAATCGCCTGCACAGTGTCTTCTATCGGTCCCATCCTGTCACCACCCCCAACGAGAAGGGCAATAAATTCATCCTGCCCCCAGCCAAATTTCTCGCGTAACTCTGCTTTTGTCCCAGATGGAACTGCGCACCTTTCGGGGAGTGGCTGCCCGACGACGCGGAGTCTTTCTGCGGACATACCATATTTCAGGGCACGCTCTCGCGCCATTTGCGTGGGAACAAGAGTGAGATCGGAGCGTGCATCGTACCAAAGTGCGTGGGTGCTGACCATATCTGTCACGACCGTTACGAAGGGCGGACGCTCATCTCCCAATGCTTTCAGGAAAGATGTCGTTGCCAGCGCGTGAACGGCAACGACCAGATCAGCAGGGTGATTTTCAACAAGTTGCTTTGCCGCTTTGCCGATATAGGGCCACATGCTGGCGGTGATGGCGCGAGCGCGGAGACGGCTATCGCTTATTTTGAAACTTAGCCCCCAAAGATGAGGCGCTTTGACCATTTCCGGATACCAATCTGGCATTTTATTGAAGGGGAGGGGCGCGCCGCCTTTTAGGAAATCGACCATCTCGGTTGTGATGGAATCTCCAAATTCGAGATGCAGGGCTTCGATAATAGATTCTGTAGAGCTGCGATGCCCGCCGCCTGTGTCAGAGAAAAGAAATAGGATATGCGGTTTTTTAGTCTTCATCCTTTGTTTCCTGTGGCAAAATTTTCTTTAACCTACGCTTTAGTTCTCGACGGGTGAGCATAATACGACGACCACAGCCGAGACATTCGAGACCGATATCCGCGCCAAGGCGAGTGACTTTCCAATCAAAGGAGCCACAGGGATGCGGCTTTCGCAAGCGGAGGGTATCGTTAAGTTCTAGTTCAGGGAGCATGAGGGAATTATACCGCGAGGAAGTGAGCGTGCTATAATTTTGACCTGCAATTCCCATTTGAATAGCCATCAATCTTTTCTACCAAGGAAATTTCTAAATGCACATTCTCGTTACCAACGATGACGGAATCAACGCCCCCGGCTTGCTTGCCCTTGCCCAAGCCATGCGCAATTTGGACGATGTAAAAGTAACGGTTCTCGCCCCCAACCGAAATTGGTCGGCGTCTGGACACGTTAAAACCCTCGGTCGTCCACTTCGCGTGGACGAGACCCAGCTCTCAGATGGCTATCCTGCCCTGACCACAGACGGCGCCCCCTCTGATTGTGTTGCGCTTGCATTGCTTGGATTAATCGCCCCCGTCGATTTGGTTGTCACCGGCATTAATCCCCATGCCAATATCGGTGATGATGTCACCTATTCAGGCACTGTCACCTCGGCGATGGAAGCCGTGGTGGGTGGCGTGCCGGGGTTGGCTTTCTCGCTCGAAACAGATCGTACCATCTCAGAACATGATTATTCATCGGCTGGCGAAGTCGCTCGACGTGTTGCAGAGCGCGTTATTAAAAATGGGCTGCCCGAAGGAATTTTGCTCAGCACTAATATCCCCTATCTGCCCATTGATGAGATCAAAGGCTGCCGCATCACCCGTCAGGGCGAGCGCATCTATTTGGATGAACTTGTTATTCGCGAAGACCCTTTTGGTCGCCCCTACTATTGGATCGGTGGCGAACACCCAACTGGCAAGATGATCTCCGACACAGACTTTGGCGCGATCAACGAAGGCTATGTCTCCGTCACCCCCTTACGAATGGATATGACCGCCCACGATGCCATAGAAAATTTCAAAGAGTGGGAGTGGTAGTTTCACCCTCACCCCAGCCCTCTCCCTAAAAGGGAGAGGGGGAAAGCGGAACTATGCCTCAATTCACATCCACCAAAAATCAACTCGACTATAACATTCTGGTCTGGGAAATTGTGCGCCAAATCCCGTCCGGGAAGGTTAGCAATTATGGGCGTATCGCAGATATGATTCCGCCACCCAATAATATGGACCCCAAAGCCTACAAAGCCTTCGGCGCGCGTTGGGTCGGTGGCGCCATGGCGCAATGCCCTGATGATGTCCCCTGGTGGCGCGTTGTTAATGCGCAGGGGAAAATCAGTGCACGCCCGACAGCACCCCGCCAACGGGAATTGCTCGAAACCGAGGGGGTGATTTTCGATGAACGCGAGAAAATTGATTTTAAAAAATATCTATGGGAACCGGGCAAGCCCTCACAAGCTTCGTTGTTTGACGACTTCAAATAACAAAATTGCCCCCGCCAAGGCCGCATTCAGCGACTCGGTTTTATCTTTCATGGGGATATAAATATCCGCATCTGCTAAATCTCGCGCAGATTGACTCGCCCCCTCCGCTTCCCCGCCTATGATGACGGCACACGCCTGTTTTAGGCTTGCTTCCGTATAAACAACATCTCCCTCCATTTCAGCTAAAAACACCGTTAAAGCCTGCACCTGAGCTTTGATCTCATCCCAATCCATCGAAACGATAGGCATACGAAAATGTGCCCCCATCCCCGCCCGTAAAACCTTCGGCGCAAAAGAATCCGTTGTGCCCGGCGGCAGGATAACAGCATCCACGCCCGCAGCAGCCGCCGTGCGGATGAGCGTGCCCAAATTCCCCGGGTCACGGACTTGGTCGGGGATGAGTAAAAAGTCGGAGGAATCGGGAATTGGGAGTGGGGAGTGGTCTAAAAGAGCGAAGATGCCTTGTGATGTCTCTGTATCGGAAATTGATTTCAATAACGCGCTATCTATTTCTTCGATTTCTATGTTTTCCAAAGTTTGAAGCAATTCGCGCCCGCGCTCACTAAGCGTTCGATCATATAAAATAAAACGAATTTCCCATTTTGCTTTAACAGCTTCTTCAAAAAGACGCACACCTTCAACGATGAAAGCGCCTTCCTTACGGCGGGCTTTTGCACGGCTCTGTAAGGCACGGATAAGTTTTATTTTTGGGTTTTGTGGGGATGTGATCATGGATAATAAGACTGTAGGTCACGTTTTCAACGTGACCTACGCTTTTTTATAACCTTGCCAAAAGCTAAGATACAGTTCCGCATCGGCTTGACCATAAAGAATCAGGCGCACAGTCGTAAGGGGAAAATCTGCATTTTGGGTGAGGTAATTTTCAATAGACGAGAAAATGATCCTCGCCGCGCGCTCTTTTGGAAAGCCGAATATCCCAGTCGAGATGGCGGGTAATGATACGGAATCAAGCCCAAGGTCAGAAACGACCCGCAGCGAGCCTGTTACAGCATCCGCTAATTTGGCATCTTCATCCCCATCTCCCCAAACAGGGCCGACGGCATGGATCACATATTTACAAGGCAAATTCCCCGCTGAAGTCCAGGCTGGCTCGGCATGGCTGACTTCTCCATGATCCCGCACCCACTCTTGACTTTCATGCTGAACACTATCTCCTCCCTTGCGGGAAATTGTCCAGGCCACCCCTCCGCCATGTTGTAACCGACTATTAGCGGCATTGACGATGGCATCGACCTTTTCTTTGGTAATGTCGCCTTTTACAATTTGAAATATTTTATTATTAGGGAGGATCTCTTCGAGAAGAATTTCGTTCATGCCCCCATTGTATCGTAATTAAAAGAAATAGGGGCGGGTTTGAAACCCGCCCCTACAGTATTTACGCTTCTTTGGCTATTGCCACAACTGCGGCGAAGCCTTCGGGATCGCGTACTGCCATATCGGCAAGCATTTTGCGATTGAGCTGAATATCTGCTTTTTTGAGCAGGTGGATCAGTTTACTGTAAGTAACACCGTTTAAACGGGCTGCGGCGTTGATGCGGGCAATCCACAGTCTGCGAAGATCGCGACGGCGATTGCGGCGGTCTCGGTATGAATACCAGAGACTTTTAAGCATTGCTTCATTTGCACGGCGGAAGAGCTTGCTCTTCGAGCCATACTGACCTTTGGTCAGCTTTAGTACTTTTTTATGTCGTCTGCGTCCGTGAGGACCATTTTTTACTCTTGCCATTTTTTATATCTCCTGCGAACCGATGAGCGTCGGCGCGAGCTTGCTCGCCACCAGTTATTACACTCAATAGTTGCAACTAAAAATTTTTGAAAAAATTATTTTTTCATGTTGGGTGCAAGGCGTTTGATGCGTTTAATTAGACCGCCGCCTTGAACAACAACCATCGAATCGAGCATTCTTTTTGTACGCTTGGATGTACGACGACGGAAGTGACTCTTGCCGCCTTTGGTGCGTACCAGTTTCCCAGAACCGGTTAAACGAAAACGCTTTGATGTCGCTTTATGGGTTTTGAGTTTAAATTTCTTGGCTTTTGCTTTCTTGGGCATATTCTTCTCCTTTCATAAAAATACCGCGGGCTTGGGCTTTCTCCCGCGGGGTTATACCTTATTGCGAAAAAAAACTATTTCAACGGAGCCAGAACAAGCATCATGCGTCGTCCTTCCATTTTTGGTTTTTGCTCTGTTGTGCTTACTTCACTTAATTCTTCTTCGATCGTGTCTAAAAGAGTACGACCGATTTCAGGATAATCCATTTCTCTGCCACGAAAATTGATCGTGACTTTTACTTTCTTACCTTCTTTGAGCCAACGTTTTGCATCAGCGACTTTGAAGCCACGATGGTGGTCATTGGTCTTGGGACGCAAACGAATTTCTTTTAGCTCAATTTTGGTTTGCTGCTTACGAGCTTCTTTTTCTTTTTTAGCTCGTTGATAAAGGAATTTACCAAAATCCATCACGCGACAAACAGGAGGTTTGGCTCCGGGCGAAACTTCTACAAGGTCTAGTCCCGCTTTGGCTGCAATATCCATCGCCTCTCTGAGCGTAACAACCCCTATATTTTCACCTTCTCCATCGATCAGGCGAACTTCGGCGCTGCGGATTCTTCCGTTTATTCGAAAATCTTGAGAACCTATGTTCTCCTCCTTTATATATATACAGATGACCAGCCAATTGGCTGGTTCAGCGGGAGGGATAATACCACATACAGAGAATTTTCGTCAATCAGGATTAGCGGAATCGCACCTGTTTTCGGCTTGCTTTCGTTTAACGGAACCAGGTTGAATTTTTAGCGTGTCCCGTTAACCAAATCTCAGGAAGATCGTGGTTCCAAAAATCCGCATTATTGATATTTATCTCCAAATCTCCACATTCTACGAACGAAATGATCTCAGGTACAGTATCTGGCACAGCGCAAGCAGGGCGAGTATAGGCGGGCAAATTATCGGCACTCCTCCCTTGAAGAGTGTTTTCTTCGTTAGGCGTAGGGAAACAATCTGTACGCCAATAACTATCTTCGGGGTATCGACACCAAGATTGATCAGCGGTTTTGATGACGGTGTAAGTAATTACATCGGCTATTTGCCCATTATTTTTGAGCAGCCGAACAGTATCGCCGCCATCACTGAGAGCAATATGCGAGGTGTAACCAAATATGGCTATTCTCTGACCAGCTGCCAGATCAACGTTGGGGAGGGTATAAGGGGGAGAATCAAGCTCGTATTCATCATCCAATTGCCAGCCCTGTAAGTTGATGGAGGAACTGCTACGGTTGATGATCTCTATATATTCATCATGGGTATTAACAACCCCATCTTCATTCCAGTCGTAACCCGGGCGAGGTAAAACTTCGTTTAGCACCACCGATTGGAAGGGAAAAGGCGTAGGCGTGGCAGAAGGTTGGATAGGGGTTCTGGTCGGAACAGGAGAAGGGGTCGCAGTAACATTAAAAGACCAATTAG